>Ga0233415_10000013_pt1 | contig 95930 bp, 115 predicted proteins | sample Na_anoxic_12_MG_FD_188631 | JGI IMG/M metagenome (GOLD analysis project Ga0233415, IMG submission 188631) | Seawater microbial communities from Saanich Inlet, British Columbia, Canada - Na_anoxic_12_MG | ecosystem: Environmental > Aquatic > Marine > Inlet | place: Canada: British Columbia...
GGTATGATAGTAAATAATAATATCCTCCAACAGGTTCAGGTAATGGATAATTACTATTTATTTTCCATGATCTCCATGTGTGAATTTGTTCTACTTCTTCTTCGTCTAAATATGTACGATTAGGTAAGCCCTCAGTAATAGGTTGATCTATATTTGATTCTGAAACCTTAATATAAGGTGAGTAGTTCATAACGCTACCTAAATCATAAGATAACATAAACGGCAAATGGTGTGGCTCAAATGGTAATACTAGGTTTTGTTCTTGTGTTATTGTAGCGGTTATAGTATCGGGGGTTATTACATTCCTTTTACATCCCACCGCTATAAGGTTATTCACGTAGGTTAAAATAGAGGCATCCAAGTCAGGATTAACCTCTGTTACAGTTTCTACAATGTATTTTTTATGAAGTGTTATTGTTATATCAGCCATTTTATTAATTGTTAGTTATTCTTGATTCAGTGTTGTTTTGTGTGCTATTTAGAGTCTTGTTAAACACTCTAATATTTTTTTTATCATCTGTAGATTCCTCAACATATAGGTTATTTATTGTTGTCACTTCTGCAAAAGTCTTTACACCGTCCAACTCAGTACTTACCATCCGTGGGGTTCGTTGTTGCTCTATTGTAGTTCCATCGTTTAACCATGATTCACCATCTTGTACTACCGCATTACTATCATTTAAAGCCGTCCCATCTGCAAAGGTTGTACCATCTTCTAGTAGAGGAATATAGTTAGGTTTTAAGAATCCTTTTTGTGTTTCAAAATATTCGTCTTGGTTACCTACATTGTTTTGTGGAGTTGGATTGGTTACTGTCAAATGATTACCATTCCCACTAATATCATATCGAGTTGTGCCTATTTCGCAAAGTGGATAAATACCAAAAACAGCACCAATACTAGTTTTTAAAGTTAGTCCGTAAACCTTATCTAAATTAGCAATTGACAAGCTTCCTGAGTTAATCACAGGTGTATTACTTAAACCAAACACCTCAGCTGTAAAATCAGCTAAGATTCCTGCATTTGTTAATATTGCAGTTCCGTCACCCTCAAAGCATCTACCATTTGCATATAAAGTTTTGCTAGGTACATGCCCTATATTGTGTAAATCACCGCTTACTATATCTTTTAATTCTGGTAATGCTGTGTCGTCTCTTGATACTAACCAAGGTTCTAATACCTCTCCATTTTTTTTAGCATCATATATGTAGTAGTAAGTCTCAAATCCCGTGTATCTTCCTAATCCCGCCACCATAGGAAAACTTATATTTGATGTAGATACTTCTATGCTAACTAAATGCTCTTGATTGTCTGACAGAATACCAGCCATAGTATTTCGGTTTGCAGAGGATACGTCTACCCCGTCAATAAGGATAATACCTGATTCCCCAGTACCAAAATTACTACCTGCTGTATTACCCCATTGAAACACTCCCCAATAATTATCTCCAGACCCAACTGCTCCTAGGTGTAAAAGAACACCGTTCCTTGCACTTGTTTTTATTTTAAATTCTATAACGTCGTTTACGTCTAAAATAAAAGTATAAATTTGATTAAACCCCTCAACATCTGCAAAACTATAAACTTCTTGTGTTCCCCAATTACCGTCATTGGGTAAAGGGTTCATTATTGTCCCTATTGATTTATTGCCTGAGCTTGAATAGATAGTATCTCCTGAACCTTCGAATAGTTTGAAGTGGTGAGTAGGGGTTTGTGGTATTTTTTTGAAATTATAAATATCTACTAAACTCTGAGTGCCTATATTCTCCTCAAAGAACCTTAAATCAAATACTTCAAAGTCTTGACCATTAGACGAAAGCAATGTCATACCTTCTGTCGATGCTATTGGGTTACGATTCACATTTGTATGTCCTTGAACTACGCCATTTACACAAAAGTACCCATCTGTGGTGGGTGAAAAAGTACCTCCTAAATGTACCCACTCTCCGTTAGGGACTAGACCAAAAGGAGCAGAAATACCGTACCCTAATACAGTGTCGGGGTCATGCTGGTATCTGAAACTAATTGAACAACCTAACGTTTCGTCAACATTATTTGAGTAGATTGAAGCAGTAAATATACCACCACATGAGAAAATTAGAGGCCTATGATATACTATACTTACACGTTTTAACCAAAAGCTAAATGCATATCCATTACTTACATCCCACACAGCATTAGTACTAACATTTGAAGCACCACCACAAACAAAGCTACCTCCACCAATAGCATCTCTATCAGTCCCGAGATTATTGCTTAGATGGTTTTCTTGATCTTCTTTAAGTCCAATTATATTACCGTCTACATCGGTTAAAACCTTATTGAGTACGGCTGAACTATCTGTTTTATTTCTCCTAGTCATATCCTAAACTATTTGTGCGGATTTCGTTTCAATATAGATTACACTACTACCGATATTTGACAATTCAATAATAGCAGTAGCACCAATAGCTAGTGAGTTTATTGGGTCACCGTCACCAAATATATAATCAACAGCTCCTGAATTATCGTTGAAAGTTATTGAACTAACTGTATTAGGGTTATCAATATTATTTAATATTACTCTTCGAGTTGTTTGTTTTGTTGCTGTGTCGATTGGTGGAGTAATTTGTATATCTATTGCTGTTTCAGTTGCAAAATTGATTTGAGTTGTCTGATTTAACTCCATATCTACAACCTCAGTAACCCCTGTTCTAGTTCGTTCAATTAATGTTGGTTTTTCTTCTCCACCACCACTAGTATCAATAGCTTTATATGTTCCATCATCTGCTAGATAGTTATTGCCACTTCCATTTGTAGCAATTACTCCAACCTTTGTCTTTTCAGCATCAGTATAAGCATTTGTATCTGCGTTATTTTCGTATGCTGTCTTTGTTTCAGGATCAGTAGGATTTACTTCTGCGGCTTCTTCAATACCTATTAACTTAGTCTGTTCTGTTGCAGTAAAGTTTTTATTAACAGTACCACTAGACATATTATCTTGATTGAAAGAATCAGATGCTTTATTTGTAGGATCGTATACAGATTGTAACATATCACCAATAGAACTAGCTTCTGTATCTACCCATGTAGCACCGTTGTAATACCATACACTGCTTGTATCATCTTGTATTACATAGTTACCATTTATAGGTGTTGGTACTGCTGAATCTCTTGCTGTTGCATCTGCAAATATACCTTTGAAATTATCTGTTAGATTACCTAGTTTTACTTTTTCAGCATCTAAAAAGGCATTAGTATCTAAATTATTCTCATATTGAGTTTTAATCTCTAAATCTGTTTGATTAACTTCAGATCCAGCTTCAATTCCTGTTAGTTTTGTGGTTGCTAAATCTAATTCATCAGCATTAGTATTAACTGTTGATTTTATCTCATTTATCTCAGTCGCATAAACTTTACCACCTGTTATTTTATTTGGGTATGTTATTTGATTTGCCATTTGTTTATTTTATTTAACTTAGTGTAAAAGGTAATGTGTAAGGGAAACCGCTTGAAGGGTTGGTGTAAGTCATCCAGTCATTTGATACCATATAATAACCATTTTTATCTACTAATAATACTCCTGTATTATCAGCTAAGGCATATTGAGGAAACATTCTACAATATCTCTGTGTTTCTTCTAAACAGTCGCCAAATGGTGCATTTTCATTTGGATCATAAGTAACGATCTTATCAACCTTAATGGTGTATTCTTCTCCGCTTGTCAGTTCATAGAAAATTCTCACTCCGACTTGACTTAGATTGATTAATTCTGTGATTGTCCACTCTCCATAATGTTCTAGTGTGTAAGTAGTCTCACACATATTATGCCCTGTTCCTGTTTCTCCAATACCAACATAAACAATCGGATCGCCCAACACGTCAAAGCCTAAATTATTCGGATCGGTGGGAACAAACTCACTATTAATACCTATATTATAACCATCTATCAAATTATTAGGCTTTGTATTTAGTGACAATATACGTGTATTTGTAAATGTTCCTTCTATAGTTGCATCTAGTCCGTTAATTTTGTCATAACAAATAAGTCCTTTATTTTCAGCAAATACATAATAAGAACCATTACTAAGTTCTAAATAATAAGATTCACCTGCTGTATAATTTATGTCATTACCATTAATTGTTGGAATAGCATCACCTAAATAACTAACTATAGTAATCCCTGTTAAATCAGCAAAACTCAAATAATTATCAGTTCCATTAAATTGAACACATGCAGACTCTAAAGGTATTGGTACAATAGGATCTGACAAGTCAGTTTGATAATATAAGCCACTATCTTCGTAAGTTTTACCGAACCATTGCGATATGTTTGTTAAACAAGGTTCTGAACTAACACCATAATAGTAAGCATATTTCCTTAGGTTTTTGAATGGGATTCCTAATCCAATTCCCAAATCCATTATCGACCTATGTATATAGTTGTTGCACCAGTATGTCCTTCTGTATCTATAGCTACTACATTATAGTTATTCCATCCACCTAAGTAGACAGGAATAGTTACCCAATTTGCTTGCGTACTTCTCAATTTTACTTTTATAGTGGCTCCTTCTGTAGCATCTACAGGTAAAGCTACTTTGAATGGTGATTCTCTTAAAGCTACTCCATTAGCCAATGTAATAAGTTCAACATATTGACTTATCTCAAAGTTAACTTCACTTCCATTTTCACCTACTATTTTTACTTTATCTTTTCCCATATCTATCGTGCGTTAGCTGCAAAATTATATTTATCTCTATAAGAATAGTCTACGAAGTTCTTATAGAAAGGATTCAATGTTTTGTTTAAATAAACCCATGATTTATATTCTCCTTTTCTTCTACCACTTCCAAATTGATGAAATTCAGCAGAAGTAGCATCATCTAACATACTATCAAGCATTAGTCCAGTAGTCTTCATTATATTCAAAGCTGCTGTAGGAGTCTCTAGAAATCTAACTGCTTCTCCGGATAAGACTGAAACAGGTGTAAAGAAGAACAATTCATTCCACATCCTTCTACTTAAATAAGCAGCAAAATATAAAGCTTCATTATCATCATCTTCATCTGCTAAGTCTGCTAATAGTTTAGCTGCAAATAAAGCTCCAAACATTATGCCTATTTCCATTATAGCTTTTCTAATATTTCCTCTCTCCGAGGTAGTTAAATTATTCCAATCCTTAGTCAATAATTCTGCGCCTAAATGTTCTTTATGTTTATATAGTTCAGACATAAATCTACCAAGAGTTACATATGTACCTTCTTTAAATGTTTTACTTGCTTCTGAATACCCTAATAGATGTGGATCAATTTCACTTTTATTTGTCCTCACTGTCTCAAACCCCTTCCATCTACTTTGAATACCTCTTTGAATAAATTTTCTAAGGAAGATACCTAATTTACCCCACCAATATCTTTGAATCATTGATTTATTCTCTTGGGAGTAGTTACCTTGTAAATCAGCTACTTTATCTTGAATAATTCTAGAAACATTTGATATTAGGTTTTCAATATTATCTGTATTACCTACATTATCAAAATAGAAACCTTTTTTATTTTCAAAGTTTCCTTTACTGTCTACAGTAAACACTTGATCTAATGTAGCTGCATCTTTTTCATCTTTGACTATATTTCCTTCTATATCTATATAGTCTCCATCCGGACCCGGTTTGTTTTTAGCTTTATAGGAATCCATAATAGCATACATTAAAGTACCTTGGATGTAATGCTCGGCCATACCATTAACCATGTGTAGATTCTTAACTTGCCCTAATCTCTTAATCTGTGAATCTTGAGTAAAGTCATTTATAAATCCATCAAATCCAACTGAGTCTCCTATGAATAATTCCATAAGAATATTAGTTTTACTAGTTGGAGCTAGTTTACCTATGTCTTGCATATTAGCTAACATCTCTGTTGGACTAGTATATTTAACTTCCCCTTTATGTAGATTTTTTAGATCATACACATCTCCTTGAACTGATCCTAAGAAGTTCATAGTCTTACCTTGTAGTATATTGGCTGCTCCAGATCCCCAGTTTAAAATCAACATCTGATTAGCTGCAAATTCCATTGTCTTATTAGCAATCTTATCTACAGATAGTCCAAACATTTCACCTCCAGGAATAGAAGATAGTCCATATAATCTATCCTCAATAACAGAAGTTAGTAATTTATAAGAATTGGATTGTTTACCTCCTTCTTTTATTTGTTGTAATATTTCAGTCTCTTCTTCATCAGATATATTGAATGTTTTCTTCATTACCTGTTTCATCTTCTTATATGTTCCAGGAGAAGTAACATCGAACTTTCTAGATCCTACTAGTTCTTTAGTAAGTTCTAATGTATCTTTCAATTCATGTTTATGTTTAAAGTTTAATGATACATACCTATTAGTCACAGCCATTCCTGACAAATCAAATGATTGATCTTCTATAGGAACATCAGCTCTAAAGGGAACACTTACACTTTTGAATTGTTGTCCAGATTGAGTACCTATTACTTTTACAATACCATCTTCCGTTATAGTATCTAAATTTCCATAAGCATAATCATCTGCTTCTCTTTTAAGGCTATCTGTTTTACGTTTATAATATGATTTACCTGCTTCTTTTAAACTATCAGCTCTATTTATTAGTTCATTAGTTTTAGTCTTCATACCAGGAAGTTTCATTCCTAATTGTTTCCCACTCCCTTTAACCATCTTATCAGATGATTTATTGAAGTCTACTAATTTATTATAATAGTCGAATCTAGTAGTATCTTTTTCTAAATCTTTATATTGGCCACTTTCAGCATCTTTTCTAATATATCTATTAGGTCTTTCTTCTTTCTTAACCTTATCATAGTACATTTCATAAGTACTTTCCCATTCAGCTATATCTGTAGGATCTGTAGGTTTTGTGGTCTTAAATTTACTAAACCATTTATTCTCTACTTCAGTTCTCTTAGCAAATAGTTCATTACCTTGTTTAGTTAATTCATCCAGTCTTTCTTTATTCTTTTCAGGATCTTGTTTTAGTTCTCTAATTTCAGCTACTATAATGTCAGTCTGATAATCTATTTCAGCTAATGCTGCTTTCATTTCAGATAATTCATTATAGTATTCAAACTTTAGTTTTCTAGTATAGAACCCTGTGTATTTACCTTCAGCATTCTTTTCTAGCATGTTCTTATAAAGCTCACGTTGATCTGTAATCTTTACTCCTTCAGTTCCTACTTTCTTACTAAATTCTTCAAAAGCATTAGATAATACAGCTCTATCTTTAATAAAATCTGTCCTAATCTTAGATGAAGCTCTGTCTAATAAACCTACTGCTGTTTGTATGATACTATCTTGCGTTACATTTCTAGGATCAACAATCCATGCAGAAATAGCAGATATATCTCCAGGAGATTCAGATAGTAAATTATAGATATAATCTCTTTCTTTAACTACTAATTGAGGTCTTTCAGCTATAAGTTGCTTCTCTACAGACGCATTCATTAATTTATCATAAGCTTTCCACTTTAAAGTAGATTTCTTTTTGTCATTGTCAGCTTTATATATTAGTTCTAAAGCTCTTCTTCTCATTCCAGTTTGTATTGTAGACTCTTGACCTAATACATCTGCTAGTTGACTTTTAGCTGCTGACTTATATGTGGAATTTAAACCATTAGATCTACTTTGAAGACTAGCTATTTGTCTAGAAACACTATTAGCTAGTTTCTTAGGTATATCATCTGTAGTATCTACATATTCTTTAATGGAATCTAATATATCAAAACCTTCTAATATTTCTAAACCTTGATTCAATTGAGTTAATGTAAATCCAGGAATATCTGTACCTAATTGCTTCTTAGATTCTTCTCTTTCTTTATTGATAGAATCTCTTTTCCTTTCTAAAGAAGATAGAATACCATTAGTATTATTTAAGAATATAGCTAAAGACTCAGATACATCAGCATTCTCAAAGTTCCTAATAGTAGTTTTTAAATCTGTAAGAATCTTCTTTAGTTCAGTAGTCTGTTTACCGGCTTTCTTCTTATTGTATATATTTAAAGTAGTATTCAAAGATAATTGGACTGACTTTCTCAAGTCAACCAATCTCTTAACACTTTGAGTAACTTCAGCAGTAATTGGGCTTTCAACCAATTCCATTCTTAAAGTTTCTATTTGATCCAAGGAAGGAATCTCCTCTTTATTTAATATAAAGAGTTTGATTGCTTCTGGTTCTCCTACTTCTTTCTCTAATTCTTTCCACTCTTTCGAGTTAGTATTTGGACATGAAATCATTAACAGTGTGTATTAAGTATATGTTCTAACCAAGTCTTTCCAACTTGTTCATTTAAGTAAGTGGTTACATCTTCTAAAAGAATTTCTTTAGTATCAAAAGAACCAACTACCTCAGCAGGTAAGCCTATCTCTATTTCCTTACCGTTTACTTTCTTAACATACGCTTTCAAACCTCCATTTGTTGTCTTACTGAAACCAAATTCTGCATCTATACCTTCATAAGAGAATGTATTACCTCCATCATAGATAGATTTAAAAGAATCATTAGGTGTAAATTTAACTCCTTGGGTTGGAATAGTCTCTACTATGTCTAAAGATGTAGGCGGTACATAAGCATCAGCTTCTTGTACTTTATCATTTACTACCTTACCTCCTTTATTTACAATAGAGTTAGGAGAATATCTATAGTTATATTCTACCATATTATTTCCTTTTTCACTATAACCTAATATTGGAATACGTTCATAAATAATACCAAATCCTTTACCATGCTTTTCAGAAGTATCTACTCCTTTAAATTGATATAAATAAGGAGTAACAACAGTACTATTTTCATTTTCTCTAACTTTAGCTGAGATGAATTGTACATATTGAGCATCCTTTCCTTCTACAGAGTTAGCTTTATAATTAGTAGGAATATCCTTTTCCATAATTATTCTTTCTAGATTCTGTCCAGGCTTACTTATTAATTTGTTCTTAACCTTACTAGATAAACTCTTAACTATCTTTCTCTCTAAAGGATTATGTTGAGCTAACTGCTTCATGAACTTATTATCTGGGCCAACTGATTCTTTCAATGATCCTATAGTTTCATTATAAGTATTTGTGAAATCAGTCTGTTCATTCTTATCAAACCAAGACATAGGAATCAATTCAAAGAATGATGTTCTACTCTTCTTAAATCCTGAACTAAAGAATGAATAAGTAACTAAGTCAGTAGCTAATTCTTTTAAATCCGAATCATCTGCTTCTAATGCATGTAACCAAGCTCTAGTTAATAAATCATTAGCATCTACATCTGCTATTTTAGATGCATCAATCTTAATGAAGTTCATACCTTTACTCCTATCGAATGTGGTATATAAATCTTGTATGAATACATTATCTGTATATTTCTTCTTAGCCTCTTTCAATCTAGTAGGTAACTTCTCAAATAGATCCTTTCTCTTTGTATCAGAGATTTGAAATAAAGGAGTAGCTGAAGATATGTATCTATAATAGTCATTAGCTACTTTCTGATTAATATCATCATTTACAAGATAATTAGGATCTTCACCAACTGATTGATAAACTCCTCTAAGAACTTCTCTGAAACCTTCAGTTTTATAAAGCATTTTATCTCCATAAATGGCATTAGATAAATGTAATGTATTCTTTGTATAGGCTCCTGAACTAGTATTAGCAAATAATTTATCTAAGTTTTCAACATTACCTTCATCTACTAATTTTCTATGTAATTCTTCAACACCTAATTGTTCTATAAATGAACCATAAGCACCGTTAGTATCAGCTTTAGTTACCTTCATTGTATTAGATAATACTTTAGCTCCTTCCCTAGCACGTAGAAAGAAATTCAATATAGATAATTGTTCTGTATAGAAGTCATAGTCTCTAGGTCTAGTTAAAGCATTATCTAATTTAACCATAGATAACTCATTAATTCCTACAGTATTATTAGCTGTTAAAGACATTGTATTCTTTAACTCACCTTCACTTGGATTAGGATCATTTAACATTTGTTGAGTCATAAACTCAATAGTATCAGTAATAGCTGTATTAGTAGTATTCTTCTCTTTAACATCTACAGTCTCTAATCCTATACTTAATACTGACCTCTTCTTAAACTCTGATTTAGTTAATTTACTTTGACTCAAGTTATGATTTTGCACTAACCTTTTTATAATAGGTTGGGACATTATACTATTAACTTGCTTATATGATACTCCAGCTCTTAATAAATAAGCTACTGTATTAGCAGTATAAGCATTATTATTAATCATAGCAATGTAAGGATCTTTAGCATTATCCACATAAGCATTTAGATATGCTGATAGAACTTGATTAATCTTCTGTGTTCCATCTAAAGTATAGATTTGAGATAGATCTGTAACTGCTCCTAATCCTAAATCCTGTCTTACACCTAATTTAGATTGTTGACCATATACATGATGTACTAAGTGATTAGACATTTGACCTGTACCAGTTTTACCTGCTGCATTCTGTCTTTTAACTTTAAACTGATGCATTGGATCATAGAACTCAGCATCAGAAGTCTTTCTTAATTCAGAAGTAGCCTTCTTAACTTGTTCTTCATAAGGTAAATTCAAGAACTCTTTATGTTGTTCAGGTTTACCTTTCATAGTTGCTATATAAGAAGTAACATAAGCATCTTCTTTTAAATAGTCAGCATCTAAAGATGATACAGCTTCACTATGAGTAGCATCTGAAGTCATGATAGAATTATATAATTCTAGTAGTCTATTTTGAACTGCTTCTTTACTATTTTGTTCATAGATTGTTTGTTTAGAATAAGTGTCAAGACTATCAACTTCGCCTGAGGCAATTACTTCTTTCTTCTTCTCTTCGAATATTGTAGACCATTTAAGTTTTGAAGTTCTAATCTCAATTATATCATTTAGTACTCTTTGGTATCTCTCATCCTCCGTAACATCCTTATTCATCTCAGTAAGATCGTTCAAGATTTTTATATTCTCTTGTACTATCTTCCAATCTTCTACATGATCCTCTTTAAGCATAGCATCTAATTCTTTACCATATTTTTTAGATGTATATTTATTAACATATTTATTATATCTTTTTTGTGTGCCTTTTTCAGAAGTATCATTATCAAATTGAGTCATCTCAACCTTACCTGTTTTCTTATTATATTTAAGATTAGGCATCATCACAAACATCTTATCAACATCAAAATCGGAACCAGTCTTAGCTGGTACTTCTGTATAAGTCATAATCATATCACCATAAGATTTAGGTAATACTCCTACTATTTCTAATGAATCAATAGATGAGAAACCTTGATTGGGAATACGATAACCAATTAATCCTTCTAAGTTCTCTTTACCTATAACTTCTAATAGTTCTCTACCAGACATATTCTCATGTCCTGGAATACTCTTTAATATATTATGTGGTAAGAATACTTGTCCAGGAAGTGTAGCACTTTCATCTCCATCTTTCCCATTCCACCTTGGTCCTTTTAATTCAGGATCATTACTAAAGTATTTAATACCATTTGGATCATTTAGATTCATTAAGTCAGTATCATCTAACTTTAATATCTTATTTAGATCATCCCTCTCTTGTTGTAATTTATCTATCTTCCCCTGTACCTTTTCAATCCTATCTGTATTGTCTACTTTACCTTTAGATGTAAACTCTTTAAATCCTTGTATATCTTTTTTAGATCCTAACACATGTACTTGATCTGGGCTTTTTACAGCTATAAGTCCGGGACCGTCAAAGTATTCAATATGTTCTTTAAATGTATCTTTTACTAAATTACCTTTTGCTGAAGCAGCTTTCCAAAAACTATCCTTCCCATCTTTTATAGGTTTTCCTGCTAACGCATTTTCTCTTTTTGTTTCTGGAACAAAATCTTTTACATTTAATATTGCAGAAATTACTTCCTCCCCGTAATCTAACGCACCTCCGGCGACAGCTTCAGGACTAGTAGTAAAAAATAAACCTTCAGCAATACCCCCTTCAACCTCTTCTTCTATCCATTTATTTTTATTTTCAAGATTGTCACTAAAACCAGAAGACATTATCTGATCTATATTCTCTTTAGTAGTCCCATGATAAACAATTTCTTGATGTTTACTCTCAGGAAATACAGTCTCTATGTATTTAGAATACTCCTCTTCACTCCCTATCTCTGCTAATTCAGGATTTTCTTTGAATACAGTCTGTACATCTTCTTTAACTTCAACTGTTTCTTCTTGTTTAATCTCAGCCTCTTCAAATACTTTAGTACCTTTTACTCTTTTTATCTCAGCTAACATATTATCACTAAATCCTATATTAGTAGGAATAAGTCTACTTCCAAAAGCATTAGCTAGTTCATTTAGAGATTTCTTATTAGCATTTTTATCTGTATTATAAGGAACTATAAATCTCTTAGAAGGATTTTCTCTAGCAACATTATATAATTTTTCTATATTACTTCCTAGTTCTATATAATCTAAAGGTTGTCCAGGCTTTTCTACAGTTACTAACCCATATCCAGTACCCTTGTTACCTTCCATTAGACCAGTCTTCCCTGCTATTGCAAAGTCACCTACTTTATTTGCTTTAGTGTCCGCCGGTAAGTTTATATCTTTCCAATTTTTATAGTGTCTTGTATCATTTGTATAAGCTAATCCTGCTGTACCATACCCGTGAAAACCTCCTTTATTAGCACCAAAGACCATTACATCATTCTCATCAAACATTTCTTGAGATACATTTCCTGTAAAAGCAGGTTCAAGATTTGAATATTCTTGTTTAACTCCTTCTTGTTTAGTTGGTGTTTCCTGTGGTTTAGATAAGACTTTTTCAATAATTATATCTTTTAATCTATCCTCAATTTGTTTTACTCTATCCTCTTGTTTTTTTCTAACATTTATAATTTCATTGAATTTTTTATTTATTTCTGGCATTTTTGCAGCAGGGTGATCTTCTAAATAAGTATCTTTAAAATCCCAGATATTAAAAGGAGGACTATAATCAGGCATATCGTATAGTTTCTTCTTCTCCTCTTCATATATTTCATATTTATCTTTAACACCTTCAACTATACTTGTTGTATTTTCTTTGCCAATTATATCATTAAGTTCTAATGAGAAACCTGGTTTTTGTTTCCAAATGTCCAACTTCTTTTTTAATGATGGTAGGTCTTGTTTAATTGGTGTTTCTTGTACTTCTTTTATAGGTTTAGTTCCCTCTATTATATTAAAGTTTTTAGTAGGATTTGTATTTTTACTACTTACAATTAATGTATTATTTTTAGCTCTTGTAATAGCTGTATACATTGATTGCGACTTCTGTTTATTACTAATAGGACCTACAGACATTATATCATCCTCCATAACAGCAACAGTGTTATAGGTAGAGCCTTGTGACTTATGAGAAGTAATAGCATACGCATAGTCTAAGTTGGCAAACATATTTTTAACTCTCCAAGCTTCTTCAAAGAGTTCACCTTTGTTTCGTCTATTGGGTTCCACTCTTGCCTTATTAAACAATGAAGATACTAAAGCACCATGTTTAGCTTTAGATTTCGAATCTAACATTTCTACTCTTATAGGAGGGTTATCTGCTTCAGGACTTTCTACATAAAAAACAAACCCAGAAAAAGATTTATCTTGTACAGTAAATGTTGATTCTTCTACCTCTGAAGGTACTTGTATCTCATCTGAGTTATTAAATTCCTCATAAGAATCAGAAAACATAAGTAATTCTCCTGGTTCTACTTCCTTTCCTCCTTTGAAGAGTTTAGAATGCATGTATTTATTTATGTCTTTTCTTGTTACATTCTTATATGCTACTATTTTAGCTCTATTAGGTTCATAATTTTTTATAGCTAAAGCAAATTCACTTTCTAGTTTTTTAGCCATTGTTGTCGAATCTGTAAATACTAAATTACCTTCTTCATTTAATATTGATTCTCGGTTAGTACTATTTGGATCCAGTTCGGGATTAGTAGATTGTGTATTATCCCAATATAAGTCAGCAAAAGGTAATATAGGACTTGCTTCTCCTTGTCTAATTCTAGTTAATAATTTGGTATTGTCTTTTGTATCAAATACTTTAGAATCCTTATTAGCCTCGTCACTATCCAGTTTTCTTATAGGAGGTAATTGTCCTATATCTCCTAAGAATATTAAAGGTGTTCCTGACTGTTTTAACTGTTGAATGTTTTCTAAAGCTTCTTCATTAATCATTGACGCTTCGTCAATGATAATAATATCAGCATCTGATACAGGAGGAGGAAGTTGAGAAGAACCTGCAATAAACTCACCAGTTTCAAGATTCATCTTCATACCGAGAAGAGAAGCAAGAGTGTTGAAATTCACATTATTAGGAACAGCATCTTCTTCTTTTATAGAAGTTTCAATAACTCCTTTAGCTTTATGTGAAAGAGCTGCAATATTTATTTGCTTACCTGGAAACTGTTCGATAATCTTTTTAACAATACTAGTCTTACCTGTACCTGCTTTTCCTTCTAATGTAAACCATCCTTTTCCATCATTCTTCTCGATAAAGTCTGTAACTTTATCTACAGCTATTTGTTGTTCAGCAGTGGGTTTGAATGATGTCACTTTATAGTTCGAGGAGTCAGTAAGTTTTTTACGTTCCTCCTGTGTCTCAACTTCTTCTTTAAGTATCCCACTTTCAGGTTTTAAATTTTCTGTTCCCGATAAACCCTTTATTTCATAATAAGGATTTGCTGTAATCAACTTGCCTGTATTAGTTCTTAATTCAATATCTACATATCTGTAAAGAATCCCCCTCTCTTCAGAGGTCATAACGGTTTCTAGATTACCAGTAACAACAGCTTTAAAAGATTCTTTATATTTATCATATTTTACTGTTACAGTCTTACCTTTATTTTCTTTGGCTAAATCTTCAAAAGTAAACTCTTTTGTTTCTTCTTTAGTATCTTCAGCAACTTCTTCAGGTACACTTTCTAACTCATTTAACTCTTCTTGTAATTTACTTATCTTCTCATCTATAGCTTCTATTTTAGAATTTCCTGTATTTAGATCATCTAATATAGCTTCTTTTAATTTAGGATCATCAATATTTTCATATCTTACTCCTTTATATACTGGATTACATTTTGCCATTTTACATATTTAAAATTAGTACTAGCACTCTATGAATGCTAGTACGTGATTATTATTTACAAGGTTTATTCTCCACACTTATTATTATCTTCATCTAACATTTGTATAAGTCCTGATGATAATGCTTTTGAAATATCTATATCTTCTTTAGACAATTGTTTCAGAGATTTCATACCAGCATTAGACATTTGAATGAATGCTCCGCCAGGCATCTTAAACTTAACAGTTGATTTAGTAATAGCTGCTAATAGTTTAGATTCTATTTTATCTCTAATTTGGAATATAGCATCTAATGGAATATTATTCTCTAGAGCATAAATAGTATTTATAGATTCACTATCAGCAATTGCTTCTTCTAATAAACTATCATAGATTGGTTGAAGACTCTCTGGTACATTTAATCTTCCATCTACATCTTGAGTTATTCCATATTGTTTAAGTAGTTTATTTCTTCCTATATCTGATAAAGCAGATTCAGTTTCTAATACTTGTCTTTGTATTTCTCTACCATCAACCATCTTACCATCTAAAGAATAAACATCTTCATCTAAAGCAATGTTAGCTAATATATTCTTCTTAACCTGTGAACCTGCTAATGATTCTCCTTTCTTATCATATTTAGATGGATTATCTACTTGTAGTTTCCAATTGAAGTTACTAAGAGTAATTGGTTTAAGATGTCCTTTAACAGTTTCTCCACTTGCTATAGATTCAAAAGAGGACTTCTCAGTAGCTCCTAACTTCATTGCAGATTCAAATAGTAATTCATCTACATTATCTACTTCCATTTGTTTAAGAACATTCTCTAATTGAGTATCCTTAACTAATCTAGGATGTAATACTGCTTGAGAATACTTTAGGAATGATGGAATACCTCTACCATTCTCATCCTGTCTTACTTCAAAATGTGTTCCTTTCAATGCTTGAAGTTTAAGTATATTACTATAATCAACTTCTACATTAGGATCTAACATCTTTTGATAAGTAGCTTCATGTTCTGGAGTCCAGTTTCCTAATCCATTTTGTATCTCTCTAAATCTAGCTAAAGTAATATAACATTGAGCATCTCCTTGATTGATTTCTTCATAAGGTTTCAATTGTTCTTTAGCTTCTTTCTTAGCTTGTTTATCACTTAATTTAGGATTAGCTGCTTTCTTATCTTTAATAAGTTTAGCTAAGTTTCTATCATAGAACTCTTTAGCTGCTCCTGTCTTCAAATCATTTAGAACTGCAACATTATATGTACGTTTTACTCTCTCGCCATCAACTCTTAATTGTTGACCATCTGAACCTAAAGCTTGAATACGTTTAGAAACATCTGAATAGAATGCTGGATCACCTCCAAAGATAAACATAGTTTCTACATTAGCAGTCCAACCCATGAACCAATAGTCAGCTAATAATTCATTCATGTTATTATGAATAGCAGCTTGAGATGTAAAGTTAGTCAATTCTTTATCTAATCCTTGTATTTTTCTACCTCTATCTATAAGAATACCTTCACCAGCTAAGAATGTTTTCTGTTCTTTTAATCTCTTTTCAACTAGTTCTTTCATGTAATTAACTAGTACTTCATTCTCTTGTAAGTCTTTAAGGTCAAGTAAATGAACCTTACCTTTCCCCATGTCACCATACAAGTCTAATTCATTAGCTAAATCAGTTCCATAAGATAAAGAACCAAAGAATGCTGATTTTAAATCACCTCCATTTATCTCATCTTTAAATTTAGTAACATCTTTGCCATCCCTGTCTTTAACAACTTTAGTTCCAGAAGAAGCTACTGATACAATCCTTTCATATTCTCCATAGAAGTATTGAATCATCTGATCTGTTACAGTCTTTGTTATTTGATAACCTGTACCATCAAACTTAATACCTGATCTAAACTTAGCTGCTGGATCTTTTGATTGATCATTATATGTCAAATATCTAACTGTAGGTTTATCACCAAATGTTAGTATAGGAAAGTTAGCTGATAATGTAGCACCTATTCTTTCAACAACATCATCTTGTGATACTAAGTTAGCAGATTTAGATCCACTGTCAGGTAGATTACCTCCTTCAACTTTATTTGTACTATGTGTAGTAATACTATAGTTCTCAATACCACGTCCTTTATTCTTACCCATGTCTTGTAACATGAAAGAATGTCTATGGAACATTTGGTTAACATGTTTTGTAAAAGCAGAATCACTTCTTTTCCACAATGCAAGTGTTTTATCCATTTGTGTATATTGACCTAAAGTAGAATACTTATTACCTTCTGGTCCTAATATCATACTATCACCTTGTACGTTAGAACTATAACTAGCTATTCTAGATAAGGCTTGTATTAAATAACTTCCACCATTAACATCTCCTAAAGGATTCTTTCCATTATAATTCCAAGTAAATCCCTCTTCTAACATAGAAGATATAGAAATAGGTGTGTTCTTATTACCTAAGAATAGCTTACTCATTTCATACATTCCAGTTTTAATAGTTTTCTTCTTAGCTGTAAGCTCTAAGAAGTAATTCTCTATTTGTGGAATAGTTAAAGGAATACCTAAATCAGTAAATGCTTTAGATAGTACTTCAGAATCTTCTCTTCTAACTCTCTTTTCTTCACGCTTTACTGCTGCTTGTAATATAGGAGTTACTTCTTCTATAACTCTAGAGATTGTATTTAGTTTACTTGGTTTTGTATAAGCATCTTCTTCAGTTAGGAAACTCTCAGTAAAGTTAGTTGTCCATTCCTTTTCTATTATCTTTTCGGAACCTTGAGAAGAAGCATTTACAACCTTCAAATCTACATCACCATTCTCACTCATATAGCTAATGAAAGCACGATAGTCTACATTAGTTACACTAAAAGCATTTACAAACTGAGTTCTTTGGAATTCTTCAGCTCCTTTTAATCTTTTAAGTACTTCTGTTAAATAACTGTATTCGTCTATAGTAGCTTTTTCTTCTATAGCTTTATACATCTCAAGATATACATCTCCTTCGCTTACAATTCCTGCTGTAGCTCGAGCAACATCTATCCATGTTTTACCTGCTGGGTAGAATGATCGCCCACCTATAGAGTTATTCTCTGCATTTTTATCAGGAATAAATCCTAACATCAATTTAACATTACCTGTAGCATTGTCTTTAGCAGCATATTCTAATGAACTCTTAGAATATATCTGTTCTCCAGTTACATCATAGTCTTCGTAGTTCCTTCTTCTAGCATCCTCTTCAGTATAATCTTTCTTCTTAGATTCTACAATGTCTAAAGATATAAGATTATTCTTAGCCATAGCTGCATAAGTATCGAAGTCTTTGATAAGTTGATAATAGATTGTAGCTAGATCTTTATTTTTGTTGACTTGTTCTTTATATTGTTTAACAATTTGTAATTTAGCATATTTAAGTCCTATGTTAAAAGATGAATTCTTCAGTCGTCCCCTATCAAAATCTACAGCTCCCATTTTATTAGCAGCATGATAAGTAATAGTATTAACAGCATCTCTAACATTCATTGTACTTAGCGTAGTCTCTGAGAATAACTCTACATCACTCATGTTTGTAGGTTTATAATCAAATTGACCTCTTCTAAGTCTAGAGAATGTTTGATGTTTAGAGTTTCTAAATAGATCAATGAAGTCCATAATAGCATCATATAACCATTTCATCCATCCAGTTACTTTGACTTCTCTATTAGAGAACATGTACTGTCTTAATTCTTCTGCTATCTTCTCCTCTACTTTCTTATTATCTAAAGTACTGTTGTTATCCTTTCTCCACCTGTCATATATCTTAATTCTTTGTGCTTCAGTAAGATACATTTGACTAACAGCATGCCAAGCTTCGTGATATTGAGTACCTTTAGAAGCATTGCTAGATAAAGTAATCAATCCATTTCTAAAACTACCTTCTGCAAACCCTCCTCCAGGAACATTTAGTAACCCATTTACTACAGTTAAATTGGTATAAGGTAGACTTTTTTTTAACCAACTTTCAGCAGCAGGTATATTAATAGAATCTAAATCAGTTTGCCCATTTACAGTTGAAAAACTAACATCTTCGTCATCACCTACTTCGTCTTCTAGTTCTTTTAATAAGTCATCAAACTCATTTTCATCTAATTCTGGTACTTCTTTAACAGGTGGCTCTAAAGTGGCTAGTTCCTTCTCGGCTTTTGTTAAATCTTTTATACCTTGTGTTCTAGCAGAAGTACTTTCTGTAGTTTCTAAAAAGCTGTTTAATGAGCTTATTTTACTTTTTAATTCTTGTTTTCTGTCTATAGCTTTTTCTTTTACTATAGGTTTAGGGGTTTTTAACTCTAATAATTTAGCCTCATACTTAGCATTTATTTTAGCTATACCTTTGTCAACTGATAAATCATTGTATTCCTTAGAAGCTAGTACCTGTTCTACAGCAGCATCATACTCATCTCCATCATCGAAGAAATCTGGATCGGGCATCATACGGTCTTGAGCGAAATCTAGATCCGCCATATCAGCTTCACTATCCCCACTTTCTTGTTTACCTATTTGGTATTCAGCTAATTCCTCTTTCCACTCTTCTCTAAGTTTAACCTCTTCCTTAGTTACTTTCTTCTTTTCTCCATATTTATTGGCAATCTCAATGGCTTCTTTAAGAGTTCTATATTCGCCAATAACACCTTCATCCTGATGTCTTATATCATAAGTACCATCTTCTCCTTTTATAATACTTGTATTGTCAGGAATATCATATACTTCCTCTTCCTTAGTCTCTACAACCTCCTTGACAAATTCTTTCTCTTTCTCAGTAATTACTTGATTTAATTCTGAAGTATTTACTTGTGACATTGCCGAGAACATAGCCGCAGGATCAAATGCTCCAGTCTCGTCAACTACTTTCTTAGCTACCTTTTCTTCTTCTGGTTTCTTTAATTCCTCACTTGCCTCTGTATTATTATCAACAACAGGGGTAGCATCTTCCATTCTAATCTCAGAATATGTAGCTAAAGGGTTAACATATAATACATTACCTCTATATACTTCAGCATTTGTATATACAAAGTTCTGATCGAATATGAATTTATTATATTCATCATTTGGTGAATAGTCTGTACCAAAGAATGAGAATGTATCTTTAATATTCTTATCTCTAAAGTTTTGATTGATAGAATATAATTGAGCAGTAGTAGGGAGATTCTGTAATAGTTCTATAATCTCTGCTTTGTTCTTACTAATATCTCCTTCAAATGTAGGAGTAGTAGATCCTTCAAAATATACACCTTTAGGTAAATCTACACCATCAATTGTTTTATCTACTGTATTTACCCAGAATGGTGTTTTAGATTTATAAGTTGAACTAGAACCTTCAAATGCTACTAGATTAATTAACTGTAGATTAGTTAAACCTTCTACTTGCCCAGAGGGACTCTTAAAGGCTGTATTAGGCTTCTCATTCTTATCATTAGACATAATTGCCCTAGCTGCTTCATATACTTCATTAGCGATCTCCTTAGAGACTTTATTAGGGTTTAATCTAATTAATCCTTTCTTCTTCTTACCATCTTGTTCTTCTGCTGAATCTAATGAAGCATAAGCAAATCCTGGAGTATTAACTCCCTGTCCTTCATGATCTGGATCAGTTACCCCTGGAGCAAGATTTAAGTTATGTTGTAAATCAGCAATTAAAACAGTTAAACCGTTCTCAGTGTCTTTGAAAGCTTCATATAAATTTACATTTGTACCTTTCTTAATTCTTTTTAAATTCTCTTCTACACTAATTGTAGATAGTTTACCATTAACTACGCCATCTATTGTTGTCTCTGCTGTACCTCCTTGAGCTAAAGTTCTAATCATATTTATACGCTCAGTAACATACTGTTTAGCTGTACCTTTTTTTGAAGTTTTATGATAAGATTCTAGAGATTTACCATTATAAAGTTCTTTAGTTCCATCTTTTTTATATGCGACCATCTTAATAGGAATACTACTAAAGTCTTCTATCTTTAAAGATGTTAATGCTACATCTCCTTCTCTAATAGCTTTATCATATGCAAACTGTACTCTAGTATCCCAGAACTTATCTGATTTATCTATTTCAAATTTAAAGATTGTTCCAGATTTAATCTGAGTAGGATCTTCCATCCAATTTGTAAAGTGGATATTCTCATTATTCATATCCTCTTCAGCTATGAATCTTTTGTCTCCTTCTTTAACTCTACCAGCTTTAGTTAATGTATATGACTTATAAGCAGGAGTATTCAACATTGAACTATACTTATCTTCTGCAATATCTATAGCTTCTTCATTGACCCCTGTTCCTTCATTAACTTTCCCAGACATTGGAACACTGTTAGGATCTTCTATAGTAGCTTTAGGACTTGTTGATAATTGTTTATCGTAATAAGCATTAACATTATCTATTAACTCTTGTTCTGTAGCAGTATCTTTAAACATTTCTCCACTAAGAGATCCGGCTAGTTGCCAAGTATTTTTAGGTTCTCTGCCTCTACGTGCTATAGTCAACCCTTTTATTTTTTTCAAATCCGCAACTCTATTTTCTTCCAAAACCGAATCAGGGGTCTTTACACTATCCTTAGATGTTTCACTTTCACCTTCTACTTTATCTTTTTTAGTAGCTTGAGCTTCTTCTTTCTTTATAGCTTCTAATTTCTCTGTATACTTATCCTGTATTCTTTGTACAGCTATATCATTTTGTTTTTTAACTTCCTGTCTCTCTGCTTCTACTTTTTTAGTAGCTTTGTCAGTATTAACCGCCTCTCCTTTTATATTAAATGTATTTGTATTACTTACATTGTCAGATGTATATTCTATTAAAGGTTGCTTAGTTACTACATATATATCATCTCTAAGTTCTACAATACCAGGTTCTAATGTTCTTATACTTATATGCTCGGGCAATTTAGCATTGGTTGCTACAGCAGCCTGGTTTACATATATATCAGGAGAATTTAAAGCTAATTCTGTCATTTCAGCATTCTCACTATTATATGTTAAATATAATGTACCATCTGAGGATTCTATAACTCTATATGTACTGTACTCACCACTAGTGTTTGATTGCTCTTCAGCATTAAATTTATTATCTAAATAAGGAGCAGATAAAAAAGATTCTTTCCCAGAAATAGTAATCTGTTTAGAACCATCCTTCTGTTTTGCATTTTTAATAGCAGTTTCTGTTGCTTTATCAAGTGCAGCTAACTCGGCTTTTTTACTTTGCTCAAGTTTTTTAATCTTCTCCTTCTTCTCCTTCTCTATAATAGCTTTCTTATCTTTAACACTCTCAGGTTTAACTTCCTCTTCTATATCTTCTTTCGTAGCTGTTACAGCTACTCTACCACCAAAAGGATCTGCTACTGGTTCAGGTGTAGTCTCAGGTTGTGAATCTTTTCTTTCTTTATTTTCATAAGCTTGTTTTGTAGACTCTGTTGTATTAGTAGGAGTAGCATGTTCTGTAGTTGTACTCTTTGCTGTAGATTTCTCTGGTCTAGTGTTAACAAAAGATTCTATTTCTAATTCAGCCATAAGATCCTCAAATTCAGCTAAAGGATTATAGTTAAAATCTTCTCCATAGTTTCTTTCAACAGTAGCAAAAGTTTTAGTTAAATCTATTAACCTTTCAATTTGCTCTTCTATAGCTGTATTATCTGTTTCATATTTCTCAGCTAATTTCTCTGCTTGATCCAAAACTTCTTTAGATAGGTTTGGATTTTCTAATTGTTCTCTTAGTTTATTACGTCTACCTTCTAAATATCTAATTTCATTTGTGTATTCTTGTATTTTATCTCTATTAACTGTAGAACGTTTTTCTTTTATCTCTTCTTCTTTTACTTTAAACTCTTTGTCTCTAACAGTAGTAACAGCTAATTCTTCTAAAGCTTTAAACTGTTTATCATTAACTTTAGATTTAGCTTTGTCTAAAAGTAAAGCCATAGAATCAGCATTAGTTGATTCACTAATTCTTTGTTTAAAATCTTCAGTAAGAGCTTTTTGTCTCTTCTCTGTAAATTTAGGATCAGTTAAAATATTATAATGTTCAGTATAAACTTGTGAAGCTACTAAAGCATCTGCTTTACTTTTATATAAATTATTTAATTCCTCATACTCATCAAAAGCTTTAACTTCTTTAGGTAATCCTTTAGTTTGTTCTAAGTCATTAAGTTGTTCTTGTACTTCATTTAATTTAACTTCTAACTTCTCTCTAGAATCCCTTAGTAATTCTGAGGGTTTACCTGTCTCCTCTTCAAACTTAACAGAGTGTTTCTCAATAGCATTAAGTTGCTTTTTTAAAGCTTCATATTGAAACTGTACTGGATTTATATCTTCATCTGATACACTTTTAAAGTTAGCAACTAACTTCCCAGTTAAAGAAGCTATATCATTATTCTTTTGAGCTACTACTTCTTGAGTAGAATTCTTTCTAGAATTTGCTTTATAAATAGCATTTACTACACCTAATCCTTCATTACCATATTTATGTCGTATTTTATTATAAGACTCATCTAAAGCAGGAAGTTTGGTCATATACTCAGAAGCAATCTTTCTATCTTCTTCTGGTAAGTTTTCATCATCTATTATTTGTTGAATAGATTCTCTCAACCCATCTACTTTATCAGCATTAAAATGATCTAAAGCTAATTCTTCAAATTGTTTACTTGTAATATCTTCAAATGTATTACTATCCCCTTGCTCAATAGCTTGGGCTTTTTTAACAAGATCTTCAGTACTACTTTTAATAGTTTTTCTTAGTTTCTCACTAACCTTATTTACATCACTAAGTTCTTCAAAATCATCTATAGCTCTCCCTGTTACTTTCTCTTGTAATTTAGCAGCACCTTTCATCATACCACTTTGAACTGGGCCTCCGACAACTCCCATTATACCGGTATAAAGTCCATCGGGAGAAGTAATATAGTCAAAAGCTCTTCCTACATATGTAGAATTGTTTTCAGCTTTAATATCTAAATCTATTAAAGCATTTCTTTCAACTTCTTTTTGAATAAGTCCAGTAGATACTTCTTCTAAGTACTCTGTACTTGAACTCATTAGTCCATCTTTTAGAAGGTTTTTCTTAGCTTTATCTTTTAATCCTTGAGTGAAGTAATTTGATTTGAATATAGATCCAACTTGTGCTGCGTCTGTAAGTATTAAAGCTTTACTTTGCCAAATTACATTATGCATTGCTTCATTACCTTTAGCTTCTGCTGTCTTATAGTCTATACCTGACATTAATGCTTTGTCCATTACAGATTTTCTAGTCTCAGCAGCATTAATTCTAGCTTCTGCATAGTTTAAAGCAGTAGCAGTACCAAGTTGTGTAATTAAAGCTGCACCTTTAGCTGTACCTTTCATTACTTTTAATAAAGCAGCCGCACCAGCTCCAATAGCAGAACCTGTTAAGGCTCCTGTAATACCAAAACCAACAGCAGATTCTAGTGTTGATGATAATGCTTCAGCATAAGAAGCAGGATCACTAAAATCAAATGTAGCACTTGGATCTTCTTTATAAATAGCAAATTCGTCTCTAAGACTTTCTTTAGCTTCTCTAGCTGATTCAGATAACCAGTTATCCATATTATCAGAAGTCTCAGCCCAATCAGCTATATCTAATAAATAACCGGCATTCTCTCCAACAGACAATAGTCCACCAACTAATCCTGTACCAATAGCCCGTCTAAACTGTTCCCCTGCTGTTTGCCTTTCTGCCCTAGAAGCATCTAATCCTGCTTGTGAAGTTATGCCTTCTGGGAAATAGTCTTCATACTCACTAATATCAAAATTAGTAAGCTCTCCCTCTAAGAGGGATTTTCTTACAGAAGGCTCTTCTATATAATCAGATTCTCCTAAAATAGATGTATCTTCCTCTGGTCTATATGCAGCCTCTTGTTCTTCACTATATTCCGGTGTTCCTAGTATATCACTCATATTATCCTTATCAATTTTATATTTTATATATTATTTACTCTCTTCCAATTAATCTACCATGCAACTTTACGAGAGCATCATCAATTGTGTCACCAGATGAGATAGATGATCCATCTTTTCTGAGTATTTCTACTCCCGTAGGCTTCCCACTTTTATTCTTAATCTTCTTAAATGTAAAATTATATGTTTCATTTGTAGCAGGATCTGTATATCCCCAACCAGAAGTCTCTTCATTACCTCTTAAAATATTATTAATAGCTACTTTATCTATCTGCTTAAATCTATTACCTGCTTCTAGACCCATTATAAGCTTATCTATACCAGGTATAATCTTACCATCAGAATCATATCTTTGCTTTTCAAGATCTCCTTTGTATTTTCTATACATTGATTGTCCCAATTCAGCATTATTTGCTTTCACATACTGCTCTCTTGTTTCAGTAGTATTTGAGTTTTTTACAATCATTTTATAAATATACTCTGATCCTGTTGCAGATGTAGGTAAAAATATAACTTCTGATTTACTATTCACTCCTCCTAATTTTTTTAATTCCGTTGAAGCTTTGTTTTGAAAGTCAACAGCTTGTTGAGTTATTCCCTTTTCATTTGTAAAAGTAAGAGCGTTTACATTATTTTTCATAAACTCACCATTGTAAAGAATTCCTTCATCAGCAGCACTTTGTAAATCTTTACGAGCAGTGGGGTTCCCCCATATACTTAACTGTCTTCCTGTAGTTCTAAGCTTCTTAGTTTTGGCGTAAGAATCTATAGCGTCTCTATGTTGTGTAATACGTTCCTGTATAAACTTATTATCTTCAGGTGATTTCCTAAGCATTGTTTCTATTTCTTGCTGTTCCTGAGGAGTCATGTTTTGCATATTTGTCTTTTTCCATGATTTAAAAACATCCTTTTCAAAATCAGTAGCTAACGCACTCTCCAACCAAGAAAGACTATTAGAATCATAAAGTAACTTATTAATTGTTTTATCACTTAATCCTTCTTCAGATAAATAGTTTTTATGCTTTTCTAACTCACCTTGTTGAGTAGGATCATTATAAAAAGTATCAATTTCATATTTCTGTTGTGATCTAGACTGTTCTAGTGTCCTAAGTGTATTCATATGCTGATCTCTTTCTTCAGCGGTAAATTCTCCTTTTTTATACTTCTCCATAATCTTTGTACTGACATGATCACTGTCTACAGATCCATCGTCGTTGAATATAAGATTTGGATTATTAGTTATTTCTTTAACATCTAAAGCTCTAACAATATCTTTCTTACTTTGATTTATAATCTCTACCTGATCCTGTTGATTAATCTTATCTGTATTTTGATTAGCTATAGTAATTGAAGCTGTACTTAAAGCATCATTATATATTTTAGCTTTTGTTCTAGCATTTTTTTCTGCTTGAGTAGGCTTACGTAAATCTTTCAAATCCTTATCTGTTTGATCTACTTCAAATTGCATACCTGTAGCTGTAATTAGATTTTGTATCATCTCATCAGAATCATAACTAGCATCATTCATTATATCTTTAAAGTTCCTAACATCTTTATCAGATAACGCCATTTGATCTAAAGCTTTTGTTATTACTTCTTTAGCAAGTTCTTTCTTCTTTGTAGTACTTCTGGTATCATAACCATCAATAGCTAATTGACTTTCTTCTTTTAATAACCCTAAATATGTATTGATTTGAGGTTTCATTTGTCCAGCAAACTTAGCCATCTTAGCTTGTACATCAGGTGTTGGGGCTAAGTTGTATAAATTATATTCTGCGTCTCCCAACTTCCCTCCTGCTTCATTATACTTTCTAAGATAATTTGCTTTTATATCTCTAGCCGTCTCAGCACCTCTACCTCCTTTAGCTATTATCTTATCTTGTAGTTCCATGTCTCTTTTAAACTGTTCACCACGTTTATGCATTTCACCCAAAGGTCCAGTACTTAATTCCTTTTTTAACTTATTAGCCAAGCCTCTAATTTCATTCTGAGCTTTTCCATAATCGCCTCCTACAGATTCCGATATTTCTGAAATTCTATTATTATAGTCAGCCAATCGCTCATTCTTATAGGCTTCGTCTGCTCCTATTTGACCTTCAGCTCCAGGAATAGTATCTATTTTAGCTATTGAGGCATTTATATCATCAATAGTTCCTGTTGTATCATCATATTGCTTTTGTTTCACATCTACCGCCTTTTGCATTTGAGCAAAAGGAAGTGGTATATGTTGAGACACATAATCTTGTTGAAATGTGTCTCTAACTGGTTGCATATATTCATTAACTGCCATTATTTTGTAGTCTTAGTATTAATAAACTCTAATTTTTGTGTGTCTGGATTTATTCTATAGTTGTTAGATAATAAATATTGTAATGTTTTCTGATCCATCTCATCAGCCTTTTTATCTTTGTTCTTCATATATAACTTCTGAGAGCCTACTTGAGCTAATTTCCCAACATCACTCATAGCTTCACCTAAGAATGCTTCTTTCTGTGCTTCTCCTCTTCTAGTAGCATCTTGAATATTCAGTTGTTGTTTCTGACTATTCTCTCTTTCCATATTACTCATTTGAGTATTTTGTTGAGCTATTTGCTGTTGTTTCAATTGCTCTCCTCTATTAATCTGTCCTCTTTGTTCAGCAGCTTTAGCAGAAGTCTGTGATAATCTACCTAAAGCTTGTCCTCTACTTAGTCCAGATTTATCTATTCCTCTTTGAACTGCTCTTTCAGATTTCAATACATTCTCTCTATCTACATCTGATGTATCTTCATATTTATATCTTTCTAATTCCAAAGGTACTTCTTTTGGAGCAGAAACTGCTTCTTGACTCTTTAAATATTTATGTAGAGGTGAAGCAAATTGTCCAGCAGTTAAAGCAGCTTGTCCTACTTTATTTAATCCTGAACCATCTCCTCTTTCTCTATTAGCTAATTTCTCTTTTAATGTAGGTTCTGTAGGATTTACTATTCCACTTTGATTCAAAGAAGAATCTGAAATATCATTTACTCTTCCTAATGGTGAAGTCCCTTGTCCTACATTAGTTGCTTTGTTTATAGGATTAACTCTAGAAGTATTTTTATAACTAATACCATCAACTCCTATTCCTTCTGTTCCTGTTCTAGTAGCTTTATTCATAGGTCTAGTAGTTTCCCCTTGGTTCATAAATCCAAAGGATGAAGCTAGTGGGTCATAAGGCTCATTCTTAGCTACTCCAGGTAATGTATCAAATTGACTACTTAAATATCCTTTAGTTTTATCTTCACCATACTGTCCTGAATCTAATACAACTTCTCCTCCGTTTGCAAATTTATCAATAGATACTTCATCTGTACCTTGAATCTCACCTGTAATATCTTGTTCATTAGGAGAAAGATTGCCTGTATTAAAAGATTGTGTAGAAAACTTATTGGTTCCAGGAACATTAGTAGGATCTCCATCATTACCTTGAGGGTTCTTTACATCAGCAGGCAAATTATCTCTTTCTTTCTCTAATCTTTTCTTAGCTCCTTTATCCCCATTAAGTTTTACTTTCCTAATATCATTTAGAATAGATTTAGCTTTATCTGGATTATTCTGTGTATCAAATACAACATCACCATCTTCCGCCATTACTTTATTACCTCCTTCTGCATGAGATTTAGTTCCTAAGTTCTTTATATTAAACTTAGAATCAGTATGAATTTCAGGAGATACTTTTCCTTCGATTTCAATAGCTTTAGTACCTTTTGCGAATTGGTCAATCCTTGTTGTTTGTTGATCAATTTGTGTGTCTCCAATACCTAAGTCTTTATATGTTTCATTCTTTCTTAGAGCGTCAGCTCTAGCAGACTCTTCTCTAGCAACAGCTTTTTTACCTGAACCATATCCTTGAGCACCACCGGCAATTCCACCGGCGGCTCCTCCAATTACTGTTCCCCAAGGACCAAAAGCACTTCCAATAGAAGCACCAGCAGATGCTCCAGCCATAGCTCCTTGTGCTGTAGTACTTCCTACATCTGTTGTAACTTCAGGAACTAATATCTGTTTAGCTCCTGCATTATAAGCCTTGACTTTCTTAATGCCTTTAGCTGCTTTCTTTAATTTCGATTTTCTACAAGCCATAATTTTATCTTCTATTTACTCGGAATAAGGTCTTTATAAAGTTTACTACGAATTTATTATCATTAGTGTTATTATATTTTAGATCTATAATAGAATACTTACTTTTTATTCTATCATCACTAGCTCCTCTAGGAACAGACACTCTATATTCATTGTTCTTAAATTTACATTGTACTTGTGTACTAGGTAATGTAGGATAGCCATTATCAATTACTATTTCCTTTTCAGATGTATCTTGTAAATCATTTGACATTTGAACTGTATCAAAAGTATCAAATGGTACATATTCTCCTAGATTAGAATAAGAATTAGTATTGAGTACTATGTTATCAAATACTTTAGTCACATCTATATTATCATTAACTATGAATCTAATAGTTGATTCTGCTCTAGTTGTATAATTTACTAATTCGGCAAAGTCTCCTTTAAGTCCATCATTAGTTTTATATAAAGAAACGGTTCCAGTATTACTAACCATATACAAATCATTATCTATAGAGATGTAAGCATCTGGTCTATAGTCATGTTCTGATAACCAACAATCTCCTACAAATGAGAATGAATAAGTTAATCCTCCAAAAGAATCTTTCTTAGTAATTAAATATCTTTTAAGTTCAAAATCATAACTAGCTAAGATACCATACCCTGTATAAGGATTATCTATATAAACTCCTGACTCTACTAATCCTTTTTTTAATCCATTATTGAATACAGTTAACATTCCATTTCTAGACAGTTCTTGTAAGTCTCCTTGTTTAGATCCAGGTGTAAATATGAATACTTTACCTTGTAACGCATCTGGAAATATATATCCTCCAGGAGTATGAACACCTGCAAACTGAGATATAGTTCCTGCATATCCTCCTTTAAAGTCTGTACGTCTCTGAGCATCAATAGTATAAGCATCTCCTGTTCCTAATATTACTTCAGATATATCACTAGATGTCATTGTAGAGTTATTCTTAGAGAACATTCTCCATAATGATTTAGGTGTGTGAGAATACAACGTATCATTATAAACAAATAGATCCCATATCTCTCCTGTATGTTTAGGAATATCTTGATAGTTATTTACAGGAAATTGTTTATAGTTATCTACTATAGAATCCAATGATGAATTGTCTGAGTAAATAATTCTATCTTCAAAATCCCCTTGAATATTCCCTGATAATGATTTAGAGAAATAAGTCTTAATAGAATTCTCTATAGAATACTGAGGATTATAACTAATACATCTTCCTTTCTCAGTAGCTACTTTTAATGTTTCATAAGCAGTACTTTTAGGATAGTATCTAGTTTGTTGTTCATCCTCATCATTAAAGAACTCATGTCTAAAGTCACAGTTAATTCTGGATTCTAAAAATACTTCATATAAACACTTACTGTTAATACCTAACTTATCTGGTTCACAATCATCATTAGCTTCTCCTCTAAATTGATAATCTTCATTACCTTCTTCATAAGGATGGTCACTATAATATGATGCCATCATAGGTAATACATTCTTATTCTCAACAGAATAAGGAGTAATGAATACATCTCCCCCATAAATATTATTTATAGTAGTAGGTACAGTAGGAGGGTTATTAGATCTATAAGTTTCTATATATTCTGAATTAGGTAACTCTCCATATTGACCAGTAATGTCAGAAGATACTTCTAATATATTTAATGTAGCAGTAGATGTACCTGTATATATTCCTAAATTTGATCTCTTTTCATTAGCATAATAATCAGAATCATTTCTTCTATCTTCATAATCATTAGCATCTATACTATCTGTTTTTGCTGAATAAGAAGCACTTAACGTTGTTTTAACTCTAGAGCCATTTCTAACATTATTATTGGTTCCTCCTGGAATACTTCCAGTTTTAAGTATATATGATTTTAATCCATTTAGATTATAAACATCTTCATCGAAACCTACCCCTTTAAAATCTCCAGAGTTAACTGTTACTGTTTTTTCAACTAAACATTCATCATCATATACATCGAATTCATCATCATATAATGTAACACTTGATTCTTGAAAAGAACATCCTTGCCATAACTTAGGATTCTTTTTTAGTCTATGGTTAAAATAATCTATATTACCTGGAATACCTATTAACATAGCTTGCCACCATTCTCTTACTCTACTTACTCTAGTTGTAGATTTTAAGTATTTAGGATCAATTTGAAAGTTACCAGTCTTCCTGAAGAAATCATTAATATCTCCTTTTACTCCTAACTTAGCTTTGATCTTATTATTCTCAAATTTATCAACATCTAAAGAATTACCTAAAGTTAAATCTGGAGAATGAAAATTCAAAAGATCTCTTTTAATTCCTACAATGTCTAATACAAAATCTTTATTATTAGAATAGTTATCTCCTTTAAACTCAAAAGAACCTAAATAAGGTTGAGGACAATAAGCTCTTGAAGCTGCTATTGTATTCCCATTACCCGGTTCATAGTTAGTAAATAGGTCCAACATCGGTAATCCTATTCCTTGAGCTAATATAGATTTATTACCTTCTTTCTCTCTACTCTCTCTAACTATAGAAAAGTTTTGAATATTGTCTACAAGATCCTGACTAAAAGGAATAGTAAATTCAGCTTCTAATCCAAGTATTCTTATATAGATCTCTGTAACTTCTTCATCTCCAACAGTTTCAGTAACCTTTCTAAAGTGAGGTTCTTGTTGTAATGAAGGCATCTTATGGTGTCTAACATAAGTACCAACAAATCCCTGATCTAATGGATATTCAATATCTGATACATATGTTCCTAATTCTCCTTCTGTATTACCCACAACTGTTCCAGGTGAATCAGGTATAGCTTCAATAGTAGTTCCTGTTATTTTATTATTTCCTGGAATATGGTAAGTATATGAATCAGATCCATCCTTGAATTTAGTTTTTATAGCATAAGAATATACTTCTTCTCTCTTATATCCTTTTCTATATGTTGTGAAGAACTCGTCTTTATAAGCTTGTGATTCATTATCTGCTAATATTCCAGTAATTTCATAATCTATTTCATTCTCTACTGATGCTTCTAATTGTGTAGTACTATATGATTTAGAACCATCCCAGTTTTTAATGTCAAATATTTGAAAATAGTATTCGGTATGTGTGTCATAATTAAAATAAGCATAAGCTTTATTTCCTTCTACTACAATATTTGTAGGAAGTATTTCCTTATCCTCTAGAGGAGTTCCCCCATCAATACCTGTAACAGTTAATTCTAAACTACCCGCTGTTGTAGTTATTGGGAAAGTTTCATCTCCTGGTCTTATGGTTACCATTGTTACCAGACCTCCTAGAGAACTACCTCCAAAATTAAAGACTGTCCCTAGTCTACTATTTTCCATAACAGTCTTTAAAGTTATGGTAGTTGCATTTATATCTACTCCTATTAATACATCATTAGAATTAACAACACTTGTCACAAAGGTGAAGATCTCACCGTCTACTGTAATAGTATCATTTTCAAGAGTAGCAATATCTAATATTGTTATAGACCCAGAAGATCCTCCTACTTCATAAGCTTTAATAGAATCTAATAAAGGTTCTAGTTCTACATTATCTGTAAATGTAAATCCTACAGTATTGGGGAAGTATTCTGTTTCTTCTGCTTTCCATATACCAACTAAATTAAAGTCCCCAACATTCTTATTAGAATATCTATAAGGAACTTCTTCTATCTTATATCTTAGATTAATGTTATTAGCTATATTCTGTAGCTCATCATCAAATTGATTAGTAGCTTCACTTAGATTTCCAAGTATTAGTCTATTATCTAATTGTTCTATACACTTAGCTTTATTATAACTAATCAATACTTCTCTTACTTCCTCTAATGGAATTTCTTCATCTTCTAATCCAATACCTGTAAAGTTATAGATGCTAGTAGTAGCTGTTAATTCTTTAGGAGGCAAAGCATATGATTTTAATACATTACCATCATCAGTGTATCTATGAGCTATTAATTGATATTGTTTATAATCTTGATCAAGATTAGTTAAGTTTATCTTTATAGATTTTGATACTACAGTAGTAGTAGTATTACCATCCTTCTCTTTTCTTTTAGCTCCTACAGCTTCATCTACAATTGGTACAGGTTGAGTTGTACCTAACATAATAGTATTAGATAAATCCTCTTTTACATATCTTAATGAAAACTGATAAGTACCACAATATAGTTCTCCTCCTCCTTGAATAATTTCAGAAGGTACGATGAATGGCTCATCAAGATCAGCAATCAATTTACTATTCTCTTCCAAACTATCATCTTCAGGAGGATTATCTAAATTGACAGAACCAAAAGGTACATTGTCATCTGTATAATATAATACTCTTTCCCCTGCATAAGTCTTCTTAGCTACACAATCTACTGGATGATCTGTTGTAAAGCCTAATTGAGACCCTAAATCATCAGAAGGTGCAATTCTAGTATAAGTCTTATTATAGTCGATTATTCCCACCTGAGAATAGCCCAGATCACTTGCTAGTACTACTATTATATCATTGTTAAGAACAGTTTGTCCCATTAGTTTAAATCCAGAAGGGAATGATACTCTTTGATTAATTACACCATTCTCATTTATTAAAGAATAGGTATCTCCATCCTCAGATATTTGAACCCAATGTTTCAATTCCTTTGCTGTATTCTTAGGTTGAAATAAAGGATTACTATCTTTATTAATACCTTTATTAAATTGGTTTACACTTTCCATATTATCTTCTTCCGTCTAAATCTAAATTCTGTGCTAATCCTATATCTGTATAATCAGTAAGTGAAGCAGATACATCTCTTACTTGTCTCCAAAGAATATTCTTTAAGTTCTCTATTTGATGTACATCAGGCATGTTAGCATAAGATCTTGCTTGTCCACAATACTTTTCCCACATCTGTCTACAGTATTCCATATCCCTCATTCTCTGGTTAGGAAGCATATCAGGATTTCTCATAGATATATGATAGGCTATATTCCAAAACATAGCTTCTCTAAATCCCACATCATCTGGAACTAATGGATAACCTTGTTCATCTGTAGGTATTCCTATATATTGTACAGTTATTTTACCTGTCTCGAAACCCATGTTAATTTTATTGGCTTGGATGTTATAGTCTAGATCAGTAATAGAATTACTCTTAACATCACCAAATAAATGTTTATTATATTTCAAAGACTGAGGTCTTTGTGAGCTAGCTCCAGCCATCATCCTAGGTTTAGCAGGATTTAGTATCAAGTTCTGATCATAAATGTTTAATGAACTAAAATCTCCTCCTGACTTCTCTACTATCTCTTGATAGGTACAATCATAGAATGTTTTATCACAACAAGAATCATCTTGTTTACATCCTACTTGTAATCTAACTAGTTTATATAGATCACAAGGTAATATTCCAGAATAGTCTGTAATATCTACAACAGCCTCCATTTCTTTAAATTGAGCATAAGCTCCAATTTGTAATAAAGCATCAGCTACCCATTCTACAAAATCTTGGTAAGGAATATCTTGATTACCTAATCCAAGATCTCTTACGATCTTTGATATTACTACATTAATACTTTCTAATTTATATATCATCTTATGTAATTTTTATATCCATTCTTAATAAACCATTTACGCATCATTTGGACAGCAGGTTCTCTAACATATATTCTCCAGTTTCTATGTCTTTTCCAAGTCTTATTCTTTCGTAAGTTTATTCTTGGAGCCATGTCATCTGTCTCTGGACTAGTTTGTATAACTACATCTCCAGGAACAGTTTCTTGCCAGTTAATACAACTCATCTTTCTAGCGTGCATGTGTAATACTCCTACAGGAAGTCTAACCTTCTTCATATGAACAATTACATCTTCCATAACCATTTGAATAAAGTCTTCAAATATATCCTGTCTTTCAAAAGAATGTACTCCTTTAACTCCTTCCTTTTTATAAGATTCTGTATAGAATTTATTATAGCCTTTATGATGTCTATTCCAACTATATTTTATCATTTAGTTGTTATATTAGATGTCTCACTTAAAGCATTATTAGTTGTATCTGTTTGATTTACAGGTACTCTCAATTCAGAATCCATAATCATTTTAAATAATGTATCTTCTAAATGAGCAGGGATTGGATATTCAAAGTCATAACCTGTATCTGAACATTGCTCATTATTCTGAGAACAATCACAAGTTCTAAATTCTTCTGCTATTTGAGGATCTTCAAAGATACCTTGAATGTTAATATAACTCAACATTATGTTAGGTACATTAACTAGATAGATATATCCATTTTGATAATAGTATCCCGGAGACTTAGCTGTGTACTTATTAAACTGTTTCCAATATGCAGAATTTGCATTATACCTTTGGAAAGGAGTACCGTTAATCAACCCAACAAAAGATAAATTCAATCCTATATTAGATTCTAATGGTTTAGGTATTTTAAGTTTAGTTCTAAGAGTACAGTTCTCTATCTCACAACATTCATTCTTATCAAACTTGTCTACATCTAGTTTACCTAAGTTCTGAATATATAGATCTTTTATTCCTTTACTCTTCTCTTGTTCTTGCTTTATTAACTTAGCTCTATAGTAATTTATAATATGTGCCAGTTGGGAATCTGATAAGTTAATATCATCAGATTGAATACCACCACTATATAAATTCTTTATGTTATATATAATTTTTGATAATAGCATACTTTACATTTTATAGATTATACTCATAAAAGCAAAAAGGGTTCTAAAATTAATTAGAACCCCCAATGAAAAATATATTAATAAACTAAAACAGAGCCATATTATACATCCAAATTCAATGCTGTAAATCCTAATACTCCATTGAAGTATGAATTCATAATAGCTGCAAAGCTATCGCCAGTATCTTCATCAGACTGAGCAAGACCAGTTGGAATATAAACAGTTGCTCTTTGAGGAGCAGGCATTGGTCGACCAAAATCTCCAGGAATCATATTCTCATACTCAATTGTAATTGAATCATATCCAACAGTGTCACTAACCAATGATACAGGTTTTTTATGCCAGTAATCAGTCTTAGCATGCCATCCAGCAAATGTTTGTGCTTCACGTTCAGCAGCTCTTACTTGTCTATAGTAACCATTTCCTGCGAAAGGATTAGTAGCATAAGTAATTGTAGCAGCAGCATCTAATGCACTTTCTTTTCCCATCTGAGCAAAAGTTGCTTCAAATCTTGTAACAGAATATCTATCGTAATCTTCTAGTAATGGTTCAATTGGTAAACCTGTAAGTTTGATACCAAAGCCAGGAGCAGTAACTATAGCAGCGGCACTTATTTGTGTTAGTAAAGTATCTACAATTGTAGCACTAGTACCCACATAAGGTGTATCTAAAGTCATAGTGTCAGCAGCATCGTTAATACTTGCTATTTTATAAACAGCATTAGTATCTGCTGTAGCTCCAGCACCAATAACAATATAAGCTCCTACTATTAATTTAGCTCCTCCACCTGTAACATCATCAATATTACCGTTACAAACAACAACGTTTGAACCTTTTACAAAATCAAAGCTTGTAGTAGCTGTTCCTAATACAGTTTTAGCAGCATCTGATACTCTTTCAGCAATTACATAAGGATTAGCCCCTACAGAATTTGCATAAAAATCATCTACTAATTTACCTGCAATTGTTTCTTGTGTTACACTAGTACTACCAGTAGAAGCATAAGAATCAAAGAACCAAGGTCCACGAGGACTAAGTACTTTTGCACCTTTGAACACTACTCTTAATCTGAATTCTTCATCAGCAGTTGTTGGAAGTGAAGTCCCCGATCCCGTAACACCGTCAAATCCTACATAAGCTACTTGTTCTACTGGAGCATCGTATTTATTACCCAAGTATGTATTTACATCAACTCCTTTGATAGGCATTGATAAGATTGCTTTACCATTTTCAAAGCAAGAAACGATTTGTACTGTATCATTTTTAGTCAAAGCAGCAGCTTTAGCATCAGTATTAATTAATGCACTACCTTTGATTAAAAAAAGATCTCCTTTTTCTATTGTTTGTAATGTGGTTGCTGCGCTATTAACACCATCACCAATAAGTACCTGAGGTACTCTCTTTGTATTCTTTCCCATCTTCTTTTTAATTTAGGGGTTATTATTCAATTGTATTTAAGTTATTCTGATAAGTATTTCCTCTTGGAGATTCTAAAACTTCTATAGCATCTTTGACAGCCATCTTCACTATTTCTTCATGAGTGTGCTCTGGTAAATCAAATTCTACTATTGGTCCCCGTGTAATGTCTACGTTTACTCTAGCAGGTTGTTTTAGAAATGTTAATTTAAAATTATCTATTGTATTAGTTTCTGCACATTTAACAAAAATATCACCACTTTCAAAGTAAAGTATTACTCTATCTTTAGTTGGTTTATTAAATGGATCTTTTAAGACCTTGTTTAAATCATCTTGTTGAATCTGTTTACACTCTTTATATTTCAATCCACAATTAATATCATTTACTAATGCTCTACTTTTTAAATAGAACCAATAGACTTCATCAACACTAACTTGTTTTTCCTCATCACTAAATAATGTAGAAGTACTAATTCTATATGTATTATCTTCATAAGGAACTTCTGTTAGTTCTGGGAACCTAGTTACAACTAATGTACGTAAATCATCAGTACGTTTTTGAATCTCTTCAAACCCAGCACGATAGACATTATTCTTTCCGTATCTAGTCTTTGCAAATTCATCAGATGCGTTCTGTAAAAATATATCTATTTCTAAAGAACTAACCTCTGCATAACTTTCAGAGGCTAGTTTATCTAAATAGATCTTGAACATTCTATGTGCTTCGGTTAATGTCATTTAACTGTTTTATACTGAGTTTCTATAGCTTGTTTAATCTTAGAATTCTTTTTATCTAATATGAATCTTGCTACTTGTTCAAGTGTTAATCCTAAAGAGTTACCTTCATATAATAGTTCTTGATCAAATGTTGGTTTAGCAGATCCTTTTTGAAGTACTCCAGCATTTACATATCTAATCACTGTAGCTTTTGATTTATAAATCTCATCATTAAGTAGATTAATAAATACAGCAGGATTCTCTTCCATTTTATCTCCAAGTTCCTTTTTAATTGTATCTGGAACCATGTTCTGAAGAATAGTTAATGACTTACCATATAATGATAAAGCATCTTTCATATCATTCTCAGATAATGTATTGAAGATTCCATAAGCAGTACCAATTAAATCTCTACGTTTGTTTTGTGTACTAGCTTCAATTTGTTCAGAAAGTAATATATAAATATATTTATGAGGTGCTTTTGCATATTCTATTTTAGAATTAGCTATACCTTTATCTGCTTTTAATATCTTAATTCTTAATCTATCTAAAGGTTGATTGTCATCTAAAGACAAACCTTGATCTGGTACATCTATTTTAAATAGATCCCACCAAGAACTATTTGCTTTTAATTGTCCTTGATTTAGTTGTAGTTCTTTTTCAAACTGTTCACGTTCTTTTACGGATTCATCTGTGTGATCAAAACTTGTATTTAATGATCCACTTTTACCCATACATAATGAATAAGTAGAATTGCAATTACCAAATGATTTCATCTGTTTGCCATTCTTTCTTATTGGCCCACCTATTACAGGAGGTATTTCTAATTTATAATTCATTTTCTTTTCTGTTTAGCTCTTATTAATATTCAAAGAAAGTAGGAGAAATTAATCTCCTACTTTTATAATTTAGTCTACTCTTAAAATCAATTCTCCACAAGTTGTTGGATCTTGAATCTGAACACCAAACTCAGAAAGCCAATGTGTTTCATATCCATCATAACCAGTTGCTCTTGATGTACCGCCTGTAGCAATACCTGATGTTGGACTTTGTGAACCTTCAACATGCCACATTAAGTTCTTACCATTCTTCATTACTACTTTTCGAATGTTAGATTTCATATCTTTAGAACCCATGTTCAAGATAGTATATCTATAAGACTCTACAGGATAACCTGTTACTGGATGTTTCTTTCTGAAACGTTGAGTATCATCATATGGAGGAAACTCTTTAACAGTTACTTTAATACCATTCTGTAATACAACAGAAGTATAGTAACCACTCAATGTGATATTATCGCCATTGAACTTCAAGAAGGAAGCATCATTCTTAACAATGTTTCTATCATCTGATTCTTTAGAGATAGCATTATGGAAAGCTCTAATTCCTTGCTTACCTGTTAACATGATAAACTCAGCATTTCCACCCCATTCTTTAATCTTATATGATAACATTGTAAAGTAATCATCAATTCTAGCATAAGTAAGCTCGCCAGTATAATAAGAAATGTTACTCTTAGCAATTTGTTGTCTAACTCCTGCACCTTCATATGCTGGACGACCATTGTTATCTTTATCTAGTACATGACCTTCTGGGTTCTTGTTGTATGTAGAATACATCAATACTTTATCCATCTCAGCATGCCAGTTTTGGATAGCTACTAATTCTTGATGATTAGTCCACAACTTAGTTGTTTTAGTTGGGTCATTAGGATTAGGTAATTCCATAACCATTACAGCATCACTAGCAGATCTAGTACAACCAATAGTCTTACGATAGATACCTAAAATATTCTTCATACCATAAGGAGTATGATAAACATCAGAGTTACCTCTCATTGATCCTTCACCAACTAAAGTATAATCTTTAGACCATTGTGCATCTGTATCAAGGAATTCAACTGGACAGAATCCATCAAAACCTCCACCGTGTACAACAGCAGTATAAATTACAGCTTCACCATCTTTAACACCATCATCAGTTAATCTGATTCTAGTAATAGCATCATCAGCTACTAAAATATCATTTTCACCATACCAATCTCTATCCAAGATAATACGGAAGAAAGTACCATTGATACCAGGTTGAGACGCATCATTAATGTAATCAGGTGATTTAACTAATACATTAGAGATCTCTTCATCTTTTGTATAGATGTCCCATTCGTACTCATTCGAATCTACTTCACGTACAGCACCCATTCCGCCTGTAAGGTATTCAAAAATATTGATACCTTGATGTCCCATCATTTGGGCCATTACTGGTTCAATTATTTGTGGCTTAGTCAAGTAAGCGTTTGCAAGCATATTGGTTTCTCCAAGTCCGTGGAAATCCGTAGACCTTTTAAACTGCAATACACTATTCATGTCTTGTTGCATAATCTATTTAATTTAGTTGTTATTTAATTTTTACTTTTGCATATAGTGTTCTAACGCATCGAATACAGCAGATTGCTCTTCAATGTTATTATCCATTGTTCTTGTGGTATTAGCTGATCTAGAAGCTCCTACTGTTTTGGCTCCTTCTAACTTCTTTTTAAATACCATGTTATTAGTTCTTTCAGCTTTCTTCTCTAACTTCTTGAAATCAAAGTTCTTCATTTGCATATAAGCAAATAAGTATCTTGATTCATCATTGTCATCTAGTTGTAATTTAGTCTCACCATTCTTACCAATTGGTTTAGTGATGTATTCTAATAACTTCTTAGACTCTTTCTCATCTACTTTGATTCCTTTTATGTCTCTAAGACCTAATACTTGTTTTTCAAAGTTCTCTTTTTGAATTCTATCACTCTCAGTCTTTGCTTCTATGTCAGCTAGTCTTTGAGTTTCTTTCTGAGCTATTTCATTCTCTTGAATAGTTTTCAAAGAAGCTTTAGATGCATTGGCCATCTTATCTAATGAACCTGCTGATTTAAGAGCTTCAACTTGTTCAGCTATATCTGCATTCGATAGTCCTTGTTTTTCTAAAGCATATTCAACAATCATTTGTTGATTACCTTCTTCTGACATATCTATACCATCATAATCTATAACAGATTGTTGGTCCTTAACAAAGTCATCTATTGAGAATCCTTGTTCAACATGTTCTAATAATCTAACACCTTCTTCTGATAAGCTTTCTTTATATTCTGAAATAGCATCTACTTTGCTATTCTTTAAATTCTCTTCTATAAGTGTTACTAACCCATCTTCAGAATCTTCATACTCACCTTCCTCATTGAACTTTAATAGTCCGCTATCAACAAACTTCTTTGCTGCTTCTCCCCATTGAGTTTCTGGTCCACCTTCTTCAGGTATTGGGTCTGTAACTGGTTCAGTAGGAACTTCTAATTCCTTCTCTTCTGGTTCGGGTATTACTTCAGGTTCCTTTTGAAGTGGAATATCCTCTACCGGTTTATCTTCAATAACTTTAGTTTCCTCAACCTCTGGTTGTAAGTCACTGAATGCATCAAAGAGTCTCCCCTCATCTAACATACTTGCTTGCTCTGCTCTATCCATTCTATTATGTATTACGTAAATAAATTATTTTGTTCACTTTTTTAGTTAAAAATTTCACATATTTAGTGAAAATATGTGAAATAATGTAGGATCACCGGCTAAACCTACTTGCATACTAAAGTTTAAGTCGGTGTGTATGCTTCCCTTTAACACCTAGGCAGTTTTGTTATATCCTATCCCGTAGATAGAAAGCGGAACTTTAGGTATTCCGATTGTAAGAACAAGTCTCTAACCATGTCCTTCACCCTTTGAGTGATGACTAAAAATTCTCTATTCTTTCTACCAATATAGTTAAATAGTATTTCATTGCTAAAAGTTGTTGAGTAAGTCTCTCTTGTTCCTTCTCATCTAGTTTCCCGAAGAAGGGATTATCATTTATAAAAATTCCTAAGTCTTCTACCTTAACACTCAATTCCATTGATTCTTTTATAACTCTCTCTTGATGTGGTTGAAGTTTTTCACCTAAATCCGAATGAACTTGTAATTCAATTCTCCTATAAGCTTTTTCAAATACCTCTTTTGGACTCCATGATTCGTAACCGTCTTCGTATTTTACTTTATATCCTAATGTTTCATAGTCCTCTCTTTTTATGAACTTAACACTTCCTTGTCCTTCTCGAAAGTCTCCTTGCTTCATAAATTCTGCTTCAATTAATTTTACTCCTAAATATTGCTCCATCTTTATTTATATTTAATTATTATTTACTTTTGTCCTACAACTTTATTTTTTAGAGCTGTGGCATTCTTCTCTTTCTCAATCTTCTCTTTAGACTTGATCTCTTCTCTCTTCAAGTTTCTATCTTTCTCTTTATTCAAGTTATCAGAATTTATCTTAGACTGCTCAAGAGCAGTAGAAGCATAATCAAATACTTCTACAGTTCCGCTATCTTGAGTGTCTGTATCGAATCCAGCAGATTTCATTGCCTCTACTTGTATCTTATTCTCTCTATCTAATTGATTTTGGTCTGCTTCAAATTGTTGAGCAGCTTGTTGTAATTGTTGAGCACCTTCTCTTTCAGCTTCAGCTTGTTGTTGTTCTGCTGCTTTCTTATTAGTCTCAGCATCTTTAATAGCATGAGATATTTCAGCAATAGAATTAGATTTAACTAAATCAACTATACCTGAGAATTCAACCATTCCAGATGATAAAGCTGTCTCACCTAATCTTTCTAACTTATTAAGTATGTCTCTATCTTTGCCAGAGTTAGTAATGAATACTCCATAATCAGAATCGGGAAACTTTTCCATATCTATATCCATAAATACTCTAGATATATCATTCATTACATAAGTTAGTTTCTTCTTACCTTGATAAGCAAATTTAGATACTTCTAATAATGCTGTAAGAACATCTTTCTTAACTATGTTATGTTGGTAGAACCAAGGTTCGGTTATGTATGTTGAATTGGCTATTGCTGCTTGAGTTCCAGAAGCTGTTTCAGAAGCTTTAGTTTGACCTTCTCTTTGTGGAGTAATACCAATTACTTTATCTATCAATTGTTCAATCTTACTAAGTATATTAATATACTGCCCTACAGATTCCGACATAGCCATATCTATAGATTGGAATTGATTAAAGTTTGGTTGTTGTTGATTCTTTCCTTCTTCTAATGAATTAATAACTGCTATATCCATGTTAGAAAACATGTACATCCATTTATTCATATCTATACCTTCTGATCTAGGTATCTGTGCCATATCCATTACAAACTTCTTACCTTGAGCTTTATTCATTTCTCTTTCAAGATTGAACCAAGTAATCATGTACATATATTGAAATGGTTTTAACAAATCAACAACTGATGTAGGAAGAGTATTTGTAGTATTATGTACTTTACCTATGTAAGGTAATTGTACTTTTCTAGGATTATCCATTGAACGCCCTTGATATTCTAAAGCTGATATATTTAGATAAAGATCAGACTCTACTTTAGTTCCTTGCCATACTTCTGGAATCCAAGTCCAGTCTATAGTAACTCCTAATTCTTTCATCTCTTCAGTTAATTTGAAAGATTCATCAACCATCATAGACTCTTCAGGATTTTCAGGATCTAATAGAAATCCTATCTTCTTTAGTGACTTCCAAGTAACTGTAGATACAGTGTATAAATTATTATTAGTATTATCCTCATTAAACATATCTAATTTATGTTTAGGTAAAGCATAACCTACTGGTTGATTTACATTAAATGATAATCCTATTTCCCCCTTATCTAATTTTCTAACTTCAGAATCAGACATGAACTCACCGTACTCATCTATAATCTGTCCAACAGTCATTAGTCTATCTTCTCTAAACCAATCACCATCTTGAATAGTGTTGTTAGAAGGATTCTTATCATAATCACAATATAGAGGATTACAAACTCTTACATTAGGTTCACCATTAACAATTCCTACATGAGCAATCTCATGAGAAGATATTAAAGCGTGTTCCCATAAATCTTGGAATACATTGTGTAAGTCTAATTCATATTCTAAATACTTCAATAGATCATTAGCCCATACTTCTCTAATATCTTGAACTGAATAATTAATCCATTTCTTTAATTCTTTGAATGATTGAGGTTCTCCTTCTTGTTGTTCCGGAGGATTACCAAATTCACCTAAAGCTTTTGCAAATTCAGATTGAGCTACTTTCTTAACCATATCAGCTACCATCTTTTCTTTGATAGTAACAGCATTACCATTTACAGCAATTGCTGAATAGTTGAAGGGTCTAGATAACTCTTCACCTTTTAAAAGATTAATCTTATTTATAATAAGGTTATAATCTCTCATCTTAGAAGGTTGATTCAAATCCATAGATGAACCATCCATACCATAAGGCTGAGTTACATAGTTGAAATCTGCTGGATCATATATAGAATTGACTAGTCCATAGTTTGCTTTCATTTTAGTCTTACCTGAACGAAAGCTCATATCAACTCCTGACATTCCTAATATACCGTCCACATTCTGTTCTTGCCATTTCTTAGTGTTCTTCACTGATTGTGAAACAGCTTGAGCAGGTCTTCCAATATTTTTATATATTTTTTTTGTAGTATCCATTAATATCTATAGTTTGTATTTTGAGTTGGATTATTTGTAAAATAGTTTTCTAAGTTATCGAAGAACGCATCTACTTTAGTTTCTTTAACCATGTCTACTCTTACTTTATAATTATCTAACTTATGTGTTATTACTAATAACATTGCAATGATTCTATCAAAGTTACCAGTATCATTATAATTAATAAGTTCATCTAGTAATGGTAACGAATAAATCTTATTAAGGTTTAGTTTTCCGTCTTGATCTTCTTCCATTAACCAATCTCTAAGATACATTTCCATCTCTAACTTAATATCCTTAGTCATATGAATACCATATTGTCTGTTTACTTTAGATCCTTCTGTTGCTTTTAGAATAGTAGGAGTCTTCTTTAATAGATGTAAACATCTTTTAAATTCTAAATGATATTTTAATGTGTTCCTCTCATTCTCATATAAGTCTTTTGCATTATAATACATCAAAAGCTTTCTAACATTTTCATGATGTTCATGTGCTGTATCAGGTCTAGCTGTATATTCAGCTACTAACCAATGATTAATCTGATCTAATCCTCCAAATGTTTTATAGATATACGTAGATCCTAATGAAGTTGTTGTGGATTGATCCTGATCATATGGATCTGTTCCTGCTATGTAAAGACCAAACGGAATATTCCCTTCATTATCTTTTTTAGGATGTTCCCATATTTGTACACAGCCTGTAGTATCATCAGTCTTTTGCATATTATATTTACAAGGAACTAATTTACCTTTTAGATCTGGTTTCCATATTACTTCATTAGCTGTATCTGGTTTTATAAATAATTCACCACATTGACCTTGAACTAATCCATCAGTTTGTATAGCTGATTGAACCCATCCTCTTTGTTCCATTAACTCTGCTGTGGGAAATATATTTGAGTTACTAACATGAAATGCTTCAGTTGGTACATCAGGGTTATTCTGTATCTCAGCTTCATATTTGTATCTATCCTTTTGATTTAGTAGCTTTTCACGTTTATCTTCTGTAAACATACTAGCTCTAGATAGATCAATGACTCCATTAGAATCTCTATATTCATCAAACTTAAACTGATAAGGTATAAAGAATCCTACATTCCCATTACCTTCCCAAATATCTTCAAAACATAAAGCATCATATCTTTCAGGATGAAAGAACATATCTTTGATTCCTTCTGATACTCCTTTACCCATATCTCCACCAGTCCCTGTTGCATAGATAGTACCAAACTTATTTAGTCCATCTTTAGTAGCATCTGTAAGTGCTGAGAATGTTTCTATAATATTAGAGAAGAATCCTACTTCCTCTAATACTATTAAGTTAGGTCCAGTACCATTACCTGCTAATGGGTTATCAGCAAATGTTCTATGATGTATTTTAGATCTAGACCCTTTAGTTACCCAGCCTCCAGGAAGTTTCTGATCAAACGCTGCTTCTAAGAATTTACCTGGCATTAGAGATCCTCTACTTTGTTTAGCAAATGGAGAAGGTCTTTCAATACCATTGAAAGTCATATTTCCTTTTAAATTCTCTAAGATTAGTTTAGTCTTATTTAGTAAATCTCCAGAGTACTTGGAATCAATAGCTCCTACTAATGTTTCAGAAGAAGGTATAGTACCTGTATTCTTAGCATTTAGAAACATATCATAGTCAGTGGCTCCATCAAATAAATAGTTATGAACTATCATAGATCCTGCACTTCCCCAAGAGTTATGTGTAACTACATAATCATTGACTAAGAACAAAGAATCTTTATTATCCACTCTAATACATACTGAGGGTTTTATATCTAAAGGTTTAATATCATGTATTGCACACCAAGAGACTCCTAGCTCTGGAAGATACGAAGGTATATCATATTTATAATGCTTTATACTACAATCATAATCATAAAAGAATTCAGTTCTAAAATTATCTAGTTCTAACGTTACTTCCTCTTCTGTTTTTCTGTCTCTTACTGTCCATAAATGTCCACCACCACATGTTACAGTTCTACCGTCCCTCAAAGTAACTTCATATTGTAACTGATCGTCAAAATCAATTCTCTCTAAAATAGTAGTTGGTTTACCGTCACCTCCAAAGATAATATCCCCTACCTTTACATTTTTAATAACTCTCTTTGAACCATCAATATAATGTAATAAACTATCTTCATGTAGATCTTTTCCCATACGTCTAGCTTGTATATCCACTACGTTAGAGGCATTATTCTCATATAAAGGTTTACCATAATTCTTAGGATGTATCCTTCTTAAATAATCTCTAGGATGTACAAAGGTTTTAAACTTACCGTCCTTCTTATAAGCTGTTGGGGGTATAATAGCAAGTTCTAATTTTCTTTTATATTGTTCTTTATCTTTATTACTAAGTTCTTCTAATTCTTTTACTATATGTAAGCAAGTGATAGTATCATCCCCATCGAATCCAGAGAATCCTCTAGACTCCATATAGACATAAGCTTTCTCCCATTCTATATCTCTAAGAAATGGACTACCTAATGATTTACCTTTAGAATTAGGTAGGTTCAAAAGTATCATACAGAAATTAGTATAGAAATATAAATTACCCGGCATCCATTTACCTTCAACCCAATATCCTTCTATACACTTTCTCTTCTGTTCTTTCCAGTAATTTGTGTATTTATTTGTATGTGGATTCATGTAACTAGGAAGTTCTATAATGAACTTATTCCTATCTACACCTTTACTATGTAAACCTCTTTCAGCATATTTCCAGTAGTCACAACTAGCCAGTCTTTTATGTAATTTATCAGCAGGTACTATTTCAATTCCTGATCCGCTTTCCACTTCAGCCATCTTTCTCTATTTCTTTTTTGAATGTATAAGTATCCTCTATATCTATTTTGACTAAACTTCATTTTAAAGAAGCTACCAAAGAACATTTCCATATCATCAGTATCTCTGGTTATTCCTTTACTAATTAACTTAATCCAGTTAAAAGGAGAATTGAGGAATACGTATAGTTCTTTTTTAGAATACTTTGGATATTTCTCATGTAGTCTAGCTGCATAATGATTTAATGTGTCCTTAGAGGATAAGTGTAGTGACTTCTCTTTAGATTGCTCCATCATCACTTAGTGAGGTTTCTATACCTCCTTTATTAGTTCCTTTGTCTTTTTCAGCCATTACTTTCTTTCTAGCATCTTCTAATTCATTTGCTATCTTAGAAGTAGCAGGTAATAGCTTTTCTAGTATATCACAATGCTCTTTGTAGTTTAGTCCATTAATATATTCTGCTCTTTCTATAAACTTGTTCTCATGATTTACCAATGCCTTCTCTAACTTAGAAGTAGTAAGGTCAGTATATGCTTTCATTAAGTTATTTAGCTTAGTCCTATACTTTACATGCCAATCCTTTTTAGTAGTAGAGATACTACCAATCATGTCATCAAAGATTTCATTGATCCTATCTTCTAAAGGACTTTGTGCAAATTCAGAATCACTATCACATATTTTAGTAATAGACCACATAACAGTAGAAGTAAATATCTTCTTAGAAGTTTTATCTGTAAAATGAAATTCCTTAAAAGGACCAGTCACCTTGAATATAGGATACTCTTCCCAAAAGGAATGTTTTACATCTATAAAGTTTTTATTGAATCCCATTTGTCTAATTTACATTTATTCTCTATTCTAATAATCTTAGCTGGAAGATAACATCCACAAGCTCCACATATATTTAAAGTCTTCTCTTTACAGTTGGTACAAGCTTCGACACGTTTAACAACTATGTCCTTTTCCTTATCTGTTAGTTCTATCATATTTAGATTAAGTCTAATTAACTTAGCCCAACTATCATAGACTGTTTTCCAACTAAACTTATAGTTCTTTCCCATTATAAAATACTGTTTTATCTGTGAATTCTAATAATTCTTCTTTCCAACCATTGGGAAGGAATGATTTAATATAATCTTTCAGAATCATAGAATGACCTATATGAGATCTAACAAACTTATTAAGTCTTTTAATCTTAGCTACACCTTCTGGAGAATCATCAGTAGGATCAACTTGTTTTACATTCTTTAGTTTACGCATATGAAGTCTATACTGTTTAGCATAGAATTTCTTCTTAGCTTTCTGCTCTTGACTACTATTGATTGTTTTAAATTCAACAACCTTTTCCTTCATTCCAGAATCATCTATTTCATTCTTGCTCATCTTCTATCTGTTTAAATTTAAAACCTATCGAACTTTGTGGTACTAATAATTGATTAATTAGTAAATTATCTTTTACTTTAAACAATGCTTTCTTCTCTAATAATGCATTCTTAATATTATGGTATTGATTGATGCTTAATCCCGTCTCTTCACAAAGTTTAATTATTTCACTCTTACTAAATACCTCTTTATTTAAAAAGAATACATTATGTTTAGGATATTGTTTTTTAAATTCTAAGAGAGATATTATTAAGTACAACATAATACGTATCTCAGTATCTGTTAATTTAAGTTCTCCTTGATATAATGATAAATACTTTGAGTAGAAATCATCGGTATCTTTATATGGTATTTCTAGTATTCTCATATTTGTATAAATTGATCATTATATATTGTTGCTCCTCCTATATTAAGTAAAAGTGTTGCTCTGTTCAGTTTACTTAATGAGGTTCCTAAAGTCTGTCTAGAAATATCTAGTTCTTTTTGTAGAACTAAACGTACTTGAGAATTAATAACAACAAAACCCGATTCCTCCATATAAGGAACCAGGCTAAATAACACTTTAATATCAGAGAGAGTTAACTCTCTGAATATTTCATTTGCTCTATCTTTAGTTATCTTTATCATTATTTATCAAAATGTCCAGCATATGATGTAATAGGTAATTCCCATTTCTCACCTTCTTCAAAATTGAAAGATTTCATACCCATAATATTTTTTAATAGAATATACTGCCCTTTATTAATTGTTAACTTACCATCACTCGATACAAAATCTTTAGCTACCAATAAAGGCTTGCCATCATCTACCCAGTCCATCTTTTCTTTTTGTACTACAGTATCAGGTTTAATAGTCTCACTTTTACCTACAGTCATTTTTACAATAGGGACATCTAACATAATGTTGTTAGGAGCAGGTACATACTTACTTAATGGTAACGTCATCTTTCTTTACTTTAACTTTTTTAACTTTCTTTTCTTCAACTACAGCTTCTAAAACGAATTCATCTTTATCAGCTACTACTTTAAATGGAACTACTTTACCATTTACTTTTAATACTACATCCTTATCTCCTGGATAAGAGTTTAGTGTTTTTACTAGATTACTCTTTTTCATATAATGTTAAATCAATTTAACTTGTTGTTAATTCTATTACTCATAATGTTAAATAAAGGTTACACAAATCCTACTTTCTTTTTCTCAGGCTCATCTATGTCTATACATTTATTATCTACATTAGTCTCTGCATCATATACTTTAATTCCTAAGAAGTATATTCTCTTTCTAAAATTTCCTGTAGGCATTGCATATACACCTATATCAGGATTCTCTTTATACGTTTGATTCTCTTCGTACTTAATCTTTATCATATTGTATTAGTTTTAATTATTTCTTTTGCATCCTCTATAGCTTGTAGTCTTTCAGCATACTCATAGTTTGTTTCCAATCTACCTGTATAAAACACTAATCGTTCTATCCCATCATCTCCTTCTTCTATACTAACTTTATCAATTCGCCATTTGGCTAACTCATCACTTGATCTATATATAGTACCATAATCAAAATATGGTTTACCATCTTCCCAAGAATCAGCCTTGACTATTAGTCTTCTTTCATAAATTACTTTCTTGTTATTCTTTATCATATCTACTTGTTTAAATAATAATTAGCCGCATCGTTAAATGCTAAGTTTACATCTTGAATTTTTTGCATTCCTAATCCTTTATGTATATGGGAATGTACCATACTTAGTTCTTTAAAGGGATTAACCTTAACGGTCTTTCCTTTCCTCTCCTTAATATACTGCTCAATAACATATACTTGTTCTTCTATAGTATAAGTCATTGGTTGTCTATTTACTATCTCTGTTACATCCATTACTTTCTCTTTTTAGCTTTTCCATAGAAGTATTTCTTTACTGGTATATAATGTTTAACTACTATTGGTTGACCTACTAAATCAACTCCTATTACATATTCGTGTATCATTTCTTCTCCTCCTTTTTATTATTAAACCCAACTATTACGACATATAATATATAATTCAAAAAGCTCCTCTTCGTTGAGAGATTCAAGATTTCTCCATTCTGTACTTCCATATTGATCTCTATATAGATGACCAGCCTTTATTGTTAGCGGATTATTAAACGCATTATAATTTGGATGACTTCCTTTAACTAGAGCCTCTAAACCTTCTCTATCTAAATCTATTTTCATTTCTTCTCCTCTATTATTTGTTTATTCCTTTTAATTATTTCTTGTAGTAACTCACTAGCTACTACTTTATCTTTACTTAGTATATCTACAGCTAATTGTCTTAACTCTGGTGTACTTAGATTAGAATAGTATGCTTTATTAATTACTTTAAAGTCTTCTTCTGTGTGATGTACTAATGGTGAATCTTTACTCATAATTTATATTTAATTGTTTAAATAGTTTCTTTAGTTCACTTTTGTTTTTAATGGTTCCTGCAAATATCTGCTCCCCATGAGAAGGTTCATAAATAAAAACTAACCCCTCTTCTAACCAAATCTGATCTCCTTTCTTATTCACAAAGAACTCAGGATTCTCTTCAAAACCTAAACTTTCTATATCTAAAGAGTCTAAGTGTTTTACTCTGACACCACATAAACCATTATCTGCATTTTTACCAAACAACATTCTTTCTATATAGGGAGAATCTTGGCTTCCTGTGATACGTTCTATCCATTTGGCTTTATCATATTCTTCTTGTGTTTTAACTGTACCATCTCCGAAACGTTCTTTCATTTCATATTCAAATCCAAAATAAAACTCAGATATATCTGGCGTATAATATTTATTCATAGTATTCATTAAAATTGTTTATAAACTCTATATAGTCCTTCTTCTTTTTAGGATAAGGAACTCTTATTTTTTTATATTCTTCAAATCCACAGTTAGGACAACTAAACTGACCATCCATCATTGATATTGATTCTCTTTTATATTCAGTATAACATCTATGATTTTGGCATTTAATTACTAATTCATATTTACCTTCATCATCTTCTAACATAGTTATTTACTTACTGGATACTTTCTATCTAAATCCTCTCTAATCATTTCTTCTTGTAAAGGATCAATCTCTTCTCCATACATTTCTAGAAGTTCATATCCTGTTACCCATTTAACTTTATCTCTATACTTTAATCTAGAGTCTAATTTATGTTGTTCTATTTGATCTTCTACATCCATCTTCCAAATCCCGGTTTAGTTTTTAACTCTTTTCTTTGTAAATATATTTGATTACTTAATCTCATTTGTATATCAGTAATATGATCCATTAGTAAATCAAATTCTATAAGTTCTTGAGTATACTTTTGATAGATTTTATCAGCAGGAGGTCTTTTCCAAGTATGTTCTTTTGTAGTATCTATTGGGAAATCCTTTATTACTCTTCTATAATTTAATTGGAACCATTTATTAATTCTAAACTCATGCATAGTTTTACTTTATTTATATAATTTACAACAACATTCTTCTTTCTCATATCCATTGATACATAATTGATCAATGGTAATCTCATAAGGTAATTGACTTTCAAAAGGACAATTACTCTTAGGTGTTCTTTCTACTTGACATGGACAATAACCTTCTTTCTTTTCTATACCATCTAATATCTTGTGTACATATTTAATATCTTGGTTAATTGTTAGTTTTTCTTTCTTCTTAGCTTTTTGCTTCTGTACTATTCCTAATACTTCTTTCATGGCTGCGTCTAAATCTCTAACTACTGTTTCTTTATCTAATATCATACACCAAATGTACACTAATAATTCTATAAAACAAAAAATCCTCTAACATTAATTTGTTAGAGGATTATAATTTTCCACCAGGAAGCAAACCTTGGTTTGTACATTAATTTGAAAGGACTTATTCATACTTTACCTTTCTTGTATAACCTATCTATGACATAGGCTTCGTGGAAGTGAAAGAGTCGAACTTTCTTTATACCCTCTAGTAGTAACCATTACTTCCTTATTCTGCAAATATAATATTATTAATTTAGAATCCTAATGTTTCTATAGTAAAAGGATTAAAAATACTATCAATACTATGATAGGTAAGAATCTAAATACTTCAAGTACTAATATTACTATATAATACAGAAGTAATAAATTGATGTAAAATACTACTATAAGTAAGAGTAGTATTATTTCTATAAATGTTTTCATATCTAAAATCTAAATATATCTTTTTGTTTTATTCTCTTTATAAACTGTGATGGACTAATACCTCTCTTATGTATTTCTGAAATATCCATAACAAACTTACATCCTTGTCTTTTCTTACACCTATCAATATTAATTAAAATTCTTCTATAGAATTCTTTCTTCTGTTTTCTTGGTAGTCTGCTCATATTTATCTGTGTTTAGCTAAAGGTTTTAAATACTCGTGTACATCTAATATAGTTTTACAATTGTATGCTGTAAAGCCTTCAAGATTCCATACTATAACATCATCTGAGATTCTACTGTCTTCTTCTTTAATTTTTCTATTGAGATCATTTATAGTTTCTTCTTTCATAGTGTAAAGTTAAACATATTATTCTTTTATCCAAAAATTATATACCCTTCTTCTTTATATACCTTCTTTCTTTGTTCTGTTATAATACTATCCTTATGTATATATGTTAACTCTGTACCATACTTTCCTTCTTTATGTGCCCATAGGAAGTAGTCATCAAAATCCTTTACTGTAGTAGATACTTTAAGTCTAGACATCTCCTGTACTGTCATATATTTACTCCAGTCTACATCTGTTAGTAACACTTTTATTTGTTTGAATTCATCTTCTTTCATAAGTCAAATATAATAATTTTTTTTATTTTTTATAATACAAAGTAGATTAATTTATATAGGGAGGTGTACAAATTGTATGAAGGGTTACAAATACCATGGTCTCTATCATACCCTCCCCTAGTCAGCGGTGGAGATTGGCTGTACCCCCATGTTTATCACAGCTTTAAATTCAATTCATTTATTAATAACTTAATACATAACATTATGTCTACAACAAACACAGTAATCGGATCAGTTCTTTTATCAACATTCCTTAAAGAACAAACAAACTTTACCTTCAGAGCAGTTCCTAACAAAGAAAAGCAACCAACTGAAGGTATCATGAATAAAGAGAGTGACAATCCTATTAACATGGGTAAGTACTCTATCTTACTTCCTCAAGTAATGAGTGACTTCACTATGATTACTCCTCAAATATCAATGGAAGTAACTGAAGATGGTAGGACTTACACTAAAGTACAAGAGAAGGGTTACATCAACTTCTGGGCATTCGCAGGTTTATCTGATAAAGAATTCTCATTAATACCTGATAAGTGTCACGTACAGATCGAGAAGTCTGTTAATGAGGATACTGGAGACGTGTATTACAACACTAACCTTGTACCTGAAGATGGTGGTTTAACTCTTCCTATTGCATCTAAGACTACTAATAAGTCTAATGCACAAACTAGTAAAGCAGGTATTCCTGAAGTACCTGTAAAACAAAAAGAGACTACTGATGAAACATTCTAGTAGATTCTCCTCCCTTCGGGGAGTTTCTCTTTTATTTTAATTACTTAATACTATAATATTATGAATATTCCTACAATAAATACAGTTGATACTGATTGCAAATTAATAAAAGTAGATTCATTCCAAGCTACTCAAATAGCTTGTGGACTTGTACATGATAATAACTTTGTTGAGTTATCAACTCTCAAATCTACTTGTGGTATTCCAATGTGTACATGGTTATCAATAACTAATGAGTTGCCTCAATCTATTACATTCCATGAATCTAATAGAACTGTTCTTAGAGAGGCTATCATTTCACGAATTAGACATTGCAAGAAAGAACGAGATAATGGTGGATTTGATTTTAATCCTCGTACTTATAATGCACAGCTTACTCTTCTGGAGAAATTACTTTAATTATCTAACTACAACTTAATTACTTAATAACTAACTACTATGAACAAGATTATATTCAGAGCACTCGTAGAAACAATGACTGACGAAGAATTATCAATTCTTAATAAAGATAGTGAGTTTAAATCATTCTATAAGACTTTATAATGCATAAACTAAAAGAATTAATCAAACAAGCAATACCTTACACATGTTGTGTAGGGTTCTTTGCGGTATTTTACTTTATAACAATAGTGTTTAACTGACCTCTTCGGAGGTTATTTTCTTTCACTTCTGATTCCTAGGAATCATAATTTAATCGACTAAAAGAAATGATTGTTCCTCGATATTTATCACAATAGTTAGAAACCTTAGATAAATGATTGTCTCTTGATATATTAATACAACAGTCAGAGAACAATCTATTCATAGATTAATACAACAGTTTATACAGATATTAAGGCAACAGTCTATTCATGTATGAAATGATTGTTTGTCGAATTTGAGCTTCGAACTGGTCTTCGATGTGATTACCTCAACCAACGTGACTACCTTGACCAAGGTGGGTATAAATAAAAATAAAAGATATGACAGTAAATATGTTATTAATAGGAGTGGGATGTGTGATTTGGTGCTTCCCTTTGTGGACAGTATTATCTAATATGATAACGACTCCTGTGCAGTTTTACCAACCAAAACTATGGGAAAAGTGGGTATTCTGGTTAACTATTGGTATGATAGTTGTTTCTGTGATAAAGATCATAGTTAACTATGGAGATTACGCATTGTTTTAGTTAAAGTATTACTTTAAGTGGGTGCTATAAGTGGTTGAGTGTTAAGAAGTTAACGTGTTAGTCTCACTCCTTCCTATTCCCTCAACAATCCTCAATATTCACACTTCCATAACTAACCAACATTCTTTACCATTTAAACACAATTACAATACAACCCAATTGACACAGACTCTTCATATTACACCCAATAAAGAATATAAATCAATACCAAAACTCTTAAAAATATGCTTTACAATACAGTAAACGTACAATTAACACTAAACCAATGGAAATACTAGCTCTATCAATAGGAATGTTATTAGGTTTAATAATATGGTTATTAGATGTTCTAACAAAGAAAGCACCAATATTTGCTCTAATAATACTACTAGCAATTATAATTTCACTTCTAACTTTAATATTTAATCAATAAAGTTCATGAAAGAAAGACATGTATTAAAACAACACAATTTAAACTAATCAAATATGAAAATAAAAAGATTTAATAGCTCAGAAGGTAATGTGTGGAAGTATGTATTTGACTTCAAAGATGCAATTGCAGAAGCAATATTATATAAATATGATACATTCACAAAAAGAACAGTATTATGCATCTCTGTACAATCAGGATGTCCAGTAGGATGTAACTTCTGTGGAACAGGAAAACAATTCATTAGAAACCTAACATCTGATGAAATAGTGAATCAAGTACGACATGTACTAAAAGATATGAATATTGACACTGATGACATAGAAAGATTCCAAATCATGTTCATGTCAATGGGTGAACCTATGTTAAACTTCGATAACGTTAAATGTTCTATTCATGACTTACATTATCTTTACTCAAATACTGAATTACTATTATCTACTATTGGTGTATTAAATGCTGAAGTAGTAGCTGATCTTATTACTTTAAGTAGAGCAATTGATAAAGTAGGTCTACAATTTTCAGTACATGAAGCAATTGATACTAAAAGAGATGAATTAATACCCTTTAAAAACAAATTAACTCTTCGTCAAATAAGAGACTTTGGTATACTTTGGAATCAACAAACAAATAGACCTGTTTATATCAATTATTGTGTAACAGATACAAACCAAAGCGAAGAAGAGTTATATAGACTAATGGATCTATTTCCTCCAGCCATATTCAATTTTACATTCTCTGTAGTATGTTCAGACGATGAAACTATGAAAGATAAAGGGTATAAAGACTTAGGCGCAATAAATAAAATATCTTCTTTATTCTTATCCAATGATTACAATGTCAGAGTATTTAATCCAGCAGGACAAGATGATATTGGAGGAGGATGTGGACAACTATGGTATGTGCAAGAATGGATGAAAAAGAATAAAAAATGTTTAACCAACACTAAATATGATGAACAGTTAAAACTTGGAATACCTTTAGATAAAATAATAAACTAACTATTTAAACCATATGAAAGTATATCTTTTTAAATTCGATACAAACTATGGAGAAGCCGGTATAATAGTAACAACAGTTCTAGGATTAGAACATGCTAAGAAACTAGCTTTAGAACAAGGTGCTTGGGATACAAATTGTATTACAGAACTAAGCCCTAAAGAAGGAGCTATAACAAGTGTAAACTTTGGAGTACAAGGTAATTATGGTAACTACTAATAATACTAAAACAAAAACCAATGAATAAAACTATAGAATTCGTAACTACATGTGTAAAACATGATAATGATATACTAAGAGAAGACTCTTCTCCTTACTCTGAACTTTTAGATATAAATGAATTAATAATGAACAATATCCCTGAAGATGAAGAGTATACTCTAACTATTAAACTAGAAAAGAATGAATAAAACAATCTATCTAATACTAGCAATAATACTACTCCACTCATGTGGTGAAAGAATACCTATACTTGATGGAGAAGAGCCATTTGTTGTAGAAAGTATAACAACTTATAATGACACCCATTGTATCTATGTAGCACATGATTGGAACAGTGGGTATAGTTTTTGGGCAATGGGTGAGCCACAAATAATACTCCCAACAGGATTATATCAAATCAATGATACTATAAGTATTTCACCTAACTAACAATTAATATCATGAACAATCTACCAGAGAACTGGTGTGTAAAAGTGACCAAGGAGAATAAATCAGTAATCAATAAATGGAAGATTAAACAAGACTTAAATGCTTCATTATTTGACTATGATTATCGTTTTGTTAAAAACAATGGTTGTGGAGATGTAACAGAACCAAGACATTTACAACTAATAACATTCGAACAATTTAAAAAATATATACTTATGCAAGAAGAAGAAATAATAGGATATAAACTAAAAGACTTTGTAAATATTGAAGACGCTACGAATCTTTTTGAGTGTGAGTTAATACTAAGAAATAATTGTAATATACAAACAGATCAAATTGGATTAGTAAATATGGCTAAAGCCTTAAAAATATTAGACATATGGTTCGAACCTGTTTATGCACCTAAACTTACTTTACCTATAATTGGTGATTATCATGGATCCTTAGCAAGAGGTAACCTTAGTGTAGAATATGGTTGTAAAAATATATCACTTGAATTTATCCGAGGACTACTTGCAATAGGAGTCGAATCTCTTAAAATTGAAGGAATTCCTATTTCTAGGAAACAATTAGAACAAATAGTTAAATACTTTAATAATCTATAGTCATGAATCAGCCAATAACAGAAACAGTAATAACAGCACCAGAAGGATTTCAAATAGATCCTGAAGCTTTAAAGAATAATGAAGTAAAGTTTATACCTATCAATGAACTAGATAACTTACCTGAAAGTTGGGAAGAGTTAGAGGAATTAACAGGTGAATATATATCAGAAGGTTCAGATGTAAGGATTGCAATTGAACATAGTACAAGAGCATACTTTAAAAACATAGTACCAAAAGGTTACGGAGAACCAATGTTAGCACTCTGTCAACTCTTACAACTAAGAGATAGATATAATGGTGATTGGGAACCTGATTATAATGCCGAAACACCTAAATTCTTTATTAACACTGCTTTTAATACCATAGATTATGGTTGGACAAAGAGTATAAACCATAGTCTAGCCTTCAAAACAGAAGAACTAAGAGACAAATTCTTCAACGCTCCTAAAATAAGAGAATTAATAGAAATTGCAAAACCACTTTTATAAACAATTAAAAATAGAAAGATATGGAAATAGGAATGATTGTAATAATGTGTATAGTAATGTTAGGAATAATAATAAGCTCTGCTGTACTAGAAGGAACTGATGGTGTATCGGTTATAGGTTTGATTCTACTTCTTGCTTTTTTAGGTTTTCTATTGTGCATAAATAATGAGCTAATAACTACAAAAGCAGAACAACAAACTTATCACAAAGCCTTAATACATAACCCATATGAAATGACTATTTTATACGATGCACTTAATAATCCTAGAGATACAATTTATGAACTAAAAGAAATAAAACTATGACACTACTAATAATAGGAACAGTATTTGGATGGTGGGTTCTAGGATTTCTAGCAGCTTATATAGCACATAGAATAGAAAATGTAAACTATAAATTTTATGTTATAATGTTCATTACGCTCGTTGGTGGTTTTAGTTTGTGTATAGTTTTACTACTTATACTCTTTACACTCATCCCTTGGAATAAAACTATCTGGAAAGCCAGAAAGAAGTAAAATAATTTAAACTAAACATATGAAAAGAATAGTAATAGTAGGCATAGACGGTACAATATCTAAAGTAGGAGATAGATTAAAATACTTAAATCAAACACCTAAAGATTGGGATAGTTTCTATAAAGCATGTGATGAAGATGAGCCTATAGATGATGTACTTAACCTGGTTTATACATTAGATCAAGAAGATTATGATATAATATTCTGTACAGGTAGAAGATCATCAGAAAGAACTAAAACAATTAAATGGATAGATGAAAATATAGTACTTTCAGATTACAAATTATTAATGAGACCTACTAAAGACCATAGACATGATACAATTGTTAAACCTGAATTATTAGAAAATCATGGTATTCCTCTTGATAATATAATGTTTGTTTTAGAAGATAGAAATTCAATGGTAGCTAAATGGAGAGAGTTAGGTTTAACTTGTCTACAAGTAGCTGAAGGAGATTTCTAAAATAATTTATAAATAACTAAAAATAATAAAATGGAAATAATAGGAACAACAATAGCAGTGATAATTGGAGTAGTAATAATGGCATTAATATATGCTTTACCTGTAATGTGGTTATGGAATTGGTTATGTCCTGATATATTTGGGTTAACTGAACTAAGTTTCTTACAAGCATTAGGTCTATCATTATTATCAGGCATTCTATTTAAAAGTAATATTTCAAACTCTTCTGATTAAATATTTGCATTATAACAAAAATAATATTACTTTTGTCTCACTTATTTGAAACTACTATAGCTGGTAAACGTTTAATTAAATGTTCGCCAACAACACATGTTTATTTCATTTAAGTAAATACGGAAAACCCTAATATACCCCTTAATAGACTTGTTGATTTGGCGATCAAAATTCTTATTAAGGGTTTTCTTTTTTACACTCCCTTATAAAAACATATTAAACGGTGTGCTGAATTGCACCTTAAAAGAAGGGTAAGAAATTGCCTGGGCCGAAGTCTCGAACAAAGGGAACAAAGACTACACTCAATAGCTTGATACGGTTGAAATCCGTGCTCGTTCTCTTTTATCCAGTAGTTTATAACTTACAACTATAAACTAACAGCTTGAATTTAAGTTCACACTTATTACTTGAGGCTTCTATAATATCTTTTCTGTTCCCTTTTAAGATATATGTCTCAGACCTGTTGTATTCTATTAACTTCTATAGTAGACAATGATAGTAAATCTAAATTGTCGAAGAAGTGGCCCTGCGAGATACTAGGAGTGTAGCAAGCATTGAAGAGTGCTTAACTATTAAACTGGATGGGTGATTCTCCTACAATCAAAATAACAAATCTTCATTTCTATTATTCTCACCAAATTTGACAGAGGGCGATAGCTATATCTAATAACTAAATAACTAACAAACATGAAACTAAAACTAATAACAATACTACTATTAATTAGTAGTTATGCTTTTGCATTTGAACTAGAAATAATAGCAGTTAAACAAAATGATTCTTTAGTAAAAGTAACAGGAAGTATATTTGGTAATGATGACCACATATTCATTAGTAAAAATGGTGAAGATTATACTTTCATAATTACTAAGATTATAAAAACTGAGGAGACATTACAAATGTATTGTGATGATGTTATCATAGGTATGCAATTTCTAAGAGAATGTGATGGTAATAAATTATTCAATATTACAATAATATTTGAAGATGGTACTATAGCATTTTTAACTAGAACTAATAACTAAAGAGATATGAACATAGGTATGACTAAAGAAGAATACATCAAGGCACAAGAAATGTTTCCAGATGTAGATTGGACTAAAGAGTTCCCAAGAGAGATGTTGGTTACTGATAATTTAAAAGGATTGAAAACAAAAGCATTAGTACATGGTATATTTCCTAATAGATTAAATAAATGGAAAGTAATAACAGATAAGGATAGTTTTGTATATGCAAAAGAACTACCCACAACAAAGAAAATGACAGTAGCTGAACTTGAAGAAGAATTAGGATATAGTATAGAAATAGTTAAATAAAAATAAAACATGAACATAGATAGAAAAGAACTAATAAGATTACTAGAATTTGCCCAAATAGGTATTGATAGAGATATGTGTTATACTCATTGTGCAAAGACAGAGCAAGACAGAGTACAAGACCTCAAAGATGTAAATAAACTAATAGATGAGTTAGAATCTATTGAAGTAGATGATATAGAAATAGTTAAATAAAACAATAAAGGGATAGCTCAGTCTGGTAGAGCAAGGTATATTAGACGACAAACGGTCACTAGATTTATACTTTAAAGATAAACTAAGTCGCTTACCAAGGTCGTAGGTTCAAATCCTACTCCCTTTACTAAAACTTATAAACAATGAAGAAAAGAAATAAAGAAACACAAGCTATAATAGGCTTTACAATATCAATATTATTATTCATATCAACAATAGCATGTATAACTTATAATGTATGAGACAAAGACTAAGAACACCTGAACCGAAATGTATCTATTCTACTAACCCAATAGAATTATCTGGTAGAAAACAATTACAAATAGCTACTAACACTTTAAAACAAGAAAGGATAAGAGATGAACGAAGACAATCAAACAAGACTAGACAAGTTACAAAAGTTGAATGCAAATATCCTGGACAATCTAAAAGACTTGAAAGATTTAAAGGATCTAACAACTCAGAAGATGTGCATGAGCTTATCATCGGTTTCTAAAGAACTAAATTCTCTAATTATAAAAGAAATTACAGGAGATATAGAAGATGAAAGTTGAAAATTTAATAGAAGGAGAGTATTATTACTGTGATTGGGATGGTTTTTCTCACATTTTTGAATGTAAATATAATGGAGCAAGTATTGATATTGATGATAATAGATTTACAGATAGATGTTGGAAATTTTGGGAAATGAAGGCTACAAACATAAGACCAGTAACTAAAGATGAAAGAGAATGGTTAGATTTATGTATAAAAGAAGGAAAGTTTGTAGATAAACCTGATAAGATTAAAGAAGGATTTAAAGTTGATGATTGGGTTGAACATATTGATAGTTCAGATCCGAAACCAGAACAAATAATAGGATTTCATTCAAATGGTTGTTTGTCTTTAAAAGGAAAGAAAAGAGAACATTGCTATATAAAAGATTATAGACTAGCAACTCCTGAAGAAATAGCTAGTGTTGAGAAGTCTAAGTTTGAAATAGGTAAGTGGTATAAACTCAAAAATTCATCAGGAACCAAGTTTCTAGGATATATTGATAAAAAGAATCATTACTATGGGTTTGGTCCTACAGGTAAATGGATTGAATCTGACTTAGTAAAACCAGATCATTCTAAATATATACAGGCAACTGACTCTGAGGTGAAAGATCGTTTACTGTTTTATGCTAAAGAGAAATATCCTGTTGGGAGTTTCTATAAATGTTTTGTAAATAAAGATAAATGTGAAATAAGATTTGATGATGTACAATTTACAGATAATTTGGACGGGATTGTGGATTCTGATATAGGTTATATTTATCATGATGGAAAATGGGCAGAGATAGTAGAAGAATCTAAACCTAAAAATGATACTTGGTGTATACAAATTACTAAAGAGAATAGAGAAGTAGTTAAGAAGTGGTATGCTCGTACTAACCCATCATATAATATAGGTGCTTACTACGGTCTTAAAGAGAATGTAAAACATGCAAGAGGTAGTAACATGGTTCCTTGGACAAAGGATGATATTATATCAACTGAAGAGTTCTATAAAAAGATAGGACATGTTCCACCATCATTTGGTGAAAATCCTTGTAAACAAGTAGCTGTAGATTCATTAAAAGATGACTATCCAGTAGAAATATATGGAGGATGTAATGATGATGGAGCTTTAGATGATTTCATGAAAGGTCAAGAAGTTGGTAGAGTAAGAAAAAGAAAGAGATTTAATCCTCCAAAAATTTAAGTAATTAATAATTTTTAGTAAATAATAATTAAAAGTAAAGTATTATGTCAAAAGAAAACAAATCAGTAGTAGAAGTAGTAAGTGAGTTTGCATTAGTAAAGAAAATAATGGCTACATTGAAATTAGATGATGCTGGTAAAATGGATAAGTTCTTTAAAGGTGAAGTAAGAACATGTAATGATATTATTACACAGTTTAAAGCAGATATGTCTGGAGATACATTGCAACACGATATAGATCAAAGTAAATTAGACAGAGCTATTGAGGATGCTATTGAAGCAGTAGACCAAGCTTACCAAGCTGTTACACCTGAGAATATTGTTAATAATGCAGCTTGTACTAAGTTTAGTAGTGTGTATTGGGCTAATATTACTAGAGCAGAACATAGTTTAGATAGATTAACAGAAGATAAAGAAGAGGATATAAAAATGTATGAAGAAACAAAGAAAGAGAATCTAGAACAAATAGAGAAATATAACGCTAGAATAGTAAAGATTTCTAAGAAATAAAAGAATGGTTAGTAAACAGGCGTAATGCGGAATTGGTTCCAAACCCTATTATAGGTCGCTTATCCAGGTTCGAGTCCTGGGTTTACTTCGAAAAGTATTAATTAATAAAACTAAAAGATATGAGTTATACTAAAGAACAAGTAGAATCACTAATAGTTAAATTCAAAGGAGATAATTTCAAGCATTTATATATGACTATTGCTCAATTACAAGAATGGTTTACTAAAAACTTATAGATTATGAATGTGCAACAATTGATAGAACAACTTCAACAATATCCTAAGAATATGGAAGTAAAGGTTCATAATGGATTAGTTGATGATTGGCAACTGTTTAATCTTACTAGATATAGATTAGAAAGATGGGATGAGAATTTTATCTATAAAATGGCTATGCGTCAATGTTTAGATAGAGATAAGAATACTGAACTTCCTTTTAGAATTAAAAAACAAGTATGGGAATATTCAGAGTCTTGCAGTGAGAATAAGAATAAAAAGTATAAAAATATATTATTACTTACTCCTATACCAAGAGGTATAACTTCATCAGATAGATTAGGAACAATAGATTATTAATTAGAACAACATGAAAGAATTCTTTAAAATTAAGTATTATTTAACATCTTGGGAATATATATTAAAAGATTCCAGTAGATTACATTACGATAGAATATTAACAAATAAGTCTTCAAGAGGAGATCATTTGTATAGTTTTATAGTTACTAAAAGAACATGGTTAGATAGAATACCTTTCTTTAAAATAGAAGATAGAAGGTATCAAGAAGAAGTATGGTTAGCTAAAAGTAGTTATCCATTTGTATCTGGTCAAGAATTAATAGGATTTACATTCAAAGAAGATATTAGAGTATATTAAAAGATAAAATAGTTAGTTTAAATTAGGTTGTAATCCCAGAGAAGTAGTTAGCTCTGGGATTTTTACTTTAAAACAGATGATATGAAGAAACTAGATAAGAAAGAGATAGATTTTATAATAAATCTATTAAAGACAACAGGACTAGAACATGAAATAGAAGGAACAGTTGAAATTACCTTCACAGGCGTTCCAAGTGATAAAATACAAGGAGAAACTTGGATGATGAAAGGTAGTTATGCTCAAGGAACAGATAAATTAATAGCAACTGTAATAGACTTTGATCTATCTAGTTCAAAAATAGAAATACCAGATGAATTTTTAAACAGTTATGAGATATGAGAAAAGAAGTAGAAGTAGATGGAAATAATTTCATAGTTCAATATGATTTCCAACCAGAAGAAGTACCTGAAACAGGACCAGAAGCACAATATCCTGGATGTGGAGCAGGTATAACAATTGAAGGTATTATTTATAAAAGTGTAGATGTTTCGGAGATAATAGATGAGTATTTATATGATAGAATAGAAGACTTACTTTGGGAGGATCATAGATGAGGAAGGAATTCATAGTATATGATATAGAAACATATATGCATTGTTTTATCCTTGTTGCTTATAACATCAATACTAACGTAATATATGTATTTGAAATATCTAAGAGAAAGAATGAACTAAATGTGATAAAGAACTTTATCAAGACTAATAGTAACAATTACTTTGTTGGTTATAATAATATTGAGTTTGATTATCCTATAGTACATTGGATGTTAAGTCATGAAACAATAGAATCACATGATATTTATTATAAAGCTCAAGATATAATTGAAGCTGAAGTTAAATGGCATATAGTAATACCAGAGTATAAGCAAAAATGTAAACAGATAGATCTATACAAGATTCATCACTTTGATAATGCAGCTAAAAGAACAAGTTTAAAAGCATTAGAGATTGCTATGAAGATGTCTAATGTTAAAGATTTACCTTATGATATAGGTCAACCTTTAACTAATGATCAAATTGAAGAACTAATTGCATATTGTAAACATGATGTAAAAGCTACAACAATGTTCTTCTTTAAATCTAAAAATGAAATACAACTAAGATTTGATCTATCTAAAGAATATGGTTTAAATCTAATAAACCATAATGATCCTAAGATGGGAGAAGGTATATTTATGAAATACTTATCTAAGTCTACAGGAAAACCTAGGAAACACTTTGTTGAAAATAATACTCGTAGAAAGTATGTAGATTTAGATGAATGTATTTTAGATTATATCAAATTCGATACTAAACAATTTCAACTTCTAAATGATTGGTTGAAAAGGCAAAGAGTATATTATACTAAAGGCTTCTTTACAAGACTTAAACATGAAAACGTTAAAGAATTGTTACCTTATATGAATAAGAAGCTTGAGAAAGGTTTAATAAAGAATCTAAATGTAATTCATAATGGATTTCAGTATGATATAGGAACCGGAGGCTTACACGGTTGTATAAAAGCAGGTGTGCATGTTGAAACAGAAGAAGAATGTATCATTGACTATGATGTCAGTAGCTACTATCCGAATCTTGCTATAGTAAATAAATTTTATCCTGAACATTTGAATGAAACATTTTGTGACATATACAAAATGATTTATGAAATGAGAAAAGCAATACCTAAATCTGATAGTAGAAATGGTGGATTAAAATTAGCATTGAATGGTACTTTTGGTAAAGCTGGTGAAGAAAACTCTCCATTCTTTGATAATAAATTCTTATTATCTATTACTTTAAACGGTCAATTACTTTTATTAAAGTATGTAGAAATGCTAACAAAAGTTGTTCCAGATGTATTAATATTACAAGTCAATACTGATGGTGTTACTTTTAAATGTAATAGAAAATATATTGACATTGTTGATAAGATTAGTAAAGAATGGGAAACTCATACAAATTTAGAATTAGAACGTGCTTTCTATAAGAAAATGGTCATTAATAATGTAAATAACTATCAATCTGAATACACTAACGGTGATGTTAAACTTAAAGGATTATTTGAAGTAAATAAAGCTTGGCATAAAGATCATTCTATGATAATTGTACCAATAGCTTTAAAGAAATACTTTATTGATGGTATATCTATTGAAGAAACTATTAGGAATCATGATAATATTTATGACTTCTGTTTAAGACAGAAATTTAATAAAGGTTTTCAAGGAGAACTACATTCTGTAAATGGTTCAGACATATTAATAGAACCTACTCAAAAGAATACTAGATATATAATTTCTAAAACAGGTAAATACTTCTGGAAGAAGAAACTAGAAACTGGTAAACTTTCAACAATCAATGAAAGGATGAAAGTAATTGATTCTAACAATATTGATGAGACTACTTCAATATCAGATTATAATATTAATTATGATTGGTATATAAAAGAAGCTAGGAAGATACTTAATATTATAGAAGATAAACAACTAACCTTATTTTAATTATGAAAGAAGAAGAAATATTAGAGAATAATAAGTTGATTGCTGGCTGGATGGATTGTAAATACAGAGCTGATCTAAGTGGTACTATGTATAACCATGTATCAGAAACAGAATTGTTTTTACCTTCTAAAGGTATTGTTCGATTTGATACTATAGATGTAGGAAAAGGACCTATAATCAAATACCATAAATCTTGGGATTGGTTGATGGAAGTTTGGGGTAAAATTATGAGTATTGATGATTATGCTAATGTGGATGACGATTCTTCTTGGTCAGAGTTTTATATATATATACTGAAGCTGCTCAAGATGGATTATGGGCTTGTAATATATTAGATACTTACAAAGGAATCGTACAATTTATTAAATGGTATAATAAAACCAAATAACTATGAACAACTGGATAGAATTTGATAATTGGATGGAATCTGAATTTGAAGATTTAGATCCTATTTAAGTAGAGTAATTTAATAGTATTAATTTTAAAAAGACTAAAATGTCACATATAAAAAAATATAAAGTAGGAGAAATAAAAGGTATTCTGGAAAAGATTTATAATAATTCAGAACTTAGACGGAATGTAGTACCTTTGTTTATGTCTGATTCTGGATTAGGTAAGACATATATTATTGAGGAATTTATGAAAGAAAAAGGTGTTTACAAACCTCCTTTCGTGTTATCTCAGAGAATGCCTTTCGAAGTTAGTGGGATGGCAATGGTCGATAAGGATATAGATAGAATGAAATATTATGACTTTGATTTCTTATTAGACTTAAAAGATGGAGATATTCTATTTATAGATGAGACTTATAATGCAAATCCAAATACATTATCTGCATTTCTAACTTTTTTAGAAAGTAGGATAATGATTTCTGGGAAAGAATTACCTGATATAATGATTGTAGCTGCGGCTAATCCACAAGGTATGCCCATACTTACACCACAAATCAAGAGAAGATTTCTACAGTATGATATTGAATTTGATAGCAACTCATTTAATACGTTCATGTATAATAAGTATGAACTAATTAAACCTATATCAAATAAACTTTGTAGACTTATTAAGGATGAAGATTTTACCGGATATAATTTTAATACTCCTGCTGATTTAGATAAAGCTGTAGGAATGATCATCAATGATGTACCTACTCCTTATGAAACTGAGATAAAACCAATTCTCTCAACAATCATAGAGAATAAATTAGGAGGTAAAGTAGAAGATAAAGGTTTAACTGTAGAATCTAATGAAAAAATTACATGGTTAGATTTAATTAGATCTGATAAAGAGATAAGATTAGAGGGGCCGGCGAAGGAAGAAGTAACATCTAATACTGATGAAATATTAATATTAAATAAAGATAAAGAAGAGATAGGATCAATTAAAGATATAGAGGCTTTGAAAATGATGTATCATTTTGATACTGATGATATTATAGATTTGGAAAAAGGCAAAGCAGTCTACTCCTCCTCCCGCCTCACCTCCTTCCAGGGTAAATGCTGCTTTTTTCAAAAAAAAATAAATAAATAACACTAAATTATATGAAATGGAACTATTAAAAAGTAAGAAGTTTAAGTTACCTACCTTATATTACATAAGCGATAGAGAAAAAGTGAAAGACATACCTGTTGGTGTACCTTTCATCTTTGGAGAAGAAAGAAATAAAGAATATGTTATTCGATTATTAGAGTATGAGATTCTATATCAAAAAGCAGTGTCTTCTGGATTACCTTTTAATTTTAGAATGATCTTAGAAGATGAAGGTTATGATGATATGAAAGCATTCGGATATGATCATCCTGTTTTCATGGATTATGGAACAGAAGGAGGTGATTATGATATAGATACAATTGAAGTAGAAGATATTACTATGGATATTGGTGAAGAATCAATGTTCAAAGAGTATGTAAAAGATTCCGCTGCTTATTTAGATGTAACCAAGTTAAAAGACTTAAACGTATTTCCTATTTGGTTAGATGCTATAGAAACTGCTGTTCATACTAATATTCATAACTTTGCTGTGTACAATAATAATATGTACAATAAGAAGTTAGGAGGAATGTATGGTAGTTTAGAATTAACATCTCCTGATAGAAATCTAATTATTATAGATATTTCTGGAAGTATTCCTAAAGGTGTATCCTCTACTTGTTTAGCTTTAGCTAAGAATTTAGCTGAGACATTCTATGCGGATCTTCTAATAACAGGTTCTATATCAACACTTTATCAGTATGAGAACTTACATGAATTAGATATTACAACTATCTATGAAGTAAATGGGATGAATAATGATCAGATCCATTTCAAAAAGCTTCTTACAGAAACTAAGAGACATTATAGAACAGCTATAGTATTTGGTGATAATGATCATCCTGGATGGAATTGGTCTGGTGCTAAAACCATTAGTGATAAAGAGGGTAAAAAGTTATGCCAATGGGAGATAGATAAACTTATATCATTTCATACTGGAGGAGTAAAACATTTAGCAGGATATAGTAGATGGTTTAGTCCAGAAGAAACTACCAGAATTGATAACTGGGTTAAATACCTTAATTAGAATTAAAAAAGTAATAAATAAATTAGTAATCAAATTTTAAATATAAATATTATGACAATTTTCGTAACAGCAACAGAATTAGAATTAGTAGCAGGTGGATATGTATCAATCAAAGGTGAGAAAATCAACCCAGTAAGTAATGAAGAGTTTGAAACAGCACAAAAACAAGCTGAGTATATAATTACTTTAGCTGAGAAAGCTAAAGGTAAAGATCTTGTAGGTAAGAAAGCAGATACTAAAGAAAGTATTATAGCTGAGGTTGATAAAGCTCTTGCTGATAAAGCAACAGTATTTGTATCGAAACCTAAAGAAGTTAAACAAGAATTAACTGAGAAGTTAAAAGCTGAAGCATTAGCATTTATTGATTTCAAAGGAAACTCTGGTAAAACAGAGAAAATTAATGCATTCTTACAACAATTCAATATCTTAAAGGAATTTGAAGAATTTGGGTTATTCTTTGAACCTAAAGTAACTAAATTGAATAAGATTTATACACTTGATGAAGTTATTGTAGCAGTAACAGAAGTAATTGATATTTTAGACTAATTAAACTAATTTTTAACAAACCAAAGCCGGGTATATCTATATCCGGCTTTTTAATTTAATTAATGATGGAAAATAACAACTTAGAAGTAGCCCTAACCAAAGAAATATGTTTTATCTGTGGCAATGAAGTAGATGGTCCTATAGTTATGAATAAAATTTTAACTAAAGAACATGCAGATCAAGCTAAAAAGTGCCATAATAAAGTTATAGGTTTTACAGAAGAACCTTGTAATGAATGTAAAAAGAACATGGAAAAAGCATTCATGATTATAGGGTTTGATGAGGATAAATCTGACTTAACTAATTTACCAGAAGGGTTTTATAGAACTGGTGCTATTATAGGAGTTAAGAAAGATATACCACTAGTTCAAGAATTTATCAAAGAACAACAACCACAAGCAATAGAAAAAGGATATATATTTATGCCAGAATTAGTAATGGCTCAACTAAACTTAATTTAATTAATATGAAAAAGCAAATAGAAGCAGTAATAGAATATTTAAAAGAACAACCTATTAAAGGAGTAATAACTGGTAGTTGTCTACTAGGAGAATATTGGTCGGGGATGGACGTAGATTGCTTTGTATATGATGAGAAGTCATTTAATAAAGTACTATTCGCAATGCATCATAATCCTATGTTTCAGATACTTGATCCTTTGGAATTATGGAAATTCAACCAATTCATTAATAAAAATGGTGATCCTTTTAGTAAGCATGGAGTACTTACAATCAAATTTACTTACAATACAACCATACCTGTAAACATAATACTTAAAAGATCTTGTTATAATATATTTTCTGTATTATCTAGTTTTGATTTTAATCTAATATCAATTGGTTACGATATAGAAACTAAACAGACATTAGATCTATCTGAAGATTCTATAAAAACTAAAGTCGTAGGTTTTAATAAATGGAATACTTCTTTCTATGATCCAACTTTATGGAAGATGAATAGAATGTTGAGACAACTTGATAGGGCTTTCAAGTACTATAGAAGAGGCTTTGACACTGATAATGTAGTACTTAAGTACATTGAACTGATTGATAAGATTCAAGCAACAACAGATATATTTAATTCAGAGAATTATAGTGCTAAACTTAAAATCAATAAGAATAACACTAAGATCATAAGAAAGATCTGTGAAGTATGGTTAGATACTCATGAAATAACTGATAAAGAAATTGAATTACTAAAAGAAAAACTTAGAGAAATATAATCATGGGAGAAGAAAAAGTATTTACAATTAAAGACTTATTGAATAGTCTTCAAAATCCAGATAAAGTTACATTACCTAATACTTCTGAAACATGGAACAGAATAGGTAAAAAAGATTCATTCGATGAATTAGGGTTAGAACCTTCTGAATTAGAGACATTTTTAAAGGAATGGACAGCCGATAACGATTACGATTCCCTGACCTAATATTAAAATATTTTTGTATATTTGCATTTATTATAAAATATAAATATATGAATTGTAAATTAGGTGTAGTTTATATGATTATTAGTCCTACTAATAGAATATATATTGGCTCGACTATAAATTTAAAAAAGAGAATAAGTACTTATAAAAATAACAATAACAATGGACAAATAAAAATTTATAACTCTATTAGAAAACATGGCTGGGTTAATCATAAATTAAAAATTATTTGGAGTGGCAATCCGCACAAGAAGCGGAGAAGGAGGAAGGATTTAACGGGAGTCATATTAGAAGTTGTTGTAGAGGTAAACGGAAAACGCATAAAAAGTTTAAATGGAGAAATAAATAAAGTGACTAACTAAAAAGATAAAAGATGAATAAGATACAGAAATTTATAGAAGATAATTGTTTAGATTTAGAAGGAATAAATGATACAGCTACTAGTATAGACAGTGGTGTTAATGGGACACTTATAATAATAGCAGGATTTGCCTGTCATTTAGGTCTAGAAACTTATACAGAAGTATCGGAGCAAGTAGAAGAAGATGGTCTATATGATTTAACAAGTGTAATATCTACTGAATTAGAAAGGGTATTTGATTATGCTGAAAATAATGGTTATGATATATGGTGGCAAACTACAGAAGCTCATGATCAGTATATCTTTTAGATATGAAGAGCTTCTTAGTACGTAACAAAGTACCGATAATTAAATGGACACATTTACCTGATAATATCTATTATGAAGGAGAAATTCCAGAAGGATTTGATCTTGCAGTATGTCCTTCAGAAGGATATATAGTAGTAGATATAGATAGACATGGAGATAAGAATGGATTTGATCATGTCCCAGAAGAATTAGAATGGGAATTATATTCAACTCTTAGTTATCCTACTAAAAATAAAGGATTACATTGCTGGTTCAAATATACTGGTAATGTAAATCTAGCTAATAAACCAAGTGGTATCGGAATTGATTTGAGAACGTCACGTGGATACGTGGTGTTTTATCCAAGAGATGATTTTAGAAAACACATACATGAAATAAAAGAAAGTTCAGAAGAAATGAATGAATGGTTAGAAATGCTATTCTATGGTAAATCACTAAATAGAAAGAAATGATATTATATAAAAGTGATCAAAAACAACGAATAAGAACATTAGAGATTATAGCTCTTAATGGGAGACTAATTCAAATCTCTGGACTAATCAATGGAAAGAAGGTAGAGAATAGTAAATTATGTAAGCCTAAAAATATAGGTAAAAGTAATTCTACAAGTTCAATTACACAAGCTTTTATTGAAGCAGATGCTTTGGTGACTAAAAAGCTGTCAGAAGGTTATTTTAAAACTATTGATGATGCTAGACTTACAGAAGTAATACTTCCAATGTTAGCTAAAGAATATGGTAAGGAACAACATAAGATTGATTGGTCCAAACCTGTCTTCGTACAGCCAAAATTAGATGGTATGAGGGCATTATCTTTATCAGATGATAATCTTATATCAAGAAAGAATAAATCTATCAATACACTAGCTCATTTACAGTCAGAAATTAGTGAACTAAGAAGATTAGGTATTGATATTCCAGATGGAGAAGTATATGCTCATGGTTTAACGTTCCAAGAGAATATGAAGTTGATTAAGAAGTACAGACCTGGGGAGACAGAGAAAGTTTGTTATCATATTTATGATCACATTAATTCTCTTACTTTTAAAGAGAGATTTGATATACTTCAATTAGCTTTTATGGGGACTACTTTTAAGTATTTAGAATTAGTGAAAACCTTTCAAATATTCTCAGAAGAACAGTTGAAAAAGTTTCATAGACAATTCCTAGCAGAAGGATATGAAGGTACTATAATTAGACATGGTGATGAGCCTTATAAGGTAAATGGTAGAAGTTCTAATCTATTAAAGTATAAAGACTTTAAGGATATGGATGCTGAAGTAATAGATGTAGTTCCTTCTGACGCTAGACCTGAACAAGGAGTAATTGTATGTAAAGGATTTAAAGCTAATCTAAAATTCTCTCATAAGGAAAGAGAAGAAATACTAACTAATAAAAAGGATTATATTGGGAAAATAGCAAATATTAGATATTTTGAGATGACAGATGAAAAAGTCCCGAGATTCCCAGTATGTATTGGTTTTCATGAAGATAGATAACTAAAAAGAGAGATATGAGTACAACATTTGCAGTAAAAGTTCCTTCACTATACGATGAAGAAGTAATTGAAGAAATAGATGTAGCATTTAGAAGTAATTATATTAGATGGGAAAATCCATTAGCTCAATTACTTCCAGATGAGACAGAAGTTATTCCTACAGATAATTCCGCACAAGGGATCTATACTATAGGTGATATTAAAAAGAAAATGAATGAAACAAAGTAAACTATTAAACATTGACATGACGGAATTTGATATGTCCCGTTATGTTAAACAATTAAGAGGTATTGTAAAATGGAAGAGAAATAAAGGACGTGGATTGTTAAATTTTAATGTTGGAAGTGGAAAGACTCTATGTGGTATAATTGCTCATAAAAAGATGCAACAAAAGGATAAAAATAGATCAACAATTGTTGTAGTACCTACACAGCCTTTATTAGAACAATGGAATAAAGAGATTAAAACATTCAGCTTAACTAAGATAAAAGTTTATATTATAAACACTGCTTTAAAAGCTGATCTATCATGTAATTTACTGATCTTAGATGAGGTACATCTATTTTGCTCAAATGAAAGGATTAAGATCCTAAATCTAAAACATAATTGGTGTCTTGGGTTAACTGGTACTCCTTTCAGGAAAGATGGATTAGAAAGTAGAATGTTAGGCTATATTCCTATAGTCGATACTATTAAGTTTGATGATAGTGTAAAGTTAGGTTATGTTGAGGATGTTCAGATATATAACTTAGCTATTCCTTTATCTAAAGGAGATAACTATAAGTTGAAAGGTTTTAACATTAAATTTATAGAGGCTCTAAAGTTCTTTGATGACTTTCAAATGATGATGGCTTGCATAAATAAGAATAATGCACAAAAGTATTCAGAAAAGTACTCTGGATCAGATTATATTGATCCTAAACTTATTCAGATTACAGCTCTTAATGGAAATAGAGCTATGCAGATGAGAAAGAAGCTGTTAAATATTAGTGAAGCTAAGTTACAAGGAGTAATTGATATTCTAAACACATTTGATGAAAGAGTATTGACCTTTGGATTAGATACTTCCTTTTCTGATAAGATAACTGAAGCATTTCCTAAAGAAGCTATAAGCTATCATACTAATGTAGAACCTATAATAATTAAACAAAAGAAAGAGAAACTATATAAAACAGAAATAGCTGCAAAGAGAAACAAAGAAAAGATACCCTACTCTAAGATAAAAGAGACAAAGGACGGTTTTTTACTAACATGGAATGTGGATAGGAAGTTACCTAGTAAAGATGCTTTAGAATATATTCTAACTAAATTTAAAGATTATAGAGCTAATCTTAGGATTATTAATACAGCACTAAAACTGAAACAAGGCGTAAGTATTAATGAACTGGGATTGGTTATTATAACATCTAGACATGGTAGTTGGAATGATTTTGAACAGATATTAGGAAGAGCTTGTAGATTGTATGAAGGAAAGCGTCCTAAGTTAATTAATTTATATCATCCTGGAACACAGGATGAGAAGTGGTTGCGTGAGGCAACAAAAAACTTTAAAGATAAAATCAAATGGATAACTAACATAAAAGAAATAGAATGATATACACGAGAGTTACAGACCTAGAACTCTGTAAGAAACATAATATTACACCTAACCATCTACTAATGATTAAATTATATGTAGATGATCCATCTGTAACAGAAGAAAAGACTGCTGATGCGGAATTTATGAAGAATTTATATGCTTTTTCTAAGATATTTGGATGGGATATGACTAAACAAAGGTTATCTAAAGAGGAAGTAGAGGCTAAAGATAAATTCTTAGTAGAGATTGTAGGAGAACTAATTGATAAAGAGATATTAGTTCAACCTGAAACACCTGTTAGATATAAAGCAAGTCTAGATACTTTTGAAATTAACTTTGATTTCTTACAAGATTTCACAGTTAATGTACATGAAATGCCAGAAGAGTTATTTGAAGCCTATCCTAGTCTATTTGGAAACAACTATCCGGCTAGAGGAGTTACTGTGGAACAATTTGGAGTTAAATATTTAAAGCATATAAATAATGATAGAAAGAAACATGAAGAGATCATTGAATTAGTCTTATGGGCTAAAGAGAATAAGAAGATTATGTTTAAATTAGAGACTTTTGTAAACACTAAAGGCTGGGAAAGTTTAGAAGAATTAAGAGAGGAAGGAGGATCAATTGGCTTCAGCGCAGAACTTGTCTAAACTATTCCCACCCACAACTCATATTAGAGATGTAGTTGATGAAGCTTATGCTTATGTGAAAGGTAGAGCCGATGGAACCATTGTATCTGCTAAAACTAAATTTAACTTATTTAATAATAAGTTAATGGGTGGACCAGAATTAAATACAATCTTAACTCTTTCAGCAATGTCTGGAGCAGGTAAAACTACTATGGCTAAAGAATTAAGACATTCAATAGCTAAGTTGAATCCTAATATGAAGTTGAAACAGATTGTCTTTAACTTCGAAATGATAATGATCTCTCAAATTAATAGAGAGGTTGTTACCCAATCTAAGATTAAGATGCAGGATTTATATTCAGTTGAAAAGATTTTAGAAGATACCACTATAGAAGAGTTAAAGAAGTATTATGATGAGTTAAGAAAGGAAGATATACATTTAGTAGATGTTCCTGTCTCTGCTGAAATATTAGTAGCTATGCTTTATGACTTTTGGGAAAGAGAATGTAAAGAAGGTGGTTATACTATGATCTATGAAATAGACAACTTAATGTTATTAGACGGATCTAATGAAAAAGAAAAGATAGATGCTGCTAATTATGGTTTAGTTAAACTTAAAAAGCAAATTGAATCAGAAGGAGGATCATCCATTGGGATAGTATTAACTCAAATGAATAGAAATATTGAAGGTGTAGAAAGATTAAATACTCCAGAATTACATAAACCTATGGCTTCTGATTTAATGGCTGCAAGTTCTACTAATTTCTGTTCAGACTATATTATCTTTGTACATGTTCCAGCTAAATTAGGATTAAAATCTTATACTCATTTAAAATTACCTACTAAAGTTATTTATCCAGGTGGAGCTCAAGTAGATATGGCTTATTTAGAGTTAGTAAAGAATAGATCTGGAGAACCTAATCTAACTTTTGCTCTACACAATCGTATGAAATACTTCTCATTTAATGAAATGGGTGTAAATGAGAAGAAATCTATTTACGGTAAGGAGATAAAGAAAGATGAAAAAACAAAATTACCAATAATTAAATTAGATAAATAAAGAGTAATATGGAATTACCAACGAAAGTAAGAAAAGCAGAATTAGTTAGTCCAGCATCAATATTAATATATGCTCCACCTAAAATTGGAAAAACTACCATTGTAAGTCAATTACCTAATAACCTAATCCTTGAATTGGAACCTAATGGTGCTAAGTTTGTAGATGCTATGGTGTTAGAATTGGACAAGCCTTCTAAATTTAATGAAGCATTGACCTCCATCGAAGCTGCAAATAAAGAAAAAGGAGGATTTGTATATGACTATATTACTGTAGATACTATTACAGTATTAGATGAGTGGGCTGAAATCACAGGTACATATAGATATATGAAGAAACCTCAAGGACAAAAATTTAATAGAGTTGATGAGAAAAAGGGAGGTAAATTAATATATCACAACGAAGGTAGTTTTGAATCAGTACATGAACTTCCAAATGGTTTTGGATATAAGCATAGTAGGGATGAGATGGTAGACTGGTTTTATAGACTATTAAAATTAGCTCCACATATCATTTTAATAGCCCATGTCAAGGATAAAATGGTTGAAAGTAAGAAGACCGGAGACACTGTAGAAGTTAAAGATATTAACCTTACTGGTAAAGTAAAATCAATATTTTGTTCTAAGGTTGATTCTGTAGCTTTATTAGAAAAATCTGAAGGAAAAGGCTATTTAAACTTTGCTAATGAAAATAATAAAGTAGCAGGAGGTAGATGTTTACATCTTGACGGTAGATTACTTATCTCTGAGAAATTAGAAGATAAAAGCATTAAAACATTTTGGGAAAATATTTATATTGATAATAAATAACCTTCAACTGGAACAAAATATTTATTTAATAAAACAAGAGAGGTGAAAGTCCTCTCACATTTTTAAACAACTAAAATAAAAGATATGATTTTTGAAGTAAAAGATTTCTCAGGTTCAATAGTAGTTTCAGGAAAAGCAGTTGTAACCTTAGATGACGCAAGTCATAAAGTAATAATTTTTAATAAAAAGAATAAACCAACAGAAAATAAGAAGAAAGCTATTATCCCAATCCCTTTACCACTTGAAACTATAGAAGTAGATAGAGTAATAGATCATACTATAGAAGATCCGCAGCCAAATTCAAAACCTATATCATTGAAAAAGGGGATATATACTTATAAATACTCTTCTTTACTTTCTGCTGCCTGTGGTTTAGGTCTTGTTTATCATAGACTAGTACTTGCTGTAAAAAATGGAGATAAAGAGATAGAAGGATATACAATTATAAAATAAATAACAAATAATTATGTAAGGAGATAAATTCTCCTTACTTTTACAAACTTTTAATAATAAATATATAATATGAAATTACAAGAATTAGCTAAATTATCAATCGGAATCGTAGCAAATCAAGCAGCAATAACTATTGGAACAGGAAACAAAGTAACATTATCTAATGAAGTAGCAAAAACAAGACTTGGTTATAAAGAAGGAGATGTTTTATACATTGATAGATTAGTTAGAGATGAAGAGACTTATGATGTAATTGCTTGTTTACCTCCTGTAGAAGGAATTAAAACATTTGCTTTTAATAAAGGAGTATTATCTTTTGGAGATAAGTTATTAGCTGAGACATTAGGGGGTTTTGGTGCTGAATGGAATGTAGTAACTTTATTTGATACTATTGAATTAGAAGATAGAAATTGTTCATTACTAATTATAGAACAAAGAGAAGTAATTCTACCTACTAAAGTTGAGCCTATTATAGAGAAAGTAATTGAAGTAGTAGAAACTCCTAAAGTAACTCCTAAAGTAACACCTACTATTGAAATCAAACCAGTGGAGCCTAAGATTATTACAAATACTGAACCTAAATATGGTGAAGAAGAGTTTGAGTCAGAAGCTCCTGAATTAGAAGGAACTCCTCAAGGACCATTTGGTAATTTAGTAAAATAAGAATAAATAATAAAATATAATAATAATAATAAATTAAAATAAGACATATGTTTAATACAGAAGTAATTGCAGAGAAAAAACAATATACAGGAATAGCACCATGTAAAGTATTAGCTATTAATCCTAGTGGACAATGGTTAAAAGAAAATGGTTTTAGACGTGATGATACAGATTTAGATTATAGTTATGACTTTGGTAATGATAATTCTGGTACAAAGGTTATGATCTTTGTAGAAGGAATAGAAGATAAGAATGTTAGAGGTCAAGTAGACTTCTTAATATCAGCTAATGGTCAAGTAGCTAAATCAGGTAAGAATCTATATATAGATACTTATGGTAATAGTTCATGGGCAGAAAGCTTAGATGATGTACCAGAATGGTTTAAGAAAGATTCGGCAATTCATGGATCTAAAGGATTAGAAAATCTAATTAAATTTATTAGAACTTGGGCAAGAATTGATAGAGAGAATGCAGTTTCTTTTGATTTAGCTAAAGTAATGACAGGTAATATGTTAGATTTACAAGCTTTACCTAGTCAATCAGAGGCTATTTCTAAAGCACAAAAAGGATATGTATTTGGTATTCAATTAATGTTTGGAGTAAATGATAAGGGATATTCAACTATCTATAATCAAGCATTTGTTAGAATAGATTCTAAGAATGTAAAACATTTAAAGACTGCTATTGAAGGTGAATATACTTTATTTAAAGCAGACTATCAAAAATCATTGAACTTCAAAGAATATGTTCCTTCATTAGATGTAGAAACACCTACTCCAGATGCTGAACCTAATAATAGCGATAGTGATATTGGATTGCCTGATATTGCTAATAATGGAGATGATTTACCGTTCTAGTAACTAATTAATAATCAATAACTTACAACCTTATCCTTAATTGGATAAGGTTTTTTATTTTTAATATGAATCCATTCTTAGAATCAATAATTACTAAAGACTTTATACTTTCAAGTTTATCTCAAGAACAGATATTTGAAAAGTATTTAGGAATAAGTGTGGAATATAATAAATTACAAAGATCTGGATTAAGAAAAGATCCTAAACCTTCTGTAGCATTTAAAAAGATGATAGGAGGTGATATTATTTGCAGTGATTTTGGTGATGCTAGGATTAAAGGAGATTGTTTTAATCTTGTAGCAGCTATTCATAGATGTGAATATAAAGACACCTATAAAATTATAGCAAATGATTTTAATATTATTGACACACAGATTACACCACAATCAATTAAAAAGATCTATAAATCAGAAATACTAAAAGATTCAAAAGAAAAAGAAGTAGTTCCTATACAAATTAAGAAAAGGGAATGGTCTAAACAAGACATAGACTTTTGGAGACAATACGGTATTTCACTAAAAACACTAAGAAAATTTAATGTATTTCCTATATCACATTATTGGTACAATGATAATATAAGAACCTGTAGATCAATGAGTTTTGCTTATTTCTTCTATACTTTCTGTTATAAAATCTATTCTCCTTTGGAGAAAGTTTATAGGTTTATTAACAATAGTACTAGAATACAAGGATATGGACAACTCCCAGATAAAGGAGAATTATTGATAATTACTAAATCCTTAAAAGATGTAATGGTTTTGTATGAATTTGGTATAACCTCTGTATCATTACAAGCGGAGGGGAATATGTTGAATCAAGAATACTATGATGATCTATCTTCGAGATTTGATAAGATTATCAGTTTCTATGATTACGATTATCAGGGTATTTCTGGATCTGGAAATTTAAAAAGAAGATATGGAATACCAAGAATAATGTTAAGTAATGGGAAGTATAATACTAAAGATTACGGAGCTAAGGACATATCAGATTATTATTTAGCTTTTGGTAAAGAAAAAACACAGTTATTAATTAATAAATTTAAAGAGAATGAGTTTTGATCCTCAAGAAGGAGAATATGAAGATCATGAACTAATTAGAAGATCTGATTTTGAAATAGAAGAATGTTATTCAGCAATATGTCCTAATTGTCAAGGATATATTATGGTGAACCAAAGACCAACAGGAAAGGAGATAATATGTCCTAATTGTAATATAGTATTAACCTTATTAGATTGTTAACATGGTAGAAGAAATAAAGTTTAAGTCCGATGAGGAGCTTTATTTTTCATGGTATTTAGAAGAACTACAAGAAGCAGGTTATATTGAATCTTGGGGATATGAAATCTCTAAGTTTCAATTGACAGAACCTCATTCAAGGAAGTATCTAAAACAAATGAAAACTAAAGTTAAAGAGGAAGATGAGTTTCTATTACATGGAAGTTCTATCACTGCTGATTTTACTATAGACTGGAGTAAAAAAGCTTTAAATGTATTTGTGGCAGATAGTTCTATTCCCGTTGTAAAAATTAAAGAACTTCCTTTTAGATTAGGAGAAGAAGGTTGGGAGGATTTTCTTATATCTTACATAGAAGTCAAGCCTATAGTAGAAATACAGAATTCCTCAGTAAGTTTCCCTTATAAACAGAAGTTCTGTTTAGATAGACATGGAATCTATATCCAAAAGATAAAACCTTTTGATACTAAAAAGAAATGTTTATTTTCAGATACATTCTTTCCTAAGAAAGTATTAGAATGCCAGAAATATAAAGTCAATTGTAAAGGAGGAAAAATTGGTGAGTCGAAAATTAAACATAAAATAGTAAGAACACTTAAAGAATTTGTAGATGAAATATGAAATAGATGAGCTAGCTAAAGATGTAGCTTGTAAATTAAGTTCTATACTTGATAAGGAAGTACAAAGTAAAATTCAAAGTATAGATAAATATAAACAGGCATACGAACAATTAGTACAACATATAAAAGATCAGACACTAAGTTATAAAGAAGCACATGAATATTTCAAAGAAACAAACATGTATATGAACATGGTTGAGTATGAAGGTGGGAGATTAACTTTGGAAGGAGTTCTAACAGAGATTGAAGAGATTGATAAATATACACTTGATATAAAAGAAAATGAAAGATAATATTAAAGTACCAAAGAAAGAATATAAAAGACCTTTAACAGGTGAAGAAGCAGCATTCCCCATAAATACCAGAGATGGTAAATGGAATCCGGGAATGAGTACTACATTGTATATTGTAACTCAATTATTGGCGAGTGAAAATTATATAATGGGAGGAAGCACTAAAGAAATGGTTGAAGATGCTTATAATATAGCAGACGAAATAATAAAACAAGAAAATGAAAGAAGCTAAAGAGTATTTAAAATACAGATTTCAAGAGTATGATCCTGTAAGTCAAAAATCAATTTATAATGATGAAGGAGCAATTGAAGCCATACAAGAAGCACAAAAAGAAGCTGTAGAATATGCTTTGAAAATGGCTGCTAGTAATGCTGAAGTAGAGGAAGAACTTGGGAACATGTTTGATCCTGAGTCTATTTATTACATTGTAGATGAAGATTCAATACTAAAACTAAAAGATAAAATATTTAAGGAGATGGGAATAGATGAGTAAAGAAAGAGAAATAATAAAAGGATTCACAGAAGAAGAGATTCATGAATTGATGTATGATGATACTCTTGATTATGGCTCTGTGAAACATACCATAACATCATGTGATGAAGAAGATGGGGGTGCTGATAACTATTTAGTGATACAAAGAAAATCAGATAAGAAATATTTTCATGCACAATTTACAGATTGGGAATACAAACCAGATGGTCATAGTGAGACTGATGATGATAATGCTGTTTTAGTAGAATTTGAAGAGTGCTTTCCTAAACAAATAACTATAACTGAATATGTGTAAAAAGAAGATTTTATTAATAGATGCCGACTATATAGCCTACAAACACAAAGCAGAAGATATTCTGGAAGAAGCTATAAAGAAAGTAGATGAACATATAGCTTGGATATTAGAGTTTAGTGATGCTGATGGATATGCTATGTTTATTAGTGAAGGTAAATATTTTAGGTTTGATCTAGCAACTAAGAAAGGAGACTTCCAAAGCTCATATAAAGCTAATAGAGGACCTTCAAAACAGCCTTGGATAAAAACTATTAAAGAGTATTTAAAGTCTAAATATAAGGCTAAAAACTGTTATGGTGCTGAAGCTGATGATTTAGTTGTGTATTTCAAGAATCAAGATTTACGTTATTGTTATCACTCTAAAGAGCACATCTGTAATCTAGAAGAGTCTAAGCAGTATGACGGTATTAAAATAGAAGAAGTAGAAACTACAATTGTAGCCTGTGATAAAGATGTAATTGGAAATACTGTTGGTAAACATATCAACCCTAATAAAAAGAATGAAGCTGGTATGTGGGAAACTGTTTGGATTGAGACTAATTTACGAGAGGCTAGAAATCATTTCTGGACCCAAATGATTATTGGTGATACAGTCGATGGTATTAAAGGTATTGAAGGAAAAGGTAAAGTATTTGCTGCTAAACTATTCATGGAAGAATTAAGTGACATAGGCGAGAGAACTATAGAAGATGCTTATCGAACTGCTACATTAAATGCTTACATTGATAAATATGGAGAATCTAAAGGAATCTATGAATTTCAAAAGAATTATAGATTATTAAAGATGTTAGAAACTGATGAAGAGTGGCTTAGAGAAATTGGTTACATTCCTGTATTAGATAATGTAAACTTTATAGAAAAAGAAACCGTAAACGATGAACAATTAAAATTAGAATTTTAAAATATGGATATAAATAATGAAATATTATCGGACGTAACAGTCCATATGAAATATGCTAAATATACTCCTTCTGAGGAAAGAAGAGAGACTTGGGGGGAATTAGTAGATAGGAATAAATATATGCATTTGAATAAGTTCCCAGAGCAAGTAGAAAGAATTAATTGGGCCTATCAGTTTGTATATGATAAGAAGGTTTTACCTTCAATGAGAAGTATGCAATTTGCAGGTTTAGCTTCAGAAATAAATCCAGCAAGACTATTTAATTGTAGTTTTATGGCTATGAATGACATTAAGGTCTTTCAAGAGTTAATGTTCTTACTTTTGAGTGGATGTGGTGTTGGAATTTCGGTACAAAAACATCATGTAGAACAATTACCTGAGATACATAAACCAACAGGAGAAAGAAAGAGAAGATATGTTATCGGAGATTCTATTGTAGGATGGGCAGATGCTATTAAAGCATTAATGAAGTCTTACTTTGGAATTAAGAATATATCTTTAGAATTTGATTATTCTGATATTAGACCTAAGGGTGCAATGCTTATTACTTCTGGGGGAAATGCACCTGGACCAGACCCATTAAGAAAATGCATTTCTAATATTAAATTGATTTTAGATGCTAAACCTAATGGTACGAAACTATCTACTACTGAAGTATTCGATGTTGCGTGCCACGTGGCTGACGCAGTATTATCAGGAGGCATAAGACGAGCAGCATTGATTACTTTATTTACTGTCAATGATGAAAAGATGTTGAATAGTAAAGTGGGTAATTGGTGGGAACAAAATCCACAAAGAGGACGTTCTAATAATTCTGCTGTACTTGTAAGATCTAGAATAACTGAAGATAAATTCTATGAAGTATGGGAAAGAGTAAAGAATAGTGGATCAGGAGAGCCTGGATTTTCTTTTACTAATAATCCTGAAATGGGATACAATCCGTGTCACGAAATAAGTTTACGAGACATGCAATTCTGTAATCTAACAGAAATAAATGTTTCAGATGTCGATACACAAGAAGAATTTAATAATAGAGCTAAAGCAGCTACTATATTAGGTACTTTACAAGCAGCCTATACAAACTTTCATTATCTAAGAGACGATTGGAAGAGGAATACTGAGAAAGATGCTTTATTAGGTGTGAGTATGACAGGTGTAGCTTCTATGAATATTTTTAATTTAGATGTAAAAGAAGCAGCTTTAATCACGGTTAAAGAGAATGAAGTACTAGCAGACGAATTGGGAATTAACAGAGCTAAAAGGATTACTACCTTAAAACCAGCAGGTACAACCTCTTTAGTCTTTGGGACTAGTTCGGGTGTACATGCTTGGCATGATGAGTATTATATTAGAAGAATCAGAGTTAATAAGGCCGAAGCAATTTATTCTTATTTAGCTATATATCATCCTGAGCTAATAGAGGACGATGTATCAGCTCCAGATACAACAGCAGTAATCCAAGTACCTCAAAAAGCACCGGAGAATGCTGTAACAAGAAAAGAAAGTGCTATTGATTTATTAGAAAGAGTTAAAACTGTTACTACCGATTGGGTAAATGTTGGCTACAAAGATGGATATAATCAACATAACGTTTCTTGTACAGCCTCTATAAAAAATGATGAGTGGGATGAAGTAGGTGAATGGATGTGGGAAAATAGAGAGGTTTATAGCGGAATATCTGTATTACCTTATTCAGACCATACTTACAAACAGGCTCCTTTTGAATCTTGTACTAAAGAGGAGTATGAAGAATTATCTAAATCTCTAGTTAATATAGACTTAACTAAAGTGATAGAAACTTCTGACAATACAAATCTTAATGAGCAAGCAGCTTGTAGTGGTGGAAAAGGTTGTGAAATATGACAACACTAACATTATTACTAATAATATGTCTTATATTTGGGTTTATAGAATATATAAATCCAAATATAGACCCTACAAGAGAGGGAGTTTACTATTTATATTATACAATTAACAATAAAAGAAAAACAATTAGAATATGGAAAAAGAGAGTAAATTAGTTTTAAAAGAAACAGGAAAAGAAGTAAAATTAGGTAGTAAATTACATGTAAATGGAGTAAGAGTTAATTTAACTAAAACATTTGTAAAAGAGAATAGTAGTTTATTTGAAGAAGTAGATAGTAAACAAGAATTATTAGCAGAAGCTAAGAAGAAATTTCCTATTGGGACTATCTACTTATCCCCCTTAGGTAATTTTAAAAGAGTAGTTGTTGGTAATTCACATATAACATCTAATGGAGATGTAGCTGATGGAGGGTATATTATATATAATAAAGATAAGGATAAATGGGCAACACCTATATTACCCTTATTCAAATCTGTTGATGGAGTAGATGTGTATGAAGGGGATGAATATTGGTTTATTCAGACTAAAATATATATAGACCGTGAAAAAGGTATACACTCTTTAGAACCTTGGGAAATATTTCATTCTTCGAAAGGAGTATATACAGGGAACACAGATATCAAAAGATTTAGTGAAAGATCAGAAGCAGAAGCTTGGTTAGAAGATAATAAACCTGAAAAGACTTTAGCTGATTATGAATTACCTTTACTAACTCATACAACACCTTTATATGTTGAGATGAAAGTTAAAGAGCCTAAATTATATTGGTATAAAGTTATGTTACTAATACAAGAAGATTTAGGTAAGGGTGAATACTTTGTTTTAAAATGTCAAACTGTAGAAATGTATGATGCTAAATTTTCAGGTATTACAGATATAGGATTCAAATCCAGTGAAATAGCTTGGAAAGTAATCGAATTAATGGGAGATAAATTAGAATTATTCAAATAAACTAAATAGGGCTTCTTAATTGAAGTCCTATATTTAATTACTAAAAATAGAGTATGAAGATAGAAGTAACACCCTTTTGTGATTTATCTGCAATGTGGTCTAAAGTACTAAGAGACTCCAGAAGAACAGTAGGTAAAGATGATTTATTAAAAGAACCTAGTCAAAATTTTAAGAATTCTATTATGAGAAGTAGACATTCTCCTATTAGAAAACTAAAGTTTGAAATCTTTATAGAAGAAGTACCTGCATTTGTATCCCAACAGTTTAGTAGACATCATATAGCATTAGCTTCAGATCCTACATCTAGTTTTGCAGAACCCATACATCCTACAGATGTAGAGCATTTTGTTCAGACATCAAGAGCTGACAGGACAGGAATAAAAAGAAGTGAAAGAAAGCAAACGGATATGGTTTCCTATAACTTTGAGGCAAATGCTCAAGGATTGTTAGATGCTTCTAAAAAAAGATTATGTTTAGCGTCTGATCCACAGGCTGTAAAGTATTGGTCTGAAGTTAAAATACAATTAGCCAAAATATGTCCAGAAGTAGCTGTAAAAATGCAACCAGAATGTGTATGTGTTGGTTTTTGCCCAGAAGATCCCAATTTAGTGAAATGTAGATATACTAAAACTAAACAATATGAAAAATTAAGAGAGGAGTATATACGCTAATGAAGAAAAAGATAAAGATTAAGAATGACAAATTACCTATAGAAACTCATGGTAATTGGTATGATCTAAAAGCTACTGAAACTACTATATTAAAAGCTCCTCATTTAGAGGAGAGTGGTAGGATAGTATTTAATAATGCTTTATTGAAATTGAATCTATCAATTGATTTACCTAAATGGTATGAGATACATATAGAACCAAGATCAAGTGCTTTTAAAGAGTTCGGGATTATGATGGTCAATTCAGGAAAAGGAGTAGTTGATGGTCCTGATAATGATACTAAAGGATATATAGGTGATGGAGATGTTGTAAGATTTCATGCATTACCTTTTAGGAATCTAACAGTTATTAGAGGTGATAGAATTGCACAGTTTAAAATAGTTTTAAATCAAAAAGCTCCTTGGTGGGTTAAAATGAGAGATTTATTTTATTCTGGTTTTGAATTTGAAGTAGTAGATATACTACATAATAAAAATAGAGGAGGACACGGTACAAGTGGTAGAAATTGAGATTAAAGGAGAACTAAGAAACCCTGATGATATATTTGATAATTGTACAGACACTATAGAATGTATTAAAGTAGCTCAAAAGAATGCTATAGAAGTATTCTCAAAGAGTTTACCTCATACTAAGTGGAATGACATTGATGCTAATAACAGGGAGAAACTACAGTTAAAAATGAATAAACTAATAGATGAATCATGAGTGAAACATTAGATAAACAGATAGGAGGAGACCATTATAAAAAGGGAGGAATACAACCTATAGAATATATTACTTCCAATGACTTAGGTTTTTGTGAAGGTAATGTGGTTAAATATATCAGTAGACATGAAAAGAAGAATGGCTTAGAAGATTTAGAAAAAGCCAAACATTACATTGAGTTATTAATAGATTTAAAATATAAAAACAAATAGAATATGTATTTCGATATTAAAATAAGACAAGTAGTAGATGATAAAGCTAAAGTAAATCCTTATATCATACAATGTGATATAATAGAAGAAGTATTTACTATATTAGCAGCCCATGAAGATTTTAAAGATATTGAGTATACAGTAGTACATCTGAGTGAGGCTAAGTATATTAGTGATTATGTTGCTGAAGAATGTGGCTATTATTGGAAAGTAGAGCTAGTTTTTGAAACTATAGATGGAAAAGACAATAAAGAGCTTTATGTAGTTGAAGGTGAACATATGAATAAAGTCAGAGATAAATTAATTGAATCTGTTGAAGGATGTAGTATCGAAAACTTTAAAAAACATGATGAGTTAAAAATACTTGAGATTATTTAAAAACAAAGGGAGGGCTAACGCCTTCCCTTTTTAATGTTCTCGATTACTTTTTAACATTTAAACTATAAGGCTCGAAGTATAAAGTAGAGCCATCACTCATTTTAATCCAGTTTGTAATAGTAACTCTTTGGTGATCTTCTCCTGAGTCTTGCAAAGCATTTTCCATATCAAGATTAAATTGTGCTTGACTAATACTTCCCATCTCTCCATCACCTTTTAGATCGTATTCTGTAGAACTCCAACCATAAGAAGTCAGATTATCATATCCTATAAATGGGTTAGCTGTATCCATGAAATCCATAGCATCTGAACCATATCCTGCAATATCCTGCATAACAGTTAATCCTAGATTAGTAGCCCATGTACCATTTGTGATTGTCTTAGTAAGTAAAGAATGGAAGTTAGCATTGGATGTTTCTCCTCCACTACCTTTAGCTGGATATACAATTGTTTTAAAGAAATCAAACTGAGAAGAAGATGCTATAAATGCTGCATAATCTGTTTGATATAAACTTGTAGGAGATTGACTCAATACACTACTTCCTATATAGTAAATAGGATCAGCTTCATCTTCAAAGATTACAAACATACATTTCTTATTTGTAACAGTTCCTATCTCTACACTTGTTGTTACAACACCTTCATTACTAGTGATTCTATCTGCTGTTTTCCAATTACTTTCTATATATTCTTTAGGAAATAAAACAAATCTTTCTTGGATATTTTGAGATAGATATTCAGAAGCATCTCTTAGATTACTATTTACTACCCCTGTAGATATCTCTAACATTCTTCCTTGATAGTTAGGATTATCATTTCTATACGATGCGAACCAAGAAGTAATTCTTTCTTTAGCACTTGTTAAAGATGGGCCTATAAAAGAAGTTGTATCATATACAACAACAACGTCTGTATCAATAGGTATATCATAAGATAAATCTACACCTCCTTCAACAGGAATAACACTTGTAATATCTGCTGATATTTTATATTTATTTTTAGTTGTAACTGTTGGATCTATTTCAACTATAATATCTCCTTCACCAACTACTTCTGGTAATTGAGAAGGTTGAACAACCCTGGCTATATTATCTGATTTAACAACTCCGACTTTAGCTTGTTCATCTGTAGCTAATACAACAAAACCTTGCTTCTCAGATAATGGTTTAGAAGGATCATCTTCATAAGCTTTATCTGTTACTTCCCCTTTAAATCCTATACCTTCAAATAGATTTCTAAAAGCTGTTTCATCTGGTCTATCATCTGTTAAAAATCTACTACCTCTCTTTAAAGGTGAAGATGTCTTTTGGAAATACCAATCCTTTGACTTGATAGCTCCCTTTACTAATTTATTTCTACTCATCGTATTATGTATTTAACTTTGCGTTTTCTAATATTTGAAAAATCTTTCTTTTGATAACATACTGTATTATTCATCTTATAGCATTTACCTTTTGTTTGAAAAGTATCTATTGTAATATGATCTATAGGTCTATCCATCTTTTCAATCTCTTCTATATATTCATCATAACAATTACTATTGATAGCGTACGCATGACAACAGAAACTATTGGTTAATTTGGACCATGAGTTATTATATTTCTTAACTCTTTCCTTATCTATAGTTCCAAAGTGTAACATATCCCATTCATCGCTTTTTAACCACTTCAACCTGTCCAACATTCTAGAAGCATTTACTGTAAACTCTATATCGTCTTCAAATATTAGAATACTTTTGTAATTATTCTTCTTAGCATCCTCTAATATCTTTAATGTAGTCAGAGCTAATGCAGCAGAATTCTTATTCCACATATCAGCTCTTTTTACAAAGTCTATCTCTTCTACATCTCCATCTATAGCTTTTACAACTTCATAAGTAACACCTATAGATTGAAGCTGTTCAGCTACAGCTTCTAATCTATCAGGTCTCCTTTCTAGGTTTATGAGGTATATATGTTCAAATTGATTGCGCATATTAATCTATTTTTATAGAGCTTACTAATTTTAATTGTGATAATGCACCTACTACTACTTTTTTTACATTTATTATATAAGTAGCAGCAACTTCTATACTTACAGTGTCAGCACCTATTATAACATCAATAGCAGAACTATCTGTGTTTTTAACATAGAAGGATGTTTCTATGTTTGCAGGTAATAAAATAAAACCATATAAAGCTGATGCTCCTGCTTCTATATAAGGGATTGTATGTTTTAGATATAAAGAGTAATCTAATACTATTGCTCCTGCTGATGTTACTATAATATCTGTAAGAATATCACCAGCAATTAACGTAGTTCCATCATATATATTATTTGCAGTATAATCTTCTATATATGCTTTATTTACTGCTAATGTCTCGAAAGCAAGTATATTACAGTTGTCACCCATACTCAACTCTGATATAGCAACATTACTTGTGATTGTTGTATTATTATTACCTATTTTACTATTGCTAATAAGGGAAGTGAAAGTAAAAGAACTATTACCTTGTCCTATGATTAAATCTGTTACATTTCCAGAAGTAGGTATAATTGATATATTATCATTATAGTTACCTAATTTTATGTTTGTAAAATCAGCATCCTGTAGAGTAATATAACTATTACCAACATTCATTTGCATAGCTACTACATTAGCATTACTTATAGTGATATTAGTACAACCATTATCTATTAGCACATCATCTATTGTTGTAGTAGATATATCTTCACCTATCGTTATAAGATTACAGTTATTACCTATAGTTAATCCTTCACAATTTGCTTTTATTGTAATATTAGTATTACGATCACCAATAGTATTTCCAGTACTTTGTATAATTACTAAGTCCAAGTTACTACAATTCTCACCAATAGTGGACTCTTGTAGACCTTCTATATTGGAAATACTTAACCTACTTCCTATGTTACATAAATCCACATTATCTAGGTAAGAAGATCTACATCCATTTTCTAAAGTGGTATAGTCTATACTTGTTAAACTTAGTTCATATCCATTTTTAATAGTACTTGATGATACATTACCAGCTAATGTATAATTGGAAGATATGTTTGAAGTATTTATTATTCTAAAATAACCACTACTATCTTTAATATTGGTGTTATTTACATCCATATAGATTCCTAAAATATCTTGGAAACTAGATTTATCAGAATCTAATATATAACTATTAGAGCAACCAGCACTAAAATTTAGGTTTGTACTATTATCCACATGTACACCTGAAAAAGCACCATCTTGAAATTCTATATTAAGACAGTTCGTAAATGTGATGTTTGGATATGTTAGTGTTGATTCTTGATAAACATTTTCCCTATTGTTTATTATAATATCTTGACAAGTAGAATCAAAAGTAAGCCTATCTATAACTGTATTACTTCTAATAATATTACTATTAAGACCATTTACAGAGAATGTAGCTTTAGGGAGCCACTCATCTAATTCCTTATCATCAAATATTAGATAGTTTATATCTGCAAGAGATTCTATTCCTGTAACATCTTTTAATACTATATTTAGTATAGTCCCGTTATTATAAGTAAAAGTATCTCCTTTTAATAAATTGATATTACCTGCTGTAAGATCTAAATCAGTTATATCTTTAGTTCTAGAAGCTGCTACATCCATTAAACCTCTTCTATAATAAACTCCTCTAAAATCATAATAGGTCTCTAGATTGTTTTCATGATCTTTTCTATAAATTACTTCGCCTGTTCTTGCAATTAATTGTGTATCTGTATCAACATAATTAGCAGTAAAATCAAATACGATCATATCATAAATATGGTTATATGATTTAACAACTGCATGTAATTCATGATCACTTATAGCTATAGCTTCAAATTGTTCTATCTTCACTACATAATCATTAGAAGCAGTGTTTAAGATAGCTGGATCTGCTGTGGGTATGTAATGTTTACATTGGTAATCAAATACATATTTTTGACCAATAACTAAACTATTAGTATCAGCTAAGTTTATTAAATCACCATAAACAATACTAATAGGAGCACTTCCACCTAATTGAGGCCAAAGTGTTTCTATAATATCATTCATTGCTGTCTGTTCAGCATCAGCGGAAATCTCATTATTGGTGTTTGTATATACTAAAGCTTCTACAGCATCTAGTAAGGCCGGTTTAGTTCCGTAATCAGTTCCTTGACTCATTTCTTATACGTTAAAATTAGTTCTTTCTTCATTTATAAATTCATTTAAGGTAAATTCTCCATAAGCTTCTGGTATAGTTGGTCCAGTATTACAGATAGTTCCTCCTACTAAAAAAGCAGTGCATTCATTTTCACCATCAGCTATCATAGTACCTATACCACTACAACATTCCTCACATTCTGTAGTTTGGAAGTTAATACCAGCAATAGATAAAATATCATCAAAGTATTTTAAATAGTCCTGACCGTACTTTATTCCTATACATGGAAGATTATCTTTTACACAGTCTATTTTAAAAGGTAAATTAGATACACAGTTAGATAGAGTACTTTCTCTTTGAATATATCTTCTTATAATCTTTACATATTCTAATAAGAAATAGTACATATTTACAGCTTTGTAGTATTTCAAACTACATTCTGTATTACCTTTTAGATCTTCTTGATAGGCTTTATGTAAGAGTAATTCAATATCTTTTTCAACTAAATCAAAAGCTAATCTATCAAGATCATCTTCTTCATTAGGTTCTACCTTATTTTTATAAGGATATTTTAAGTTGTTTATGAACATCCACAATCTGAATTAACTGTTAATTTACTTGTATCTCCACAACCACCATCTAGACAGTAGGTGCGATCACACATCTTAGCAATCTTAGCTAGTACTTGATCTATAGTAGCTAACTCATCCAATTTAGTATCTGTAAGAGCTGAGTATTTATTATTGAATCCATACTCTGATTGTAATTTCATGAAGTAAGTCTCCTTTAAAGCAAACATTCTTATTACTTTTACTTCAGCACTAGAGTCATATTCACAAGTACAATCTCTTGTATCTTGACATAATAAATCTTCTATGAATGCTGTAAAACAAGCATCTAATTTACAGAAAGTATTTAGTACATATTCTGTGTGAGTCTCATTATAATCTACAGATACTATAAATAATCCTATTTCCTCAAATGTTATAGTAGCAGAAGTATTAGCTGCTAAAGCTGTACTTTCTACAATAGTGTCTCCTTGTACATTCTTAATACCATAAGTAGCATCTATTGTAGTAGATTTGTTACTCATTGAGAATGTATCACAAGCAATATAATCAAAAGTAATAAATTCTGAGGCTGGTATGATTACTTCATAAGTACTAGTTAATCCTGTTTCAACTTCTGTAATTACCACATCTACAGTGTAATCACCTTGTTTACTTAAAGTAACAGTATAACCTAAATTGTCTTGATCTGTTGTACTTGTAAAACCTCTTGAATAAGGAGTTAGTTCTATATTATCTGGATCACTTCCTGAATACTCTATAGTATAACTATAAAGTGGATTTAATCCTGTTATTGTAGGCATTACTTGTACATCACTATACAAAGCAAATTCATCTACTCCTCCTAATTGGTCTTGTGATGAATATATTGAAAACGTTGTATTTATAGCCATAATCCTATTAATGTTGTTATAGTTAAAATCATTATTATAGTTTTACCTATTTTAATAACTTTGGTTTGTTTTTTTATCTTATTATCTTTATGTTTTATTATCTCATCTCTATTATCTATAGCATCTTTTAAGTTGATAGTGATCTCTTCATTAATACTATCCGATAGATTATAGTAATAGTTCTGACTCTTTAAATTTTTGATCTCGACTAGAGCTGTATCATACTTCTCAATATATTCTAATCTTTCAAGATTAGACCTAGCTAATATCTCCAAAGTATCTCTAGAGAAACAATATCTATAAGTGGTCTGTACAGAAGAATATGAGCTTATTGAGAGAATCATTAGTAACAAAAATAACACCGTCTTTAGCTTCTTCATATCTTTCAGTTATTATTATAGTATCTCTAATTTTATCTATAGCTTGTAAAGAATCTATTGTCTTATTTAAAGTATCTAATTCTTTATACTTCTCATTCAATACTTCTACTAAACTATCATTAGGTGTCACAGGTACATTTGTTCTTATTTTAATAAAAGTACATATAAGAACTACACTAATACTTAGACATATTACTATAAAGTATTTCATCGTTTAGGTATAAGGTTATTAAATAGATCTGTGAAGAATGAGTCTTTAGCCATAATGAATGCACAGCCAGCTCCAACTAATAAGATAGAAGCCCAAATACTCACAGGAGCTATAATACCAAACATTCCTAAGAATATTTGTAATAAACCAGCAATAGATAGAATAGTTCCTATCATTGTAGTAATCCAATTTTTAAGTGCTTTTTTCATATCAAATTAAGTTTAGTTCAACCTTCTCCTCTACTCTACGTTGAGCTGACCAAGTTAGTTTCGCAACTATATCTCTAAAATGAGGATCATTCATTTTCACAGCATCTTTTCTATTAGTATAGAATCCTATCTCTGGTAATATCCAAGGACAATGTGTTCTTACTAATTCCCAAAAGTTCTTTTCTTTATCTAAATCTTTTATAGATATGTCCCAGAAATCCTTTCTAAAATTCATATCTAAGTTCTCATAGAAGCTTCCAAATATGTCTGCTATTTTATCAGACTTAGTTTGTCCTATAGATGTAAATATCTCTACACCATTAGCATAAGCTGTACTAGCTGCATTACCATGTAATGAAATACCTATAGGATAAAATCCCTTCTTCCTTAAATCAAAGATTATTTTATTAGCTCTATATGTCTTCTCTCTTACAGATATATCTTCATCTTCTGGATTTATGATTACGAAATTACTATTAGAGTATAAATTAATATCTACTACTCTAGCAATAATATCTCTACCATAAACCCATTCTTTTATTTGGAAATCATTTGCTTTATTATCTTGGAAGACTGGCCCTCTTTTACCAGGAGTATCTTTACCATGACATAATGAATACAACCAAACTGTTTTCCCAGGTCCTTCTAAATGTTCTTTTATCATCCTACTCATCACAAATTTGCATTGATTCTACAGTTGTTTTTAATACAGTAATACATTGAAAAACTTCCTTATTGAAGTCTCCTTGTTTTTCATCTTTCCTTCTTTGCATATCTAAAGCTTGTTTTTGAAAAGAAGCTTCATTCTCAATTCTAGTATTCATTGTTTCAAGTAAAGCATATAATGTAACTATGTCTATTTTCTTCTCCTGTTCTGTTTCCAAAGCCATTACTTTCTCAGTAACAATTGAAATATGTATTATAGAAGATATAATTACTACTCCAAAAACACCTACAAACCATTTTAACCAATTGGTTAGATTATTCATTGTCTCTCCCATAATTATATATTCTTTATAATTTGCGGAGTTATTGAAGTGTTATCTGAAATAAAGAAATAACTACAATAGTATACAAACTCTAAATCACATGTTTTAAACGCTCTAGTCGTAAGATCTACAGTATAAAAACCGCTTTTAATTTCTGCTTTTGTTTCATTCTCATTGATGAATTTATGAAGCTCTCTAAATGTTTTGTCGTAAACTTCAACATTCAAACTATCTGCTATTGATACTAATAAATCAATAGCTTCTTTTGCAGGAACAACATCTAATAACGATTTGTTAATGTCAAACCAAACATCACCGTTACAA
>Ga0233415_10000014_pt1 | contig 91135 bp, 210 predicted proteins | sample Na_anoxic_12_MG_FD_188631 | JGI IMG/M metagenome (GOLD analysis project Ga0233415, IMG submission 188631) | Seawater microbial communities from Saanich Inlet, British Columbia, Canada - Na_anoxic_12_MG | ecosystem: Environmental > Aquatic > Marine > Inlet | place: Canada: British Columbia...
TTGCCCCAATTATTGTATGGGCTATTGCTTCCACCTGATGATGCAACATAAAAATTTGCCATGTTTTAAAACCTTTATATTAAAAATGTGCTTGCCCCACCTCGCCAGCAAAGGAGGGGGGGGGGGTGCTGACTAAACGGCAGAGCAAGCACTGGGGGAACTATTTAAGTAGTAGTCGTGCCTGTGATACCGTCTGCACCATCAATGTAAAATTCATACCTTCCACCAAACCCAACTTTATCAGTAGAGGTGGTAGGTGGTATTGTAATCATTATTCTCTCATTTACAAATGACCATGGCATATACAAACTAGATCCAACTGATACTCCTGATGTGGGAGATTGCATGCGTCTAGCTGGATAGAACCATTGTTCCGAGCTTCCAGGAAGGAAGTGACAAACCAAGAAATCAGCAGTCTTACGCACTCCAGCAGAAGATTGGTTCCTCACTACACTGAAAGGCAGCTTAGTAGTTGCTTCGAATCCAGTGGTAGGAACATACCTAATACCACTAAGTGTACCACTTACATAATCAGTTCTGGCCACAGAAGTGGTACCAGCAGTAGTCATTGTAAAGGTTATGTTTCTTTTATATAACATTATTTAACCCTTTTTATTTTTTTAGTTTTTTTTTACCCCTGCCCTTGCCTCTACCCTTAACCGGAGTTGGCTCAGGTTCAGGAGTAGGCTCAGGAATTGGTTCCGGTATAGGCTCAGGTTCAGGTTCAGGGATAGGTTCAGGGATAGGTTCCGGTTCTGGAGTTGGCTCAGGAACTACTGTAGTTGAGCTAGGAGCTACCCATGTAAAATTACCACTACCATCAACATTATATTCTAAAACTGATCCTGCACCGTCAGATAGAAATACATTACCAGCATCTATCCAGACCTTCTTACCATACACACCATGATCATCACCATCTATATAGACTAACTTCTGGTCAGGTGATACTGTGTATGACATTATGCCCATACTTCCGTTAGCTAGAAATGCGAAATCTCCAACAGTTATTTGTTCGGCGCAACCTCCCCTATTCTCAGAATGAAGAAAGGATACTGATGTGCTATTTTTGTTTGTGTATAATTCTATGCCCCTAGTCCCAGCAGCGTGATATAAATAAGAGCTTCCTACTACAAAGCCCATGTCTTCTAGTGTTCCCATAATTAAACCTCATACCATTCATTACAAACGGTTATTCTATTGTTATCTGCAACGGTATCATACCTTATTAAGTAATCTGTGTTTTGTTTCAATATAAATTCATCGCCCCTCTTAGTCGCTCCACCACTCTTCTTAGCATCTGCCGCCATAATATTCACTAGTATATTGGTTCCGTCAGAAATAACTCCAGGATCTTCAAATATCTCTAAGGATGCTAAGCTTGTGCTATTTCTATCGTTATTGTATGTTGTCAATAGTGTACCAGTTGAAGATGTAGCTGGGTCTTCGTAAAAGAATATAGTTCCAGCTAGAGCACTCACGGAATTAAATGTGAAATGTATTCTAGTAGTTGAATTAGGTGATCTAACTAATAAATATTTATCACTGGCTTTATCAACATCTTCATCGTATACTTGGCATGTATAGTGTTTACCTTCATGTATTTTATGATGTTCTAATTCTACAGTAACAAAATAACCCTCATCAGCACCGCCGCAAGCCTCAGTGTCAAATTCAGCCATGTTGCCATTTTTATCTCTAAGACGGGCATTGACACATCCAGGTTGAAAATCTATATCTGAAACACTACGAGCCAAAGCTTTTACTAGGAATTTAGTATCATTGCCAGTATGATTAAATTTCACTTTCTTGATACCAGCATTATAGAAATTTTCAGCTTGACATGATCTTAAAGTTTGGGTATCACCAAACGTAGAACCATCCATACTTAATTGAAGATTTAGATCGTAGTTGCCATAATTATATATAGCTAAACTATTAGCAAGCATAGTAGTACCGTTACCAGCTTGAGTTGTCAAATCTCCAGATATATCGTAAGTCAATGAGCTATTAGCAGCAGTGAAACCTGTACTCATATAAAATTTATAATGATTAGGACTGCTCATGGTTGTGTTTCCTCTTTAACATTTAACTCAAGGGTTGTATAATTACCATTAGCTCTAGATATAACCCTTAATAGAAATTTCAAACCAGTTTTTATTATCCTAGCATCTCTATTCTTGGCTGATCCACCGTCTTTAGCACCACTACCCCATCTCTCTTGGTAGGTAACGGGGGACGGTCCGGTATTAATTATAGTAGGATCTTTTAATAATTGAGATGCTGCTGTAGTTCCAGAATCGCCATCGTAATTTCTTAATGGTATATTAGTTCCAGTACTAGATGTTACTGGATTAGCCCAAACTTGATATTCAGTTTCGGCCAAAGATGTTATATCTATTTTAAAATAAGCTCTAATTCCTGCCGTAGATGGGGAAACATAATAAAAATCTTGAGCCTCATCTATACCAGCAGTCCAATAATAGTTACCAGAAAAAGCCTTCCCTTGCTTAGTTAAGCTATTTCCATAATCTATTACTGTAATACCTTGGCCTTCCTCAACTTGAACCCAACCGGTAGTAGTCCATTTATAGGTATCTTTGGTATCGTGTTCCCAGAAGGTAGCTCCAGCCAATTCTGGCGATGGTTTAACATCTGTAGAGCTACCTAAATAATATAAATTACTGTTTAACGTGTCTATTGTCATATCTTTTCATATTCGCAACATTATTAATTTAAGATGCTGGAATCTTTGCTATATCATCCTGTGGTCGAATTTCCTTAGCATTTCCCATCCAGCATTGTTCTACATAACTCATATTATCAAGAGCACCCTGCAACTGTGCTGCTTGTTCCTTAAACCCTTCACATTCAGATCTCATCCCATTGATATTCTGTGTCAACTCATCCACTCTAGCACATGTATCTTTATACATAGGAGTGTTGGGGTCCATTTGGCCTTTAAGACCGGTGAGACTGTTAACTTCTCCAGCAAGATGTTCTGCTTCGCTTCTGATTTGTTCAAAGCTGCTCCTAGCTTGGTTAATTCTCTGCTGAAGCTCTTGCCTCCTGGAGTCCATTTTAACTCTCATGGAGCAATCACTCTCGAATGGATACATCCACATAGCTTTAAGTAGATCGCATTTCTCTGGGACGTAAACTTTTATGCCCATACCACGAGCTATACCTACAAAGTACTCAACAGACGGTCTTTGGTATGAGTATTCGTTGCCCATTCCAAAACCACCCTGAGCCATGTCAACACCATAAATATGGATATGCTCAAAACCTTTACCGCCATGCTCTCGTGCTAAAGCAGTCTCAAGTATGGCCATTACTAACATCCAACTTATAGAGTTAGTAAAGTAAGTACCGTACCTACTCGTTATCATATCTTTAATACATGGAGCACCATCCTTACCCTCTAGAAATGGTACACTCATTGGAATCTCAGGTACAAGGTGTTGCATGTAACACATTACACCAAATTCACTTAATCTATCCCCTAGCCATGCGTGATGGCTGTGATCTCTTCCTACAGCAGCTTCGTAATCGTGTTTGTGATGTATCTGGAACCAACGAGTAACCTTTTTCATGAAATCTTCTTGGTTCGGTCTCCAAGCTATATAAAGCTGATTCAATCCCCATATTTCTACATCATCCTGGTCAAAGAGGTATTTAACATCAAACATGCTGCTTGGTGCAAAGCCTACTATTGCTACCTTATTCTTATCTCTGTAAAGAGGCTTACCATCGTCAGTCAACCATTCTGACCCAACTATGGGACCATCTCCTCCGGACTTAGATCCTATGCATAGCTTTGGTTGTACTATCTTAGTATCTTTTACTATGATATCCTCTTTTGGTATATCGACTATAAGGTTACTTCTCTTAGGCTTCGATGTACCTCTTTCGTTCATCTTACTTTTTATCAACTCTAAGAGATCTGCTTTAGTGCGTTTCTTGGCACCCTTTATGTTGAATGCGTCTTGTGCTACTTGGATCAATTCCACCTTCGTCATTGTGTCGATATCCCTTACATTACTCTCCATGATAGTTTCCCCTCCCATAAAAAATTAAAAGTAATGTGACCCCACAATTAAGTAGGGCCACAACATGTACTAAGTTGAACTTGAAACAGTATACTTGACTCCAAAATTCTGCGTAGTAGGTACAGCTACAGTAGATAATAGCCATTGAGAACTATTAAGCGCATTAAGATTTAGCGTTAAACTATCACTAATTGCTGATGTAACTGCGTTAGTAGATACTGCTACAACGCATGCACTAGAATTAGCACTATAAATTCTTACTGGATATGCATTTACTGCACCAGTAGAAAACCTGATAGCACAAGGAGCTGAAGATATTTTAACTATTCGTTTAACATCTCCAGCAGTTGGAGTTTTCATTAAGAAAACTTGTTTGATTGTATTGTTAAGTATTGACACACCGGTAGGGCTAAGAGTAGCATTACCTGATGTATGAACAACTATGTTTTTATTTCTTATGACACCACTAGATTCCAGCTCTATTGACGCACCATCAGGGACTATTAAGTCTCCATCTTGGGAATTATATACTCGCCCATTGTGGTGTCCTACTTCTGTACTAGCCATAGTATGACCTCCATTGAAAAATTGTTAAACCCAGGAGGGAGCAATTGGATGACCGAGCATTCCCAGTCCGAACCAACTACTCCCTTAGAATGCTAGGTTGATGGGCCTACAAGAAGTGCAGACTGATCTATAAGAGTAGAATCATATAGACTTGTTGCTCCAGGTCTACGAACTCCATATTTTATAACAGTACCAGACAGACCAAGACCAGACGTATTGGTAATGGCAAATCTTATGTACTCTTTATCTGGTTTGTAAACATCCAGAAATACAGTCTTACCTTCGGCGGTATCTCTACCCTTGTTGCCTGATGTTACGGCTACTACTGTGGTAGATCCCATATTGACGAAAGTTCCAGCAGAGTCAGTAGATCCCTGAACCCTAAGAAACATTGTTTTACTGTTAACAGGCTCGAAATCTGTAGAACCTCTGAAAATATAAACAGCACCTTCTGCGTCTCTCATGTCTATAACACCAGAGAAGATAGTGCTTGTTACACCTATGCTACCCAGACCGGTGTCTGGTAGTACAACGCAATTATCACGAAAATTCATCTTTTTTGCCTCCAAAGAAGAAATTATTGTTATTGTTTGATTCTTATAAACTTAAAATCTTTATAATGGTTTTCTATGGCTTGTTGCCTTTTTACATCCTTATCTCTAAGACTCCCGTCAGAAAGAAAATGATGAGACTCATCCCATTCCATTATTAATTTTATATCTTTATTAAAATAGTCGAGCCAGTATCCAAGTTCTGGTATGAAATGTTCACCGCCGTTAGTGGCGTGTCTTCCTTCTATACCGTGTACAATATCAAAACATCTAAAGAATTCACAAGCTTTTGGGTTGTATTGAATATATCCGTTGCTATGAACAGCGGAACATTGTCTACAACAATATCGTCTGCCTTGTATTGCTTGCCTCCTAGATAACTTATTATCGCAATCTGGATTGTCGCAATCAGGTATTTTTATATCAAACCTTCTTCTTCTATTCAATTCTGCTGTTGAGCAGCTTCTAGAACAATGAACGGTTCCCAATTTCACTTGAAAAAGATCTAAGAAATTTTCACAACCTTGAGCAACGCATTGAATATCCGATAATTGATTGCTCAATTCATCGTTTTTAGCTTTCGCTTTTTGGTGATATTCTTTTTGCTTGTGGGGATTTTTATGTCCCCACTCTTTACGTTGTTCGTTTCCCTTATCTTTATTTTCTTCACGATAAGCTTTACGTTTATCTGAGTTGTCGATATTATAATCTCTAACTCTCTGCTTAATAGATTCTTTATTAGCTTGGTAATACTCTTTACTTTTAGCTGATAATTTATCTTTATTTGCTTCACAGTAACGCTTATTTTGAATTCTTTTCTTTTCTTTTTTCAACTGTTCTTTAGATAATGACTCGTTCATATTTTACTTATCCCAATGTTACGCGGCTGAACGCTTCGGATAACACAACCATCCCGTCGGTCTCAAGAAGTACCCTAAAAGCCACCTGATAAGTATCGGCATAACGCTCATCTAACCTTCTAATCTGAAGATCAAGGGAATCAGCAATGTGATACCATTTGAAGTCTCCAAATATTCCAACATACTGTCCGGTAGTGAAAGTATTAGGAGCATACTCACTCATAAAGAATGGTCTATCAAGAATAGTGTCTGGACGATCTGAAGCTAGACCTGCTCTCCATAGATAATCACCATCATTGCCTTTGAGTTTTCTTATGTCCCTGATAGCATCCCTATGGAAAATCCAAGATCCACTATTCATATACTGTCCCTTAACATTGTACTTGCAATTAATAAGACCATCGGCCTTTATTTGGGTAGCAGTATTTCCAGTTGCAATATCCCTATCAGTGTTAAGACCAGCAGCACTAGCTATGAATATACCTAGGGGCTTATTTGCTCCTGAACCTAACATAAATGCCTTCTCAGCACCTTCAGCAGCCTTATGGGACATTCTCTCTATAACCTTACCTTCCACATCTATAGCACCCATCCTGAGCAATTTCTCAGAAAGTTTGATCATACCATGTAGGGGATGAGGATAAAGCTCTCTCTTGTCAAAATTCATCTGAGTGTCATCTGGAGGTGTTTGTGTCTCATTTCCCCATACGAAATCATCAGGATCGTTATCAAGAGCAACTTCACCAAGACTCATAGCCTTTGGAAGTGTATGTACTGTACCTAGTTGCTTCATGAATAGTTCATCATCTACTTTCTGAATTATCTTAGATACCATTTGTTCCGGCATTATTAAATAACCCGCCTGAGTATCATTGTTAGCCTGAAGGTTTCTCATCTCTGATTCATTCATGCCTTCTCTACAATACTGAACCATAGCATCTCTGTATTCCTGAGTAGCATAAGCATTATTGTTCATAATACGATGTGCTCTGAATGCAGTCCTGTATCTTTCAGGAATATGGTCCATACTTATATTTCTATCTTCAGTATCATTGTCCCCTGAAGTAGGTTTGATTGGAGTATACTGAGCTTTCTCCATCTCTTCTTTGCGAGCCTCAAGATCAGCAGTACGTTTCTCACTAGCTGCCTGAGTTTTCTTATGATCATCAATCTGGGCTGTGAATGAATCAAAATCAACATTCGCTTTATCCCAAGTCTCCAACTCCTCTGGAGTTAGTTCTCTCTTCTCTGTAAGAGCCACGTTATTCAGATCTTCCTGAATCTTAACGACCTTATTACGCTCATCATAAACGGCTTTTATATCTATAGGCATTTTATTAAAACTCCTCTAATGTTATATGTTTCTTTTTTAGTTGAACTTCTCTGTCTCTTTGCTTAGCTAGAATCTCTGCTTCAGATGGCTTCTGCTCATCATCGCTATTATTCTCATCCTCATTGACGTTCTCGTCTGAGGCTTGTTGGTTATCGTTTACTTCATCGTTACTACTATCATCACCATCAACGTTCTCGTTAGATGGATCGCTTTCATCCTTACTATCGTCTTCCAAAGGTTCTACTTTGGTATCGTCTTCAATTTTAACTTCCTTGCTTTCTTGTTCTACTGTGACATTCAACTTTAGATTGACTGGCACATCTAGATTAATTTTCTGTTCTTGTTTATCTTCTACTGCTTCGTCTTTCTTATCTTTAGGATTAGTAACTTCTGTTCCGTCTTCTGGATTAGTTACTTCTGTTCCGTCAACATTTTTGTTAGGTGCTTTGGAATCATCTTTGATATCATCTGGGATCTTTACAGTCTCATCATCCCTATTAGTCCATACACTCAATGACCTAAGAGCTAGGTTAGTATCTGGATAAGCAGGAAATAAAACCTGAGAACCATCAAATATAGATGAGCAACCTCCAGGCTTCAATGTCCTTATTGGCATACCATCTTTATCGTTTTCCCATCTATCTCCATCTTGATTAGTTCTAAATCCGAATGAATTACCTTTGATGACTTTCTTTTCTATCGGGATTAGTACCATATCTCTTATAGTATTTGTAACGAGTGGTGTTAGTTTATATCGCAAACCAACTTCATCTTCCCAAACTTCCAATTTACCTTCTGGGCCTGGGGCAGATTCTCTACCTAAAGGATAATTCTGATCATGATTAAATAGATCTATAACATCGCTACCTTGCAATGCGTCTCTAAAAAAACCTTTCTCTATTTGCTCTCTGAATCCACCAAGATCTCCAGATAATTTACCAAATTTAGCATAATACCCTTCTATGACAGGTAAATCATTGTCATCTTTGGCAACCCTTATCTCTGCGTCTGTCTGAGGAGTAAATCTTCTCTCAATCCCATCTATTTTAAACTTCTCTTTATCGACTGCCATATTTCCTCTTGATTTTTTATTTTTATCTTTCCAACTCACATTACATATAGCGAGTCTTTGTTTATTATCAGTATATTCTGTATTCATCTTGTCATCGCTCATGCAACGTTCTATGAATTTATCTTTGTCTTCATTTTTTTTTGGTTTTGGTATTGGCATTTTTACTTCCCTTTGGTCTGCCACGTTTCTTCTGGGGTTTCGGTGTAGGAATCTCCAATCCACCACCACCCTTTTTGCAAGCATATTCTTGCATAGCTATAGCTGCTTCATCGTGGGCTTCCATTCTTTTTTGGAATCCTTCTAAAAGTTCTCTTATAGCTTTAAGCTCTCTCCATATATCAATTCCGTATTCCCCACACATACTCCCCTCCATTATGGTTACATTCTTCACTGCATCGTTTTTAGATTACCTAAACATAGACTATTAAGGAACTCACGAAAATCATCAATATTCTCGTATCTGTATCCCATTGTGTCCATATCATCTGATGTTATTTCTCCACCATTAAGATGCCTCTCTACAACCTCTTTTCTCTTGGCATCTATATGATCATTCTCTTCCCTATCCAATCTTATCCCACCTGAAGCTGGATATTCATTGATACTAATAACCTTATGAGACGAATCTGACTCTTTGCCATGCTCGAATATCCCATCATCGCTACAACACACTATTGCTTCATGACAACAATTCTCCCCATCTCTCATCAAGAGAGCGAAATAACAACCTTTCTTTCTTTTAAAATCGCCCAAATATTCATTATTATAAGTAATGATATCATCGCTATTTCTATGTGCTTCTTTATCACGATATTTAATATTGATATATTTAGGGCCGACCATTTTCCGACGAGAACGATTATCTTTGTGTATTGTCTCTAACAAATCAAATCCATAATCGAATTCATCTATTATATATCTACCACTTTCTATATCATCAGCCATACTTCTGAAAGCTTTACACATCATCTTCTTCACTTCTTCTGTTTGGCAATCTTGGAACTTGTATTTCATACTCCCCTCCAATAAAAAAGACCCAGCATGTCGATAATATACCGACTTACTAGGTCTTAATTGAACCCTTTTATTTTATTTGATTATTTTATATTAGCAAGGCTTCCTCTTGAAGTCATTGTAGGTACAGCCTTTTTCACTGTGGGCACTACGATGACAATCCTTGCATAAAGTGACGCACATGTCCAAATCGGCTGATAACACAGGGTTTATTTCCACGCCTTCTAGGTGGTGACAGTGAAGCTTGGCTTCAACTCCCTTGCCGCACCTTATGCATTCCCAATTATCCCTCGCTAAAACTAGCTGCCTGAGAGCTGGTTGCACCTCGCGAGAAGTTGCCTCCTTGAAACTTTTAGGACGTACTCTTTGATTATATATCGGACATGATTTCTTACACCCCTCAGAACAATAAAAGTTGCCTTCGAAGGGTCTATTACCTTTAAAATATTGACTTCTATTATCTACTTGCGTTACATTTGGAGTAAACCATTGGTTACAATAAATACATTTTACTTGTAATATCTCACTGTCTTCAAGGTGTCTTCTGCATTCATCATAGAACAGTTGTTCTTTATATAAATTATAATTAGCTGGACCTTGACGGTATTCTTCTTTATATTCCCTTCTGCGTTTCGCAACTTCTGGCCTATAGTAATATTCTTTTTTGTTCTTTTTACCCTTTGTACTTTGGGCATATTCTCTATTACGTTTTTTAATTTCTGGACTCTGACGATATTCCTTATCACGTTCTATTATTTCTAGTCTTTGACGATACTCCTTCCTATATTCTTTCCCTCGCTCCTTAATCTCTGGTCTTTGACGATACTCCTTAGCATATTTCTTTCTACGTTCTTTGTTCTCTGGGTTTTCATTATATTTCTTAATGCGCTCTATCACGTCTGTTCTTTGTCGATATTCTTTTTGATACTCCCTTTTACGTTCTCGGTATTCAGATCTTTGATAGTATTCTTTATCATAGTTTTCTTTATGCTCTATTACTTCCGGCCTTTTGCGGTATTCTTTTTGATATTCCTTTTTACGCTTTACTACCTTTGGCCTTTGATTATATTCTTTCCTATATATTCCTATGCATTGAATGTCAAGCTTTTATTGTATTGGTATAATGCGGCATTCGCACCCGCTATGAATTGGCGGATGAAACTTGTCAGATCTCATATATATGGTACTTTCTTTTTGACCCTCTGGTGGTTGAGATGTTAAGGGGTCCCCTTTCAAGAAAAAGGGCTTGTCGATGCTAACCGTCTTACCATTTAATTGAGCGCAGAACGGACATGGGTCTGAATCAGTACGCCATACCATTCTCTTAACACCAGCCTGCTCTGCCATGTGTCTTACCATGGCTTGACTTTCGCGCACCATCTCATCTTTAGCTATTAAGGATGCTCTTTTAGCTTGCCATTGTGCTGTTCTCTTGGTAATTTCTTCGTAGACATCTTTTTCTACACCCTTTAGTATTTTATCCAACTGACCCATGGAACTTCCTATGTGTCTCTTGATATAAACATCCATATAGGATTGGGTCCACTGTTCAAGTTCCATTGTCCAACCCTTAAGAGTACCTAGCCTCTGCCCAACCTCAGCAGACACCTGCTGTAAAAAGACCTTTTGAGTGGGGAGCATGCGAAGTCTCATGAATTCTGGAAGTTCTGAATAGAATGTCTCCATCCAAATCCTAAAATCAGCCCCACCCCTAGTATTAAGAAATTTCTGTGCAGCACGATTTATGGAATTTACCTCTTTATTTAATACCAACTGTGCGACAATTTCTAATAATGGCTGAAAGTTCCTCTCTATTCTCTCTATGTCGCTATAGAAATCTGCTGTTTCCTTCTGAGCAAAATCACCCCTAAACTCTCTCTTACTATTCTTCTCATCCTCACCCTGATCATCGTCAGAGTCATCAGGATCATCATCGTTATTGCCAGCCATATTATCTAACTTAGTCACCTTATTAGCTATCATAACATCGGCTGCATGCTCAAGTGGGAATAAATTTCCATCAATAAATCTTTGATCCCCGCCTTTTACTTTGTTTTTATTCTCCATCGCTCTAATATCATTAGGAGACCACACACCGCTTCTAAACCCATGATCATATGCGCCCCAACGTTTCTCAGTATCACCTCTCAATAACCCATCTATTAAATGCTCCCAGAAGTACGTATCTCGCTCAGAATCGCTTAAAAGCTGAAGGGAATACCCTTGCTCTAATCTGACTAACCAAGTTCGTAGCGTATAGGTAACGAACTCTATACCTTGTTCCTCAATATTGGAAAAAGTGGCTTTATCGAGGTCTTTCAACATATGCGGAGGCATATTCGTCAACCTAGCAACTTCATTCACACTAAACTTCCTAGATTGCAACACCTGAGAATTCTCTGGATCAGACCCAAACTCTTTAAGCTTCATGCCCTCTTCGAGTATAGCCACCCTATGGCTGTTAGATAGCCCAGCATTGACTTCGTTCCAAGATGTTTTTAAGTTATTAGCAGCATCCTTTCCTAAATCACCTGGATGCTCTATTACAACTGGAGGTTTCGCATTGTTACTAAAATACCTTCCCGCATACTCCTCTAACGCAGCAGATATACCAAGAGCTTCTTTACCCTTAGTAACCATGTTATAACCAAATAATCCGTTAGGGCTTAAGCCTGATATATGTAATACTCGTTCTTTGGGTAGTAAAGCTTGTGTTCCGTCTGGGAGGTTGTATATGTATATTATTTTGCCGTCTATTCTCTTCCATGACATTTTATAAGGGAGTAGTGGCCATAATTCAGTTATAACGTTAGCGTTGTTTCTTGAAATTTCAGAATAATGATTGCCCCATAACATTAAATGCAACATCATGGATTCTCTATAACTAATCGCACTCATTTCTGAATTCGGCTTTAATTTCAGTAAGTTATATAATGGATGGTCTACAGCTCGCTCTTTACCTATATCAATTCTTTCGTAAAGTGGCAATGGTAGTGAGCCTATAGTTCCTGCCAGAATCTGACATGCACACCACACTGCTGTTATGCTTAGAGCATCTTCCTCACTTATATTTTTGCCTGTATATGTTCTCGAACCCACCGCATCTAAAAGCCAACTACTTGGATTAGAAGGATGTGTGCGCTTTTCTGTATTAGTATCTGCTAATCTTCTTGCGAACATCTTTTTTGTTGGTTATCCTTTATTTTGGTCTATGGCTATCCCTAAAATGAATAGCTCTAACCCGAATATAGAAAGCGGAAGGCCTATACCTCCACAAAGGAAATATAGGCCTACACACAAAATTACTATTCCTGAAAATGATATTATATCACCAGCATACTCACATAACTTCATATGTGTATATGAGATTGCTTTTTTAATAGATGACATAATTTTCTTAAAATAATTACTTGACTTCATATCCCCATTTCCCCATCGTATCTATAAATTTCCCTCTTTCTTGTTTCTTAATCTTGTGCGTTATTAAATCGTGTTTAGAGATTTTAATAGAGTCAAAGTGTTTTATTGTCAATTCCGTTGGTTCGGAATCATATTTAGCTTTCATGAACTGCATTATATCTAATTTATATTCTAAAAATCTTTCATAATTCATGCAGTATTTATGGTCTGGATCATGCTCCTCATAAGCATCCATCAAAACCCGCCACACATGAGCACATCTTGTTATCTGATTGTATTTCTTTTTATCTAAATAGAAATCTTTTTCGAAAATAGAAAAATGTGGAGTCTCAAATCCTGGCCCACTCTGCATCAAATCTACAGCCTTGTCAAAATACTCATCAGTATACCAACCTCTAGCTAATGATGATTGTATTACATCACTACCATTCCTCACACAATGCATGATATGACAATTAGGAAATAACTCCATTAAGAATGGTAAATTAGTTTGGGCTTCATTTGTTTTAATAATGAAAACTGGCTTAAAATCTAAAACCTGTTCTCTATTGGTTATCTTCGTATATTCACCTGAACTACATTCTCCAACTAACTCATTACCATACCAATAATTTCTGTAATAAGATTCATTATCCTTTACAGCATTTATACTTCTCCATGTCATCTGTTGTGCAAAGTAATCTTCAAATATCATTCCCCTGATACCTTCCAGATCACAATCTTTATACATTGGAGCATATTTAAGTATAGCTGGCTCATATAGATAAAGCGTGTTAGTAAAAGACCCTAATATCTTTCCCATTAAAGATGTTCCGGATCTTCCTACACCAGTTATTATTAATACTCTCCCCCTGAAAATATCAGCATAATTTATTGCTGGTCGCATATTTACCCCCATAAATAGCTAGAGCCGCCTATTTCTAGACGACTTCGTTACTGTTTCTACACATGGCAGATCAGCTAATCCGTATTAATTCTGTATTTTCTTGCTATTTCGTTTATTATTCTTGCATCATAAAATTTATCTTTTAACATTGCTTCAACGTTTTCCAATGCTTCAAAATAAAACTTATAATCAATTTCATCTTCATATAAATATGGAGCAGAATTTGGCCCAACTAACTGGCATATAAAATGATCTCTTAAATTGTCTTGACATATAAAAACACCCCAATCGTGGGAGCATTCTTCTATATATCCAAGGCCCTTTTCGCCATAACAATCAATGTAATCTACCACAGTGTCTTGAAAAATCTCTAAATTATCTAGCATCATCCTTCCCCATCACATTCATCACAACAATATTCGACATTATCATTATCTAAATATTGAGCCATAGCTTTACTAGCTGTAATCGCAATTATCCCCAAGATACCGTATATTCATCCGTGCCTTCGTTGTAAGACCAAGTATATCCCTTTGTCTCTAAAAAGGACAAATTCTCCGGAGTTGTATATTGATTAGCTGATACAGTTAATGATAAATCACCGGCTGTAGCAGCATTAGTTATAGCTGTCTCTATTGCGTCCATATTGGCATTCGACACTGAAAATGCTAATTTTCTTGCATTATGTGCTTTTATCATGTCTTATTTCCTTATAGTTAAATTTTCTCTGGTTTAGGCACATCTACCTTCTTTACTTTCTTCTTGGCTTTTTTCTTCACCTTGCGTTTCAGCTCCTTTCCTGTAAAGGCTACCAACTCCTCAAAAAGTAAACAGCTAGGACAAACCCCATTATCCAATATAGGCTTCTTAAAGTATCCATCACACACACCACACGGCGCATACGTTTGGCTTGTCTTCTTGTCGAAGCATCTTACGTTCTGAAGCCCACCCTTGTGTCTTACATCAATATCATTGTAGTAATAAACCCCAGAGAAACCATACCCAGAATAATCATCAAGACCACCGTTGCTATGAAAGTTCGTATCATTAGTCCATTCCCCCGCTTCCTCATTGATTAATGTAACATGGCCATAACGGTCCATAAATATAAGTTTAGACATATTGTCTTTGCAATATCTTTCAAGGCAGTCTATTATAGCTGGTATTTCTAGGAAATCTTTTGGTAATTTGTTTAATATTTCATCATTGAACTTCTGAGTATCTGATCTTCCATCATCCACATTATTCTTAAAGTAAGGACTGAATTCGAAGAAATTACCGTTGTGTACAAAGGCGAGATGTTTATTTACAAAGAAGGGGTGGCAAGTGTCGTCGTTCTTGTCACTTGTTGAGGCAGTTCTAAAGTGTAGAACCACATTAGAAAGTGGGTAGTGCTTTACTGTTATATCGTATTTTCTATGGAATTCTTTATAATCCATGTACCCCTTTTTTACATGGAGGAGTCCATGCTCTGCGAACATGAATCCACATCCATCGGGGTTGGATTTGTGAAAATTCTTTAAATCTTTTGGGTTTATTCCACTTTCTGCTGGTTTATAAATTGCTATGCACATCTATTTTATTCTTCCTCTGTTTTTTAAAAAAATTATTGGAACCATGGGTTTAGTTTTAGTGAATATGGGTCGTCGTAAATCACAAACCTGCTTCCAGACACACCAAAACATATCTTAGAAGTAGTTATTAATGAATCTGTAACTATTCCATCTATCTTTATATGATAAGTAGTGAAGGGTTTAGATATATATTGAGGCATCCTACAATGATAGCGCATGTTTTTACTAGCGATTACCACATCTTCTTCCAATAATTCTAATATCAATTACATATCCTCTTTAATTCGATAATGTTTATCTCACACTCTTTAGCCGATTCGACCATACCCTCTATCGCTACACTACTCCTAACCGTATCTAATATTAATATAAGTCTGTCTATTGGTTTCATATCAGTGTATATCATCATGTCTACAACCGTTAAATTTAAAATTCTTATCTAAATAAATAAGAGACCTAAATTCTCCAGTATAAAAATGGTCTATTAATTCTCCATTAATTACTGAATAAAGATTAGAGTTAGAGCCTATTACAAACCCAGTAAATGCAAAACCACTACAATCGTTAGCTTGATATATTAAGATATCTTCTTTGAATATTTGAATTATCACTACACACATTCCCTCTTTAGCATATAAGGTCTTTCGGGCTTATCAGTCTTCACTAAAACGTCTTTGTTCACAAACTTACCTATCACATCCCAAAACTCTCCTTCATCCATTCCAAAGTAATCCAGATAATAATCGAGATATTCAACAGGGAATTGCCCATCAAGCAAATTAACCAATCCGACACCTTCTTCACGACTTAACCTCCCTCTCCTGACTTCTATACTCACATCTGATGTACATCTACCAAATCCAAACTTGACAAACATTAAATAAGCATGCAGATCCTGCATTACATCATCTAACTGGCTATAATTAGTGAATGTTCCTATACTGCCACTAACCATCATCTGCATATTACATTTGGTCTTAGCTATTATAGCATGATGCTCTGGGTCCCAATCTTGAAACTTAGACCAGTGAGTAGCATATAGTTTGTCTAGATCTTTCTGTTTGGGTAAAGTCCAGAGATCCCCGTATCTCTTAGGGTCAAATCCGGAGTAGTAATATTTGATAAGATATTCTCTGTCTATCTTCTCATTAGCATCCTGAGCACCACCATACTCTTTCTCCCCTTCTTCTCCGTACATTATAAAGGGTATATTATATTCGACAGCCTTATTGAGTATGGTAGTTGATATCCCAGTAACGAATGGTAGCTTAGGCCTCCCCTGTTCTATGAAACCCATCTTTGCTATTTCTCTATATTTATCAACCGGTATATCTATAGTCTGGTGATCAAATCCGGAGTCTATGAAATTCTTCAGGTTTTGGTATCCAAGCCAAGTTTGAATCTGAGGTAACACTGTTATGCACAGGGGGTTCATGTCTAGTTCGTGTTTCATCATCCACGCAACGTAGGAACCATCTTTACCACCTGAGCATGGCACTATTGCATCGTACTCTCCCTTACCCCTAAATCTATCACACAGTGCTTCTAGTTTATCCCATCGCTCATTCCAGTCTATTGTGGTCTGTTTTTCGTCGTGCCATGTACACGCACTACAAACACCATCATCATTAAATGTTAAGCGTGGTCTAGTGTCTGGTGTGACACATCTTGTACAATACTTCATCTCCCCCTCCCCCTTTAACCGTTCACTACGTTCTGCAATCCATCACACTGGGTACATTTATATACTTGAACTTCTGGATACCTGTGAACTGTGAAACCACTATGAATCATTTCCACATCACATACTTGACATACTATTTCCCCATCATTTCTGTCTAGAACGTAATTCTTAGTTTCTATATATAATGTGTTAGACTTCATGTTATCCTTGGGCTTCCTAATGTACAATGGCATATACCTGATGCGTGTGGGTTGTTTTTGGGATTATTGGAGCAGGTAGCACAAGCGTCAGTTTCCCAACAATCACTGTGGCTTAAACCATCTAACCATTCCAATCCCTCATAAAACACATCGTCATATCTTGGCTCAGTTATCGGCTTGACTCTTTTTCTACGCTTATTAACTGAGTCTTTTATCTTTTTTCTTATATCGGGAATACCTGCACCAATATCAGATCCTTCTTCTAGTTCTAATATATAATCTATAGCATCATCTTTGATATTAAGTTTATACATTAATTCGACTCCATAACAGACAATATCTTATCCTTTACTTTTAGCTCTGCTTCTGTGGGTTCCTTTGCTGTGTTCTTTAGAGCCTTTTCCACATTCCTTATCATTGTGACCATTATCTTAAATCGATCTGGTTCTATGCTGGCTTTATGATCTGGTCCATCAGCATATCTATCCATTGTGATATGCTTCTCTATTATCCTGGCACCCCTAGCTACTGCTGCTATTGGTATTTCTATGCCGGAGGTGTGGTCGGAGAGGCCATCAAAATCACAATAGTCATCTAAGAAGTTCGGTAATCTAACATTATCGTATGGCGTGGGATATTCAGTATTACACTCTAATAAAAAAAATGTTCCGGCTTGAAAATATCCATAACCCATTACACGGTATTCAAAATCCAAAATATCAGATTGTAGTTGCATGCCAGTAGACGCTATTATTATTTCTGGATTCTTATCAAATATAGCCTTTGAATATTCCTCATTATTTAATTTCCCACTAGGTATCTTCCAAGTAGTCATCCCCAACTCAGCCAGAAAATCAATGCTCCAGAAATCAAAAGGAGTGCAAAACCAATCTAGCCCCAATCCTTCAGCATAAGACTTTAAGTTTATAAGGTCGTTATCGGATAATCTTAGATGCTCTATATCTGGAAAATGCCCCTCTCCCCATGCTTGAAACTTAACAGCATCAGCACCGGCACAATATGATTCATAAATAAGCTCTACAGCTTCTTCGTAAAGGCCGTTATGATTAACTCCGCACTCAGATATTATATAGACTTTCGAGTTATCCAAAAGTTCCCCTCCTTCTTGGTATACATCTTATCAGCCTCTGGAACTAAAAGCTCCTTAATCTTTTCCCCAGGTCTCAAACCTACATACTTTATTTTACAATCTGGATGTATCTCTTTAGCCACATCCACTATCTTGCGCTCTTCCATTACAGGAACAAATATCTCTCCACCCTTCATAATGTTGATGACTTCATAGATTCTCTCTGCCACTTCGTGAGGATGTATGAAATATCTAACCATATCTTTGTGTGTGACTGGGAATGTGTTAGTTCCATCAGCTTTGAGCTTGTTGAAATACTCAACCACTGATCCCCTAGATCCCCATATATTACCAAACCTTATTGATGCAAACTTTGTTTGGGAGGAGCCGCAATATTTATGTGCGTTAATAAAAAGCTCATCAGCAACTAGTTTAGAAGCTCCATAGAGGCTAGAAGGATCTACAGCCTTGTCTGTACTTATATGCAGGACTCTCTTAACATGCCTTTCTATGGCAGCATGCATTATATTCTCGGAACCAGTTATATTGGTGTGAATACCTTCTAGGGGTTCTCCCTCTAGTGTATCTATCTGCTTCAATGCAGCAGCATGAATAACTATATCAACATTCCTAAACGCCATATGCAGTCTATCACGACTTCGTATGTCACCTAAAAAATATCTTATCTTATCAATACCCTTATAATCGTTCTTCATAAGGTATTGATTATATTCATTATTATTAAATACTATTATTCGGTCTACTTCTGGAGCCGATAAAAGTCTGTCTACTACATATCTACCAACAGTACCGTTCCCACCCGTTACTAATACTTTCATGAATCATATCCCTATTTTTTTATCAAAATCAAAGAAACTGGATGTAGGCCATTCTTTTTATTATTATAATTAAATTCTTTTTGCGTATAAGAATCTTTCATATTGTAAATAGCAGGAGTCCATGTTTGTGTTTCACAAAAATAAATACCTTTCTCATGGAAATATTTTAAATACTTCCAATCATCATATCCATTCTTTCTACCATTTAATTGATACGGCTCTGGTAATTTGTGTGTTTCCCTTAAATAATATACAGCTTCTGATACAATTAACATATCATCTATAATACCGAGATCTATTATATCTTCATCTCTATTATATTGAGAATATTTATCTACTAATTCTTCTTCATCGCCACAATCACAAGATGGTTGATTCCAATTCAAATCAACCCCTCTAATTTGATAATCACCCCATTCATTCAATAAATATAATAGTAAATTTTTTTGCGAATCAGACAATGTATTTATGAATTTTTTTATTTTAACGTCTGTGACGAATTGCATTTTCCTGAAACAGTTATCATCGCAAAAACCACCATAATCATAAAAATTTACACCACAATAACTACATTTATTACTAACCATGATACCCCCCCGTTATAAGCACTTTAATAAAGCCAACTCAACATTTAAATCCAATTAATTATAATCAATCTTACCACTCCATTTAGCATAATCATTCCAATATTTTTGAAAAAAAATGATCTGTTCCTTACTCAATGATCCAAAGAAATTTTCAATATTGGTAGATATTTGTTTTTTCAAAAATTAATGGCATTGATCTGAGCATATATTATAATATTGATATTCTTTTTGATTTAATGATGCTTCTACATCATTGTATTCTTGACGATCATCAAACATTTCTATATCTGCGCTATAATATTTATACCCCTTACTACATTGAATACGTTTTTTATTCTCAATAAATATTTTATCTTACTTCATAGCTCCCCCTTATTTTATTCCTGACACAAATATGTGTATCTTTTTGTGTCAAAGAATCCCCTTTAATATCTTACATACCTTCATTATATCCTTCTCTTCATTTAATGTAGAAGAAGGGAGGCATGCCCCGTTATTGTATAGCTCTATTCCAACCTTAAAATTAGGTTCGTTGAACTCATCTTCGCAATACAGATCCATCAATGCCAATGGTGAGAACACCTTCCTAAAAGGAATCCCCTGAGACATCAACACTATATGTAAATTTGATTCGTGAGTGGCTGCTGTAAACCAGTAGTTAGGAGTGTATTCGGGAGAAGTTTCCTGAAAATCAAGCTTCGAGTCAAGTTCGTTCCTGTATATCTCATGTATTTTGCGTTTCTTGTTTATAAATTCATGCATGCGCTCTAATTGTGATAAGCCTAGAGCTGCTTGCATACCGTTCATTTTATAGTTGTATCCACAGCTCTCAAAATCACCAAACTCACTACGCCCTACGTTTACTATTTCCCTAGCCCATTTCATGTCTCTATATTTACTAGTAATCAAACCACCGCTACCGGTAGTCATTATCTTATTACCATTGAAACTATAGCATACATAATCTGCCATCTCAGGGAGCATGTTGCCCCACATATCTTTAGACCCCAAGCTTTCGCATGAATCTGAAATCCAAATCAATTCGTGCTCAGTAACAAATTTATGCAAATCCCAACATGGCATGCCGTAAAGATCAACAGACATTATAGCCTTTGTCTTATCAGTTAGTGCATTTTTTGCACAAGTTGGATCTATACACCACAACAAAGGGTCTACATCAACAAAAACCGGTGTAGCACCTACATATTTAATAGCGTTTGCAGTGGCTATAAACGTCGTGGCTGGGAGTATTACCTCATCACCTCTTCCTATACCGGCTGCTAGTAAAGCTACGTGTAGTGCTGATGTACCTGAGTTGGTGGCTATTGTTTCATCTACACCTAAATACTTGGCGCACTCAACTTCGAAATTAGAAACCATATCGCTTCTAGAAGATATATCCCCTTTACACATTAACCTTTCTACATTCTTAATATCTATAGGATCTATATTGGAATCATCTAGAAACATCACTCCCCCCTCAAAATAGATCGTGAAACCCCTTCTTCATATTAATGTCAGGTAATTTATTAAGAATTGTAGATAGTATCTTCCAAGCCACATTACCACCAAGATATGGAGTATTGTATGGATTATTAATCTCATCTTGAAAATCTTCACTATATAACTCTTCCACGGATTCTCTTATACTGTCTGGTGTGGTATCTGCTATTATTATACTATCTGCTAATTCTCTGCCTAATTGCCTATCCCCTAGCAATATAGTTGGTACTCCTAAAGCTGGAGCTTCTATAACACTTGAGCTGGAATTACCTATTATGAAATCTGATTGTTTTAACATATTGAGATAGGCTTCTCTAGGATAGCTACTGCTGGCCTCTTTGTTTTTGTTTTTATGGGAGCCTTTATCTAATCCTGAGTTAATAACCTTTACGTATAGTTTGAGTTCGAAAGTCAAAAAACTGTATAAATCCAGATGGTTGTAATCTCCCAATGTTTCTGGGTGCTGTATTAAAACACAACTCTTATTGTTCTCGTAGCCAACCCTTCTAGTTAAACCATCGCAACCTAAAGCACCTACATTAAATACTGTATCTGGATGTTCACCTAATTGTATAACACGGTCTCTATATGGTTCAGCAGCTACAAAATGCAACTGAGACATCTTTGTTATCGAGTGCCTGAATGCATCATCGTAAGCCCCTGCTGTAACTTCGCCACCATGTATATGGATGATAGGAATGTTAAATATGTGAGCAGCACTACATATGGCAAAGACTTCAAAACGATCACCAAGGGCAATAAGACAATGAGGCTTAGTCCTACTAAAGACTTCTGCGACACCGATTTGAGCGAGTCCCATACTCTTTGCAATAGCTTCTGGAGTGTCACTTGATAATAGTATTTCAATTGTCTCATGTGGACATTCTATTTCCTTTACAGTGTAGCCATGTTCGTAGCATAGATGTGAGCCTGTCACTATTAGGTTTAAGCTCTCTTTTGGAATCAACTCCAAAAGTGGTTTCAATAATCCGTAATCAGCTCTGGATGATGTAGCGACTGCTATTCTTACCATGCAGTATAGCCCCCATCTACTGGAAGCTCAATGCCTGTTACGTAATCATTCTCAGCTAAAAATAAAGCTGCGTGAGCTACTTCTTTTGCCTCGGCCATCCGTAACAATGGTACCCTGCATATATACTGATCATAAAAATTAATATCACGCTCTTCGTGATTATCATTGACCCCACCAGCTATAATAGTATTTGCTCTTACGCCATGTTGTCCAAAGCGTGTAGCTAAGGCTTTTGTCATGGCGTTGATGGCACCTTTAACCATGCAATATTCTACGGAGGGTTCGCTTATCTCATCACCTGGTGTGTATAGGTATGGGTATGTTCCCCTTACACCATATATAGAGGACATGTTAATTATACTGCCGCCGCCATTTTCTCCCATAGCCATAGCAGCGTATGTAGAAATAATATTATAAGCGACTAAATGATCATTCCATACAGGAGGATATATAGAATTAATCCATATATCATCTTTGTTCAATTTGTCAAAGAGCTGTTCGAATTCTTCCGTGTTGAAGAACTCCATGTTAAAATCTATAACGATATCAGCATCTTCGGATCTATCTAGGTTGGTGACTTGATACTTTTTCTCTTTAAAAGCATCTACTATAGCCCTACCTATAAGACCACTTCCTCCAGTTACGTATACATGTCTCCCCTTAGACATTTTCATCCCCCTTTTGTAATAAAAAATTGGGCTGGCTTTTGTAACCAAGCCGGAGTTACCAGCTTCCGGCTATGAAAAATATTCTTTAATATTAGGTGGAATATAACTAATTTTAACAGTTATTTTATAATATAACCAAATTAAATTAAAATGAAATTAAGCATCATTTAAATTAATGTAGTTATTTCAAACATTTATATTTTACAATTTATTTTTTTAAAAAATAAAATGAACGTTTAAAAGTGATATTTTTATCCTTTGATGACAATTAGGGGTTTAAAATGATCTATAATGTCAACTAAAATTCCATCTTGAGCTGCTAATACATAATTGATATCTTTGTAGGCATCTTTAGCTTCTGCTATAAATTTTATATCGGTTGGTGCTCTTATGCCATCCATTTCATTGACAAATTTATCATGATCTAATTCTCTTTTAGCTTGACCTCTACTCATCTTCCTCCCTGCCCCATGTGAAGCTGAACTTAAAAACTCCTCATTGCCTAATCCTCTAGTTATATAAACTCCGTCATGCATATTTGCTGGGATTATACCTATCTGATCTTTATCTGCTGGTGTAGCCCCCTTCCTATGTAGAACGCCATCTTTAGTTATTACGGCATGATTATGGTTTTCATTGATGATATTGATATTCTTTTTATTGAATGGCAACATCATAGCTTTATACATGCTTTCCATAATCCTCATTCTGTTATCTAAAGCAAACTGTAAAGCCCAATTCATATCAGCCATAAACGCACTACCAATATCTGAGTCTATTTTGACTGGACCTCCTGTTAAGCGCATATATAAATCACCAATATTATATCCAGCCTTCCTTGACCCACTATGTATTGTTATCCCGATAAAGCCATCTTCATTAACTCCCACCTCGCAAAAGTGGTTATTTTGCCCCATAGTGCCTAGTTGTGTAGAAGCTTTATAACGTACTGCATCATGTAGAGCTGCAAATTTAGATTTATTGGGAAATTTTTTATCATATTTTATTGGTTTATCGAGCGAATTAAATCCAACTGGAATGAAACTATATAACCTTTCTTCTATTTCCCCCAATGATAATTTCAAATCATCTACATAAGTGTCTGTATTGACATGACATAAACCGCATCCCTGGTCAAATCCAACTGCTCCAGGCCACACATACCCATCCAGTAAAGCTACTCCACCTATAGGTAAATCATAACCAGCATGAACATCTGGCATTATAGCTAGTTTCTTCAAGAACGGAAGTTCTAGGGCAGCTTCTATCTGCTCCCAAGCTGTAGCCTCTATATCTTCCTTTGGTAATGTCAGTTTTAATCTATCATCCATTTTGATTCCCTCTATTTTATAATACCAAGATCAAGCTCTCGCACAAACCACCCATATTTTTCTTCAATCTTCTCTTCTATATGCTCTCTTATTGTGGCAGGATCTATTTTGGTTTCTGAATATGATGTATAGAATACGCCATCTCTACTATAATTATCGCCAACAGCCACTGATATACATTCTTTACCAATAACATTATAACTACTATAGGAACCGGAATCCTTCTCAAGCTTAGTCCAGCTATCATTATCAAGAATCACATATTTATCATTCTGGATCAATATGTTAAATTCTTTGATCTCGAATACATCTTTCTCCCACTCATATTCTCCAGGTTCCCTGTAGATCTTCACTTGGTGATAGAATACCATATCCATCTAGATCTCCTCTATATCATATATTTTAGGTTTACGTTTAACTATCTTTATTAATTTGTACACCTCTATATCTTCTTCACCTTCATTCATCCATTCGTCTAGTGTTACATCTAGATCTTCCCTGCCTTCAATTGAAAGTTCGCTATCTGGTCGTATTATAATGAATCTCTCTATTTTCTCACTCTTCTTTGCTGCCATATTATTTCTCCCCCCAAAACCATCGCCTCTTACTTAACATTTTCCTCAACGGATATATACAGGACCAAGTTACATCCTCCCATAATGTAAACCCTGCTGGCACATCTCCTAGCACACGGGCACCAGCTCCTATAACCGCTCCCTCCCCTATCGTGACATTCGGAAAAATGATCGAACCCGCTCCCACACAGGCACCAGCCTTGATATGCACAGGACCACGCTTGTTATCAATAGTGTTAACACTATAAATATAACAACCTCCACCGATTTGAACATCTCTTTCAATTGTAACACCTTCTTGTGCTTGAATATATGTGCCATATCCTATATCTGTGTTCTCCTCCAATATGAAATTATCCACTCCCTTAACAACCCATCCGTATTTACATGGTCTACCGTCTTCTAGTTCTGGGGCTTGCCAGTTTTCAAATCTTATCATTATAGTTTCCTTTGTATATCTATACCTTCTAAAGATTCTATAAGGGCAAATAGTGGTCCAAGCATTATAGATATCAAGAGACCCAAAAACAATAGACTTAAACATATAATTTTGCCCCTATACCATCTTATTGAATATAATAATATAGTCAAAGATATTCCAGATATAGGCCATAATAATAAAAGCTCAGTTGACATTTATATACCCCCTTGGATAGTACATCATCATCTTAGACTCATCCCAATGTTCTTCTGGATACTCCCTATTTGTTAAAGGGACAACTTTCTGGTCCAGCATTTACTCCTGGTTCTTCTCCATGTTTTGAAAGTAACTCTTCTATAACTCTCTCGTCAAAGAAGCCATCTTTAATCATAAACAATGAATTCTCAAAAAGTTCATTATATACTAAATAATCTGAGTCATTAGCATAAAAATCTGGTTCAGCAGATGGACCTTTGAGACAACTTAAATATCTGTCTCTATCACTATCACACACTATTGTAATACCTATATCATATTCTACTCCAACTAAATGCCCTATTATTTCCGTTCCCTTATAGTTTATAAATCTTATTGTTCTACCTTCAAACTTCTCGTAATCCATATTATTTCTCCCTTTCTATAACTTCTGCTAATGACAATAAGACTGTTTTGATCATATCGTTTATTGAATGATTTCCACCCTCTTTGGTTTTATTCATATATAGTTTAGTTACGTCATCGTGGTGTTTCATGTATTGGAGGGAGGTGTAGGGTATCTCTCCTATCTCCTCTGATCCGATTAATAACATTTGACTACGCATACCATTCTTAACAAGCCATATGCCATCAGAGGGGAAGCCGGTGAACTCAGTGCCTACTTCTTTGTATCTTTTACCTACTTTTCTATATAATTTATCCATTATCTCCCTCAATACAATCTTCCCTAAATATTATCCCTAACTTATCAGAAAGTCTTTTATACTCTTCTGATTCTTCATCGCCAGCCACGAAAAATGAATAATACTCCAAATCTTCATCAAACCATTCAGATAAAAACTTATCTTTAGATATGCCAAACTCCACTTGCATAGCCATTTCTTCTGAAACTGGGTCAAACAACTCGTGCCAATATAGACCATCGTGCTTTGAAAAATCCCAATAAATCTTATAACCTAAGCTTTCAAACATTTCTATTAAGTCTGATTTGTCTAGGTTGGGGTTTAATATTTGTTCTGTCATTTTATTCTCTCTCCCACTCGTGTGTGTGATTAGGCTTATCTTTACCCTCAAGAGCTTTCTTAACTTTCTTCTTGAATCTAACCGCCTTTCTTAATATTAAAACAACACAAAGCCATATTGAAGCTACAATAACTAGGGGCCATATTAACATTGATATTAGAACAATAAACGCAAAAAGAACTGGGTAAAGAATTAATTCTGCCCCGCCCAGATCACCTATAAAATCTAATTTACGTATAAAATTCGGTATAAAGAGGCTTAACTTTTCATCGTTTATTGATTGTAAAGATAAATAAATAGCGTTAACGCTAAAAAATATCAACAATATTGCTCCACACACTATGCCAGTAACTTGCATTCCTATCTCGTACATTATTTCTCCTCCCATTCGTGTGTGTGATTAGGATCTTCTTTACCACTAAGAGTCTTGTTAACCTTCTTACGTAGTCTTACAAAGCCACGTAGAGAGTACAAGCTTAGATATCCAATGCCACACAATATAGCTGGCAACCATAAAAAGCCTACAACGTAACCAATGGGAAATAAAAGCACACAAACTAGCGGCATAGGCATATCGTGGAATCCACTAGGCAAGCTGGGCCACCATTTAAAATCACTATCTTCAACCCAAGCCTTAGCCCATATAACTGTATTAGTAATACCAAGAAAAATACCTGTTACTACAAATATATCCATTACAAAAAAAGCAATACTTAAATATAAATCATTCATCTCTTTACCCCTCCTTATCTAATATACAACTTTCAAACATATTTATTCACCCTTATCTAATATGTATCGTTTGTGTAACATCTCTGCTATTTGAAAGTCTACCTCGCTATCTATATCGAAAGCTTGCCAGTCTTCCATGTATAAAGGATAGTTCTTACTATTTAGCACATTGTTTATACCTTTGTCAAGCCATTTCTTATTGTATACGTATATACTTGCATTCATTTCATGTATTGCAGGAGCGTCCTGTCTCCTGAGATAATCACCTTCACACGCAGTCTTAGATTGACCAAATCTGTCAGTTGTTACCATGTTGAAGTAGGGGTTTTTCCTGGCAGGGGATACAGAGAATACCACATCGAGTGTGGATCTATTGTTCATCATCTCGTGCATACCAACCGCCTCATGGATGTTGATCATAGTTCTTAGTGGTGCTGATACATCTAGGTCTATTACGGTGTCGTATTCCCCCCCATACTCGGCTTCAGCAGCAGACACAGCCTCACGTATAGCTTCTATCTTAGGAGTGTCGTCTTGGGCTAGTTTAGGGTCTCTATCGTGGTGATATACTCCGTAGGCGTTGCAGAAATGTTTCATACCATCGTAATCAGTTGATACCACTATATCAGCATCCCCATAGATGATAGCTTGAAGGAATGTCCAGTTTATTAAAGGTTGGCCATTCATGTCTTTCATGTTTTTGTCAGGGAGTCCTTTAGACCCCTTACGTGCTAGTATTGTTATCAACTTATTCACTATATTACTCCTCCCAAAATCTACTAAATTTCATTACTGATTTGTCACAGTCAGGGTACGTATCTAATATATATTTCTTCCAAGCTTCAAAGATTCTATCTCTATATTTATCTCCAGATAAATTCTTGATTATATGATAACATTCTTCAAGAGCTTCATGAGCGTCACCTAAATTATCTATTAAATCTATACCGATAAAATTATTATTGTGATCGGTTATATGTCTATAAGATCCTGCCATTATGCGTCCTCGTTTTCTGGTAGGTTGGCTATCTGTAGTGCTATTTCGGATCTAAGTTTCATATCTCCCTCTGCGCCAGCTATCATGTATAAATCGTATAAGCCGGTATCATCTTGATGGTCACAACGTCCTCCTGGCCATATTACTGGGCATGCGCTACATCCACCATAAATACCTGATGCGTATTGGCAACAGAAACAATCAGCATTAACTTCGTCTATAGTTCCACCGTGGAACTTCCACCTAAGCCAATTCCATTTATGTTTCTCTGGGTTCTTTGCAAGCCATGTCCATAGCTCTCTGTGCATTTTTATTGCGTATTGTTTATTCATTATTCTTCTCCCAGTCTATATTATATATTCAACATGTATCACTTTAAAATATCTAGTATTTTATTAAGAAACGATTTCCTTTCAGGTGCTTTCTTATTGTGTGTACGCTTTCTCAACATTGTAAAATCTTCACATTGCCCTGATTTATTTTTATCTCCAGGGTTTAAACAACATCTTGAGATGATACCAAGATGTGTCACTGTCTCATATATATTATCGGGATGCAGACAATGTTCTGAGTCTCTTCCGCCATATCCATAATCTTTATAATATTCACAATCTGGACAAAAATTAGCCACCTATATTTCCTCCCACTCTATATCTATTATATTCTCTAATAGTTTCTGTTTTATAACCCAGTCCAATGATACTGGGATCTTGTAACTACCAAAATCTTCATGTAATTCATTATCATATATTACAAGATGTTTGTCGAATGTTATGTTGTTTATCTTTATAGATTTCTTATTCATCTTCATCAAGCTTGTACCCCTCCTGTTTTATATAAAAACCACCGGTGCCATTTGATTTTTCTAACCATTCATCGAGGCATTTATGTAGAAACTTTTTATATTCTAAGTCATTCATATGTTTGGAATCACAATCAGGTGGGCATATGTCGGAGTGTATACCTATTTTACCATCTCTATCATACATAGATTCAGCGTGGACTTTCATTTTTTATCTCTCTCCTCTACCGCTTCATCTAGCTCTTCTAGAATTTCGGGGATGGGTCTGGTTGTTGTTTTAGGCGTATTTTCTTGTATTGGTTCACCATTTAATGTGGTTCTAGCTAGATTGTTTTTTATATATAGTTTATCTTTTATATATCCGAACACACTGAAACCTAAAATACCTACACATGTAATTAGATAATAAGGTGATAAAATGGTGCAACATAATACATATACAAACAAACACAATAAAGCAATTAAACACCACCTGATATCCCAATGTACCGAGTATCCTAAAAATAAACTTAATATCCTAGGCATATATTTATAATTTTTACAATTATTATTATGATTAATATGATCACAAGTTGAAATGGAATATAAATTCCATTTAGAATAATTACTGGCTGACCTTCTCATTTTGTTTTCTAGATTGGAAGGATGATAGCAATGACCCCAACCAGAAAGAAGTTCTTTATATTGACATGTGTCGCAATATACTTTAGTCATTGTTACCCCTCTCTTCCACAGCCTCATCTAGCTCTTCCAAGATCTCAGGGATGGGGCGTTTGGTTTTATGTATACCCCTTAATCTATCATATATGTCATCGTTTGTCTCAGGCATACTATCATATAATTCCTTAAGATTATTGCTAAATGTATTTGTGGTTTTCTTTGGTGGAAAACTATTTTTGTGGACTTGGATTGTGAATTTATATATTTTTAGCATTAACCTAGGTGTTTTACGTAAACATGAATATGTAAATACAAATGGCAGAAAGATCCAAAATAAAATATAACAATATGTTATTGGGCCTTCTGGATAGAAATCATCAGCATCCATTACCTCAACAGAAACCAAAGCCCATGCAAATAAATATAACACCAATGAAAATGCTAAAGTCTCCATTACAGCTCCCTCCTATCTACTATACTCTCTACCCTATCTAGAAGAATAGGTAGTTCCTCTTCGGCCTTCGGGGAGGAGGGTGGGTTCATGTGAGAGGCTATCTCATCCCATATCGGGTCTTCGGTGGTAAACGGAGTGTTGTAGAGGTTGATCTTATTGCAATATTTTTTGTAATTATTAAGATAATATTTAATAGTGAATATTATTCCTACCACCCAAATTATAAATGGTATAGGGGAAGAAGATTCGCAGGATATTGCAACCATAGCTGCAAATGTTATCATAAAAGCAAGGATATTAAATACAACAAATGTATTGTCAACAATGTATGAACAACCATCACCCAATAATGAAGATAATATATTATACCCCTTGTAATTAGGGCAATCGTTATTGCAGTTTAATTTAGTTCCATGGATACTAACCTTATTATATTGCACCCCAACTGAAGTTTTTCGTATCTTTACATTGCTATAATGACAGCATAGGCTACCACTGTATTCAGATTCATCGTAGTAGTAGCATTTATTGCAATATACGTCAGTCATTACTCTTGTCTCCTATCTATCTCAATGTCTAGATCATCTAACATTTGAGGTATTTTATCTTTTTTGGGTTGCGGGTCGCTCATGTGTTGGGCTATATCATCCCAGATTGGGTCTTCAGTGGTGAAAAATTCAGTACTGTGTTGTCTTATTTTTTTATGATATTTAGCCTCAGAATTCATTAGACTAAAGAAAACAGATACTACAATTCCTATCCAAGTTAGGAGGGGTATAAAAGAGCCCAATCCACAAGTCATAGAAACAAAAAGAATTGATCCTGCAACCAGTAGAACGCTAAGAACCCCTATCATGAAGTCTTGAGCTATAAAAGCTGCACCATCACCAAAAAAGGCTGAAAATATTGTACCCTTCTTATAGAGATCGCAACTATTATATCTATTTAATCCCTCATATTCAATATCCAATGGCGTATATTCTATATCGATAGGTGTTTCTGTGATAACCACGTTTTTAAAATGTCTACACTCAGAATTATCACTTGAGTAATGACAATCTTTACAATATACCTTAGTCATTGTTATCTCTCCTATCTATCTCTGTATCTATCTTATCTAATAGATCAGGTATGATGTTTTTGGGTTGTTGCGGGTCGCTCATGTGTTGGGCTATTTCATCCCATATTGAGTCTTTGGTGGTCCAAAGTTTTGTCTTATCATCATGCATACTCCTTAGTTTAAATGCTATTGCTATCCATATAGCAGCAAAAACTAGAATAGGCCATACAACTGAAATTACTGCTAGCAATATTAAATATATTAATGGTATTACACCTATAAAAAAGGCACAACAATCACTGTCATTCTTATATCTAGCAAAACCCAAAGCTGTTAGGTAGTAAAGATCTTCTCTCTTAACCCACTTATTGGTCATGTAAATTGAATTCAATATCCAATGCGATAATAAAACTAATGGGATTGACCATAATATAAGTTTCATAATACTACAATATATGTCTAACATTATTCATCCCTCTCTTCTATAGCTTCATCTAACTCTGTTAGTTTAATACTGACTTTATCTTGTAGCTTAGTTAGTTTCTTTTTGTTGTTCTTAATCTTATTCCAGAATGATTCTTCGTCTGTGTCTATGGGAGTTCCATAGTCTATTGGTTCGGGTGGTTCGGGGTTCATTCTTTTAATTAATATATCAATATCATATGTAGTACAATGATTAAACCAAGCATCTTCTATACAAACCCAACGCTCATACCCATCAAAAGACTTCAAATTAAAATACAAATATCCTAAAAACCATTTCCTAATAGCATATTTCCCATCATTAAATCTAACAATCTTCATCATCATCTCCATATTGGGCCTGCCCCACACAGACCCAACACAATTAAGTATCAATCCCTGGCTGCTATTATCTTCTCCAATTCTTCAAACAAATCCTTTGACTTTCTTCTAAGTGGACTCTTAGCATTCCTTACACTCTTAAAGAAAGAAGATATAACCCCTGTACGTTTATTAACATAATAAAGTATCCCACCTATTACAATAAGATAGAACATGTTACACCTCTACGTCTAGGATATTAGTATCAAGAAGCTTCTCATAATTAGCTACGAACTTGTCATAGATAGACTTAGCTTTGTTGATCTCAACTATCCTTGATTGGAGTAGAGCTATGACCTTCTCTTTTTTCTCACCAACCAGCTTTGTTCTGGCTTCTGCTTCGAGTGATCTTACTGTTGCTGCCATTTCATCGAAACTACCTACTGTATCCCTTACTGTTCCTTCTGTCATGTTAATTCTCCCTTCCTTCTAGTTTAAGGTTAATGTTATCCAAATCATCCTCTATGGAGTTATTGGGGTTATCTTTGTTGTCGTTCTTAACTCTCTCATCTATTATTTCATGCATGGCATATTCTATTCCATTGCACAAATGCAATTCTGCGTATTTATAATCAGTTTCAGGATGAGTATGAAAATAAGGGCATTCATCATTGCAATAGCCACCCCAGTCAGGATTAAGGCAAGCTTGCCTCTTGAAATAACTGCCCCTTTTAAAATATAACCAGCCTCCTTCATCTATCTTACATCTATGTGGCATTCTATCCCCTCCCTTCTACCTTCTTATCTACTATATCTAAAGCTTCTTGTATTGTCAAGTTGTCTATGTGGTTTTTTATAGCTTGTTTATTGGTTATGGATTTATATGGTGGACGTTTAGACATTTCACATTCTTTAATGTAAATATCTTCATTAATACAAATGTAAATTGTATGCATTATTGCATAACCAATCAATAAACCTTCTGCAAATATCAATAACATGTCTAACTTTGTCATTCCCCCACCTTCTTCCACACAGTACAAAGAGGGAAGATCTTACCATCGCCACCGAACCCAGAACGCTCAAGCATCATACATACTATCCTGGCTTCATGGAGTGTATCATGGTAATCCCTGGTTTCTGAGAATCCATATTCATCTTTAACATTTGAGTCTTCTGGCCATAATGCTATTGATATATATTCCTTAGTCATATTATTCCCCCACCTTCTCTACTATCTTTCTAAATAAAGGCTCTGCCTCAAAGATGTTATTCATCATACTAGGGTTGTCTATGTTTGTAAAGAAGTATTTTAATTGGTCTATGTATATTTGGTCTATCACTTTTATATGGGTGGTGATTCCGGCTACCCTCAATAATCTAAGCTCTTGTGAGGAGGCTAAATCTAGCTCTACATGAGTTGAAGTAGAATCTTCATGGGTCAGTGTGTATTTGCCGTGTTTGTCGAAGGTGGAGCCATCTATGGATTGTATGGGGCCAAATAGGTATTGAGTGTAATCCAATTCGTGGGATAATTCAAAAAGGACGTGATCTAGTTCTCTTTGGGAGGGCCAATTGTTAGAATTGGTTTTACAGACAATTTCTCTGCGTGATGTTTCTTTTCCTGTTAGATGGGATTTGAGGTGGGTTATTACGTGGTTAAATCTAAGACAATATCCTATGTAGGTGATAACGCCTTCATCTTTAACTAATTTCAATAATATATCTAAGTTTTTATCACTGACATCAACCGGCTTCTCTATAAAAAGCCTCTTTATACCTCTTTCGATACAGTATATGGCTGCCTCGATGTGTTTGTCTGAGGGGTAGCATATAAATGCGGCATCGAAGTGGGATAAGTCCACATTACTGTTGCCTTTTATATCTAGCTCCTTGACATCGTATAAACGGTGGTCATAGTTCTTCTGGATTAAACTCCAGTGTTTATTACCTATGCTGCCAAGACCGAAAAACAATATTTGCAAACTGTCATCCATTGGTTGTTATGTCCTCCCTTTGTTTTACCTTATTGTCTAATATATCTAAAGCTTCTTGTATTGTCAAGTTGTCTTTGTAGTTTTGGATTGTTTGTTTTTGGGAGGGTGGTTGTGTTGCTGGATTGATGTAATAATTAACCCTTCCGGTTGGGTGTCTTGGTGGTGGGTTGTTAGTTCTACCACTAATGAAAAAACACCCACATAACATTGAGAGTGGGGCTGAAGACAAAGATAGGGAAGTTATCAAAGCATACCAAGCAGGCTCCCATATATTACAAAGCGCAGTATAAGAAAATACAAATGTGAAAAGAGAAATAGAACAAAGTACAATTACATCTTCTTTATTCATCTTTTATAATCTCCCATCCTATATATGGTCCTACCGTGATTGGGGTTTCTGCTTCCATATCATTATCCCATTCGGCGAAATAGTCTAACTCAAAATCATTAAACGCTTCGTTAGCTATATCTACTAATGAATCATCTGGGTATTTGTAGCTTTCGTTTAAGATGTATTGGATAGCTCTTCTGGTGTTATTATCCATTAGCAACCTCCACTACCACAAGATCTTGCAGGTGATCCATGACCACATCCACCACTACCACAACCCACTGTAGATGATTCAGTGTCTCTCTTTATGACATACTTCTCTTTCTTAGTCTTTTTAGCGTTTCCCTCTAGAGCATCCAACCTCTCCGTAATCCTTTGCAATGCCTCTGCTATTTCTTCTAATACTCCCATCTTTACCCCTCCGTATGTAATATTATATTTTTACCCCAATCGGCAGACAATGTTCCATCAGGATGAAATACACATTCATAAACTAAATCTAATCCTTCTGAAGGTTCTGGTATAGATGCCTTCCATGTAACTGGCATGCCATCTATTATCATCGTAGATGACCTACAAACTGGGCATCTATTCTCAGAAATAACCTTATAGTCCTTGAACCAAAGCTCCTCATCTTGAGGCTCCAATGAGCAATCATCGTAATGCTGATGCCTAAAACATACACTTGATATGCTAGTATATTTACAAGACTCAATATGGTCTTCTATATCAGATTTATCTTGGAATTGTCCAACTAAAACACAATTAGCATTAACCTTTATCCCATTTTTATTGAAAAAGGTTGTAATATCCATTAAATCTTCTGTATTTAATATAGGAGACATAATATCAAAACATTTTGCATCTTCATAGCTAATGAATGAATGTTTACTGATATTGATATAATCTATAACAATAAGATCTGGCCTCATTAAGCCATCTATGAAATTCTGTAAATGATATCCATTTGTAGTTAAAACAATTTTTCGGAACTTGTCTCTATATTTCAGTAGCATCTTTAAAACATATGATAGATATGTCGAAGCAGTAGGCTCTCCACCAGTTAAGCTTATCTGATAAAATTGGTCCGGCAATGATGATAATACCTCCTCCAATCTAGACATGTATGCTTCAAATGGCAATTCATAGGATCTCTCCCAGAAACAAAATCCACAATTGGCGTTGCAGGGTCCAGGGAGGATAATACTGAAGTTGGGATCTTCTATTGTTAGAATTTCGTCCACAAAACCTCCTCGACTGCATCGCATATTTGGCCCATGCAATTCCTCACAATAGCTTCCTCAAGTGCCCTTCTACCTTCAGGAGTTAATCTGTATATAACATCATCACCCATCCAGGATGGTGGAGTCTCTTTTGAAGCGTATCCAGCTAAGACTAATTTCTCGAATCCAACTGAGTCTTCACAATCAAAGCTAGTACCAAACCAATTTCTGTCTGGACCGCTTATAGTGTGTTCCATTAAGCTTCTTTGGAAATTAGTGATTTTCATTAATCATCCTCCCACCATTTACTATTGGGTAAACCTTTAATGCGATGCTCGACTTCTCCCCAACCTATACACCCATCCATGCCATCACCTATACCCTCACCGTAAATTTCTATTCCACCAACTGCATTCATAATATCAGCATCTGGATCACCTATACGAACCGATAAATAACCCCAACGATATCTAACATAAACAGGTCTATTCTCAAATGTTCTAAATTCCCATTGAGTGGGACAAGCACCACAAGTTTGTATTAATTCATCAATTTTCATATATATGCCCCACTACCTCTAAATCGTTAGTTTGATTACCAAAATATTCTATTTGGTTATGACCTGAGAATGGTACAAATATCCTCCATTCCTTATCTTTATTGACCCAATAGCCAAAAGCTCCTAGATGTTTTTCTACTTCGATTATCCAGTGGCTAAATCTTAGCTTATCACCTTGATATATTTTGTTACCGTTTTTATCAATGATATCAATGAATTGCATAATTTCAGCTACGGCGGGGTAATAACCACCGTATTCATCTAGGCTTTCCTCTAATACAATAACTTTACCGTCCTCGATAGTTAATATAAAGTGGTCGTCATTGTAATCCCCATCTATCATCTCTTCGCCAGCCCACGCTCTAAATTCATTATCATCCATCATCCCCTCCACTACGCTATGTCATCATCGTTGTCCAATTCCAACAGATTTTCAAAAAACGGAGTTAATTTTTTAAAAAGTTTATATATTGCCTCAGATTTATTCATAGCACTGATTATACATTCGTGGCCAGCTTGACCTTCTGACAGTCTTTCCATTTCATAAAATATGTCATCAGTTAATTCATCTAGATCTATTTTGTATTTAGTATAACTCATTGATCTCCTCCCTTAACTATGGTCCTATATTGTATATGGCATCTAAGTAGTCTATCTATGTGCATCCTATCTGAACAATAATGAACATCATCATAGAAGTCCTCCACAGATGTTTCTATATGAAGAAGCTTGTAATTAAAGCCCCCTTCCCCCATATTAACAAAGTCTGCTATAGCTGCACTGTCCCATCCCATATCAATAAGATACCTTCTTAAATACAACTCCCATAATCTTATAAAGTCAGGATCTGCTTTAGAAGCCCATGAAATAACCTCATCTATGAAATCAGATCTACTTTTCTCTTCGGCTCTTCTTTGATAGTAATATTCTATCGTTTCATAGTTTTCTGGCTTATCACCTTCTATAGCTTCTATCATGCATTCTTCACATACTTCCTCATCACCCTTACGAATGAACTCAGCTTCATCTTCACCGCACCATTCACACTTACTCATCACTATTCCCCTTAGTTAAAAACCTTTCACCCCATACACCAGCAAATATACCCCATGTGAAATAGAAAGCTGGCCATAACTCTACCTCAGTTCCTCTATCTATAAACCATGCTAGAAACAAAGATCCGAAAATTATTGATAGTCCTATGATACTATTCTTCATCATGTTTTCCCCTAAAAGCCCCAATAATCAGATTCTAAAACTATATCCTTGGGACCAAGCGGTTGTGTTGTTTTATATGAATTAGTGTTAACTATAATTCTATCCCATTTATTACATTCCATATTGGAAATTAATATTCTGTCATCTGGATCATTTTTAGCTTTTACTTCTTCAAGTGTTAAGACTTCACCACCTAAATAATACATACCACTCCTTTCTGTCTCCTTGCTATCAAGCTCGTAATCCTCTCTGGCCCTAGTAGAAAAACGAAAACCATAAGGTAAGGCTCCGTATCTCTCTTTAATGTTTTTAGACATCTCAATAGCGGTGTCGATGTTCCAAGACTCGATTGGTTTCGTGGTTTCTTCGGATACAAAAGAACCTGGGCTTAAAAATGTTACAAAATGTTTTTCCATGTTAATCTCCTAAAGTATAATATTATCAATAAGTTGGAGCGGAGGGATTTGAACCCTCAATCCTTTCGGCGCAGAGGCTTAAACCCTGCGTGTATACCAGTTCCACCACGCTCCATTATTTATTTCCAGTTATCTAGTTTAGAAATTACCGTGCTTATAAACCAAGGTACTTGAGTTAAGACTAGAAGAAAACCCATTAAAAAATCCACCTCTACCATTAGTATGCCATTCAAAGGCATAACCACAAAAACTACAAGAGCTGCATAATAGGGGCTTTTCATAAAATTAAACATAGTATCCTCCTAAAGTGTTATCAAATTTCATCTATATTTTTTAAGCTCTCCATTGAAATATTCAGCCATTTCTTTAGTAAATCTTTCATTAGATGTATATAAATCAATCATTTTAATTAATTTAATACGATCATCATAATCTAATACTCTAGCTATAGCATCTAAATCTATATCAATCTCTATTTTCATTATTCAACTCCCCTCTACGACAGAATCGTAGAACTCTAACATATCTCTAACCAAAACTTTTTTCCAATTATTGAAGATCTTACTAGTACCATCACCCATATTGAACATCTTCCTAAGAGGCAATACCACGGAGTCGTCTTCTCTGAATTCTGGTCTACAAGGCCTGTCAATATAAGCATTACGCTTTTTATAACAAGCTCGAAACCACCTATCCTTGAACTCGTATTGCTTATCCATCCAACGCCATTCTGGATGTTCAGCCACAACATCTCTATTTAACACACAGAAAGAGACATTAGACCAATTACACAGCTCTCCAGTATCTATACTTTCTAACACATGGATAGTATCGAAACTATCATTCCTGGGTATCTTTTCTATGTACCATGATAAATACCATTCTGAAGCGGGTGCAGATTGTAATGATACTAGATCTCCTACCTTCGGATCTTCTAAGGGCAAGAAAGCATTTTCGCCTAACCCACCTTGATTGTTTCCAATGCCATAATTACGAGATAAGCAAAATCTAGTTATGTAAGATAATATATCTATTTTAGCTCTGGTTTTAATCATCTCCATACTCCTAAAGTGTTATAAAGTCTCATTATTAAACTATCTCCTCCAATACAATAAAAACATTCTCCCATATGATCATATCATTGTCAAGCTAATAACAATCACAAATCATTTTCATGTACAAGTCTCCTGGTGTAGACAAATCTATCTTCAAAGCCATTGGCATAAACTACTATAATACCGGTTGAATCTTCCTTAAAGGTAGCATCATCTAACATTTCTATTATCTCTTCTAGGGTGTAATCTTCCATTAGAGATCTAGTTATATCCAATCTATCATCTTCACTTATTTCATACATTGTTATCCTCCTTGAGTTTTCATCTTAATTTATCACGACAAATAATTGCTGTCAAGCTAACATTAACTGCTAACCCATATTCCACCTACTTAACTCCATAGCTTGTCTTTTTGTTTTACGATGTGGCTCTCCATATCCAGATAATTGTTCTTCAAAATATTGTATATCTTCTTCACATCTATCAACAGCATTAAGATAATACTCTTCAATCCAACCATGATCAAGTATAGTTCTACCTTGGCTTGTTCCTCTATAAAACAACCCATGTGGGTCATTAGCTAAAACCACAACACATTCCACCTTAACGCCTCTCTCTAAACATAGCCTATTAACCCTATCTGCCTCTTTTAAATTCGCAAAAACTATTCTATCACCATCTTTAACGCTCTCAACAAGTGATGTGGTTCTATGGGTTGCCCTAGAAGCTTGAAAATAAACAAACAATGCAGCTTTTACAGCTTGACCTATTCCGAAAAAATCCATGTTATAATATCTCCCAATCATCGTCATTATTAAAATACTCACCTTCAACTCCCCAACCCTGATCAGGATCATCATCTGATTTGGTTTTGGGAACCTCACCTGTATAACATCTAGTGTGTATAGCTGCTATACCACTTGACTCATCTCCATCAAACATAAGACCTACAACATCATCCCAATCCATATCCCATTCTATAGAATCATCTGAATCTTTAGTGAATACCCTCCCATAAGAATCATATTCACCACTCATATGTTGGACAACATCTCCATTCTTTAACAAAAACAACTCCACTTTCTGACCTCTAAAACTATTAGATAAAATAGCTTTACCACACTCTTTACACATGAAACTAAAATAACCCATATTGTGATCTCCTTAAGTTTTTATCTTAATTTATCATGATTGTTAGATGATTGTCAATCCTTTTTTTGCGTATTTGGTACCAGTTTTTTGAGTTCTTAATATTCTACACATAGCGTTTAAAGTAGCGGAGACACCATCGTATTTATTTGCGTCAATCTCTTTATAAGGGAATACGTTATCATTTTTGTCATGCCTTCCACAGGTATTGCCAATCATCCATTTGAAAACCGGATCACCATTATGATGAATCTTATTCTCGAACATAACGGCATCTAGCTCTTTCATAGGTTCAGATAGAAACTTAACAACCTGTGGTATTTCTACTACAGTTATTTTTAATTTCTGTAAAGTTTGAACTAATTGAGCGGCATTCCATGGATCGGTACAAACTTCTTGTATTTGATATTCCTTACCTAATTCTAATAAATCTTCCAATAACACTTCATAGTCTACCATACTACCCATTGTGGTTGTGAGCCAACCTTCCTTAACCCACGTTTGATAATGAGTCTTATCTTCTCCTTCTGTGGCATCTTCTGGTAAATAGTTCTTAAGAAATGCATAGTAGTCATCATCACGCTTAAATAGTATAGCCATTGATGTTATATCTAGCTTGCTAGATAAATCCAAACCTACCCAACAATCTTCGCCTTTAAAATCTTCCATTTTCAAATCTTTATCACCACACTTATCCCATGCAACAATATTGAAATACCCTTTTCCAGAATTCATCCATTGATTCAGATGCTTACACCTATTTATATTCTGTTTTGAAGCTCTCTGCATCGCTTCGGTATAGCGTGGTTTTAGCTTATCTTCCAATATGGAAATGCCGAAATTAGGGTTAGCCTTTTTCCACATTTCAAAATCAGTCCAATCATCTTCCTTATCCAGTGTGTAAATGATGCCATATATGTTTTCGTTATCTATACTGCCATCTAATATTTTACAAATCTGATTTCTCTTATCATAACAAGGAGAGCTAGTATCAACTCCTGCTGTCGTGATAACTAACATTAATGGTGACTCCCTAGATAGCATCCCAGTGATCATAGAATCATAAAGTACCGGTTTCTTGTGCTCATGAAATTCATCGCAGATCGCAAGGCTTGCTGAAGCACCGTCACCTGGGTCACCAATTAAAGGCTCGAATTTACTACCATTTTCGATACAACACAGATTTGATGCATTGGATAATATGTCATAATGCTCCAAGAACCCTTCGGCTCTTTCTGCCATCCACTTGGCTGGCTGGAATACACACCAGCTCTGTTTTTCGCTTGTCGCGCCGGAGTAAATCTCAGCACCTATCTCACCATCCTCTACAAACATATATAAACCAATAGCAGCGGCTAATATTGATTTACCGTTTTTTCTAGGTATTTCTAAATACGCTTCACCAAATCTTCTAGAACCATTACTTGTTTTAATCCAACCAAACATAGTTGTTACATTAAATATTTGCCATGGCTCTAATTTAAGTAATAATTTTTGTTTTGCCCATAACCCCTTTACATGGGGTAACCTCTCAATAAAAGCGCATATCTTGTCTGCTAAATAGGGTACAAAATAATAAGGAGCGTCTTCGTCGTTCCAACGCTCCAAATCATCTTTCTGTCTTTGGCATGCTTGTTTAACCTGTTCGCATGCTGGTATTTTTTCGCTCAATATGTCTTCTATATATTGATTCGCAATAGCAACATAATCTTTATCAGCCATTATAAGTCCCCCCAACCCTTATCTTTCTTTTTAGGGTTGTTGACTTTAATACGTGACCTAGCTGATGGACTGAGGCCCAACTCAGCACCAATCTTTCTCATCTGTTCGAAGGCTTTGTTGGAAACCCACAAATATGGTGAAGTTATGACATTGCCACCTGATTTTGTCTCCTCTATAGTTCCATCTCTTTTAGTTTTAGTGGTAACTTTTTGACCAGTTATAGATAGGGTTCCCTTCTCCAGAACTTTTTTTTCTGCTGCCACCCATCTGCTATAAGCTATACAGTACGCTTCTAGTAATGCGTGGTCCATCTCACACAAAATATCCACATTTAATAGCTCTACAGTTATTCTATCCCACTCTTCCTTAGCCAACTTATCATTGGCTATCCATTCTGGACAGTCAGGGGCCTTGATCTCTGGCTTTGGCTCGTTTTCATTAAGGGGTCTGCCCCCTGGATTGTTCATTAATTTTTTTATAGCCGTTGGTAATGGCTTTCGTCCTTTTGTCATTATTCATATCCTTTCCCCTCCATTTCTTGTTAATATTATACCATCCCCATGGTAATGAATTATTAAATTTAAAATTTAAAGCCAAGTTGAAATTCGCCGTCCATCTTATTGTTTTTACGATTATTATCTATACCCCACAAAGGTTGTAAATTAGATAACATCCAACATCTTTTAAAATTTAAATGTTCTGGTTTTGTGAAATCAAAAAAACTTTGAGGTGTTATATGGTCAATTTCCCAACCATTTTTGCCATAATTATCCCAGTTCATGCCATCTGTAAACTGTTTTTCTAGATGGTTCCTTAGTTCATCTAAAGTATAACCAACTAAATCTTCCCAATGTCTTCCGGCTTTATTGCCATGTAAAGAGGCTCTAATAGCGTTAGAAATATTGGCATTCAACCTATTGGATGGGATTAACCTTGCTTTCTTGTTATATTCACTCTTATATTTTCTCTGACTTGGGGTTTTTCTATATTCTTTTTGATATGCACGTCTACGCTCTATAACATCTTGCCTAGAATTGTATTCTTTTCTAAAATTCTTTTTGTGTTCTATAACTTCAGGCCTTTGATAATATGCCTCAATGCGCTTTATAGTATCTGGCATTCTACGATATTCTCTTTTATGTAATTTCTTTTTCTCTTTTATGTCATCTCTAGAATTATGTTTCTTATCATATTCTCTCTCTAATTTTTTAGTTTCCGGTCTACTCCTATATTCTTTTCTATATTCACTTCTTCGCTTTTTAACTTCTGGGTCATTATGATACTTATCACGACAGTCAATGCACCTCGAACTTAGTCCATATTTTTTTGTTTTATCTTTATTGAACGCTCTAGCGGGTTTATTTTCTTCGCATCCAGTACATTTCTTATAATCACATTTAATGTCACCACGTTTTTCCTTTTTATATTTCTCCCTATATTCTTTACATGATTCCCTTGAACAATCCTTACATTTATTATCAAGCCCGTCTTTCGTGCTTCTATTATTATAAAACTCTTTTAATGATTTTTCATTATCACATCTACTGCATATTTTATGTCCATCTCTTGGTTTTATTTTCTTCTTTACTGTACGTGTTCCATTCTTGAGTTCTTTTTGATATCGTTCATAATATTCCCTCTTACATTCCTTGCAGGTGGTACTTAATTTATCCTTTTTATTTATATCTTTATTAAATTCTACTAAATCCTTAACCTCTTTACAATTGCCACACTTTTTACCCATATACCCTCCACTCAAACATACTTACTATACATTCTCATGCCTCTAATAACTCCATGACCACCATTAAATTTAAAATAATACTGCTCATTATCATCCCTCCGTGAAAATAACTTAACATCTGGCAAATCTTTAATCATTTCCAACAAAAATGCGTTAAGACCATGACCATCAAATTCAAGATATCCTTCTTTATCGCACTTATGACAAATCTTAACACTGAACTCTCCATGACAAACTGGGCATGATCTTGAATCATATAGTAATTCGTAGGGAGGTAAATCAACCCATTCCCCATCCTGATCAGGCTGCCATTGAAGCGTATTTTTGATTGGAGCTTCACGGGTAACGCCCTCAACAGTATCAAGTGGGACCCTTATTATGATACACCCATTCGTAGCACAAGCCCATCCATCCATAACAAACGGGTAGTTAAATTTAAAATCCTCATGCTTGTTGCAAAAGCTTTGTAATAAATCCTTATCCATTATTCATCTCCTTATTGTTTATTTTATCTCCCAATCCCCACACCCCTCCTGCCCAGCTCCAAAATACCCACCATCCTTCCCAGCTATAGAGCATGTTCCATGGCTCCATTGTATTTTGTAGAAGTTTTTGCAACTATCGCATCTTTTAATCTCTTCACTCATATTGATTTTATCCTTTTTACTTGAGATTCCAACAACCATCTTTCACCATCGAAAACATATCTAAATAAATATGTTGGCATAAATGGTAATTTTATTTTTTTGGATATCTCAAAATACACATCTCCTATATTAGCTTCTTTATTTTCGAATCTAAATTTATTACTAGGATATTGTTTTTGAATAAAAAATATCTCCTTTAACCTCTTTATCATTCTTCTACCTCCTTAAAACATCCATAATGAGAATTATAATCAGTATCTCTTTTTATCCACCATCCCCATTTGTCACATGTGGTACCTACTATGCTGTCCATTATATCGGAATAATATTTACAGTTACTGCACTTCTTTTTATTGGAGGTTACAGCACTCTCTTTATTCATCTCTTATCTCACTCTCATAAAGAGCTTGTTCTAGCTCCTCAACTCTATCTTCTAATTCCCTCACTCGTACAAATGCAACATCTGGTCGATGTCCAAACATCTTAGCTATATCAGCAAGCCTTTGATCTCCACCACAATATTTACAATTCTTACTGATCATATCCTCTGGATCGTCTAGGTATTCTTTGTGGGTCTTATTTAACTCGATGTATCTCCTCTCTAGACTGAGACAAGATACTACGGCTTGACGTTTACTCTCAAATAATTCTTCAAATTCTATATCGTACATATTATTTCCTTTTTTTATTGGAGGAGGTAAGCTTTCTTTTTAATTGATACTCTCCTCCTTAACGGTTGGATTTTAAAACACTCAATATCCCATCAAGATCTAACCCAACATGAGCCCATCCACCTCTTTTATTTATAAGTTCAGCTACAGCCAATAAAGATTTATATTGTCCTTTGTCGAATCCATCAGGCACCACCTGGAATAGACAGAACTTATCTTTAGTAAAAACGCTATCCACAGCCTCTGCTATGCTAAAAACTCCAGTCATCTCTTTTGTTATTACATATAAATGGAAATAACATTCCTCTTTCTGCCTGTATTCCTCTTCCTGACATTCTGGAGTCCAATCATCAACAACGGGATTAAAAAAATCTATCTTGTTGGCCTCTAAAAATGGTATTAGCTCATCTCTCCAAGTACTATTATTATATGTCCCACCTAAAAATACTTTCTTATCCATGTATCTTCTCCTCTATGAGTGTTTATTAAACTTCCTTTTTATAGTTAAACCCGTAGTCTTTCCAATGTTCACCATCCACAACATCTTCCCAGTCTTTCACCTTCTTGACATGCCATTTTTCATCATTATTTACATCAACTGATGCAATCCCCATTACGAAAGGATCGTTTTTTATGGTTGCGCCAACTAAATCTGGTCGGTCATCCACTACAACAGAAAGACCACAAAAATCCATAATCCCCAATTTATCTCTTGTAGCCAAGGAAACTATATCTCCAACCTCTAGCTTGTCTCCATAAGCATCAACTATGGTTGTTTTTATACCACACTCACCATGCTCACATTCCCCTGAATATACTCTCATCTTCTCCATACCTTCCCCCTCATCAATAAATAAACCTATTCTTCCACCACATTATAACCGCCCACCAATATTGAATCTTCCCACATATCGTTGCAGTCCAGCTATACCTATGCTCGTGATGTACAAAGTCGGAGCATGTCCAATAACCTATGCGCTTTCTTTTCTTCATTCCCTCATCCCCATTATAATTCTAACAATATCTTTACCAAAATGATCTTCTAAATCTTCTATTCCTTCTTTTAATTTATTTAATTCATACTCTATCTTCCATAAATCTTCGGCTATTGTTTTCGAAAACTCTACATCTAACTTGAAAAGTATATGGTCCTTCCATGCTTCACCATATCTATCTACTAAATAATCTTCAGCTTCTATGGAGTTCATCTTTATCCCCTCATCCCCATTATAATCCCATGCCCACCATCAAACCTGAAATAAAAATGCTGTTTCTCATCCCTACGTGAAAATAGTTTAACTCCTGGCAGGTCTTTAATCTTTTCTAGTAGGAGTGCATTAAGCCCATGACCATCAAATTCTATCCTTGAATAATCCACAGGGTACATATCTCCATCACCATCACACCTTCCACAAATATCACCATCACCAGGGATAATGCCTTCACAATCACAATATTTACAATCGCATTCATAGCTGTTGAACTCTGAATCCAACTCAACATACCCGTCTCCGTCACATTCAGGACAGATATTTATCTTACCCACACCTTGACAAGCATAGCATACCTCTTTATTGGGTAATTTGTAGGGAGGTAGATCAACCCACTCCCCTTCGATACTTGGTTCCCATTGTAATGTTATAATGCTTCCTACTATATGAGCATAGTGCCAATCATATTGCCTTGGTATTCTTATTGCTATTTGTCCATCTGTAGCGCATATAAAATCGTCAATAATAAATAGTTCTTGAAATGGACTTGAAGCCGACTTACTGCAAAAGCTTTGTAATAGGTATTTATTCATCACTCCTCCTCTTGATCAATAATAATTACTGTCTCAAACGGTGGCATCGGTCCCATATAGTAATGCTGTCCTAGAGTAGACATTAAATCCCACATTTGCCAAGTTGACCATCCTTCCTCATCTTCTTTTTTTGGTTTATAAGTTTTCATATCCCCTAAAATACCAAGGGAACCACTAACAAATTCTTCATGCTGTTCCTTAAGTATCTTACGTCCTCTTTCTGTAAGCTTAACTTTAACGTAATGATTTATATTAAATTCCATCACTCCTCCCTCTCCTCAGCTTCAATTAGTCTTTTAGCCCATGCAAGATACTCGTCAATGTGTAGACGTGGATCGGCTTTTATGTCAGGTAGTCCTGGTTTATCGTCCATAATCTGCTCGATAGTTTCAGGCTTAATGGGTGGATCTATGATCAAAACATCTTTATTCTGATCAAATGCCTTACATGCCTCTGTAAACCCATCTACGAATGAATTGAAATACAAATCCCCCTTATTAGGTATACCATACCTAAGCCTGTCAGGGTCAATAACTCGCACTAACCTGTCTAAACCATCAGCTGTATAATCGTTATAGCTCTCCCCTAAGTCTAGATACACATTATCAATATCTTCTGGTACCTCCCCAAACCATATAATAGCCACTCTTTTTGTTTTAGGCTCTTCTTTTACCTCTTTAAAGATATGATCTTTTTTACAATCAGCTTCTTCACATAGCCTTGCTGCTGCTGCATCGCAATGATTACACGGTAAATCACCAACATAATACTCATGCTCAAAAACCTTCCCACCTATCTCTACTCTATCTGATTCTTTCATATCTCCCTCTTATTCCTTACTTAGTATATATTTACAAAGTGATATTATAGTTTCTTCAGTATCAGATAGAGGATCATCGGCTGATCCTAATACACGCTTTCTTTGTCTGTATAAAACATAGCAATCCTTAAATAAAATGTTATAATGTGAATCGCTTTCATGTACTTTGTCTATTTCCATGTATACCTCTTATCTTTTTTTATTGGAGGAGAAGTTGTTCTCTATGTAGCTTTTGTCTATTACTGTTTAACTACGGCAACAAAAAACCATGCTATAGCCCACACTACACCAATAATGCATACACATTCTGGCCAACCCATATTGTTTCTCCTATTGCGCAACCTGCCGTTGCATAAACTTCCTATACTCTTCCTGAAAGACTTCCACATCATACACCCCGCCATCTAACTCATACAAGGCACTCATAACATCTTCTGCCTTCTCAGATGTAGAGCTAACTTCACCCTCTATGCCCATCTCCATCATTAGTTCGTTTATTGCCATGTATAGATATATTAGTTTTTCTCTGCTTATTTTACTATCTGGTAATCTTGGATGCATATTTTACCCTCCTAACTATTATCAACCAACATTTTCAATACCTTCTTCATCTTGTCATCTTGTAGCGCATTTTTTATTAAAGATATTGTTTCCAATAACCCTTCCATTCTATAGGTATTAATACCTTCTAGGGCTTTATTTATTTCCTGTATATCTCTTTTAAGAGGTTCTAGGCTCTCTCTAACTTTATCCACCCTTTTATACATAGATGGCATTTGGCTGTCCATCTCTTCAAACATAGCATAAGAAGACTCTAATTGCTCATCCAAGGCTTCCCTATATGCCTTTTTGATCCTTGCAGACCACCCTTTAAATATAACAACATCCTCATCTAACGCTTCGAGGCCTGTTTCTATATCTCGTTTTGATTTTGCTATATACTGTATAACTATCTCGCCAGCTTCTACATCATCCTCAAACGATTTGAATTTATCAGCTATTTCCTTTGGTACGTATATGTGTTCTTTTTCACCCATTATTCTTCCCCCTCTTCATCTATTAATTCTATGCCTACTAGGGATCTATTTCTATATGTTCCTTTCTCCCTCAACCACATCTCCATAAAATGAACCTCGGTAAAAGTTACATGCTCTTCTCCCATGCCAAACCCATCTGGAGTGCAACACCTTTCTACACATATAAATTTAATCATTATTCTTCCCCTTAATACAATAATAAAAACGACCTAACTCCCATTACGACCATAAGAACGCCAACACCACAAAAGGTTATTGAAAATACAATATCCCAGAACATCATTCCTCCTCCCCATAGTAACAATCTAGTAAGTCTTTTATATCCTCTTCATCCCATCCATCATACTCTAAAGCTAATTGAGTTTCCTGACGATCACCCTCTTCAGATTCCCACTCACAACCACCGTCCAAAAATTGAGGGCAATAGATACCACAATCTCCATTAATGCCCACTACTTCGCATACTGACATTCCAGCCGGATAATTACCATCTATAAAAGCCATAGCGTTACCACAATTATCTACGTCTTCCATAGTACGTATAGGTTTATACCCGCCATTAGCAGCAGCTTCCCCATAACCATCATACACTTCCTTCCTAGACTCTATGGCAGTTTCTTTCAACTCTCTTATGGAAGCCTTTTCTGGGAGTTTATCTAGGGCTATTTCCTTAGCTCTTTTATCTAATTCATTTCTAGGACTAAATGTCATTATTCTTCCCCAATCTTCATAATAAGTTCTTTAAAAGTTGGTGCTGTGGTAACACTCCATGGGAAGCCACTGACAAGTGTTACGTCACCATCATCATTCATTTCTATTTCATAGCCATCCCTTATTAGAATACCCATCTTCTTAATCCCAGCCTCCATAATGTCAGACTCACTGCGTAACTTACTATAACCTTTCACACAATCCTTAAGACAACTATTACATATTTCAAGTTCTTCTATTTCTTCACTCATTATTCTTTCTCCCCTACCATTTCAATCAAACTTAATAATGTTGATGCAGATTCTAATTTTGTTCCAACTTCGTCTATTAAATATACATACCGTTTATTAACGAAATAATTCATCTCACACTCTATGGTTCTGTCATCAAACCCAGTCATGAATTTATTTAATTTCTCAATTCCAGCCTTTATAATATTAAGCTCGGAGCGCAACCTGTCATTCTCTTTTATGGACTCAACATTACATATCTCACATATACCGCTTAGATCTCTTTCTTCACTCATTATTATCCTCCTTCTCAAATCTTTCAAGATCATCTTCCCATGCACAATATTTATCGTAGAAATCTTCTACTGAGTTAAACCATTCTGTTCTTGGTCTCCTAGCTATTAGCTCTTCATGAGATTCTTTTTTTATTATTGGAGGGGACACATACACACATCTTAATCCGTCATCTGGATGAACATCTATGGTAACTCGATCTGGATGTATAAGATCTACATATCCATCAATATAATATGGGTTTAATTTAACATCATCTAATGGTTTCAGTATCTTTAAATTCTTTGATAATTTAACCTTCTGGATAATCCAGTAAGCATTTTCTAATTTCGGTTCTTCCCTATCCTCTTTCTGTTTCATTGTTGCTAATTGATCTATGCATTTCTCACACCTTCCACATGAAAAATTCCCGACACAGATATCCCCACTGTATTGATTTTCATCTTTCATAATTTATCCCTCCCTACTATCTAGAGCTTCATCTAATTCTTCCAAGATCTCAAATATTGAACGCCTAACTCTTGGTTTATATAGTTGCTCTTTTCCCTCCATATCCGGTATAAACTGAACTATGGGTTTCCCCGCCCTCAACTGACAATCAAAAGGTTCACCATCATGGTAGGGAGTTGGCTCCGACCTATGGCCCCTACAGCCACCTCTCTCACAAAAATCTTTTTTATTACAAACATACCTCATAATCAACTCTCCTCCGCATGATGATCTACATCGCCATCGTTTAATCTCTTAGCTGTGTTTAAAAATATTGCCGCTAATTCATCCGAATATCCGAATCTCTTTTGATTCATTAATATGCTCTTCATTATATTGCCATCCTTGTATCTAAAACTAGCTGACTTCCAATCACATATCATTTCTATTAGATCAATTAGGTCCATGTCTTTTATACCGTTAGGGTGATATTCTGGATGGTGGCTGTTATGTTTGTTATGATGATTAGCTCCAACTCTTGTCTTCTCTATGTATTGTTCATGTTCATCAGATCCGTAAGCGTAGGGTTTATGAGTGTGTTTTTCGTATTCTTCTTTTTCGGGAGATTGTAGTTTAGTCTGATCGTGCTCCTCACCCCTAGTCATCAACTTTCTTATCACAAAATTAAGGTAGTTCCTAACTGTTTCCATGTGTCTTAAAGTCCTGAATTTAGATTCTGTCATATTATCTCCTCAAGATAAATTCCACAAATGTTTTTCGACCATTTGTTTAAACCCGTTATCATCTTTTATGTTTTTTGATAGATATTTTAAAGTATCATTTCTCCAGTAAATGTAATCTCCCTTAAATTCATACTCACCAATCAAGCATCCCTTGATCATTAAAGTTTTCTCATATTCAAATGGAGATAAGGTATCGTACATTTCAAACTGACACTTTCTACATCGGCACAATACCCTCCATCTACCTCTCCTAATACGCTGTACTTGGGAAGTGTTGCAATATACGCATCTATTCATCTTCCGTTTCACCCCAAACTGTTACGGATGCATGCTTCATAGCATCTATTAATAATAATATTAGTTCTGGATCGTCTAATTCTATAGTACCGGTGACAGCCCCACCTAAATCTTTCTGTTTAATCAATATATAATCATCGCCGTCTTCTATATCAAATGATCCATAACAATCGTTGTAGATTGTCCATTTAGTACCCACTGTATATTCTCTCATATCCCCATCCTTAAAAATAAGTTTCTATCCAACAAACTTTCTTACCGGCCCAATTGCTATCTAATGGGGTGTCTGCCCAATCATACAAGTCTTCCATCGCATAATTAAAGTCAACTTGTTCAGCTTCCTCATCTTCGGCCATCCTCTCAAACTCATCTACTAAATTATCTCTCAACCATATTAGATCTTCGTCTAACCCTTTGTTAATATTAGACAATCTCTTAGCAATTGTACCAGCTAACTCCTGTACTGATATCTCGTAATCGTTTGCCTTATCCCATACGTCTGATAGGTCTAATTTGTTTATCCAGTTAGCCATTACATATCACCCCTCGTACCTTATTTCTCCGTTATTATCTTCCCATTCTAATATGTGTTCATATCTTGAATTATCAGCACCACCAACCCACGCATCACATCTTAAGCAACGATCTTCTATCCATATTTCTGGATATGGAACACCATGGTTAATATGGTAAGTAGTACTGCAACCACATTGAGGACAAAATACATAAGGCTTTATATCTACTATTTCAGATCTATCTTCCTCATCTCTTATAATACGGACTGATTTAATTAATTCTTTTAGTTTTCTTTTATTTAGTTTTTTACCGAGTATCCTTTTCTTCAATTTTCTTGGTAATTTTTGCCCATAATGTGAATTATAATAATATTTATATTTAGCCATTTTATATTATTCCTCATAATAATCGTAACTAATCATTACTGCTTCCATCATATTCCAAACCTGCTCGCCTTCACGTATTACTTTACTCATATCGCCAAGGCTAGTGATTACATTGTTCATTGCATGATTTAGTACATGTTGTTGTATAAATTCTTTTTTAGTCATTATTTTCTCCTTTTTTGTTTTTAATATTATATTCCCATCTGGATGCCTAGCAATATCTATTTTTATATGATTGCATTCAGGGCAACTAGCCACTAATGGGTACCCTTCATATGTACCAAACTCTTTTACATATTTACATTCATTCCCATCACCAACCCAATCGCAAGTTAAGCAATGCAATTTCATATGTTTTATTCTTTGCGACATTCTATTACCTCCTTTCCAGTTACCACCACTGATCTTTCTTTTTAATTTGGGTTGAATAGTTTCTAGTATCTGGGCCAACAGAAGTTGAATATGGCCATATATTAAAAAATTTACCAGCTTGTTTATGTGAATCTTCTATTGTCTCTGTAGCTTTAATTATTTTATCGTATAAAACCAAATCTTCTTCTGTCAAAAAATCTGGGTTTACATCTAATATAGAATTATACCATTGTCGCATTAAATCTAGTTCATGCTTCTGAAATTTTACCCCTTTCGACATTCTATCCCATCCTTTTTAAATTTCTTCATAAGCTTCTTTTGTTCTGCTTCGCTATTGCATTCTACGATGATATCAAAGCATACCTCCTCGCCTTCTCCAGAACCCTCACTCCCACTATTGTCTTCTTCGTCCTTTGGTATCCAACACATTATATCTTCTATCTCATCATCATGAAATCCAGTAATACCTAAATTAACATTTTTACTATCTAAATCATTGAAAATATCTGCAAGTTTAGGATAGTCCCATTTGCCATCAATCTTATTTAGGGCTGCATTAAGTAACCTCTCATCATCATCATCTAAATCTACAACTTTACAATCAACCTTAGTAAAGCCCAATTCAATCAACACCTTGAACGTTTGGTGCCCGCCTACTATATTACCAGATCTATCATTAAAGCAAAGAACACCAACATGACCATATCTTTCTATGGAATTCTTTAGATCAATATAATCTTGATCGTCTGGCTGTAAATCCACACGGGGATTGTATGGACTTGGGTTTATTTTATTAATGGATAATTTCTTAACCTTAGCTTTATCCATTATCTCTTTTAATTTCTCTTTAGTCTTCATATTCCCACCTCTCGCAATTAATAACGGTACATTTAAGTTTTACTTCATCCACTATATTTGGTGGATTAGAGCACATGTCATTAAACCAATAACTCAATCCACTAAACTCTAGAGAATGAAACTTACAAGAACTACATGCTCTATTTTTAGGATCACTAACACATTCTCTTTCATGTTCCAATATTGCATCTTCAGACCCAGTACGATCACAAAAACCACATTTATACAAAATATGCATATTACTCCTCCAATATACATCTACATGGTTCTATTGCTATATGCATGTCTAAAAACTCATCCACATTAACGTTATACTCCAAAGTGTCTCCACACTCAGAACAGGTCATTGTTTCTATACTAAGACTTAAAGAACTCTTAAAATACTCTGCAATATCATTGTCAACTAAGTTATCTATATTACTAAATAATACCTCTCTTAATCCCTCTATCATTTATTCCTTCCTCCAAACAGTAACTATTGTTTTGTATTTTCTATCATATACTACTACTAATTCTACATCCCTAAACATTAATAAGTGTTGACATCTATTTGGGGATGTTCTTTTTATTGGAGTAGATATGCCCTCCTGTATTATATTAATTATCTCGTTGTATTCTTTATTGGTTATTATCCAACCTAATCTTTTAGAGAATCTTTTTTGAGCATGTAGTTTTTGACATTTAACATAAGACCTGCATTCGCCTCTAGGGATGCTATGGTTTTTATTTCTTTTTAATCTTTTCTTTACAATACCCATCACATTACCATCCCATCTGAATACTTAGTGGCTATAGGCTTATAATCTTTCGAGGCTGTCTTATCACACTTCTTGCATCTTATCTTGAGGATGATCTCGCTATGGAAAAATCTATCATCATACCCATCAGATTCTTGTTCGTTGTCACAATGTTCACACTTATAGATAGCTGTAAAGTCTCTTCTATGTTGCCGTATAATCTCTTTTATATACATCTTGTATTATTCCTCCCTTTCGTCATCTATTATTTCTAAATCCCATTGTGGTATATTTACATTATACTCTTCTTTATCTTTATGGCAATACACTATAATTTCTCCAGTATATGCATTGAATATTACAATATGACCCATGCTATACTACACTCCTCCTAAATATAAACTTAACCCTCTCCCACCAGCTCATTCTCTCATAAGATACTAGAGTTTTAAAGGCTTCTCTGTATAACTCATCTAGTTGTTCTATTGTGTCTTTGTTATCGTCTATTGTAGTAGTCATATTATCGAATGTTTCGAAGGGTAGACCAACCGCTTTTTGTGCGTCATCATTCATACTAATGACTATCTCTTCACCATCTGCGTTAGTAAATACCCTACCCTTTACCATGTCAGGAGTCATAAATACATCTTCATATAGTATAGGATCAAAGATGTATCTGTTAGCCATGTCTCTTATTTCTTTGGAGTCTTTATCGACCTTTATGACTTGTATTTTTCGTATGAGTATCATGATCTTAATCTGTTTATAGCATCTTCCATAGTTGGATGTTTCTCATACATTCTTCCCTCTCTTGAACTTCTCTTATGCAATAAAAGTTTCAACATGCCTGGACCACTAGGCTTTATCTCAAACCGGATCATTCTGTCATGAGCCATAATGACAGCATTAGTAAGAAGGTTAAAATCATATGTTGACCAACCATTATTGGTGCAATTAACCTCTATTCCATTAGGTCCACATTCTTTCACCTTACCGCATAGATGATGTTCTCCACCCACCAGATCGCAGATCATACCAAAACATTTAAATTGATTATCGCTCATCCAGGGATAATAATTATTTCTAATACTAACCATCCACTCATCTTTTGTTGTCATAATAAAGACCCCTTATCCACCATCTCTGTTATTGTTTGTCGCACCATATCTTCATAAAACAACCAATAGCTAACATTCTTTGCTACCCAATAAGACCCAAATATAAAAGATACTGCCAATAACAAAACCAATATAACTATTAATATCCCACCTAAATCTTTCATAAATAATCCTCCACGTTTACTATTGTTAAAATACCATCCTCGAACACTCCACCAGTGTCTATATAAAGCTGATTCTCGAACAATAACGGCTCGTTAGACTTTATGGGTGTATGTCCAAATATGAATAAATCTGCACCCTCTATTCGTTTAGTTTTACCCCTTATAGATGAGTGTATTCTATTCCTATCCCACATAGCGTAATGGGCATCACTGTAATCATCCTTACCCTTATCAAACTCGTATTCGTTGTATGGGTAATCTGAATGACATACTATAATCTTCTTACCTTTGAAATGAGCCTCTATAACAACTGGATAATTAACCGCATTCTCTATCAATTCCCTGGCGTGATCTTTCTTATCTTCTGGGAGTTGATCATACCATCCACCGCCATTCCCTTCCATTATCCATGTCTGTTTAGAGAACCAATCATCCCAAAATGATCTCATAGCCAAATCTTCGTGATTCCCTAATACAGGATGGAACCATTTCTTCTGGGCAAGTTCCATGCATTTTATGTTATCCTTGCCTCTATCAGCTAGATCACCAACAGATAACATAGTATCTTCTGATTTCTTAAATCCGACTTCTTTTAGTTTTTCTTGGAATTCGTCGTAGCATCCGTGGAGATCGCCAACAGCAAACAATCTGCCTTTTTTACGTCTTAGTCTTTTATATATCATCTTATCTCATCCAGTATTTTATCAACAATTTCTCTAGCCTTATTATTATCATATTCATACAAAGCTTGTTTTAATTTATACATATCTCTAATTAAAAAACCAAAGATTTCTTCATTCAATCTTTTAGAAACTATTTTTTTCATATGCGGGAGATCTTCGTCAGTACATTTTACTTCTTGGCCCCATTTAGCACCAATATAATATTCATATAATCTCTTGTCTTCATCATGATAGGGTTGATAATCTTTGCTTTCTTCAGTAAATGGTTCTACTAATTCTGTAAGTTTTGGCAATAAATGTGTGTACAAATCTGATATCAAATGAGCTTCTATATTTTTTATTAATTTATTCATGTGCTACCACTCCTCGAAATCAGTTAAATTTATCTTCTCACCACATAAACATTCTACTACAGCACATACACCAAGACTTGTAGGTATAAACTTAAAGGCGTGTCTACCTCCTATAGCACCACCATCAGTATCGCAATGATCTTTCCATTCTAGGTATTTATCGTATTGTTCCTTGGTTAATTCAAATATCATTGTATCACCATGTGTCACTCACGTTATGCCCACGTATTATTTGAGGTTCCCATTCGCCATACGTCATCTCAACCCAACGCCAAGACGTTTCACCATTCTCATCATCCCCTATTCTATCTATAAAGCTATTCCTTAGCTCATCGTATTCGTCATCTGGGTATTGGCCGTAATTAGATCCATCCGGTAACATTACCACTGTAACATGCCCGTTCATTACTTCTGGAGCCACATAGAATAATTCTGGACAATCAGTCGATTTTATAAATTTTTTTATACTTTCGACTTCTTTTTTATCACATGTAGTTGCTAATACGGCGTTGTGTTGTATAATCCCCATACCATCCCCCTTAAAGTTTCACAATCCTCAATGGCTTAGTAACACCACCGTTAAACTTACACGCTGCCTTTAACGCTGTCTTAACCCTGGCTTCTGGAGAATCCCAATCCTCAGATGTATACATGGACCCTAAAGCATATTCATTGCCCACACCTATGGATTCATACTTCAATACACCTTCTCCTACCTGATAATCGGAATCTATCTCAAACAACCTACTCTTATAGCCCACTAACCATCTACCACCTTCCTCTCTCCCCTTAGAATCACTACCTGCATATCCACCTTCAGTAAAACATTCCCTAACTGAATCGACAAAATCAGTTACCATATACCTCATAATACCCTTTTTACTTGATCTTTTGGGTGGTTTAAACTTATACCTTAATAATTGCCCCATTCTAAAAGAAGATGTAAATCCCATTATAAACTCGCCATTAGTGAATACCTTACTATCCTTCCTCTCTGTTATATTATAACCTTCTACCCCTGCTGAATCACCACCCATATACACTGTACCATTATCAACCAACCCAACTATGCAAGTCATATTTATCCCTCATAATCTGGAAGATTGTCGAATTCCTCTTCTGTCATATATTCCATCGTGACCCTATAGTACTCATCTAGGGTGGACCATGCATCTAACATTAATTCATATTCTGTTGGTTGGTAAAATGATTTGAGATTACTGCCACCTAAATCTAAACAATCTACTCTGTAATATGGTTTCTTCTCTTGTTTTGGAGGCTTGGAAGGCAGCATTGACCGGGCATACTCACCTTTTGGTAGCCATACATCTTCATTTAAAATTTTTTTAGGAGGTAAATCTGGAGGATCTGGCCACGGCCCTGGTGCTTCCATTTTATCCTTAGTAGTCTCACCCCATGTGACGGGGTCATTGAATATCCTAGATGTAGGTGGATCTCCCAATGTGCTAGTCCTGGGTTGATAGCCATCATGATTATCCCTATGCGGTATCTTAAATAAACCTTTAAACCATTTTAAATCAAACATATTTTACCCCAATTTAGATGTTAGTATTTGATGATATACAAGAAGTATAGTTGCCCAGAATATTATGTACCCAGCTATTATATATTTCATAATCCAACCCTCATTTTAGCTATTTCTTCTACATATCCATATAAATGCAAACCATCACTAGCTGCAATCATAGGACCACATTTAACCCCTATCTCATCTGCCATATATTTCTGGAGAACAGCTATTGCTGCTAAATTTGCACTAAATGCCGTCCAAAGCTCCCAGGACCGCCATGCTAAATTGAACCGTAATTCATTGTCTATAATTTTAACAGTGATCATTCTAAGACAGGGTGGATCTTTAAGCTTAAAGTCGTTTGGTTGTGCTACTTGCAATACTGCCTGATTAGTGTTGGGGGTTTTCTTTAAAATATCAATCCAATAGTTGATCTGCTCATAAATCCTATTACCGTAGGAATAATCCTCCCCTGGCTCTACATTGTCTGTCATTATATAGGGTAGGTATTGTTCTATATATCCACCAGCTACTGGATTTGGGATATTAAGATGAGCTGGTATTTGAGGCAGCATAGAGTCATATGGCTCCGAGTATGGCTTGTTTATTCTGATAACAATATACGGGTATTGCAACCTTGTTTCTCCTTCGTATGAACCGTGTTCTACAATATATTTTTCTCCGTTATCCCATATATTAAAGAGACATTGGAACCAAGCATCACTGATTGTTGTAGCCTCTATTGTAACCACCTTCATATCACTCCCCCTTCTCTTCAAAGCATTCTTGTTTATCTGTGAATTTACTGATCAAGGCACCCTCTACGCCAAACCCTTTAGACCATTTGGTAGCCTTTTTAATAACTTCAGGTGTTAAAGCTCTATGGCAATCATCACCATGCTTGCATTCTTTGTAGAATTGGCAGAACCATTGGTCTCCATAAGATATGCACATTTATTTCATCCCCCTTAAGTATTTGATTAAGTCTATGTGTTCTTTTTGTAGCTCTATGTATTTATAGTATATGTCTATGTATTCTTTTTGTATTTTATTGGAGTAGTAGCAGAACCCTATGGGTATACAAGCTAATATGAGGAGAATTATTAATGCTCCCATATATTACTCCTCATCATCTTCAAGTCTATGTACACCGAAAAGATCATAACGAGGTGGCACAATCCTACATTCCAACCACTCTTTACGACATTTATCACATAAAACCTTCACCCACGCAGATTTATCAGTCTTGCCAGCTTCCCCACACACCTCGCAAACTTTGTAGGATTTAGTACCGTATTCAATCACTAAATTTTGTATTACATTATAAAGCTCACCTTTACTGGCCCACCTCCATATCCTATATTTCTTAAATAGCTTGCGCTCTATCTCCATTGGAAAATGTAGAATGGCGTAGAATATTTTCCTCCAAATACCTATATCGTAAGTGTCATCTAAGTGGTAATAGATGGTCATCATACCAAACTTCTCTTTAACTTGATCCAACACAACACAATCATACTTATCAAGCTTACCTAATAGCTCATCAAATAAATCGTACCAGCCATCATCAAAGCATATTCCCCAATACATACATGTTTCTTGTGGTGACCCATCCGCATCCCGAAATAATTTAGGATATTTTTTAATTAATTTATCTTCTAATTCTGGATTCATTTATACCTCTATCGCACCATCATTAATTGTAACCACTCGTAAACTCCAGTCTTAGTCAAAGCCCAGTATATACAATATATCCAACTAAAAAAGAAATGTAATATACACCAAAGAACAGACTTATTAGCTATCCAAGATAGCACTACTGCTGATATGCTTCCTATCAACCCTATGTTATACCCATTATTATCACTCATCTCGTACCCTCTCCTTCCATCTCATCTAACTCTCTTTTTATTTTAGAATTAAGCCAAAATTCATCAATACATATTTGTATATCACCTAATTGTCTAGCATAGCAATTGGCTCTGGCAGCTTCCCTGTATCCTTTTTCGACTAATTCAATCAATAATAAATTCTCAGCCTTAAGAGCTATATTGGATGCGTGTAGACCATTAATTACTTCCTTTTTCGTTGGGATCATACTCATTTTATTATACCTCATCTTCCGGCTCTAGCACATACCCAAACTGTTCCTGCTCTTCTTTTGAAAGGTGGTCGAAAAGATCATACATAGCTGCGAATGGATCATCTCCTGTACCCATAGCATGGTGATATGAAGCTTTGAATGCATGGTCATTGTCGTTTGTAGCTCTTCTTGGTCTTATCTTTATCTCATTCATATTTTTCTCCTTTGAATATATTGTCATATTTCACCTTGGTCCAAAAATATGTCTTATAAATAGTTGACACGCCAGGGGAATCGCAAGAATCTAATTCCTTTGCAGGAAATTCACTGGGACCATAGTAATAACATCCATCTATATCGTCTATAAAAATCTTTTTTTCGGCTCCTGAAAGAGTAATAAGTTCTTCAATTACATCCATCATATTTCCTCCATATCAATGCAACTTGCTCTTATCTGGTTTAGTACCACCACCCATAGCTTCTGACATCTTAACCAACATCTCTAGCATCCTTCCAAACCCTCCCGATAGAAGGGTTACGCCTGGGAGTCCTATGGTTCTAGCCAACATAACAGCATTATATACTGTATTAAACAGATCATTGCAATATCCATCCTTAGTATACAGAGCTATTATAGCACTTAAGTTACTGGTATCTAATTTATTATCCTTATTCAATTTTCTTCTCCTTTTCTGTATCTTCTTTTATCACGAATCCTATTTGCTTTTTGGGGCCATCAGCGTTTATCATAATAGCCATATCTTCCATCTGAGCTAGTGTTAATTGTTTGTCCTTGTAATAATTAGTACAATCTTCTATTGGATCTTGAGCACTTAATCGCATCTCAAAGTCATAGCATCTAGCTCCCATATTACCCCATATGGTTTTATAACATTGAAGCTTTTGACAATCGTAGCATATGCCCAACACATCCTTATCGAATGCCGGTTTAACTTTATCTTCACCCCATGAGCTAAAGCCTAAGCGATTAGCACCTTGCCTTATCTCTTTTCTTTCTTTTTTTATAGGGTCTTCGGAATCACTATCAAAAAAATCATCAAAAAAGCTTTCTGTTCTTTTTACCATACACCCCTCACATTATTCCAATAACTTTCAAACGCATTATATACAGCATCAATTAATTCTCTACCCCTCTCTTCTGACATAACCCAATTAGACCCATCCCATTTTATATTCGGCTCCTCTCCAGTTTCATCATATTTAATAGTGGCATCACATAGCTCTATGTGGTGTTTCTCGCAAAGAGAAAAAGTGTGTTCATCTTCGTTGTAAAACGAATCGTCAATTTTACCTCTAAAAAGTGGTATATATACCTTTATCTTCAATAGGTTTATGGAATTTACATGGAGCATCTAGGTCATCTATCTTGCGATCTTCTATATCAGCCCAACTGTTTATATTATTATTATCTGACTTACAATAAAACAATTGATCTGTTTCACCAGTAGTAAGATCGGGTATCCATCTATAGCGCAATTTTCCACATGTATAGCAATTATTATCTGTCATTACGCAACCCTCTTACATTGTGTCCAATGAATGTTATCATTTGATTCCACAACTGTTTGCAACCATCTATCATATTTATAATCAGATTTTGTACTCCCATATGTAGCACAATTATATATCAATAATACTGGACTATTATCAGATAACTCAAAAAAATGATCTTCTTGATGTATTGATTTTAATTGTTTTATAAGATATTTAGCTTCACCATATGTACAACCCCAATTCTGGAGGAACCCGCACAGGTTGTCATAATAATCCCACGGGTCGGGGGAATGGGCGGGGGTGGCAGCGGCGGCATGCTTGGAGATGGACTCAGCGTAATCCTTGCAGGGAAGATCGGGCTTTGTTATCTCGTGGTCTTCATACCATTTAAGAAGAAGGTTAGCATCGTTTGGCTTCTTACCTCTTATATTGCAATAGTACCTTTTCTGGTTCTCTGTATACAATCCCTTGCATGTGTGGCAATTCTTTTTAGTCATCATTCCCCTCTAGTGTGTATATGGTCTCAAATTGGCTTACCCTCATACTTGATCTAGTCCCAGTCTTCAGGTATTCATATTGTACATATCCATCTAGGATTTGGATTGTTCTGACTTTTTTTACATCAGTATTGAATGGGTCTCTATTGTTTAATATGTAAATCTTTTCAGCCTTTATCATAGTTACACCTCTAATATTTAATTTACCACAATACGGTTTAATAAGTCAATATATTTCTTATATGTAGTATAAATAAAATAGGGGGCGTTTAGCCCCCACACATCAAAAATATTTTCCCCACTCTCTCACACTCTCATTAGCCGTCTCTCCATCGCATTTAAGCCACTCAGGTCATCACTATATACACTCTTATATGCCGGAACTTCGACGAAGTTATCACTAAACATCTTCAAAGGCTTTGGATGAACTATATCCATCGTTGATTCCATTCTCTTTATAGCCTTCGCAGCTCTTCCCTTTGCTATGGTTCTACCCTCTTTCTTATTGGGCATGTCTAGATCACTTGCTACTGCTATCCCCCTGAAATACTCATTAGACTCATAGTTTACTATCAAGCATACCGTTATTGCCGGTCTGTTCTGTTCGTCTCTTAGATAGTAATAGTATTCCTTTATTTTTACTGACTCACTCATTGTTCTTCTCCTTCTTTATTGGTTAATGTAGTTACTCTTGCCTGTTATTGATCATCTTCATCAAAATCGTCAAAGACCCATGGCTCGTGCCCCCTATCCTTCTTTGTTATTATAGGCTTCAATACATCAGTATATCTTCCTAACCATGATAAATAAGCAGGGAATGCTAACTCCTCTTCTCTGTCATCCATTACATTGTCACACTCTTCTGGATCAATATAGGATAAGCCTATTAACATATCTCTTAGGTGTCCTATATCACTAGAGGGTATTGTAACATCCTCTCCGTTAATGTCAAGTTTTATTTCTTTTAGTTTGATCATATCTAGGGCCATCTTCTGTGAGCTTCGTGTATCTCTTCATAACCATCGTATTCATCTATTACCCATTCAACGCCATCTGGGATATTAATTATTCTTACTTCAGCGTATTTACCATTAGATTGTTCTTCCCCAACTTTCTCTATTGCTGCTATAAGTTTTGGATAAGCACGATATCTATAATTATAATCATCCTCAATGGCAAATGATTCATTTCTTAATTTACCATAACCGTCCCAAGGTATCCCCAACTCATTAAACAAAGCCTCACTTAAACCAAACCCACCGTAACATCTATTTATAGCTATCTTCATATCTACTCCCCCTGTGGATATTCCCCTAATCACATTCCGGCACATATAATCCACATCATCCATACGTACCAAAAAACAATGAAATTAGCCAAAGCCAATCCGCATAACCCAATAAAAATGCCTATAGCTCTTACATATTTATTCATCCCTATATTCCTCTTCAACGTCAACTCGTAGTGTGCTCCAGAATGTATATCATACACTATTTATCCATCTACTGTAGCTCATTAGACTCTTCCTTTAATAGCTTATTAACAACCCTAGTTGCCCTTAGCTTTAAAATATAATTATCTTCATTGACTTTATTTTCCAATAAAGCTTTCTTAAACCAACCGCTATAATATACTTCCCTGCTATTATATGTAAGCATTACGCTTAAACGTATCCAATCACCATCAGTCTTTATTTCTCTATATGTGAGGTTTTCGATATCATCAGTTGTTATTGATTTTATCCTCATTCCTCCAACTCCTCAGCATCATAAAGCACGTCTGGTTCTGCGCTTATTCTGAACTTCTTACCATTAACTGTGATTACAACACTATCGTCCATAAGATAATAGTCATTCTCACAATTAGAGCGTTCTGCATACTCCAAGGCAGCATCTTCCTCATCCATTGCGTACCTCTCATATTCATCGCCATCCTCATTTATGATTGCGAATAATTTGCAATGACATTTAGTTACACGATCAAGTCTATATTTTCCACATTTATCACATCTCCACATATTAATGATACCCCCCTTTGTAACCCAAAGCTAATGGTCCCCTATAGATTTCCTTCCCAGTGCCACCACAAGCACCACATGGCGGTGATCCGTTGTTATCATAATAGCCAGACCCGTTACATGCTGTGCAAGCTCGTAGCCTCCACCCATATACAAACCTATCAAAATATTCTTTTCTTTCTGCTTTACGCTCTTTCCAGGTCAAACTGTGCCTCTTATATATCATATATCGTAATAGAAGTCTAGACGTTTCTGTAAGCTATTAAACCTCTTGAATAGTCTAGCCCTTGTTAGGGGTTTGTCTCTAGCCTCTTCGTATGCATCTTCTATCTTCTCTAGGATCTTTAGTTTCCAATTATCATGAGGTCTTATTCCTGACTGAACATACCAATGTCCTCTTCTCCAGGCTGTGCCGAGCTTACTACTGTTCCATATTCTTATGGGAGTAGGTAGTGACTCTATGTAGTGATTATCACATAACTTGAGGTTGGGTTTCTTTTTAAGTATGTCTGGGTCTTTAAGTCTTCTTTTCATCTATCCCTCCATTATAATTATCACATATCCCATATTCATCTATAGGACAAGGGTGTTTTGGGTCTATATTGCAATAATAATCCATTACTTGGCACCCTGGATTGTAGCTTTCGATTACATATATACAACTAAAACACTGTGGTGCTTCTCTTTTGTAATTGGGTCGTTTATCTGCCATCCAATCTACCACTCCTCCTTTATCGTGCAATATACGCAATATATTATGCAATTATTGCATATTGGTGGTATATTAGTTAACACTTCCTCCCGCCATGTCTGTAGGGTCTTGTCTTGTTAAAATTGTGTTTCTGAAGCATCCCTTTCTGGAGATCTATATTAAGATGGCCACACATATCTAATATTCGTATAACTACGTCTACTATCTCCTCTTCGAATTTCTTCATGTTGCCCTTGCGATATTCTTGTAGGGCTTCTGATAGCTCACAATGTATTAAAGCCAAGAGTTCCGGTATAGATCTCTTGACCTTTATGTTAATGCCTATCTTCCTTAATAATCTAGCGTGCCATTTCTGGCTGTCGTACCAGCCCTTCTTGACTGCTAGTTCGTGGACCTGCTTTTGTAAAACATTTATCTGCATATCCTGAAATCCTTAAATTTAACTAATGTCTGTACATCACCTATACATGTTATATCATCTGGAACTTGGTGGTCTTCGTCATCTTCTATCCATTTTAAGAAAATGAGATGCTTGTTATCGGGTATTACATACCAGTTATCGTTGTAATCACAGTCTAATACATATTCCATGTTGATCTCCTTTTTAAAGTTGTGGCCCCATTATCCTTATGAGGCCACGTAAGTTATGATTGATGGAATTGAACCATCAACACCATGTTCTCAAAACATGTGCTCTACCTATTGAGCTAAATCATGTGTTGATTATACGATATGTTAAATATTAAACTGAATAATGCAGATGTCGTACCACTAGACCACTAAGCCATATGTGTTTATTGGAGGCTTAGGAAGGATTCGGACCTTCGTCTTCCGCAATTAGTAATTTAATCGCACAATCAAAATTTAAACTAAAACTGTTGGTGTAATAAACTAAAGCTTAATCTTGAATCTTATTGTGTTCATATTGCCATTTACCCTAAATGGTAGACAATACATAACACATTGACTATGAAACTGCACCAAACTTTATTCAGAGAATAGATATCCAAATATATCTCTACCCACTTCTTTCCTAGTAACCTCTACAGAGTTTGCCTTCTGTCTAGCCTTCTTACATCCCATTATCATGTCGTTTAATCTCTGGATCAATTTACGCTTCCCATTAGGACTCATACTTGAAAACCATTCCACTTTAGTATATGCGCCTACGTTTTCCTGCTCTGACCACTTCTCTATCTGCGCTGGATGTTCTTTTGTGGCATCGTATAGGACTTTATGTTTAATCCTGTTTGCTGTCTTAAATGTCCTTTCTGGATCTCTTGTTTTAAAGATATTGTCTGCGACATCCTCATCTAAAACGTAATCACGTCCAGGTGGTAATGTTGGTATAGTGTCAAGTGCGTTCTTTAGCACCTTCAATCTACTTTCCATCCCAAGAAGAAAGGTTGCTGGTAGATCTTTAGATATAGTTTCCCCATTTACAATAAGATCTGCTTTTGCCATCTGATTTGTGGACTCCTTGGCCAACATAACATCGAAATACCTAGAAGAATGATCCGACACACTCTTAAGTATTTCATCTACAACATATGTTACCTGCTGTGTTTCTGGTGGATAATGTGTACCATCATCACCATCAAACATCTCCAATTCTCTTTTGAAGCCATGAAAGAATGCTGGAGTACTGAATTTAGTCTTAGCATCATGCATAGCATCCTTTGCTCTAGCCTCAAGATCCCCCTCTACTGCTAGAATTTCATGAAGTTTTGTTTCACCCATTTTATTTTCCCTCCCTTTTAATATACTTTGTTTTTATTTGGTGGATTGCGGCAGAGGACTCACACCTCTACACGGCTCATCTACTCATCGGCATCTGTAACTATATCGTCATATAGTTGGGTAGAACCAATTACTACAGTGCGTCGCCTCGTGAATGCGTCTATTTCTTTCGCCACGCAACCCTTTTACTATAGCGAATTTGTCGGGTATAGTAAACTTTATGTTATTTTAATGGTGGTAAATCAGCCCACTCATCTACAATATACCAATCGAGCAAAAAGGCATTATTATAAAATTTAGCTGAAGCAATTGTCTTATTCATGTCTATAACGCTATTTATCACTGCTGCATTCTCAATATTACCTGGTTTATCCCTAGCCAACTCCAATGTTTTAGCGGTAGCTTTATATTTCTCTATAAAACATCTACCTTCTAATCGTGAAATTGGCAAAGAAATTAATGAAATTAAAAGACAAAAACCACTAATAACAGTAAACAATTGTGTAATATCATATGCATCGTTATATTCCTTTTTCCATAAAACTATACCCACTATAAAAATTATTGCAAATACTACAGGTAACATAATTCCCCTCCCCAACATTGTTTTATATTAATATTATATCCCATCCCCATCCTGATAACAATCTAACGCTTCAGCTATAGCCGCTGCCTTATCATATGTCTCATCTGATACATAGCTCAATTCCCCAAACCCGCCTAAACTATAGCCTATTAACTGAGCAAATTGTTCCCTATCATCATCACTGAAGTCTATTATAGCTAGGTTATTCATGTCATGTTGACTGGTATCTAATAGAAATCTGACCATAGCATTCTTCTTGAACCTTATAGAGCCGTGTTTATCTTTATATAGTGGTTGTATTGGGTGATTTGTCATGCCTTCTCCACCGGTGCATCATCTGACGCATCTGTTAATGTTATCATGTCCGGCCAAATGAGAGCTACAATTGGTAAAAATAACGCCATCACTATTATTACCGGCATAGCTATTAAAGATATTGCGAATTTCTTAGGTCTATTTTTCATGTTATCCCTTCCTCCTGTAAGGTGACGGAATTTGCTGTTGGTTATGGTATCTTTTTTTTAACTTATATTTATATTTATAAGCTGTTAGAACTACACTCCATTTCCTTGTATATAATAAAAACATATCTTTATTCTTAAACCTAGTCTTCCACCTTGTAACATGTCTACTAACTCTATTTATAAAAACTGCTTCTTGTGTTTGTATTCTTCTTTTTAATTCCGTATGATCATCATCTGTTAGAGCAATTCCAAATCTTTGCCACATTCTATTTTTTAAATGTTTATATTTGTTTTCCAAATGATCAATAGTCATAGTTATAACCACTCCAGATTTCTAAATTTTTGAGTGTATGTTTCTTCGGTTTCTACTATACGGGTGTTTTCCTTGAAATTTTTAAGTTGATCTATTATCTCTTTAGCTAGATGTAACTTAAACTCATCACTCATGTAATCGGAATAATCAGCAGCGTGTAAAAGGATATAGCAAAATTCGTTTATCTCATCATTAGCTAAATCAGCGTATTCCATCAATTCATCTTTCTTATCTTGTATATCACATAGATCTTCACTTTGAACTTTCTCTATTTTTAAAAACACTATGTCACTATCATTAGGTAAATCGCTAAATTGCCATTTCTTACCACAATCACATATAAATGGAGCATGGCGATTGGCATCTAATGCTACATCTTTAGGAACGGAATCATAGTTATAAAATCTTAGAATACAAGATCCACTTTTAGATTGCCCACTAAGTTCGGTTCCACAAGCTGGACATTCAAAACAAATTGTGTCGTATGTTCCCATTATTACTCCTTTTAAAAATTTGGGCTATGGCATATTAGCTGATCAAGGGAGTTGAGATATGCACTCTTTGGAACTCCCGCTACATAGCCTCGGACTATAAATCGGAATCGAACCGACAAAACTAGTATCACCAATTGCTATAGTCCTTTCACAATAAGCTCTAGTAACCACTCTTACTTCTCTCCACTTACAAGCTTCAATTTAAATGGCCATCAGCTTCGGGCCTAGAAAGTTAAGATATTTCACTAGGTTATTGTAAACTGTAAGATGAGGTTGGATTTGCACCAACGTACCCACCAATGTGACCAGCACTGGTTTGATCTTGGGTCTCAGGCATTACCACAATTATCTAGAATTTCATGATAATGGTTCTTGACTCCACATCCCTGCATGTGTCATTAACGCTTATGATGTGTCGAATGTCGTCCTGGGCATTGCTACTTTGCTACGTCATCTATATAATTGGCAGGCCATGGAAGAATCCAACTTCCGACGACAGGGCCAAGACCTGTTATGTTAGCACTACACCAATGGCCTATAACTCATTAATATTATTGACTAGAAAGGGATTTCCCCACCCTCAACTGGTGGTCCTTCATCATCTGGTCTAGCACCCTTACCAGACCCCAACATCTGCATCGACTGGACTACAAACTCATGGTTATATCTATTATTGCCGTCCTTGTCTTCGTATTTTCTAGTTTGATATTTAGCTGTTACTTGAACTTTATCACCACTAGCAAGATATTTCGCACAAATCTCAGAAAGTTTCCCCCATGCTACTAAATTAACCCATGTAGTGGTTTCGGTATCCTTATATTTACTATTAACAGCTATTGAAAAATTGGACACTGATGTCCCACTTTCTATGAATCTTTCTTCTACGGCCTTACCTAAATTGCCAATAAACACACATAAATTTAAATCATTCCCCATATTATACTCCCTTGTTAAAGATTTTCGAATTCCGTTTCCAATTGCCTCTTCTTATGTTCTAGATTAGCGATTGTATTATTCTTTAGTGCGGTGAAATCTTCCTTTATAATATGCTCAAAATAATAAAAACAATCTTCAGGCTCTTTGCTCTTCCAACTATTAATAGCTTCTTGGTGATCTTCTATCTCTTCTAATAATTTACTAGCTGTTTTTAATTTATCAATATTCATCGTCATCCCACCATTCATCTTTATATCCAGAATCAATTACAATATCCATGTCGCTTTCCCAACAGTCAGCGTTTTGATCACTGAAAAAGTCAACCATGCATTTAGCTACTTCTTTCTTTTTTTCTTGGGGGAGATAGCTACTTATTTTATTATAGAGTTCATCTGCTATCATGCTTCCTCTGCACCATCCCATATTCTACTCCTTTTCATCCGGATCATTTATATGAAATATCAAACAACACTCATAGCATTCTATATCTCTACCTATTTCATCTTCCTCTATCTCATGCTTCTCTCTACAATATGGACAATCTACTAAAATAGGGATGTAAGGAACTGCACTTTTTATTTCACTCATCCATATCTCCCCATAAATCATTCAGGTGTGATATTGGAACATAAAGAAACTTTGCTAACTTGAATTTCATATGAGCTATTTCTCTTTCAAGTTTTACTATCTCATCTTCCTTGTCTTTTAACATTCTCTTTAATTCAATTGTTCTTTCAGTTTCTTCACTCATCTATCTCTTCCTTGAAGCCCATTTCCATGTTACCATATTTGAATGTATTTATAAAAAATACATTCTCGCAATGGGGGCATTCACGTTCTTTATTTAACTCTCCTATGGCCACAGAAAAATAAGTTTTACAATGGGGGCAACCAACACGAAATAACACCATATGCGGTCTAGCTTTTAGTAGTGTCATCCTTATCCCCCTTATGTTTCTTGAGTATTTCATTTACGTATGCCTTTGCATCATCTGGAGACATCTTCTTAATATACATATAACCCACTACTGGTAATTGGAAGCCTACAAACCAAGATGTTGTTGCGTTTATTATAAAGGCTATTATGTATAATGCTGATACTAAGAGACAGGGGGACATTACATGCCACCAAGACCAATCTACTGCTCCTGATAGTTTCATTATTATAAATAGTATATTGGTGGGGACAATCAAACCCGTACTTTGTGATTGTGCTTTTGGTAAATTGGGGTCCATATTAAATCCTTTCGTTCCAAGCTTTAATCATATCTTCTTTTGTTTCGCCATTGTATCCTGTTTCTGAGCATGGTATCTTACATCCCTCACACCAGATAGCCCAGTTTTGTTGATCTCCACCGAGACTTCCCATTCTAGGTTGTCTACCACAGAATGGACATGGTTTCAATGTTTCTGTCATATATTACCTTTAGGAGGTGTATATGGGAGAGGAAGGAATCGAACCTACATGCATTTAAGCGAGTGATTTACAGTCACCGAGACACACCACCTGTCTAACTCTCCCAAAAAATTTCTATTATTCATGTGCCGGTGAGGAGTAGAATTGACATTTGGAGGATGTACATGAATAATCCCCACCGACACGAATAACTATTTATAACATTTTGATCTATATAAGTCAAGGGTTAATTAAGTTTTCTTATAATCTTCCCATGCCATCACTTATAAAGCCTAGAAACATAACTGTTCCCCATTTAAAGATTATTAAATTCTATTTCTAGTTGTTTTTTTTATTCTCTCACAATCTAATAATATTATTTCTTTTATTTTATCAAAAGCTTCATTGGATAAATAATATGTATCAAAACTCTGGAAACTATAATAATCGTAATTATATGTCTTTTTTAATGTCTCCTGACTATATCTGTTAACACTCTCTATTTCTCTCATTATTTCTACGCCTCTCTTAAATCTCTCTAAATCATTTAAATCCATAATCACTCCTTGTATAAATTATCGAATCTGGTCTGTTCTTTCTTGAAGAGGAGATCTATCTTGCCTGTAGCTCCATTCCTCTGCTTTGCTATTATTAGCTCTGCTTTGCCTTTGTTGTCTGCATTTTTATTGTATTGTTCATCACGATACATAAACAATATTAAATCACTATCCTGCTCCGTCGATCCAGAATCTCTCAAATCAGCCATGTGAGGACGTTTGTCTGGCCTATCCTCTACCTTTCTATTTAATTGAGAAAGTAGTAATACAGGAGCACCGAAATCCTTAGCAAGGGCTTTTGCTCCCTTAGTTATATTGGCCACTTCGTTTTCCCTGTTATACCCCTCTCCTTCAACAAGACCTAAGTAATCAATAACCACTAAGGCTATATCACCAACCAGCCTGACTATCTTTCTTAATGCCGATCTCATGTCTAATATGCTAATACCTGATCTGTCATCTATGTACATTGGGAATCCGGATAGTTTGTTTGCACTGTCTGTTATTTTGGACCAATGATCGTCTTTTAATGTTCCGGTTCTTAGTTTATTGGAGTCTACACCCGAATCCAAGCTAATCAACCTTACTCCCAGTGATTCCTTTGACATCTCCAGGCTGAATATAGCTATAGCTTTGTCCGTAACTTTCGAGGCATTGTACGCTACGTTAATGGCAAAGGCTGTCTTGCCCATACTAGGTCTACCTGCCAACACAATAAGATCGGTAGGCTGAAGCCCTGCTGTCATTCGATCTAAATCATGAAAGCCAGTTGGTAAACCAGTTAAAGATCCCTCGGTGCTGTAGGCCCTCTCTATCTCCTTAAACGACTCTTTCATAACATCGTTCATGGGAGACAGCTCCACGTCGCTCTTGACTTGGGCTATATCGTGTATCCCGTGTTCTGCAAGCTCTATTAACTCTTTCGTTTCTAGACTCTTATCAAAGCATGACTCTATCGTGTTGGAACAAGATATGATAAGCCTACGCCTAACAGACAGGTCTCTGATTATTTCAGCATGATATGTTATCCCTGCTGATGTAGACATGCCGTCTATAAGAGATGTTATATACTCATTGCCACCACATTTTTCTATCTTACCCTTTTTAGTTATATGCTCAGATAGTGTAACGAAGTCAATTACTTCTGATTCCTCATAGATACATAACATACTATCAAATATAGTTTGATGCCCTTCTCTATAGAAATCTAATGGTGATACAATATTAATGATCCTGTCTATTGAATCATTGTTAAGTAGTATGCCGCCTAAGACTGCCCGTTCAGCATCTAAATTATGTGGGGGAGGCTTTGATATCATCTAGTAATCGTCTTCTCACACACTGTGCATCTAAATCCCTTATTATCATCCATAAGATTCATGACTCTGAGTTTTTTACCGTATCTCTTGTCTTGGAATTCGCTTTTACAAGAACATCTTTTTATTACAACCATGTTAACCTCAATAATTAATTAATAAATTCACACCCACCAGGGAAACCAAAGTGCCACATAAAAACATATTCATATTTTTGAACAATAATGATTCTATCACAAGGAGGATACCTCTAAGTATAACAAATATAGATATTATGTCTAAAATCATTAAAAATGTCTCCATACCTAATCTCTCCCTGTAGGTATTGTACCAGCTAACTCTATAAGTTGTGTCTCGGTCATATGGTTAATTCTACCAAGGACATCTAAGTATGCCATATCATCAGACACTGTAACTCCAGATATAATACCATCTGTACCTACTCTAGTAACTACAGATTTAATACCTACCATCTTTGCTATTGTTACTATTGCTGTTGTTGCCATTTTCCTGTACTTTTCTTTCATGTCTGCTCTCCTTGTAATCTATATGGTTAGTTGGCTCTAAAGCTGACTGATTCATTGTAATATCCGTTACTCTCTCCATACCAGCTTATTGTGACAGATCCCTTAATAGTTGATAGCTTGTAAAATGTCCAAGTAAAACAATCTTGATACTCTGGTATATTTACACCTTCTGGATTCACATCCGGTTCATTATCAATCTCCTCTGCTATTAATAGGGGAGAATCTATTAAATCTTCTAAATCTCCTACGATATCAACTATATCGCATGATTCACATCAATCTTGTTCGTGATATAAATAATATTTCTTGCCAGTGTTAGTAATAAAAAGCATTAGATCATCACCTACGCCACCCTCAATTTTAGCTATCGACCTACCTTTCAAATCTTCGAATTTATCCATCCTCATCCTCCTTGTTGTATATTTTCTCACAAAGTAACTCCATCATTTCATGGAAGCCTTTCGATACATCATAATCCTCAAATGTTATATGCATTACTGGGCCAACTACCGGACCATCTTGTTTACCATCTCTATGAAGCCAAACGCTTATACAATTATCATCATAACTATATGTGAATATTGCGTTTTCTGGTATCATTATATCTAATGTTTTCATCATTACTTTATCTCTTTGTAGTTTAATATTGTTAACATTTTAACATCACGATAACCAACTTCTTCCTTAAGGTATTCACATTCTATTTGAGTTTCTAGTCTTTTTAAATCCCCATTATTTGATATACTGCCACCATCAAAATAAATTATAGTACTGCCAAAATCACTACGCCATGTATCGGAAGAGTAAAAATTAAACGATACGAAGTATTTCATCATTCCCTTTATAATTTCGATAAATTAATTATATCTATATTAGGATATCTACTACTAATCTTGTAATAATTATTTCTTAAAAATTCTATTAAATCATCCATATCTTCATTACTTGATATTTCTTTAAAATTAATGACCTCACTCACGTAGTCCTTTTCTGGGTGCGGCGGCCCTATTGTTCCAGATTTTAAAAGTAATATTCTATAATGCACAAAGTATTTTTTATATTGCATCAATTAACATCTCCTATTATTTATAAATTTAAATATTTGTACGCACACAACGCACATTAAATCTACTAGTTCTAAAGGTAGAATCCACACTCCCACAATTTAAATTAACCCACCAAGCTTCATACGTACTAGCTACACACGGATAAAGCGTCCAATAACAGCCATCTAGATACCCTGGCCTCAAAGTAGTGAACCCAGGGAAATTGGTAGCCGGTTCATAACTTTCATAACTAATTAAGTCAACTAATTCTTTTACAGTGGGCAATCTCCAATCACAATAACCATCATCTCTTAAATTTTTAGCATATTCCATCGCTTCATCCCATTCCATTTTACCTGCTACCCTTGCTTGCCATATTATATTATTCGAAGAATGACTACTGGGCTTGGCTTCAGACTTGCTTGGTAATAATTTATATTCTTTGGAAATATGTGCATCTACCATCATACTAATTATATTAAATAATAATTCCAATTTAGTTTCAGATAGAGGCATTTTATTATAATCCATACAATCTAAATGTAAATCTTTGCTTAACCGTTCCATTAATTCCGATATTGATCTGACATTTTTATACTACACTCCTGTTTGTATATTTTTATAATCTACTAGACCACATCATTATTTTTATGGCGGCAAAGCCCAGAATCGAACTGGGACAAGTTTTACCTTGGACGGTTTAGCAAACCGCTGGATTACCATTCTCCCACTTTGCCTTATTTCCTCAACTCTATTAATGCCTGAGACAGATCCATACTAGCTCTCTTAAGAGAAGCGGTTTCCTTGCAACCCCATTTTAATGCTGATTTGTCACTTTCTATTCTCTTTTTTAATATATTAAGCTTATCCATAAATCTTTCTATCTCATCCTCAACTTCTAATATATTATACTCAGTTATCCCCATTCTTTATCTCCTCCTGATATTCATAGCAAAGCTCACCCTTCCTCACTGAAAACACATCGCTTAACACGCATGCAGTTTCTAAGTGCGGGAATTTCCAATACTTGCAAGTTTTATTACAATCAACAAGCTCCTTCCCCTCTAGCTTGTTAAGTTTATCATTAATTAAGTGTGCCATCTCTCCCCCTTAATCTCTATCTAATGCTCCTTGCGCAATTCTTATACACTCCTTGTATATTTCTATCATCTCTTCTATATTATCCTTATTTTTACGGGCGGTGTCAAGTCCTTTTTGAGCTTGCGCCAATAATTCTTTTATTGCCATTGTCTTACTATCACATTCACAGTTAGAACATCCACTCATATTAGTCTCCCTTATTGAAATTCATCATCAATGTAATTTTGAAATAGTTTCATATTCATAGGTTCCCACTTAGTGTCAATTAATGATACTCCAGGGACATAACATTGACATGGACAGGATGTTGGATTGTCCTCTTCATCCTCTACGACCAAAACACATAAATTTTCACAGTAATCACATCTATAAATTGTTTTCACTTATGTACTCCGTTTGATAATCTATGATTTTCATTTTGATATCTATATTATGTTTATCCCAAAAACTAAATCCAGTGTCGTGTCTTTCTCTGTGATGTTTATTGCACATTGGAACAGATCTAGTGTCGTCGCATTTAATGCTAGTTCCACCACCTTTAAATTTCTCATGATGGGCATTGGACTGTGGCGATCTTTTACATATTAAACATGGCTTACCCCTTATAAAGTCAAGATAATCCTCAGATCTAAATATCTTTACTTTTGGTTGGGGGTTGAAATGTAAGTCTCTAATCCATCTATCCATTTAGCACCATATACTTGATATAATTCAAAACGTATCTAAATATGTTTCTGTCATTCCATTCACGTACAGCTCGTGTGCTATAATCATACCACTTAGAGGCGAATCCGCACCCATCGTTATTCATATCACACATAACTATGAACTGATAAGATATGTGTTTTCTGTCTTTACATTCCGTTGAATCGAAAAGAGCTGGTGATTTAATTGTCCCACATTTGGGACATGGTTTTAAATTATTCACCTTTAACTGTTTTCTCGTTATTCCTAGTATTCCATTTTTTTATAACGCCTTCTTTGGTTCCAGCTCCAATCTGAGCATCGCACCCTCCAAACCTAGAATTACATAAAACATAAAACCTTATTTCATCATTATTATCGTAAGAACCTCCTCGTGACATATAAACAGGAGCCTCGCAAGATCCACAAAAAGGACATTTATTTATACCTAAATATTCATTTTCTATTCCGTTTTGTTCTCTTCTCAATCCTTGCCCACTATTAAAATAACTCATCATTCCCCCTTAGCTGTTTTCTCGTTATGACATGCTCTACACAATGATTCTAGATTATTCCAATCATATAGTAAGTCTACATCTCCATTATGTTTAATCTTATGGTGAACGTCTTTTACTGGAGTTACATGGCCATTTCTGAGGCATTCCTCACAAAGAGGGTGTGCTTCGACATATCTATTCCGTAGCTTCTGCCATCTAGTTCCATACCCTCTATCCGTAGCTGTTCCTCTTTGTTTCTCATATCTACCGTTGATAATCTTATCGTGTTCTTCGCAATATCCATTATCTACTAGTTCGGGGCAGCCTGGGTATCTGCATGGTTTCTGGGGTTTGGTTGGCATATGTTACTCCTCTAAATCAATATGTATATATTGTATATTACACTCATCTAGAACTTCTTTAGATTCAGGGTATATGGCGGGAGAAACACCCCCATAGTAGACTGTTGTTATTCCGGCGTTCACTATAGCTCTAGCACACATAACACAAGGGAATCCTGTACAATATAAGACTGAATCTTTAATCGAGGTTCCACTATATGCAGCAGATATTATCGCATTCACTTCACTATGAATACTCTCACAGGCCTCATACCTCTCACCAGACGGTATGTTTAGTTTTTCCCTGATGCATCCAGTTTCAGTGCAATGTTTATATCCAGACGCAGACCCATTATATCCTGTCGTCAAGATTCTATTATCTTTAACGATGATAGATCCATGCTGCCGTCTAATACATGTTGATCTCTTGGAGACTAGATAAGCCATCTCCATAAAATATTTATTCCAACTTATCCTGCTTTGAATAGTCACCTGATTTTAAAAACCTCTTTACGTATCTCTTAAAACATGTTTGTAATTTGACACATGTTTGTGTGTACATCTTCTCTGTTCTGTAGAATTCCCTAAGCGTATCTTCTACATCGTATAAACATAAATACATGTCTGCTAATTCTATAAACCCATCTTCGCTAATAGAATATTTGTAAGGCTCACAAGATAACCATAACCCTACATTGTGATAAAATTTCTCGTTCTTTAATGGGCATGGTCTTACGTTACAATCCATACTCCCGTTATACAAACACTTCCTTTTCCTCTTTGTCATACGTACCCCCCCCTATGTAATTTCGCTCTTTACATTAGGGGGAATATAACCTAATTTTGTAGGTTTTTTCTTAATGTTTCTCTATATTTTTTTATTATCTTATTAATGTAGGGTTGAGAAAGTCCAAGTATATCAGCTATTTGCTGTTGAGTTTTTCTAAATTTGCCACCCTTTAAAAAATATTCAAAAATAATAATTTCTTCCTTATTAGTTATATTTTTAGGGTCGTCTATGTCGGAAAAAACGGCATCGTAGTCATTACTGTCATTGTATTTTACGACGCTTTCCATGGGTGGAATATAATCTTGATCAGCATACTTTTCGGCTTTCTTACACAATTCAGTGCATTTATCTCTTTTATTACATTCGTTACATAACATGAAATCACCTACCTTTTATCGGCATATAACATATTTTTAGAACAATGTCAATTTTTATTTATCATTTCTATTGCAATTTTATTATATTTATTTCTTAAACCCTCTGTATTAAAATTATAATTAACTTCTTCTAATATAAAAATCATAAATTTTAAAACGGAAATAGAAGCCCTCATTGGGAATATACTAACAACTTTATCTATAATTATTAAAATATAATAATCTAATATATTATCCCAGTTTTTTTTCTTTTTACATTTATTAACATACAGTTTGTTATAATTCTTAATTGTTATCCACTCATCTTTAGCGTCTAGAATTACCTTATATGGATTATTGTCAATATTTACCATTCCGAATAAATCGTTAACTATTATTAACCCAAGCTTATGTAATATATTGTTGATTTTTATCACGCCATGACATTGATAGAATATATCTTCACTAATATATTCATTGGTATTTAATAACTCATCTAAGATATTACTTCCGTCACTAATGATCATTTTTCATATATCTCAAAATAAGCTACAGCTAATGCGAAGGCTTGCCAAATATCAGCTCGGAATCCATAAAAAAATCCAGGAGCTTTCTTCGTGCCTTTACCATAATTCTTTTGTCCATATGCAAATCTATCTATCAGGGCTTGTTTTATGACTTTATCATTTATCTTGGGGCCACCAGCACCGGTTAAAGCTATCCTTACATCATTTCTGGATATATATACCACCTTACCACCTTGACCCTCCCATGATTCCTGGAACCTACCAGACCATAAGAGTGTATCTCTGGTGGTTTTACCCATAGTATAAGGATTAATTTTCTCTATAACTAATACGGTTTTAAAATCTTTGAGTGTGGCATTCTTCAACTTATTCCTAAGACATCTTATAATTATCTCATTAGATTCTTTGTTCTTGTTTATAATATGTTTATTATCCCACGTAACATATCCAGATTCGGTAGTGCCTGGGTCTATTGCTATTATCTCTGTCATATTGATTCTGCCTCCTTCCAATAAGTGCAATTGTAACACATTGGATCATAAGGTGATGAGTCACCTTGTTGTTCTGTGTAACTGAACCCCCATGGGGATTTGGCGTTTATTATTTTTAATTTAGCCCTTTTCTCACACGAACTTCTTTGTATTATAGCGTTACCAAATCTTTTAGTGCATTTAATGTAATCGTGTTTCTTTACAAATTCGTCTATCTGTTCTTGTGTTATTGTCATAAAATCTCCATCATATTAATTTTAAATCCAATATCTCCCTTCAAGGAGAGATCGCAATTCTTCCAAGGTGTGTGAATCCTAATTCATTTCTATACACATGAAACATTGCGTCGGTTATTCTAAATCTACCCATTATGTGTTGCTTAGTCATTTCTACAAATCCGTTCTCATCCATAACATTTATAATCTTACGCTTACTATCTTCTTTTCTTTGAGTCGCTGCCTTATTTGTCTTAGTGTCTCTCGGAATTCCTATTTCATTCATTTTTTCCCGAAGTGTGTATGAGCTTATTCCTAAATAATCCGCATATACTTCCATATCACCAAATATGCTGTAATCAGTTCTTAACATTTCCTCAACGGAGTCGAATTTTAAAAAAACAGCCCACTCCTCCCATTCCTCGTTATGTATCGTCATATTTATCTACCTCCTTGAATTATTAATGTGCCATCCTATCATATTCCCTTAATTCAGAATGGACACTCAGGTGTTCGGTTACTAGCGTCTTAACCGCTTCTCTTCGTTTATTAGACCATTTGAAGTGCCTAGCTATACGCTCCACCATATCCCCACCAAGATAGTCGTGATAATAAAAATGAGAATAACCCTTTTTCTCAAATGCAACAAACGGCTTGGCTATATCGTGCAATAAAGCAGCCCACCTCATATTAATATCCAGAGGAGTGGCATCTACTGTTAACTTAGTATGTGTCCATAGGTCATATTGGTGATGTTCGTTATTTTGATCATAACCATCTTGGATGGACAGTTCAGGTAGTATAAATTTAAACAATCCAGTATCCATTAGGATATCTAATCCAGCAATAGGGTTATTCGACATTAATATCTTATCTAACTCCTGCATCCAGCGTTCTTTGGATATATGTAGGATTTTATAGGCGCACTTTTTAATATACCCATAAAGGTATTGGTCAACCTCAAACCCTAATTGCGAGCCAAATCTGGCACACCTGAGCATCCTTAAGGAGTCTTCCTTGATCCTCTTCTTGGGTTCACCAACAGCTTTAATGTTACCAGTCATAATATCTATTCTACCGTGATGTGGATCTATAAATCTACCATCTCTATACGCTATAGCATTCATAGTAAAATCACGTCTAGATAGATCTGCCGTTATATCCTGTACAAACTCAACTTCCGGTTTTCTGTTATTGTGAGAATAGGTCTCGGTTCTAAAGGTGGTAATCTCTACATCATGTCCAAACACTTTACAACCTAAAGTACCAAACCTTTTCCCTATATCGTAAGCCTTCCTGTTGTCGCCATGCTCATTTTTAGATTGCCTAATGAGGCTTTCTATTTCGTTTGGAGTGTGTGGGCAGCAGAAATCATAATCCTTAGGTTCCCTGTCCAGTAATATATCTCTTACAGAACCACCAACAAGATAAACTGGGGATAATATGCTTTTAACTTCTTTATATATCTCCTCGTATTCCTTCACAGATTCATCCTCCTTATCTTAATCAGCACATCGTTTATTCTTTTGTAATCTGGCTCATCTGGTAACGAGGTTTTAATCTCCTTAAACTCCTCATATGTAGTTGAGAATAATCTCATCATATCATTGATTTCCATGTCGCTAATATTAAACAATATTTCTAGGTCTTCTACTTTGACATTTAATACACTATTCTCTAACAATTCCCTACCTTGTTGTAATAATCTAAAACAATGCCTAGCGTGTTGTTTGTGTCTAGTGTGTGTCTCGCCTATTTCATGTTTATTATATAACTCTTTAGCCTCATTTAGTGCATATTTCCCATATGAAAGATATATACTAGTGTGTAAAAAAGAGTCCCTAATATCAATAAGCATTTGACCTTCTCTTGTCAATGCAGTGTATTCATTTAAATACATAAGTTCTAATATTGTTGGATTACATTTAAGTGCCAATGTGAAATATTTCTCTACCTCGTGATATTTAATATCGTGAGAGTTTAAATTAGGGTTTGTCTTAAATATTGTCTTTTCACCTTTGTGTAAAGATAGAGTTTTAACAGTAGGATGAAGAAATATCCCCATCATGTCAGTATCGCTTTCTGGAGTGTCAATCCCGTAGGCCTTAGATCCTACTACTCCCTCTAAAATAATCTTTTCATCCATTATATTTATACCTCGTATTAGCAATCATGTATATTAAATTATAACCATCTCCAGGACATAACCTTAAAAACTGGATCATATAATCACCTACACAGGTTTTATGTACTAGCGTAGCTAACATATTTTCACCATCTTCACTTCCATCTATCGGCAAAAGGAAACATTCCCCATTTTCGTTAGTGCCGCAAATCGGACAAATATCCCCTTCTGGGAACTTTTCAAAATAATCCATATACACCCCCTTCTTGACGTTGTTTTTAAAAACCTATACTCTGGTACCCTTTTTATTTTTTGTGGCAGCCTCGTGGCTCCTGATAGCCTTAAATTAAACTTAAAGGGCATATCTAACACCCCACATTAACCCATCTCGATTAAACCCAGTGGAAACGTAAGAACTTAGGTTGGACTTGACTGAGATCCTATTTTGGTTTATCCAAGTCTTTAGTAAAACGAGTGACAATAACTCCAACTTACTAATATCTGAGTACTTTTCCATCCTGACAGGATCATGGCTTAGGTTATTATCATCGAAACTGAATGAATATATCGTGTACAATAAAAAATAGTAATTAGTTATATATATCAGTGATTTATTATAAGTTGTCGGTTTAATGTGATATGAATCTAGTGCTATTTCAAACAACACACTACTGGCCATGTCGCCAGATGCACCAAAACCGAATTGTCTTTCTTTTGGGATATTATCAACCGATACATACCCTACATGTAAGTTATTGTTTTCTTTATGGAAAAATTTAATATCTGGATTCATATCGTAATATTCTGCGTAGGCATAGTGGCCTAATTCGTGGGTTAGAATGTGTGTGCCGTAAGCTAAGCCGATAGATCCTAGATCCTCCAGGAGAGCTGCATTGGATGTAGTAGAGAATAATAAAAAAAGTAATATAATTAAGAGTCTAGACAAAATTTACATACTCCTTTTCCTGGTATAAGTGTTATGTTGGTACCACCGCATCCTGGGCATGTACCGGTACCATCGTTATTTGATTCTGCTTTAAGCTCTTGCTTTAAAAAATTATTTTTAGGATCTACCTCCTCCAAAAACTTCTCCAGTCCTCTTTTCAGGAAATCCTTAAGGTTCCACTTGTAGGAGAAATAATATTTATCAGATTTTAATATTTCACAGTAATTGCATAGTGCTGAATAAATATCTTCTAATTCATATAATTTTACCGCCTTCTTGATAGAAGATGCATATTCTGTTAAGAATATATCTTTATGCACAACTATTCCTAACTCATTCCAAAAATCAAAAATATCACTATAAATATTCTTTTGTATAGTTTCTTTTGTATAGTTTCTTTTGTGTTCCCCTGTACTGGTTACTCCAAAACCTGAATTGGTTACTCTAGAACCTGAATCGGTTATAACCTGTTTAGGTAACTCCGTCCATAATTCGTAATCTTTTTGAAATGATGTATAGTGACCATCCCTTATTATTATATTACGTTTTTTTAATTCGTTTAATGCTCTAGAAACGTGTTGTTTCTGTATTCCGGTTATTTCATTTAACTGACTATTACTTATCCAATCGCTTTTCTTATTCCAACCATAGGTTTTCCTTAATATACATAGCATGATTCTAGTTTGATAGGATGATAAGTTGATTTTGCACAATGCTTCCATTATCTCATTGGCTATATTAGTGAAACCATTCTCTTTTTGTGGATTTGCCATATTTTTATCCTCTAGAAAATAAAGGTTTTATATCCTCTTCTATTTTAATTTTTTATCAATCAAAAAACTCCACCTGAATCCCACATCCTGGGCAATGAAAATACACAATATCTAAATAAGAATCCTTGTATTCTAATAAACTCTTCTTATCTCCACACCACTTACATCCAGAACATATTATCTTACTCTCTTTCTTCTTTTTTGACACTTTTACCCTCCCTAAGTGTAAATTCCAGTTCAGCTAAAATATTCCAAGCTTCATGAGCCTTATGTAGTAGTTTCGAATCTTTGTCATAGTCACACAAATGTCCCTTTAGTAGGTGTCTCCATTTCGCATCCCTATACCGTCTCTTACCATCTTTAACTTCCTCCCACCCATTCCTACTATATTTTTTAGCACCAAATGTACCAACTTCAGCCACAGCCAGCAAAGCTAATCCAAAGCCCTCTAATAGCGAGGCCATAACCTTGCCATTATCTAGTTTAGCTCCAGGTGTATGGGAATCTATACCGTTAGGGTCTTTCTCTGTCATCCACTTCCTCCAGCCAGTTGCATTGTTTAGGTTTTCTCCATTTGTACGCATTTATAAATAAATCATCTAGACTATATTTATCACATGGATCACTATTATGACTAGGATTATAACCCTTAGATTCTACAGGGCACATTATCTTGGACATATAGTTTTTACATGTTCCACATATGGGTGGATATTTATTATCTTGTTTCATATTAATGTTTCGTTTTATCTTGGTTATTAATTTCTTCCATATTGTGAGTAACTTCACTCATTAGATCTAATAAAGCATCTTGATTCCCTGCTATTAGTGATCTAGATAATAATACCACAAAATCATGCAGAAAGCCATAGAAGGTTTCATTTTTAATTAGGTGTGGCAGAGCCTCCATCATTTCTTCTTTTTTTATGGACTCTTCTTGTGGATTATTCATGTTTTTCTCCCATGTTTTTCTTGTTGTTATCGTATTCTATTTTCATCCTTAAAATCTTTTTATCCCAATATATTCTAAACGCAAAATCCCACCATGGTCTATAATAACAAAATGTAATTGCTGAGAATGAGGCACATATTATGTCAATCCAAGACGACACCCAATGGCCAAACCATATTAAAATCCTTATCTTTCTATTCACACCTTCTCCCCCATCTTCTTTGCAGATTTATATTTTTCCGGTAACTCTTTCTTTTTCTCTCCAGGACCAGTCTCATATCCGATAAATTTTTCAAACATGCATTCTAGATTATCGGTTATATTTTTTTGTTGTTGAGCGACATTTAATAAAGTCAGTGAGGACGCAGTTATATCACCTAATATAATTTGATATTGCATATTTGTGTCTTTTCTACCTTCCGCATATCCTATAAAAGCAGCGCAAGCTGTTGATATTAAAGCAAAAAATACAATTACGCCTGATAGTTTACTCATCACACACCCCCCTATACAATTTCGCTGTGTTAGCTAACCTTTTGATATAATTACGCATCTTCCCTTTAAATCCACAAGCCCAACAATAAGACCCGTCATAATCGTAATAACCACAAGCTGGACATTTATAACCTCCCATATTATTCCTCCTTTCTAGGCAACAACACTAACTTGCAATATGGAGGACATCTATACATTGCGCCAGTGCTCTTAGCTTGCCATTCTATATTTATTTTAGTCCAAATTTCGTCCCCAGTATCTTGTTTTGCCATAGTTCCTATTGGATAACTAGACCAAGATTCCTTTGACATTTTTATCCACTCTCTCATATCACCTTCCCTTAAATGCTCTATCATACAATACTACATTAACCGTAGCAGCGAGATTCATGCATCTCTCTGTAGGTATATATATCACATCCCTGCAAAATGATAAAGTCTTTTCTCCTAAAGTGGAATCCTCTGGCCCAAATATATAAAAAGCTCTTTCAGGATGCACATAATCATATAACGGAACAGCTCCTTCTATAATATCTACAGCTACCGGTACACAATCGTAAGGTATAACACTTCTTAGATCATCTACCTGGAGGAGAGGACAGTGCCTATACTGTTTCATAGTGTCAGTTGATACCTTCTTATACCTTCCGCCACTTATGGCCAGCATAGCGGCCTTGTAGACCCCCACAGCACGTAATGCAGATCCTATGTTGGAATTATATTTAGGATGGTTAAGCCCTATGCAAGCGTATCCCTTACTCACTATTTTTCATCCTTTATTATTAATAGTAAAATCTCTGTAAATATTCTACCAAGAAAACCACCACCTATAATCCACCACCAGGATTTAGGATCTAATCCCCATCCATGAATAAGAACAACTACACCCAAGATAAAAGATACCACCATTATTGAAAATACTGCTATTAATTTACTCATTTTATTCTATAATCCTCCCATCTTTCTTATAAACCTTCTTTTTTTGCCATTTTGCGCCCTTCCAACTCTTCTTTTGAGTCTCATCTACCGGTTCAGGCTCACTTTCTCCCTCAAAATACCCTTCACTTACGTGATTATAGATGTATTTTCGTTTCCCATTGACTTTTAGTAGTCTAGACCAGCTAGTATAGACTTCAGCATCACAGATACACTCTTTTCTGGAGCATTTACGACAATTCCAGCGCATTTTATCGTAAGTGTCTAGAAAATCCTTGTTCATTGTCTTCTGTCCTGGGCTATATAAGTTTTTAGTCACCGATCAAACCCTCCGAGTCAACATCAATCTTTACTAAATTAATATTTTCGTCATATACACTTATATCCCAAAAATAATTAACATTAATATATTTGCCGTTTAAATTTTTATCTAATAATATAAACTCATCGTAATCTATAGCGTAAATATCGCAATCAGGATATGTTGTTTTAAAATGGACAATAGCATCAGATTGATTACCACACCCACAAAATACACCTAATAAAATAAATATTAATATTATATTTTTAATCATCATTCTCCTCCATATCCTTAAATTCTGCGTCATAAGGCACATATTTTTCACTTCTTATTACGGTTTTAGTCCCTTCTATACCAAATCTTGTGTATAACCACCCTCTAGGCACTCTAGTAGCAGAAAAATTAAAACTTATACCTGTGGATTCGTGTAATTTTAGATCGTATATGTTTTTAGTCATGTTTTATCTCCTTCAATAAAATGAACATGTTTCTTGAGTTGCGCCAGCACTTATACCCCAATCATTAACATTATTTTCTAGATGCTCTACTAGAACATCCACATCAATAACACCATCCCTAATAAGTGTTATTATGTAATTAAAGACAGCTATACTCGATTCTACTAAGTGTTGCTGTTTAGCCATTAAACTACTGGAAGGGCCAGGATGACATAGGAGATAATCTTTATTATTGTGCTTATTAATAATAGTGATTCCAATGTCTCTGTCACAACCTACAACTATGCCAATTTTATTGTGCGCTTTGTATTTATTGTTAATATCTACAAATTTAACTTCTCCACCCTCTAATACTGAATAATCTACCATATCTATCTCCTTTTATTTATTAAACGCACATGTGTGAGACCCTACATCTGATCCAGTCTCCTGATTATATTTTCTACATATCTCCTCTATTATGCCCATATCGAGAAATCCCTCCTTAAACATAGCTATAATATTCTCGAATTCCTCATTATAATGTTTATAATCTAAATCATTGTCTTTATAATATTCTGGCATCGCAGACGGACCTCTTAGGCAATATAAATAATCGTCTCTATTTTTATTTTCAACTATAGTAACACCTATGTCGAAATCACAACCAACTACATACCCGTCAGTATTTATATTCTGTTCTAGATCTATATACCTAATTACCTTTCCCTCTAACTCTTCCATAATGATTTCTCCTTTTATTTATTAAATGCGCAACCTTCCGGACTTGCGATACCAGGCTCTTTAGTACCATATTTCATATCTATTTCATGATCTATATTTACATCAATAAAACCTTTTTTAAACATCGCTATAAGGTTTTCGAATGTTTCATTATAATACGCACGATCAACATTACTTCTGTAAATCTCAGGATTCGCAGATGGACCGACAAGACAATATAAATAATCGTCTTTATCTTCAGTATTAACTATTGTGACACCGATATCATAGTCACACCCTACTACAAGTCCACTAAACATAACTTTACCATCTTTAATAATTTTTACTACCTTACCTTCGTATTGTTCCATTTTTCTCCTCCCATATCTCCTGTTGATGTTATGTCAATTACCATATTATATTCTCTCCTCCAATATAATAAAAACATTCTCCCATTATACCCTATACACTGTCAAGAACTATCTCATACTCCTACAATAATAAATTGTTTCACGGTCCAAGGAGTCCGGTTTTAATATTGTGCTCATTTAAATCTTTTCTTTAAGCGTATATAAAATGGTGGTATATATCCTCCATCATTCTTCCCTCTTATGTGCCAAGCCAACTTGTCATGGTCAAAGAAATCTAGAACACCCTCATTACCGGGAAAAATTTCTTTATACTCTAATATATTCATCCCCCAACACATTTTATCTTCTCTGACCACATCGCTGTCAATATATACAATATCTCCCCTTCTATATTCTCCATGTCTATATTCTGGGTGATTGTCGTAATCTTCTTCTTCACACTCTATAAAGTGTCCCCTCAAATTCCTCATAGATATCCCAGATTTTTTTAATTCTTCTCCTGTTCTTATAGTCTCCCCAAAAGAATAACCTTCACAGTTAAAAAATATACTGAACGATACACAATTATCTACACTATTTAATTTTAATTCGTCATGTAGCCTTTTTATGGCTTCATGTATACTCATATCATTCCTCCAATATTTTAGTCTTACCAAATGATTCCAATAGAGATAAAGCTCCATTCTTAATATCATAATATGCTATATTATTTATTTCTTGTATAGATAAATATGGTAAACCATCGCCATTGGGTTTATATCTAGCTATATCATAAACAAAACCCATTAATAATCTATATCTTTCGTTTTTATCCGTTACTTTCATTTATTCCTCCGATATAATATAATCAAAATCATTACCCACTACTTCATAAAGACACTCAAACGGTATTCTATCAGATAACACTCTTTGAGCCTCATTGAATATAGTGTTACAAGTTAAACACATCTTATAACTACATATATCTCCATCCCATTTACCGTCTATACGCCAATATTGCTCCCCTTTATCTATCTGGGAGTTACATTCGCCGCATTTATGCTCCTTTCTGGCTATTGGCATTGATTCCGTGTAGAATTCTGGCCATGCAGCATTTCCTAGTGTACACATATTATTCCTCCACCAACTGTTCACTATATACCCATTCCCACTCATCTATAGGATACTTTAACAGAGCTTCCTCAAGAGTTAAAGAAATATCGCAACAATCTTCCTTAAAAACCCAATTTGTGTACCAATATCCTTGATTCTTAAAGGCTCTACATGTGAATTTTATTTCTTTTTTGATCATAGTGCTATTCCTCCAATCCTATTATATTATCTACTAAATCACTACAACCACAATCATAAAGCCTAAATATTATATGAGCCTGTTCTGGGGTTATTTTTCTGCAATGCCTATAATAAGGGTGATGGTTTAGACCGTCTTCAACTCTGTAAAAGTTTCCTATTTTGTCTTCGCCCATTTCTTTTAGAAATCCAATATACCAAGGATCATTAAGATCTCCGTCTGACCATCTACTAACAAACACGTAATCCCCTAGTTTGATGCCGCTCTCTTCTCGCATAAAATTACCTCCTCCAATATAATAAAAACATTCTCCCATAAGGAGATAATGATGTCAAGGACTAATATAGAAATAAGGCACTAACATTATATACCCAAGCATTATCAATCCAACAATAAGACAATACAGGGACTTTACTGTTAGATCAACAATATAAGGCATTATATAAAGAGAATGTGTGCCCAAGAGCACTATTATAACCCATATTACTATTCCTATCTCATCCAAAAGTTTTATTACCTTTTGAATATCTTCTTTTTAATAAATATTTTACTGTTTCCAAATGAAAAGAACTATATATAATGCCTAAGCTTAAAACACCTATTATACCATCTAATATTTGCATCCACGAACTTAACCAACGATGGAAACTTTTATCTCTTGGTGTTATGGTTATTATTTTATCCATATTATTCCTCCAATAATTAATCTACCATCTTGCCCTAAACCAATCTAGTATATCCTCTCCATATATAAGCATAAGTGTCGTTTCTAATATATCACCTTCGCAACCCCTTAGAAAGTCAGACGTGTATTCTTGGGTCAATTTTTCTGCATAATACTCACATACATCTACTAATTTATACATTCTTGGTTCTGAAAAAGGCAATACTTTGGGCATTTTAATCATCTCATTGCGTCTTTCTAATTCTCTCAGCAAATCTTGTGTCGTTAGGTCTTCTAATTTCATTTTCTCCTCCAATATAATATAAAACATTATCCCATTAGTGGGAGATAGTGTCAAGGATTATTATAGCATTTCTCTCTCTAACGACTTAGATAATACATGAGAAGACCTAACCAATTCTAATACCTCTATCACTTCTGATAATGCCAAGTTTAAGTCTTCGCATGATTCTAAAAAATATACGAATTTATTCAACTCTTCTTTAGGTAATTCGTCTATTTGATGCATAATGTTTTTTTTAATTGGTTCCATATTAAAATCCTATCCCTATCTCTAATTTAGGCCTATATCATTCTTCCATCTCATAGACTATTTTAGCATTAGTTCCAGAATGTAATCTCCATTTTTCACCATCGAAGCTGGGAACTAAATCGCGTTCCCAAAGATTTATACAACACTGGAAGGGATTTTCTCCCTCTTCATGATCAATGCTTTGCCATTTGTTTAATTGAAAAAATGATGACACATAAGCCCCAACACTATCCCTAACACTATCCCTAACACTATCCCTAACACTATCCCTAACACTATCCCCAACACTATCCCCAACACTATACCAAACACTATACCCAACACTATACCTAATACTCTCCCCAACACTATACCCAATACTCTTCTTAACACTATTCCAAATATTATTCCAAACACTATTCCAAACACTATACCCAACACTATACCTAACACTAGCCCATTGCTTTAGGTTTTTAATATCTTTTTTAGAAACTTTATATCGTGTTTTATTGAAGGGATTATGGATTTCTTTAATGATTAACTGAGGTACGATCTTAGAAAAATCCAGCTTTTTAACCTTCCTTTCGACTCTGATTGAATCATCTTTATTGTTAAGCATATCAACTGCAAACCTTTCTGTGATAGGATTATATTCGTATTTATTGCATTTATCTTCCCTTAATTTATAATAATCACAGATACTTGCATGGGAATCATGCTCATAAGATAATTCTCCATCAATTATCCTTTTCCTAATATCCCAATCAAAATACCAAATATTCCCTTTCCCATTACTCACACAACTAAAAAAATCACACATTTTGTTTCTCCTTCAATAATTAATTTTTACCCATTATCCTATTATAGGTATTAGATGTCAAGGACTATTCTTTCCCCCACCTAATGTAGTCATCCATCAACTCACTAATAGTTTCCAAACTCAATCTATGGTAGTCGTACATTGTTAAATGATATAAATAAGTATTAGATGACGGATCAACTCCATTTTGTTTTAATTCATACATTGTGTCCCTATGGTAAATTGTTTCGGCTTTATGCTCCAATCTAATAGCGTCCATTTTATGTTCAGCAAATTTTCTAATGTCAGTCATATTAAAATCCTATCCCTATCTCTAATTTAGGCCTATGTATCTTGTTGCTAATTTTACGTGCCACTTTATATGTTGTTTGGCGTTCACCGTAAGGATTCTCTCCAAGGAGTAGGCTGGCGTATGTTTCTTTGATATCGCTTTTGGGGCTTTCGTGGGCTTCTCCTGGTTGCGTTTCGATATATTTCTCTATCGAGCCTTCAAATGTGAAATCTTTGATGATTTCATCCCAAACTGCTATGTCTCCGTTTTTCCTAAGAATTATTTGTCTTTCCATTTTGATTCTCCTTTTTGTTATTTCACCTTAAAATTGATTCAAAGCCTATCTCTGCTTTGTTTTAGCGTATTATTACATTTAGACAATAGCGTGTCAAGGATTATTTTTAAACCACAAATGTATTCTATTTTTCAAATATATATTTTCAATAAAGTGGATTTACCCCAGTATGGTTTATAAACGCCGGAGCGTGAGAAATCC
>Ga0233415_10000015_pt1 | contig 86268 bp, 96 predicted proteins | sample Na_anoxic_12_MG_FD_188631 | JGI IMG/M metagenome (GOLD analysis project Ga0233415, IMG submission 188631) | Seawater microbial communities from Saanich Inlet, British Columbia, Canada - Na_anoxic_12_MG | ecosystem: Environmental > Aquatic > Marine > Inlet | place: Canada: British Columbia...
TCCACGGAGCTGACTGCGTGGACATGGGATTCAGCTTCACCTCCTGGCTCCACATACACCAACATCACCGCACAGCCGTGAATCACGGAATCAGGAGGCATCCCGAGGATGGCGCGAGCCAGCTGCACTTCTGGCCTGATCGCATCGTCATCGCCCATCGATGTGGGCCTGCTCTTCAGAGTCCAGGATGGCTGTGCTTGCTTCCAAGGACATCGCCCAGTCGCCATCCGTTGCTGGCGGCGCATCGTCATCGTCACTGCCGCTGGCGGCGGTCAGGGCGTCATCCTCGGCTGGGTGATAGACCAGGGTGAGGTGGCCTGTGGGCTCCCCCTCCACAGAGCTCACCGGGCAGCTGAAGTCCACCTCAACCTTGAGGTGAGTTGGGCAGAAAGCTGTGAGGTCGTTGATGAGGGTTGTCAGCTCATCTTCATCATCGCCCATGTAAGCATCCATCGCGTCATTGCGTATCGTGGCCAGCACCATATCCCGAGGCTTGTCTGCATGGTGCATGACCATCTGCGGCCAATCCAACCTGATGCTGGTGCCTTCTGCCACAAGCTCTCGTAAGCGAAGATGCATCGCGGTATACACCTGGAGCATCGAGTTGTAGCTGAACACCTGGCCTCTGTGGTGAAGCGCGGTATCTTCCACGCCTTGGACGCCATCCTTCACGATGTCCTGAAGGTTGACCTCTGAGATCAACTGGAAGCCGTCAGCCAAGACCATGTGATACACGAGGTCGCCAGTTGGGATGCCCTCCATGTCGTCACGATGGCGGCCGATGCGCTGGAAGCCCAAGTCAGCCATCGCGCTGTCGAGTGCGCCCAGGAGCATCGGCACGCCAAGCGTCGGCTCTCGCAACGTCTCAATCACCGGAGCTTCACCAGGGGCACTGGGTGCTTGGGCCCTGATGACGAGGCCGCCAGGAGCGACCTGGAACTGGACGCCATCCTTGCGCGGCACATTGGGGTTGCCTGGCTCGGTCGGGATGATGGCGATGATGTCTTGACCGCTGTACCGGCACTTTTTGCCGGTTGGCAAGGCCACGATGTTCATGACATCAACAAGGGTGTCTGACTCCTTCTTAGGGGCAGAGGCGAGTGTGGCAAGGGTGAGAGGGTCAAAGGTCATGGCGTGTTGCTCCAAGTGAAGAGTGCGTTCACCGCCCGCCTGCTGGCGGGTCGGCACGCTCTGCGTGTCGATAGGGGGTTGCCTGGGTCGTCGCCCAGGCACAGGCTTGCGATGCCTTCTGGCAGGCAACTAGGCAGACCCGGCGCTAGGGGCGATGCAGGCATGAGTCGCTCTACAGACAGGATGGCCGCAAGGAGAAGGGCGTTGCACAACCCCCATCCAATGGGCGACAAGCACATTGAGGTTGTCATCAACAGGAATCTTGCCAAAGTGCAAGCACTTTGTCCAAGGACGCGGCAGTTTGAAGGGCAGAGACAAAGTTAGCTCGGACAAGGTGTTGCGCAAAAGCTGGCTGTCAGTGCCACTTGGGATGCCAATGGCATACAGCATCTCATCAGCTTCCTCGCACTCCAGGTGGTAGCGAACGGCGAGCAAGGGCGCCTTCAAGCGCAAAGGATTGCCGAGCATCCTGCCCGCATCCCGCATTGATTGCTCCCACCCCAAGACTTCATGCAGCGCAGCCGGGTGCTCATAGGTGCACAGGGTGTGCGTGCGAGCATCGATGGCACGTTGAATGGCTTCAGGACTCATCGTCATCCTCCTCAAGTGGGTCGCACTCAGAACATTGGCGATATATCAGGTCAGTGTCTATGCGGCCGTCGACGCCTAAAGCGCCTTTTGACTTAGCATATTCCAAGAATGCCTTGGGAGCAGTGTGCGCCCATCTAACAGCTTGCGCCTTGGCTTGGGCCATCCGTTGGTCGTAACTCGGCCCAGGGCCGTGGGCATATGTGACCTTGGTGGCGCTTGGGGTGACCTCCCACCCGCACGTGACGCTGTCCCCACTCCAGTTGGCATGGCAGCAATCCTGACATCCGACAGGGCTGGCGTGGTAATTGATGCCAATGCGCCAAACGCCCTTGGGTTCATATGCTGCTGCCGCGTATGCCTTGGCGACCTGGCGGTGGGGCTCTTGCGTGAACAACATTCCGCGCCTGGCAGCCACCGCGCCGGTCGGGATGAGGGTGCGCCTGATTCTCGCAGGGAGGTCTGATAACTCCTCCATCCAGTGTTCGATGCGCAAGATCACCATTCACTCTAACCACCTTGCGCGCAAGCGCTCCAAAGGGAGTAGTTCCCCTGTGGCCCTTTCAAGGTCAGCCAGTTTGGCCTGCCTGCGGCTTGCAACCACGAGGTCATCGAAGCGGCGGCGCAAGGATGCCTGCTCTCCAATGTGATGAGCATTCACGCAGGGGATCAATGCTTCAAAGCTGAGCCTGTCGTCAGGAGTCCACCAGTATGATCGAACTTTCCTCTTGGAGCGCAGGCACACATATGTCAGCATTTGGGTCCACGTATTCACGAGCAGCCAGCTTGCCGAGTTTGAGCGTTTGATGAGGCGCCGCCTACCAAGGTGGGTGGCGCCAAGTCGTGCATCTGATCCCAGCTTCTCTTGAAGGCAGACCACGATTGGCTGACATTCGGGAGAGGGGGACCATGCCCACTCAGGCATCTCATTTTTCAAAAAGCTCATGGTCGGGGTGAATGATGGCATCAGAAAGGAATCTGTGATGCCGGAGCCTCGGCTGTCGCAGCTCCACAGGCCGAGCAGAACAGCTCAGCTTGCTCTTGCAGATGCGTCCAGTGGTCGCCGTCCAGCGAATCACCCCACTGGCGCTTGACCAACCAGTCATGGTGCTCAACCAGAGTCGCCACAGGAACCCCCTCCAGCTTGCCTAGCAAGATGTGGGCAGCTGATCTGTACAGTTCCAGGTTACGGGCGCGACGGCGGCCGATGCGCTTGCTGACCGCACTGGCGCTCCATCCTCGACTTCTGCACCACGCCGCCAAGGTCGTGTCCTTCTTGCTGATATTGCAGTCATAGCAACAAGTGATAAGATTCACATGGTCGGACGTGCCACCCCTCTGGCGCGAACGCACGTGATCAACGGTCAAGAAGTTGTTCCCTGCCTTTCTGATCAACTCCTGGATTGACACCCGGCAGTAAATGCACCGCATGTCGTCGCGCACATATATGGCCCATCTGGTTGCGGGGCGCAGCCACTGCGGCATCACACACCTCCTATCGCGGCAGCGATGTGCTGGTTGTCCAGTCATGGCGTTCAGCGCCTGTTACGTCAGACAAGCGGCGCTCATCTGCGTCACGGGTTATGCACATCACCAGAGGCTCCCCATATTGGGAGCCGTGCCTCAAGATATGGCGGCGCCCAATCGCTTGAGCAGAGTTGGCCAGCCAGGCGATGGAGCTGGCCGCCTCTGGCGCCATGTCCTCCTCTTCTGACAACGTCCAGAAGATGCCCCACTTGTCGCCACGGCTGACGATTGTAAGGCACTCTGGCACTGGCTCTGGGATGGGAGGGCTTGTAGTCGAGGCGCGTTGATTGATTGGGATGAAGACGCCAAAGTGTGTGATTGTTTCAGCACTCATGAGCACGCATCACACACATACTTGTCGCCTGATGCCCGATAAGCAATGGCGCCAACCGTCGTCAGGTCGGCGTCGCACGTGGCGCAAAGCTCAGGGGAGGGGCCGAAGACGCCAGCGCCGGTGCCCTTGATGTTATCCGCCTTCCAGTCGCGCTTTGCAACGATGCCATCCCACACAGCCGCCAGCGTGAGCCCTGCTGTCGTTCCCAAGCTCAGCGCCATCAGCTCCATTGCCCCGATGACGCCACCAAGGCTCGCCACCTCGGCCGCAGCGTGATCTTCATCTGCGCGTATGCCTTGAGCCGCCTTTAGCCGGGCGTGAGCCAAGCGCCCCAGCGACGATACGCCCAGGCGCAACGCGCTGGCCTCTAGTTGGGCAGGGGATGGCGTGAGCATGTTGACGCACAGCTTCGCTTCAGCCACGCTTGAGCGACCGATCACGCTTGCGTCCAGCGACAGGATGGAAGCGTGGTGGATGGCGTAGATGAGGACATCGCCAACCGCATCCGCCTTGTCGGCCGAGGTCTTGGCAGATGCCAACTCGCCCAATTCCTCCACCATTCCCTGAAGCGTCTGGTCAGCTGTGGTGTCAGGGAAATTGTGTGCCGCCCATATGCGGTGTTCAGTTTGGACGCGCTTGAAAGAGATCACGGCTCACTCCTTGATGACCTATGCTTCCCAGCCAGGGAGCCAAAGCGCCCCTTGCCCGGGTTTGAAGATATGGGATTGCCCCGAACAGAGCAAAGTGGACTTTGTCGGCAGGTCCTTTATCCCTACGCGATCACTGCCCTGCCACACGAGCAACCACCCATTGGGCGGCACAACGCACTCAGATGAGTCCTTGCCCTCAAGGAGGGGTCCGACCGGGTGTGCCTTTATCTCACAGCCCATCAGGTGAGCCATGACAGCGCAGTCTGTCTTTGGAACATCCTCTTCATCCGTGTACCAACATTCCAACGGCAGTATGATGACAGGCAGTGACATATTACCCTACAGATGACGGGGCGCCGTGCGACCCTGGCTGAACCTAACTAGCAGAAACGGACTGAATCGCCGTCGCCGGAATAGGTGATTGCTGCGCCCGCGTTGCTCATGGTGTCGCCGAGGCGCAGCACTGAGCGCCTTGACTTGTCTTGGGTCGTGACCTTGTTGCCCTGGATGCGGCCACCGGCAAGATGGGCGATGGCCCGGGCCGCAGCCCGCGCTTGGCGTCGATAGTCTCGAATGCTCATGGTGTGCTCCAGGGCTTGTCTGTCAGCTAGCTTAACTGTATCGGCCGCTCTAGTCTACAGACTTTTTGCTTTTATCCAAGGAAATTGGGAGCAGTGAGGGCTGTGATCACAAAAAATGCCCCGCCAAGGTGACCCTTGACAGGGTGGCGCCACTCCATGACTAGCTTTTGAGCCCGCCCAAGGAGCCCGACACAACGCCGGTCAAGAATGCCGCGCCCAATGCGCTCAGCACAATGCCCAACTTGGTAAACCAAGCCCGCACAGCCCGCCTGCCGCCAATCTCGTCACGCTCCATCGCTGTGAGGATGGCGTGACTGGTCCGGGCATCAGCCACGTCCAGTTGGCTGATCTTGCCATCAGCCAATTGGCTGATCTGGACCAAGGCAATGTGCAGCCCCTCTGGGCCGTGCTGCTGTACAGCCTGTGCCGCAACGTCCAATGCCAATGCCTGCCACGTATTGGTGGCTTCACCGGCCAACTCTCGCAACTCAGCTGCAGCTCTCTCGGCAGCAGGGTCCTCCATCTGGTGCAGAGCTGCCAGGAGCAGTGTCAATGCCGCAGGTGGCGGTGCGTCGTCAGGCATGCTCATTCCTCCTCAAGAGTGTCTGATGGTTCGACCGTGACAGCCGGTATATCAGACACTACAGCTTCAGGCTCCGCTTCAGGACAAAGCGTGGTGGCGGCAGGGATGGGGGCAGGGTCCCCAGGGTCTGCCCCGAGGTCTGCGAGGTGGAGCATCATCGCATAGCGCCAGGCGGTGGCGTGTTGGCCGATGAGCAACTGCTCGGCATACACCAGACAGCCTTCATGATCATCAGCGGCGGTCGCTGTGTCCATGGCTCGTTGGAATGCGGCGATGCTCTCTTGATTGCGCGCCTCCAACCAGGCCACCTGATTGGAGTAGACAGTCGCATCACGCAAGACCAGCTGCTTCATGCAGCCACCACCGAACGCGCTGGCGGCGATGGCAAACAGCGCGATGAGGGTGGTGGTCGTGGGCGCCTTGGCCTTTGGCTGAGGCGCTGGGGCAGGCTCGGCAGGTGGTGGCTGGGCGGGTTGGACGAGCTTTAACAGCTCTCGCATCTGGCTGTGACCGAAGACAGCCATGGCGCCAGCGGCCAAACCTTCCATCGCCACAGACCACTGGAAAGCGTCATCAATCACAAGGGTGCCGTCGAAAGCCGCCAACGCTGCCTGGCTGCCCGTGGCGAGCAGAACCGCCACCATCGGTAGCGCGATGCGCAGCTTGGGCTTGTCCACTAGGTTGACGAAGTAGCCGACCACGCTGGTCAACGCCCAAGTGAGCAAGACCACGATTGGGTCAGTAACGTCAAGGGGAATGTCCATGAGACCTCCGGTGTCTGCGCTGTTTGGTGCGCAGTCCGTCCATCGAAATCATAGCCCCTCTCACATCCAAAGTCGAGGGCGCAACCTCATTCAGGCGCTGCGCCCATACACTCTGTCCAGGAGGCGCTTGCGCTCTGCTGCCCTCACTGCGGGCACGAGGGTGTCAGCGGTGTCTCGCATCAGGGTCGCTACAATGCGGACAACGGCGGCTGAATCCCTTTCTCCGCCATCATCCTGCACGCGATCAATCCATGTGTCACGGATGTGACAGAGGGCGATGGTCCGCACGTCACTGGCGCCCATCATCCCCTGACGCACAATGCTCCCAAGTTGGGCATTGATCCAGGCATAGCCAGGAGCGCCATGGATGTCTCCATCCGGCACAGCAGTTAATGCCGCTTCATTCTCCAGCTGACTAGCTGATATGCGCAGGAAGGTGCGCAGCTCTGCTACGTCAGCCTGAATCTGATTGGACAGCTTTGCCGCCAATGCGTCCACGTATCTCATGGTCATTCTCTCCAGTAATAGTGCGGGGGAGTGACGAGACGGTGCGCCAGGTCTGCGTGCCACTGTGGCCAATCTATGCACATCCACCTCTCGCCATCGATTCTGAATCCTGGGATGTGTGACCGTTCCTTCAGGTCACCGAGGGCACCAAGGAGCCACTGGGCATTTTCATTGCGAGCCGGTGTGCGCGCCATGAGATGCGGCTCAGCATAGACTTCAGCGACTGCGGACACCCTGGCGATGGCGATGTCAATTGCCTCCTGGAAGGTCGACAACTCATCGCGAAAGATGGTGTCCATGATGCCCTCTTGGGCCTTCCAAATCTCCGACCACCGTGTCAAGCCAGCCGTGATCTCAGAGCGGCGGGGATATCTGTGGGCGTGTCTGAAGTGCCACTTGCCCCCCGACTTCCACGCCCAACACGCTCGCGCGGACCTGATGCCTTGCGAAGCGCGGCGGTGCCGCGCCTGCCAATCACCTTCATTCCCCGCAGTGCGTCGATAAATGCGTGGCCAGACACGGGGCAAGGGTTATCCCTTGTCCGGGACGATGCCAAAAACGCCTTCAATGACGCCAATGTCATCTTCTGAAAGATGGCCCGACGTGTTCACGATTGCCGCCAACAGAAGTGCCGTGCGATGGGTGCACGCCCCGCTTGCGGCATATGAACCCTCCTTTGAATGGTTCAGCTCCAATTTGAACAAGACAAGCCCATCCCGCTTGGCGTCACGCCTTGCTTTGCCAGTCCACGCAGGCGCAGCCATCACAACACCTCCCTTGGCATTTCGACACGCCCTTGAGACGGGCTCTCAAGCCACCCGTGTTCCCAAGCAAAGGCATACAGGATCAGCGTCAGCGCCACATCGCCAATGCAATAGCTGCCTACCTCGGAATACCGGCCCTGTTGCCACGCCTTGATGACCTTGGCGCCATCAAAGCCAGCCATCTTCCCTGTCCAGGCGCCCAGCGTCGCCTTGGCGACAGCATCAAGACCAAATCCGGCATTGATCCACCCGTGAGCGCTGCGACCAATCCGTGGCGCCATGGACATCCAATCCTCAGGCACTCCTGTCTCCAGCACAGCAGGGTCCGTTCCTGTCTTCAACAGAGCCATGATTGCCATCAAGTCCACACACTTCTTGGCCATGATGACCTCACCCAGCCTGGGGATGCCGTTGACCACCACCGGGTTGTCGAAGCCCGCGCCATTCCAGCTGATGATGCCTTCAGCGCGGCTGAACTGCTTGGCCATCCAATGCTCGGTGAGGATCACGCGAGGCAAGCGCGTGGTGTCACACAGTCCCAGCATGGGAGCGATGTCCCCAGTATTCCAGAATGCGATGGTGCTGATGCCCACGCGCCCTTTCTTGACCGCATTCCAATTGAGCCGCCCATCGCCTTGTTTGGGGATGTCCCCGCCAAGCTCGATGTCATAGGCTGTTCGATTGGGGATATCATCTGGAAAGAATGGGTGTGTCATTTGACTACCTTGTAGCGATTGCGCAACACCTCTAACCCTACAGGCGTCCGCATTGAAAGCAAAAGCAGAGCATAGCATGGGCCGCAAACTTGCTAGGGTGGGGCTTGCACGTCTTCAGCCGTCAGGACAAGAAGCGACGGCGCAAGGCATCAAGGCTTGTGCTCTGCTTGCTCTCCTGCTTGCTAGGCGTGGCTGGTGGCCCGACATCAGGGGTAGGCTCAAGCGGTAGGGGTGCGGCGGCAGGAACAGGCGGTGAGCGAAAGGCTGAGCCTGAGAAGAGGGGGGCAGGGGCGGGCGCCCTTGATGCAGGCTGCCAGGCATCCAGCTCTGTTCGCAAGCCATCGCCTGGCACCCCATCCACTGTGCGCTTACACCCATCAGCGTACCCTGTACACCCCCAAAACCTGCCCATCCTGCCGTCACGCTCCCGCATTGGCTTGCTGCAGTCAGGACAGCGAGGCGGGAGCAGTTCATCTTCATCAATGTTGAGTGACCCCTTGCAGCCAGTCTCTTTGAATCGCGAGCAACCCCAAAAGCCTCCGCCGGCGCGCAAATCAATCCAGCGCATGGAGCTGTCGCACCGGTAGCACATTGGCACTTGGCCGTACTTGAGGACCCAGGCCTCACGCGTCATAGCGACTGGCGCATCCACGAGCTGCGGATGCTCGGCCAACCACTTGATAAATGGCGTTTGATTCTTGCGGGCAGGGTTCGGTGCTTGCTGTTTGACGCCGTTGATGGTGCACCCCACCTCTTGGCCGTCCCGCAGATTGGGGCCGACCATGTGAACGTACACGGGTGCTTTTTTGCAGTGAATAACCACCGCAACCTGGTTCGGCCGCATGGCCATCGAACGATTGACGGACGTTATGCACACCTCTGACAAATCAGGATGGGTTGCGAGCTTCCGTATGCGGTCGATGATGACCGCGACCACCAGCGCATCCATGCCACCTCCTCCTTGAATCAGCTGGCTGCCGCAGCCTTCTTGGCGCTGGCACTCCAGCGGTTGATCGGCTTGGTCCTGTCGATGATGGCCTGGTGAGTCCAAGTGTACTCATCATCCATCAACTCAGGGTCATTGCCGGCCACTTTCTGCAAGGTGTACTGCGTTTCCTCGCCCTCGCCTGATGCCGCTGTGATCTGAAGCACGGTGGCGATGGAGTCGCCACCCACCACGACGCACATCTGGCCCATCCGCATGGCGTGGGTGCGGCGGACGGCGGCATGGGCTTTGGCGAGCGACGCCCTGGCGCGATTGGTGCACTTGGGCGTCGTGTCAGCCGGCAAGCCGTACTCTTCACAATATTCCTTGAAGCTGAGATTCAAGGCGCGAAGGTGCGGACCGAGGTGATCACCCACCCAGAGGTCGCCAGGGACGCGACTGACGCACGGCATCTCAATGGGACCATCCCACAGGTTGTTCTTGGGCTTGGAGCGCGTGTCTGGCTCCACCACAGCTGTGAAGTTGAAGCTGTCGCCCTTGGCGTCCACAGCATCCCGCCACACCTGGGCGACCCGCTCTGCCTCTGCCAGCACAGCATTGTCGCCAACGAGATACCGTTGGCCGCGCTGCTCTTCGACGGTCTTGCCCTCGCTGTCGGGCTTGACCCACTCAGGTGAGGTTGCGTACACCTTGAATGTCTTGGGCTCACGCACGCTCTTGGCCTTGCGCTCAGCGGCCGCACTGGCCTTGTCTGCCGCCTTGGCCTCTGCCTTGGCAGCCTTTGCCGCGGCCTCTTTGATGAGCAAGGGGCTGTTCTCAGGCAGGCGTGAGCGGAACACGCGCACGGCGCCGTCAGCCATCACGCTCACAGCGGCGGCTTCAAGCTCCCACTGGAACACATATGCTTTGCCGCTGTCGCTGATGCGTGAGCGCTGTGACTTGCTGTACCCCATGTCTGCCAACTTCTTGTCATCGCCACTCAGGCTTTCTGATTCTGAGTCGCCTTCACCGGGCGCCTCCTCGGCAACCGGCTCGGGCTCGGTGGCGGCGACAGGCTCAACTGCGATGGGCGCAACAGGCTCGGGCTCGGCGGTTGCGGACGGCTCTGCGCCCAGTGCTTCAGCCACCGCTTCCACGTCCATCAAGTCAAGCGCGTCATACTTGGCCATGAGCTTGGCCAAGCGCGCGCTGCTGTTCTTCTTGCCTCGCACCTCCGTTGGCGCTTCCAGGTGATCATCCACATCCTCATCGCTGAAGGTGTACGCACCTCCCTCCAGCGCCAGGGCGGTTGCGGTCAGGACGGCAACTCCAATGATGAATTTGGTGCCGCCGACATTGCGGCGATAGCCAACGGTCAGTGCGTCGGGCATGGGTGTTCTCCAGGTAGGTTACCAGCGTGGCTGGTGAGTGATGCGCTTGAAGTATACTTGACAGCTGTCATGGCGTCGAACAATTTTTTTGGACGCCGGGCGAAATGTCGGTTTGCTACTTGATCTCACAACCCAAGATGGTGGGCCACGGGAATGTCGAACTGCCGCTGTGATCCAGCTCGACGGCCTTCACCTGCCTCACTGCCTCGCCCAGCAGAGTGGCCTCGTGATAGTGAATGCCAGTGCAGTAACCGGTGAGCGTGCTGCCGCTATCGAGGCGCAAGGCAATGCGCTGGCCGACCAGGCAGTCAATGTTGGCCGCGAGGTCAGGCAAATCAGGCACCAGAGCCAAGCCTGGTGACGCGACATTGATGGTGCGGTGGGAGCCGCTAGCCACGTGGACCAGACTCAGGTCACCCTTTTCCGTGGGAGGTTCAACCAGTCGGTAGATGCGACGATGGGCAGGAAAGGTGGTTGTGCTGTGATCATACAGCAGCGCACCTGGCTTCAGGAGTGCTCTGGGAAGGGTCATGCGATGTCTCCGATTGACTCCAGCACTCTACAGCGTGGAGTGTAGAATGCGGCGCGGGAAAGGGCGTTGGCCAATATCTTTGATGTCCTGATATGTGTTGGGCATCATGAGAGTCCGCATCTTGAAGTAGTTCAATGCCTTGTGCAACTTCTTGTAGTCCACGGCACGGCGCATGAAGCGCACAGGCACGTCCCTCCGGATGACCGCTAGCTGATAGCTCACACGCGCCTGCTCAGCATTCTCTGCCACAGCCTTTGATTTGGCCGGACTCTGCCACTTCTTCCCATTGTGCTCACCGCTCAGCACCTCCCCTGACTCAGCCACAAGTACCACTTCTTCATGACCTCCATAGGCATTGAGCATCTTAGCTGCCCAGCCCGGCCCAACGCCGGGAACGCCAGGGATGTTGTCGCCGCTGTCGCCACCGAGCCCCTTCAAGTCTGCCACCAAGTCCGGTGACACCCCGTGCTTCTCTGCGACAGCTTCAACGTTGTACACCTTCTCCTTGCGCGTTTTGCCGGATGTTGGCGGCGGACTGACGCACGTGATGCCGTCATTCACCATCTGGTGGAGGTCGTGATCTGCTGTGTAAATCATGATGTCTGATTCACCAACCTGGTGAAGGCAATGGGCCAAGGTGCCCATGACGTCATCGCCTTCGAAGCGCGGAGCCCATGCTTGGTTCCATCCAGCAACCTGGAGCATTCCCTTGAGCACCTTCTGCTGGTCATCCATTGTGTCAAGGTAGGCTCGGATGTCGTCAGGAACTGTGCTGGCTCTGCGATTGCCTTTGTAGGCAGGATACATCTCGGTGCGGTGGCCGTAATCGCCCTTGGCTCCCGCTCCCTCCCAGCAGATGACCAAGGTGCAGCCATCGCGTCGGCCCCAATCTTGGACAACTTTGGTCGCCACTTTGATGAAGCCATAGATGCCCCCTGTTGGAACGCGATCACCGCCAGGCAGCTCGGTGCTGAGGGTGGCGAGCTTCATAGTGACACGCCAGAGGAGGTGGCGACCGTCGAGCAGAATCCACTTGAACTTGGGCTTGTCAGTCATCGATCGCTCTGTGAAGGGACTGGGGTGGTCAGGCAAGCCAATGGCTGGTGGTAGTTGCAAGCGGCCGACACGCAAAAAACAGAGATTGCTTCTGGCCTATAGTAGAGGAGCTCACCTGATGCGTGAACGACATGCGGCGAACCATCTGGGCGGATGGCTCCAGAGGTCATCATTGCGCCAGCGACTGGGCCATCGCATATCGGACACTTGGGATAATCAATCCGTGACGCAGACATCTTCCCCTCCTGCCCCTACTCTACAGAAACATAGGGGGCGTGGTCCTCAACAACACCTGGCTCGGCAATCCATTCACGACCCAATACATTGACTGGCTGCGCCTTTGTGGCGCGCATGAACACCGTCCACTCACGTCCATACAGATGCGATGGGCGCATGAGAGCGTGGCGCAGCTTCCATTCGACCATAGCCAAGCGCGCAAGCACATATGCGTCACACAGGTCGCCCTCGGTCTGGCGCTTGCCGGCACCGGTGCAGAAGAGGTACAGCCCAGGGTGCCAGCGCTCCTCCACGGCGTCCATCACGCGCTCTTTGGGAGCGTTGCCATTCCGAGCCGCAAACATCTTGACGCTGATGTTGTCATGGAGTCGGAATGGGATGTGCGACTCCAGCATGTCGCGCTTGACTGCGCCCGCCACCTCGCCAATCTGGTACTCCCGTCCCTCAGCGCCCCACGCAAAGTCTTCAAGCGCCAAGCGATGGGGATTATGCCGGTGAAGCGCATCAGCGACATCGCCGGACACAAATTGAAGCCGCATCACATCCTTGTATCCGTTATCTGGATTCACCTTCGACGTGGGGTGTCTGTACGTCGTCGAGGTGAACCGGTCGTCTGCCTTGGCGAGGTCAGCCCCCTTCTTGGTGCCCACCATGTAGTGACCGGCAACCAGCTCACCAAGCCCGTTGACGGTGATCAGCCCATAGTGGTTTGGAGAAAGGTCAAGGCCGCTAAAGCGCATCTTGCGCAACTCATCATTGTTCATGCTTGCCTCGAAGAATTGGCTGCTCACTCGGTCATCCCCACCAAGGTTGCCGCGGCGAAATCTTTTCAACCGCATCGCATTCAGGAGTCGACAGGGGCGTGGCGCTGAAGAGCAAATCGCTGCAACTATTGCGATGGCGACTAGGGGTCACCATCTGCTCAACCCGGCACTCCAGGCATCGTTCGCAGTAGAACACGCGACAGCATACAGCACGCTGCCATCGCGCCATTCATAGCAGATGTTTGATCCCTTACTCATCCGGCCAGCATAGTGGAATTGCTCCACCATGCGCTTAGCGTCGCCATAATCGCAAGCGTCAAAGTTCACTCTGTTTCCAATGTGGCGGCGCCACCGGCCTTGGTCACTGTCCACACCGTCTCAAAGCGCTCTTTGATGGTGTCGTCATGACTGATCACGATGATGGTTGATCTGTGCTCGCGCAGGTGCTCCAAGAGCTCAAACACTCGACGCTTGCCCTCACTGTCAAGGCCATCCATGACCTCATCAATCAACAGAATATCAAGCGATGCGCCTTCGCGAGTTGCCACCAAGTCCATGAGAGCGAGGTCGATGGCGATTGATATTTTGGACTCCTGTGCCCCGCTAGGTCGCACTCCGTTGTGCCCCTCGATGCGGACATTGATGTCAATCTCATCCCTCTTGCCGCCTGCCTTGAGCTCGCGTTGCGGCTGGATGTCCACCTGAATGTCGCCGTCGCTGAGCACATGGAGGTAACGGTTGGCTGACTCCGTCACAATTGGCAACACAGCGTCAAGCGCCATGGATGGCAAGCCCTTGTTGCTGAAGCCGCGCTCCCAAAACCGTAGTGGAACCATCTCAGCACCGATGGCAGCAACCTCAGCTTCGTGGCGCTTGGTGACGCCTAGCGCCTCCTCTGCAGCCTTCTCCGCACGAGCCAGGGCCTTGGTGTGGGGATTGATCTCACCCTCTAGACGCTGCACCTCTCCTTGCGCGACGGCTAGCGCGCCGTCTAGCTCTGCCAAATCAGCCTTGGCTTTTCGTGCGACAACGAGCAGTCTGCGAACCTTAGCCAGCTTGGGCTTGAAGGCATCAATGCGCTCCATCTCCGTGGTGAATTGCTCGCCAGCTGCGTCGTGCTGCTTCAGAGCCTCCCATGCCTTTGCCAAGCGGTCGCTGACAGAGGCGTGATCGGCATCAAGAGCCTCTTCTGCCTCATCGTGCTCTTGCGCCTTCTCCAGATGAAGTTGGGCGAGGTCGTCATGGGTCTTGGCTTTGGCTTCCAGGTGCACCAAGTGCTCTTGAGTGTGGCTGCTATCAGCAGTTGGCGTTCTGCACGTGGGACAGACAGACAAATCCTTCAGATTGCAAGCTTCATCACGGATTGCTTCCGCTGCGGCTTTGCTGCGATCAGCGTCGCGGCGCGCTTCAGCGGCGTCACGCCTAGCGTCACGGGCCAGAGACTTCAGCCGACTTTCCGTGGCTGTCATCTCTGTTATGCGTCCCTCCAGAGGGATTGCTTTGGCTGCGTGCGCCCGTAGCTCTTGCTCTACGCTTGAGCGCCCATCGATGACCTTTTGGGCCTTGGCCTCTAGGGCTTCCCACTTCTTGACCTTGTCGGCCTGCTCCTCCAGCGGCTTGCGACCTGCCTCAACGTCATCGCGGCGCGCTTGTGCCGCAGCCAAGGCTGTATCGTGATTGCCCCGCCAAGCTCCGTGCTCCTCCTGCGCATCACAGAGGTCTGCTTGGGCGCGACTATGGGTCACGCGACTCGCTGTCAGGAAAGTGGATGCCTCGTGCTCCCTCTCGCGGCACTCCTTGAGTTCAGCTCTGACGCGCTTGAGCGCGCGGTCCAGGCTTGTCAGGTTGAGCGCGCGCTTCATCACCTTCTTGCGATCAGCATCAGTGACGTGCGGGCTGGCGAACCGCTTGAAATCCCCCTGGCCGTACATGACTGTGTTCCTGAAGCTGTCGAAGTCCAGCCCCAGCAACTCCTCAATGCGGTCCTGGGTATTCTGACGCGTGCGCCCAGTCTCTGGGACATCATCAACGAACAACTCCAGCACTTGGCTGGCTCGTTTTTGGATCCGACGCACCTTGTAATGGGTGCCGGCCTCGCGCCAGTCCAGCGATGCCACAGCCTTCTTTGCGCCACGGCGGATGATGTCAGTGGGCCGCTCCTCGCCCACCAGCTTGCCGAACAGCGTCCATCCGAATCCGTGCAGCACAGTTGTCTTGCCGGAGCCATTGGAATCTGCCGCCAGCGTGTCCTCATTGACTGCCCGGATGAGCACCAATCCCTGCTCCTCCAGAGGAACGGTTGCGTGCTTGAGGACCCTGAAGTCATCCACGATGAGGGTGCCAAAAGTGATCATGTGCGCGCCTCGCCCAACAGGCGCTTGCCCAACTCTGCGAGGGCATGATGGTCCGTGCCTGCCGGGGCTAGCTCACGAGCATACGCGCCCATCGCCTCATCCAGGTCAAACGTTTTCTTGGTGAGCTTGAGGCGGGCCCTCGTCACCCGCTCAGGGCGCTCATCCACCTTGATACGACGGAGATTGTACTTGTCAAGCTCTCCACGCCACTTGCCCAAGAGCTTGCGACTGGCCTCAATCGCAAGCGCATCGCCAGTCATGATGAATCGCAGATAACGCACGCCCTCTCCCACCACCTCACTCAGGTCGTCCACATAGTCATCCAGATGCTCGCCTGCCGCAAGCTCCACATTGACAGTGTCAAACAGAGGATAATCAGGGGTGACCAGTTGCGGATCAATGACTTTGGCCGCGAGGTCGACATCCCAAAAGCCGCGGGCCGTGATGCCGCCCTCACTGAACTTCAGATGGAGGGGTGAGCCGAGGTACATGCCCCATTCATGGACTTGGGGCTTGTGGTAATGGCCGCTGAATGCATACTCAAACCCAGCCAGTGCAGAGCCGTCCAAGCCTCCATCACTCACCCAGCCTGCGTCACCGACCGCACCCAACATGGTCTGGTGAAGGAAGAGCACGTCACGGTCTGTGGCGGAGCACCCCCTGGCCCGCTTCCTGATGCGCCGGCGTGCTCGCGCTTCTGGCAGCCACGGCACAGCGTGAAGGCGCAATCCTTCAGTCAGCTCAATTGACTCGTGTCCAAATACATGGATGTTGGGCAAGTCCAGCTCATTGTACAGTTGAAGGTTGTACAGCCGGCCGTCGCGATCAACAGCATCATGATTGCCGGGCAGGATGTAAGTCTTGATGCCCTCGGTGGCGGCGCGTTGTAACACCCGACAGACCGCCACGATTGTGGCGCCGTCAGGGCGCTGAATGTCGAACAGGTCGCCAAGGATGGCCATGGAGGGGATGTTGTTCTCCAGGCAGTGGGTGATGGCCTGGTCGATGACGCTGATCACATCCCTCAAGCGATCAGATGACACCCCGCCGCTGTCCACCTTGGCCATGCCAAGACGGATGTTTGCGTGGAGGTCGCTGACAAGGACTATGCGTGACGGATTAGACATGACAGACCCCTACAGCGGAAGAAAGGCGATGGGCATCCGCTTACAGGCGGACGTTCAGTGGGGCGCCAGATTGGCCATGACCCAGGACCGGCTTGCCGACCTATCTGACTACCTCGCGAAGCAATCAGAATCCCATCGCTCAAACCTTCCACTCTGTAGCCTCATAGTATCCTCTAATGGCGACCTCAATGGCGTCGTGGTCACCCTGGCGCTGCTCGGCAAGGTCGCGCAAGCCAGACCAAGACTTGATCTTGGACTTTTCAGGAGGCTTGGTCCAGCTGCCCCCCATTTTGGCCCATCCGCACTTTGCGGCCACGCCGTGAAGCCCGTGGGCCCGGTCAATGCCCTCGCCAAACTCAATGCGAAGCTCGCTCTTGCGATGGGGCGGCGCCACCTGATTCTTGTGGACATACACGTGAGTGCCGACGCCAATGGAGCTGCCGTCATCCTTGACGAGCTTGCCGCGACCCAGATTCACAATGACAGCGCTGTAGAATCGTGGAGCCTTGCCGCACGACGTTGAGGTGTTGTCGCCAAACGTGACCCCAATCTTTTCACGCAACTGACTGACGAGCATCAAGCAACATGCCTCGGCGCTGATGTGCTGATTGATTTTGCGCAACCCCTTGGACATTGCGCGCGCCTGGCCGCCAGGCTGCTTGTCGTCGAAGCCCTGCTCAAGCTCATAGCGATCAGGCAGGGCGCTGATGGAGTCATACACCACGAGCACAGGGACCAGCTTGCCGCCAGAAGCGAGGCGCCTGCGCTTCACCACTTCCAGGACTCGGGCAAGCATCTCCATCGCGTCTTCAATGCACTTGGGCTGCATCAGCAGCAACCGGTCGCAGTCCACGCCCAACATGGCGGCATAGCTCATATCCAGTTTGTATTCAGCGTCAAGATACACCGCCGTGCCGCCCATCGCCTGAACGGCGGCACACGCCTGGATTGCCAGGGTGGTCTTGCCCGTGCCCTCATCGCCACCGACCAAGCAGATACGAGACAGAGGCCAGCCGCCTCGGCCCAGAGCCCAATCCATCCAGGGGCTTCCTGTCGGTATGACTCCAGGGATGTGAATGCTCAGGCCGCCATCAGACAAGCTGAGCGCCGTTCCAGCGCCAAGTGCCTTGTTGACGTCCTTCATGATGTCTTCTTCAAGCGTCCCAGCCATTCAGCAACTCCTGCTGCCGCCAAAGCCCCGCTGGGCGAACCATGCGGGGCAGGACTGGGCGGGACTGGGCTGGGCTAGTCTGCTGCTTCGGCTAGCTCGCGCTCAAGAGCGTCCAGCTCTTCATCGTCGTCATCATCCATCATGGCGGCACGGCTGGACTTCTTCTTGGATGCCGCCGCCTTCTTGCCCTTCTTGCCCTTCTTGGCGGGCTCGGGGGCTTCCTCCTCTTCCTCATAGCCCTTGTCCCCAGGCTTGAGTGCGTGATTGGGGCCCAGTTCTTCCTTGCACTTGGGGGCGCAAAGGCCGCGGAAGGGGCATTTGCCGCAGTCCTCGTCATCGTCAGGCTCATAGTCCTGACCAAAGCAGCTGGGAGGCTCCTCCACGGACTCTTCACCTGCTTCTTCTTCAACGCCGGCCAACAGACGCTCGACGCCTGGCGCATCCATCACCATCTCGCCAATCATCTTGTAGAAGTCGCCGGTGCCGCCTTCTGCCAGCGCCTCGCGACAAGACGCCTTCTGCGACTTGTTGAGACGCACCGGCTCACGGATGGATGCGCTGTCTGCGGCGACCTTGTATCTGGTTGCCATGAGCGCGCCAGTCTTTGTCACCCGAACCAAGATGGCCTTGCGCGGGTCGGTGATGTCGCCCTCTTCAAAGAAGACCTCCAAAACACCTTCCCACACCATCTTGCCGCACAGCATGGGCAAGACCTTGTCTGCGGGCAACTCCTCCCAATCATCCGTCTTGGTCTTGCGGTGCCTGATTGGAATGACATTGAACAAAAAGCGATTGTTGCGCTTGATGTCTTCTCGCGCCTTCTCGTCGCCAGCGGCATCAAGCCGTTCCCACTCCTTGCTGATGGGGCAGACCGTGCTGGCATCTGGCACCTCGAAGCCATCGCGCGCTTCCATGACGGCCGTGACACGCGGGTCGGCTAGGATTTTGTTGACCCGCGTGTCCAGCGATGGCAGCATGCGATTCTTGGGGCCGATGCCATAGTGGACAACCAGCTGGGCGTAGGGCAACTCATCATCGTCACGACACGGCGGACAGATGTACAGAAGCGTTTCGCCGGCCTGGATGTTGAACCAGTCTGTGCCTCGCTTGGCAGCGGCGTCACGCTCCTCTTTGTCTTTGCGCATTGCGCCGACATTGACAGCCATAACAGTATCTCCATTTCTTTGAGGGACGGGAAATGCCAGAGAGTCTGAACGCGGGGCACGAGCGAGAGACCAGAGACCACCCGCGTTCAGACTCCTGACTGACGTGCCCTTACGCTACAGGGCACTGATGAAATTCAGTCGCCTTTCAGTCGCGCTCTCAAGCGTGCTTCCCTGCTTCCCACTGACTCAGCAGTGGAAATGCGCGGACCGGGCAAAGAGCGGTCCAGATGGTTGATCTCGGTGCGCATCATGGCACCTCTGGACCGCAGCATATCTGCCTTGACTTCCAATGCCTTGACGGCTCCTGAGAGACGATTGACCAGCTTCCAAGCAACTGCCTGCCTAGTCTTCCAAGACAAGAAACTTGGCTCAGCATTCAGTGCTGCCTTGGCCTTCCACTCTGCCAGCCTTGGCTCATCTTGGATGTACTCCAGCAACTGCTCCGCTTGCCAAGCCCTGTACCCAGCCTCAATCATGTCGCTGTGCTCACGAGCCGCCGCAAGCACTTGGGTGTACCAGCCAATGAGGCCGGCAATGTTCTCCATGTCCTCATCGATGTCAACGCTGGCGGTGGCACCCTTGACGTCAAGGGTGTGGCGTTGACCTTCGATGGTGACGATGATCTCATTGGAGGTTGACAGATGAATGAGTGCTTCAGCCATCAGCTCTTGGCCTCCAAGACCCACTTCTTGCGCAAACTCTCGCTCATGGCAAACTTGATCTTGCGCCGCCGCACGACTGCCGACCCAGCCGGGATGATTGGCGACGTGATTGGGCGCGGCTCAGTGAATGCCGGCCGGAAGCTGCCGAAGTCAGGCACTGTGATGCGGCGCCCCTCCTCCAACAAGCTGATGATGGACTCGAATACAGCCCGCAGTTGCGCGGGCTCGACGCCAGAGCGTCTTGCCAAGACTTCCAATCCAATGCGATCACTCGATGCGGCCATAACGACCTCCTTGGTATGACTGTGGATTGCCACAGGTTCAATGATTACTCTACAGCTACTGCGGTCAGATGGTTGTGGAAGTTACCTCTATGACGCCATCATCGCCTAGCATGACAGTCTTCCTGTCCTTTTTGAGATCAACGCGGATTGTGCATCCAACCTTGAGCCTTGGCCCCCAATCAGCATAGCTGTCAGGAAACACAACGACCTCCAAGCAGGAGTGGTCTGCTAACTCCAGCGTGATGAAGGCCATGTCTTGACCGGTCTTTTTGGTAATGATGTGCTTGTGACTAATCACCAAGCCGCAAGCAACAAAGGAGCGTCGGCGCTGCCAAGCCTTCCCCCTCGTCACATCCCCCTTCTTGGCGGCCCGAAATGCAGGGTGGCTGGGGGTCAAGCATTTCTCCCAACCGTCCCATGCCAATCCGTGGCGCCCCTTATTGCGCATGGTCTCCAGGTCCACCACATACAGAGCGCGGCATGCCTTTACCCCCCTCCACGTCAGCAATCGCATCGCCATGGAGGTGCCAATGCCTTGGTCTAGAATCCACCTGAACTCAGGGAAATTGTCCTGGTGGACCTTCACGCGAACCTGATTGCCGTGGATGTCTTCGATGTTCACATTGGCATAGCGCTTGCCCCAACCCATCCTGGCCTTGGTGGCGGCATCAGGCTCCACCGTGTCAAAGTCACCCACCTGATTGTACTTGATGTCAATCATGGTGCCGGCGATGAGCGGCATGGACGGCCCTGCCCACACCTCCTCAATAGGCGTGAAGCGACACCCAGAGAGGGCGCTGGTCATGAGATTGGCATAGACGGCCATGGGATGCTTCCCGCCACCAAGGGGCGACACCTCGCCTGCTAGATACAGCAGGTCCTCTTCATCATAGTCAGGCTCGCCATCCCAATCGGCAATCAACTCGCGCAGGGCGTCCTCCCATCCTGCTTTCTGCTTGCGGCCGATGTCCAACCAACTGCCCTTCTCCTTGATTGTCTCCAGCGCGATGCGCGTGTTGGGCAAGAGCTTCCGCATGGCGCCTGACTTGATCATCGCCCCCAAGGCGCGACTGTTGACGGCACGCCCGGCGATGCGCGCGAAGAAGTCTGGCATATCTGTGAACGGCTGGGCCTTCTGGATGGCTGTCGTAGCTGTCTCACCAACATACTTGATGTCAGTGAGATTGGAGACGATGTGGCCGTCGCCATTGATGGCGAAGCCGACACCGCTGACATTGATGTCTGGCGGCTGTACCTCGACGCCCAGGCGTTGAGCCTCTTTGGAATAGCGGGCAATCTGCTCGCGTTTGGGCTCGTTCTGCATCAGCGCCCACATCAGCTCGGCCGGGTGGTGAACCTTCATCCACATCTGCCAATAACCAATGATGGCATAGGCGGCTGAGTGACTCTTGTTGAATCCATAGGAGTTATGTGAGATAATGCCGGATTCACTCAAGATGTATGTGGCCGGTGCTGCGCCCATCTCAATGTCATAGGTAGCCTGGAATCCTATGTCTTCAATCGAGACAACGCGGCGGCAGTCAAGCGTTCTTCCGCGTGCTCCTCCCTGTGGCAGCGATGGCACAATGCTTCCAGATTCTCCAAGGAGTGGTCCTGAATCCTGTTCTTGTGATGGACGTGCAGGCCCTTCAGGGCGGGGTGGGGGCTGCTCGCATCCGCCTGGGCGCCGCACCTCTCGCATACGTTGTTGGCGCGCGCCAACGCCGCTGCCCTCGCAGCCTTCCGCGCCATTGACCTTCCGTCGATGTATCCCGGATTCAATGCCCCGGTCATCTTCTTGGACTGCGCCGCGATGGATTTGTCCGTGCCCTTGGTCAAGCCAGCCTTCCAGCCCCTGCCCTTGCCGGCATGCGGACCGTAGGACCCCACTGGGCGCCCTTCCTCGCGACGCAACGCCCTGTACTGACGCTGGTAGCAACGATTGCACAACCCGCGGCAGAATGCCTGCCGCTCCTGGCACGTCGAACACATCTGTTCTGTCGACATCCTCATGCCCCTCTGCTTCTGGCTCAATTACCATAGCTGTCGAAGAGCAAATCAGCGACCCTTCAACCAGCTCCCGCGCCTCCAGCCATCCTGTTGGCGTAGCCCAGTGATGGCCCAGTGAGCAGGCAAAGGAGGACCCGTCATCCAAGGTGATCTTGATGCACGTCTTGACGCCAGTGGGCTCCACCACCTTGATCGCATTCACCACCTCACCCTGCGGCGTCCATGACACCAGTTCTTGGCCATTGACCAGGGAATCGATGCGTTGAGAACCATGCCTGGTCTTGATTAACGTTTCCCCAGTTAGGCAGCCGAAAAAGGTGATGTCACTTATGATCTTCTCTGCCACATCGGCAGGCACGCCGCGCTCGACCGCACCGGCCACGAACTTTTCACGCTCACGCTTCAGAGTCTCATCGCCAATCTTTTTGGCGATGACCTTTCGCAAGGAGTCGGCCGTGCCTGGCGCGTATCCCGCCATCTGTACAAATATCTTGGTGACCTGCTCTTGATACACCAGCACACCCAGTGAGTCAGAACAGATGGAATCATACAGGGGATGGACTTGCCTCTCATCACGACGTTTGGGGTTCAGCTTCCTCTTTTTGAACTCCGTCGCCAGCCCCGACCGCGCTGGCCCTGGCCTGTTGAGAGCCACCATCGCCACATTGTCTTCGAAGCTATCAAAGGCGATGCCCTCACAAGCTGCATGTGCGCCAGTGGAATCATATTGGAAGATGCCAACATAATGGTGATCTGTGAATGCCTGAAGCGTCTCTGGGTTATCGAGCGGCAGCAGCTCATAGTCCAGCTTGAGCCCAGGATTGCGCTTCTCTGCCATCTTGCGCGCGTCATTGAGCACGGTCAGGGTTCGAAGGCCCAAGATGTCGAGCTTGAGCAAGCCCATGCCGCCAACGCCGTACATGTCCCACGCCGCCAACTTGACGATCAGGTTGTTGCGCATGTGCGTTTCGATTGGCACCACATCCGGGAGCGGGACAGGCGAGGTGATGACGCCGGCTGCATGCACGCCCGGCTGCCTGGCGTGGCCCTCCAGCTTCACCACCAGCGGCAAGACGTGCGGGTGGCGTGCATTGAAGTCGCGACACACTTTGAATTCCACAAAGCTGTCTGCCACAGTCTGGCTCGCACGCTCATCACCGCTGGACCGCTCAACAATGGCGCCCGTCACATCATTGAGCTCTCCAAACGGCACACCAAGCACGCGCCCCACATCCTTCAGCGCGCTCTTGCCCTTCATGCGGCCCACTGTACAGATGAGACTCACCTTGTCTCTGCCCCACTTCTCATGCAAGTAGGTGATGACCTCCTCACGCCGCACATCCTCAAAATCCATATCGATATCAGGCATATCGATACGCTCAGGGCTGATGAAGCGTTCGAACAGCAAACCATGCTCAAGTGGATCCAGAGAGGTGATGCCTAGCAAGTAACACACCAGCGAGCCAGCTGCAGAACCGCGCCCCGGGCCTGTCATGATTGGCGGCTCTGCCATATCACGGCACCAGTTGATGAGGTCGCGAACAATCAGAAAGTACCCAGGGAACTTTGCGCAGGCAATCGGCTCCTTTCCTGCCTTGCGCAGTTCCACGTCCAATTCCTTGTCCAATCGTGCCCTGTACTCTGCGACTGAATATCCTGTGACCTTGGAGCGCCCCTCGATGTCGCGCCAATCCCACCCTTCAGCGCAGAGACGGGACAGCTCTGCCACATCATCGCTGGAATCATGAGGCACTTGCGGCACCAATGCCTTGAAGCGGTCGATGTGCATCTTGTAGGTGTGTGCATCAGAGACCTCCACCGTGGCTTCAATGACCTCTGCGGCCAATTCCTCACCCATGTATGGGTGATTGGCCAAGAACGCTTCCATCATCTCAGCACCGCTGCGCAAGTGGTAGCCCTGCGGCGACCGCGGGTGATCAGGCTCCTCCATCGTCATCTTGTTCGCCAGGCACAGCAAGATGGTGTGGGCATCGGTGTCGTCAGCATTGATGTAGTGAACGTCATTGACAGCAATGAGAGGCAAGCCCAATGCCCTAGCGATGCGGATGAATGCCTTGTTGACTCTGCGGTGGAGCGGTCCGGCGTGCGGCATTAGCTCCAGATACATGCGGCCCTTGTAGGCGGCAGCCAGCTTCTTGGCGGTGCGGGCGGCTTGGGCCATCCGGCCCTGGATGACGTGATCGCCCAACAGGGAATCGGGGCCGCCAAAGCTGATGGACAGCCCCTCGTTGTGCTCGATGAGGAGCTCAACGTCAACGCGGGGGATGCCTCGATAGCAACCTCCATCATTGTCCCAGGCGATGGACGTGAGGCGCGACAGCGACCTGAAGCCGTTGCCCTCCATCACCCTCGCCGTCACATCCCACGAGCGCATCACCTGCTTGCGTGCCTCCTCTGCTCGGATGACTTTTTGGCGCTCCCGGCCTTCCAGCCCAAGTGCAACGATATCCTCGTCATCCTTGGTCAATCCGTGCTGACGATGGTTGGTCACGACATTGAGCACTGCGCCATAGATGGGGCGTGGCTGCTCCTCGCCGTCAGGCGTGTGCACATAGGCTGCCTTCTGAAGGTCGTATGCATATCTCAAGGTTGAGGTGTCGGTGACGCACAGCGTGCGCATCCCTAACTCTCTGCCTCGATTCACATGGGCCCCAAGCTGCCCAAATGCCTGCAGATAACTATACTCTGTGCGGCGGCGCAACTCTTCATATCGCAACGTCATGCTTGCTCTCCTGCAAGGCCAAGCCAATCGACAACTGCCGCTTCGACGGCCGACCCTATGTGCTTCTCACCATCCCAGTAAGGAACCTGGCTCACGTCCAATCGCAAGGTAGGCAGAGCTGATGCTAGGCGCACTGCGGTGTTGAGCCTGGACCGTACCCCAGACAATCGCTCCGGATGCCGTCTGGTGTCATCTGGCGGCAGGCGTGCCATCAAATTCTCAACCGGGGCATCCAGGTGAACGATGCGGGCGTCAAGCGGGCGCAGAGTTGACGCCCACCACCTCACCAGCGCAGCGTGGGCCAGCGGCCCTTCAGGAGCATAGGCCACGCCTGATGGCATCGACCTGTCCAGGAACAACCTGGACGACCAGGCCAAGCCAGCGTTGTGATGAAGGCACGCCAGCACATCGGCCGCATACACGTCATCCACATAGGTGTTCACAGGCACGCCGCGCTCTCGCCACTCTGCCAGTTGATCCTGCGACAAGCGCCCATCCCTCCACGCCATCGCGCGATATGGCAGGAAGTCATAGCGCGCGAGTGACTCAGACAGGGTCGTCTTGCCGACACCTTCTGGGCCTTCCAGAACGAGAATCACGCGAGTGCTTTCATGAGGGCGGCGTGGGCCGCATCCATCATTCTGAAAGCAATGGCCAGATCACGGGCGCTGATGTTCATTGGCGGATTGAACCTGATGGCGCCAGCATCGCGCCACGTCATGAGGAGCAGGCCGGCAGCGTGACAAGCGTCACAGAATTGACGCCCATTGTATGGCAAATCATCCCATTCCAGGTCAAATGCCTTCATCAAGCCATAGCCGTGCACCTTCTTGACGTATGGGCGCTCATTCAGAGCCTTCTCGATGAGGTCGCCCTTGACGATGACCTCGCCCAGGTGGTCATCCAGCCACCCGATGAAACGAGTGGAATGATGGCACACCCACTCAGACCCTGCCATACTGTTGAAATGGGTGCCCGGGGTCATCGCCTTGGCAATGGAAGCGTTGGCGATGACTGCGCTCATAGGGAAGCCCATGGCCAAACCCTTGCCAAGGCAGAGAATGTCAGGGCGCAAGTCAATCTCAGGGTGCTGCCAGCTGCTGTAATGGCCGCAGCGACCCGCGCCAGCCTGAACATCGTCAAAGATGATCAAGATGCCCTTCGTGTCCGCAAACTCTCGCAACCTCTGGAAGAACACCTTGGGATAGGTTGTGATGCAATTGTTGCCAAGAACTGGCGCCATGTTGATGGCGCCCACCTGATCCCAACGCAGGTCAGGATCATCGCCCGGCGGCAAACCTCCGGTGGGCCCCTCCTTCAGGAGGGAGAACCACCAGTTGTCACCATTGTCGAAATACTCGACAGTCCCAAACAACGGGGGCATCGGGCCATACCCCTCCTTGTGATATGGGCTATCGGTTGAATCAGAGCACGCCATGGCGAAGGCTGTACGCCCATGGAAGTTGCCCTTGAGAGTGACGACGCCCAGCTTGGGGTTGCCGTCACGGTCTTTGTGCGTGCCATGCTTGGTCTGCCACAATCGGGCTAGCTTGATGGCTGTCTCATTTGCCTCGGCGCCGCTGTTGGCATAGAACACCTTGCCGCAGTCGCCTTCATCTGTATAGCCTGTGCGATTGACCAACAGAGCCGCATTGTACTCGCGGTGCGGGCCGTGATAGGCGCGAGGCAGGCGGTGGGGTGCGTTGGTTGTGAGTAGCTCCATGGCTGTCTTCTGAAGAATTGGCGTGTTGTAGCCCATTGAGGCCACGCCTTCATCGTTCCAACAGTCAAGGAGTTTGAGCCCTGTGTCAGTGATCAGCCACGACCCCTTGCCTTTGACAAAGCACAACGGTACGCGGTGGGTGATGTCAAACAGGTATTGGGCTGGCTTGATGGTGTCGTCCAAGATGTCCTCTCAGGATGTGCGAAGGGCGTGGGCTGCGACGGTTGCCGCGTGTTGCGGGTCCTCCCCTGACTCCAAGGGGCGGCCTGTATACGGGTCACGACCCCAGAAAATGGCGCGGCGCATTGCCTCCTCTTCGATGTCAAACATAAGCCTGATTGTGCCATTCTTGTAGGCAGCTCGGGCCTGGTCTGCCAGGGGTGAGGATTCTCGGCCGAGGAATAGCGGACAGACCGGCAGATTGTGGTCGCGGCCATCAAACCTGCGCTGGATGTCCTCTGGGAAAATGCACCCCGTGTACTTGGTTCCCTTCATGCACGGCGGGGTGACGAGGCGGCCAAAGCACGGGTGGATGTGGGTTGTGAGTTGGCTGATGATCCCGTTGATGATCGGGCCCCAATACCCAAGCTGGAGGATGGTGCAGCCTCGCTTCCCAACGATGTGCTGGAGTGTTCGCAGATTGAGGGTCCAACTGAGACGTGAGGTGGCGCCCAGTGGGATGAGGTCACGGGCATCCTCCAGCGGGAGGCCGCTGGAAGCCCAGCGAGCATACATTGCCTCGATGGTCTCCATGTCCTTGCGCCACCTCAGCACCGCGTCTGGCCCCATCGCAATCACAGTATCTGGGGTGCGGAAGGCACTGCGCTCGCTGGCGAACGTTGACATGTCGAGAAGTCGCATGGATTGGCTCCACGCGCTCATGTCTGCCACTTCAGGGATGGTGTCGACTGTGATCCAGTCAGCACCAACGCGCACATCAGGCTTGGTCCCGACGCGATGGCGCACCATCTGCTCCCGCCAGCCGATGCTGGCATTCTCAATGATGAAGTTGAAACTAACTGCCTCGACAACAGGAACGCCCTCCATCACGCTGGTCATCAAATCTGCCAGCTCAACGTCACTCATGATCAGCACTTGGCCGACGATGTCATCCAACTCTTCAGTCGTCTTTGACTGAAGCCAGATGATAGCGATGACCTGCATCACGCCCAGACGTGGATCGGAATTGATGCGGCGCTGAAGGTGGAAGGGCATGCCGCTGACGCCAACCAGTGTGACCTTGGGCGGGTCGGTTGGCTTGACGAGGTCCATCAAGGTCTCCAGAGAAACGGGGTTAGTCTCGACCACTCTACAGCGGCGCGCTACCTATCAGACAGGAATAGTGGCTTGTTGACATTGATTGTTGCGTCCGGGTTCCTGCCCCAGTTGGTCTGAACCATGGCGTGGCGCACCTGTTTCCACGACCACACGCGCACAATGTCGCTGTGGACCGGCAAAGACTGATTCCACGGCTGATCCATCAGCAAGACCGGCTTGACGTGGTGGGTGACCAACTCCAAGCAGTGCTTGTCACGGTCCTCCACGAATGCGACCACCTGTGCCGGCATGATGCTCTGGTGCACAGCATCCCACTTGTCCTTGTTGAAGAGCAGGATGTCGCACGGCACGCCGTTGTCTTGTAGCCATTGCACGGTATCGGGCCGCACCCGGGCATGCTCCCATACAGGCCGAGCGGTGACGATGGCCACCAAGCACCCTGCCTCCTGGGCTTGGATGAGCGCCTCTTTGGCCCCCGGCACGAGATCCAAGGTTTGGAACCCGCCATCAGCATACCACTGCGCCTTCTTCTCTTCAGTGGAGAGAGTGCCGACCGTTGGGTTGCCGTACTGGCCGCCGGTGGCCTCAAAAAATTTGGACAAGTCGGCGACGCAGCTGTCGAGGTCTGTGACAAACACTCGCCTACCCGCCAACTCCACGCGGTATTGATGGAACTTCTGCTCCACATCCAAGGTCTTGGCGGCAAATCGTTTGCTGATTTGCTTTGGAGTCATGCCGGCAAGGTGAGCGATTGCCATCGCATACTTGAGCACATCAACCATTTCTTCCACGGCATTGCCGCCGTGCCCTCTCTCTTGCCTCACGACGTGAGGCTTGCGCCGTAGGCTGCGCGCAAGCTCGGTCGCCTCTTCATGCAGGCCCAGCAGCAACTCATCCATGTATGCAGAGCGTTCTGCGTCGGTCATGAGGTCACGGTCATACCACAGCGTCTGCTGTGCAGCCTGTGCCACAAAAAGGTCTTCAATGGTCGTTGTCATTCCGCCTCCTCTTCAGGCTCGTCTACATCCGAGTTGTCACACATGTACTTCACGCCTGTCCCGACAAGGGGGTGCACAGCGCAAGGCACCAAGGTCCCGGGTGCGCACTTTGCGACCAGCGTGTGGGCGCGGTCCGGCTTGATGCTGATTGCGGCCATGCAGTCTACCTCAATCACCCTTGTCGGCTTGGCATCAAATGCCAGAAACGTATCTGTCAAGATGCCGAGGGCAGCGGCAATACCGATAGCGACAACAGCCCAGCGCACTCTAGTCATGCGGTCAACTCCTCGTGGCAAGCGTCGACCACCTGATCCACTGTGATGCGTGAATTCCATTGCGCAAAACGCCCTGCCAATCGAATATTTGACCCAGAGCCAGCGCGCCAAGTGCGCCAAGTCACAGGGTGAAGGTGCCCCGGCAGCTGGCGCGGTGGCGCGAGCAACGTACTGCCCAGACGGGCTAAGTCGACGGCCAAGGAGTGCGTGCTGCGATCATTCCACTCAAGCTCCAATGCGATGTTGCCATCATCATCAACAACAGGGCGAACCCTGTGAATTGCCTCCAGCCATGGCGTGTACGTGTAATCGTAATGCCCCAGATGCGCCGTTCTGCCGGTGAGCGAGATTCTGGCGACCTTGAGCCACTCATGGGGGCACACGGGCGCTTCCCTGCCCTCCAGCTGAAGCAACTTGGCCAAAATGGGGAGTGGCACCGTGCTCGTGATGCGGCCGCTGGCGCTCTCGATCCATCGACGTGGACCAACACATGCCATAGGACCTGATATGACTGTCGCGTGCGCCTGTATGATGTCGCAGTGTCGCTCCACCAAGCCAAACAGACGGCTGAAGTCTGTCAAGACTCGCTCGCCCCCAGTGCCGCCAAAATTCATGACGCCCGGCCCATATCCTTCATAGGTCCCGCGAGTCTTGCCATAATGCAAGCGCTGGACCGCCTCCAGGTGACCGCCCAAGCCTTGAGGATAGGGCAGCACCCGGCCTTTATGTGTGAGCACCCCTCCGCTCATTGCCTTCAGCGTGAAGTCCATCTTGTGCGCGTGCAGCAGAGCCCTCACCCCGACGCTATTGCGAAGGTATTGGAAACCGCCCTTGGCATAGCTACCACCCAGATGGCTGGGCTCAATGACAGCAACTGTCTCGCCCTTCCTCCATGCGGCAAGGGATAAAGCGATGAGGCAGCCAGACATGCCGCCGCCCAAGATCACGTGGTCATAGTGCGCCATTAGGCAATACTCTCTGTTATGCGCGGCCAGTCACCGCTCTTGATGATCCGTGCCAATACTCGCGCGACTTGGCTCACGTGACGCTCCTCGACCCCCTCAATGACGGTTGGTCGTCGGGCATCCTTCCACCGCTTGACGCGCAACGTCTTGGGCAAAACAGCCCTGGCCATCTCCACCATTGCATCAGGCGCTACCAATTGAATCTTGATCATGGGCTGACGCTTGGATGGATACAGATACATCACGGCCAATGGAGTCGCCTTGGCGTTGTTCTTGCGGACGTACATCACATAGTGATCGCTTCTGCGAAGCCTGTCCCGGTAGAACATGCCCCCAGCGTGACACCGGTGTCGATACTCTCCAGCAAATTCAACAGGGATTGCTCTGGCAAAGGCCGCCATCATCTTCTTGGCGATGGCTCGTGACTCAGCATACACATACGGGTCGTGAGGGAACCCGATGCGCGGGCGGGGTGAGCCAGGCTTGCTTGATGCGGTGACCTCTTGCTTGCTCTGCGCATCAGGCGTGGGCTGGGTGGGCCGAAGCACAACTGACCGATACTGAGTGGCAGAAGGCGGTCCTTCAGCATCATCATCGGCCGCCATGAACCATATCGTCCGCTCTGGAGTCGTGTTGACCGCGGCTGACCTGATTTGAATCTTGCGACACATATTGCGCCAGACACAGGGCGGCTCGGCCCCGGGGCCGATCAGGCCGTCGCAAGTTGGGTCGCCGGGCTCATGGTGGCCGACACACCCAGGGTTGTTGAATCTGTGCCTGGCTGCTGCCGCCCAGTGGGGCAACCCCTCCGGAATGGACCCGTGCTCCACCCACGTCACAGTTGCCGTCTGCTTGTTCACAGCAACGCATACGCGCCCCCACTCATACGTCTCGACGAGCAGACTCCATCCCTTGTCCCTCAGGCGCACAGGGCGATGCTGCTTGGTTGGCCTGGGGTCCAGCCCGAAGGCTGCGATGTAGTCATGGACCATCTTGGCATCCATGCGGGCGCCAATGGCGACACGGTATAGCGTTTCAGACTTCATAGCCGCGCTCCCTGAGCAGTGCTCTGGCAGCCCTGCGAATGCGCCCTGCTTCGCACTCCACCTGCCCGTATGTCATGTCCAAGTACATGGCGATGTGCCGCTTGGTGACCTTGAACACACCTGAATTGCCTGTCAGGTTACGCACCATGGCGTGAAGCTCCCAGTCAGGATTGACCATTGCCTTGAGAATCTTGCGTTGGCCTTTGTTGAGACGAGCCATCAACAAGATGACTATGGTGCGCGCCTCCGTATTGCCCTCCCCATAGTCAGCCACCTGCTCTGGGGTCAAGCCGCTGATCCCCTGTGCCGGCAAGCTGTCGACGTATCTGCTGCTGCCATCCTCTGACACCAGGCGGTCCAGCGAGCAGGGGCGGCGAGGCACCTTGTTCCACTCGCCTGTCCCCACGTCCTGCTCCCACACCCTCGGCATGCGCATCAGAGCATATGCCTTGTTGGCGATGTTCCGATACTCATTGTCCAAGAAATACCCCACATAATTGGGGAGCTTCACGCCCTTGCTTGGGTCGTATGTCTGAACTGCGCGATGGGCGTGCCAACGCCCTTCTTGGAGCAGGTCGGCATACTCGCCCACGCCCTTGCGCACCAGGACACGGACCTTGAAATGGATGAGGCCGATGAATTGCGGCTCGACATCCTCATATCTCAGATTGTTCATTTTGTACTCCAGGGGTTATGCGTGTCGGTGGAGGTTGAACCAGTGGGGCGCGACCTCTAATATCATGTCAGCCAATTGGCCTAAGTTGTTGCAGGTGCGGTGATTGGGGTAGTAGTGGCGCACGGAATCATCCATGATTCCGAACCCCCAAACCTCAATGCCAGCTGATATCGCTGCGGCAATGCACGCCTTGAGCTCGCGGCGCATTTTCGCCGAGTTGCCTGGCGCTGCGGGTTGGCCGTCAGACAAGACCATCAAGATGCGGCGCTTGGCTCTGCGGCACCGCAGCTCTTGGAGAGCCCACTTGACCGAGTCTGGGTCAGCATTCTCCCACAGCCTAACCTCTGCTGCCACGCGGCTGCGAACCTGCGACCAGTTCTCATCCCAATCGCACCAGTTGTAGTGCTCAATGGGCGACAGACGACCGTAATGATGCGTGTGCGTGTAACTTCCGGTGATGGAGTTGCCTGCCGTGAAACCTGTGGCACTAAGCTGAATGCTGTTAGGCGTTGTCCTGTTGATGGAATCCAGCAAGTCACCCAGAAGCAGGATGCCCTGCTGCATCAGGGCGAATTTGGAACCTGCCATGGAGCCAGAGCAGTCGCCCAACAGCTTGATAGCCACATCATGCGTCTCGCCCGGCACCAGGCGTGTCCTGATGTTATCGACTGGGCGCCCTGCTTCGCGGATGTTTGCGCGCCACATGGCGCGGCGGTCAAGTCGCCCGTGGCGCTGAGCATATACCTTTGTGGACTGAGACCGCGTAGCCAGCAAGGTGCGCATCCTAGCAGACAGCGTGGCCGACTCCTTGCTAACCCCCTTCGCGATGCGCTCTGCCGCAGATAGGGTGGCCGCTGTGACGGCTGGCGTCGCAATCATATCCTTCTTGGCTGCGCCGGGGTGCACCGTGTAGTCGGTCATCCCATCCGCCTTGGCCGTGTTGGTGGGCGCAGCGCCAGCTTGCCTGATTATGGCTTCATCAATCGCTTCATGAATAGGCGACTCAGTGTCAGTGAGCGTGAGAGACCCGGCCTTGAGCGCCCTAAGTGCCTTCAAGACCTCCTCTGCTGACACTGGCGCCATGTCTGGGCTCTCGGCGCTCTTGTCGCGCTTGGCGCCTCCACCCCCTTCATCCCCTTCATCCCCTTCACCCTCTTCACCCTCTTCACCCTCTTCAGCAGGGGCCTCGCTGTCACCGCCTGGCGACATCATACCTTTCAACTCTTCATCAGGGATGGAAGTGCCGGCGCTGTAAAGCGCGTCAGCATAGCACAGCGCCAGATTCCAAGCATCCCAAACGCTCCCAAGGGTCTCTGGACTGAGCAAGGCATGGAAGCCGTCAAGAGCCTTCAACACGGTCAGGGACTCTTGGCACAAGAAGCTGTAATCATAACCCCAGGCGTGGAAGATGATCCCGCACCCAACCTGATACGTTGGGTCAACTGATCTGGGATTAGCTGCCAGCTTCTTGCCCCAACTCCGATGGGCGTGATCACGCCCGGCCTTGAGGTGCTGCGCCACGCCTCGATAACGCTCACCAGCCCGCCGCTCAATTCGCACATCCTCCACCACATTGAACATCATAGCAACAAGATTGGCGCCAAGTAGTCCGGCGACGACATTCAGAAGGCCGACAGGGGTGGTGCGATAGGTGCATCGGGTCCCTGGCGGCAGGGCGAGTAATTTGATGTGGTCTGTGACTATGAGGCACGTCCTCTCCCAGATGGCGGCATTGATGGCAACTGACGCCCTGTCGGCCGCGGCGTGCTCTGCCTCCACCTGCACTTTGACGTGCTCTGATTCATGATTGACCTTGGCCCACACCAAGTCCATATCTTCATCAGCCAGCTCTGCGACGTTTGTCGGCAGAGTGACCGTCCCTAGCATGTCAGTCTTGCACTGACCTGACTGGAAGATGACTCGCAGGTCGTGGCGGTCACTGAACGTTTGGGCGATACGCTCAAGGCGCCCCCCTATGAGGGGCAATCGCGTCTCAATGGACTTGGCATTCTTGATAGCAGCTTTTGCCACGGCGCACTCCTGGTTGCGGGCATAGGGGGCGACCCGCTCAGCTACCTTAGCTGAAGCGCCGCCACAAGGCTAATTAATTTTATGGCATTCGCCGATAACGCTGGCTGATGCCAAGCGCGACCAAGCTCAACGGCCGACCACCTGACGGATGATGTCACCCACCGTCTTGTGATCTGGGTCTGCCGGATCAATGCCATTGGTGACACTAAGCCGAGCTGCCAGATGAATGTTCTTTGTGGCGTGCGCGAGACGCGCCCACACCAGCGACTTCCGCGGGCTGATTGAAGCTCGACAACGCGCCTTGGCCTTGGCTTCATTGACCTTGATCGCTGTCTGAACAATCATCTTGGCGTCGGAAAGTGCGATGGATGTCTTTCCAACCAGCATCTTGACCCACACCTTGTCAGCTGGGTACGCGTGGCGCATCTTGATGCCCCATCGATCCAGCGCTGCTGCATTGAGGACGAATGTGCCAGCATAGTCGCCAGTCATATCACCTTGCCCAGACGTGTTGGCGCTTGCCATGATGCGGAAAGCAGGGTGTGCGTCGACCACTTCGCCGCTAGCGAGGAGCAATTGACAGTGAGGTTTGCCGTCAGCAATGGCCTTCAATGGGTCGTGGTGGCGCTCAGTCAACCTCTGCAAGACCGTGTGCACCTGGGGCGGCGCAGCGTCAATCTCATCAATCAGAAGCAGATGGCCGCGGCGCATGGCGGTTACCACAGGGCCATCTTCCCATGCTGTGACGACACTCCCCTCATCGGTCTCGACCATGACCACGTCACCAACAAGATCAGATGGGCGCATATCCCCATAGAAATTGACCCTGGTCACGGGTTGATTCGACAGGGCGCTGATGATGTTGACCAGCGAAGTCTTGCCGCTTCCGGTGGGCCCAATGATGAGCACATTTTCAACCATGGCGATGCCCAGGGCAATCTGCGCCAGAGCTGCCTCGACGCTCCCGCTGATCTCATATCGGTCGTCGTAAGGTGCGACCATGGATGCATCCGCAGCACCCCACCCATCCCAGATACCAAGGCGTGCCTTGGCCGAACCGCACGGAAGCTCCATCCATTTCGTGACTCGCGGACCAATGTGCCCGAGCGGCGCCGGCGCTGCCGCAAGCGAACTGCTCAGCGAAACCCCCTCTTCAGATGCGGGTGCGGGCGCTGGGGTGGGTGCTGGCTCTGGTGCAGGAGGACGGGCAGCACCCTTGGCTCCGGCTCTGATGCGGGCCGCATTGTACGCGCTCTGCGTCGGCGCTCCCGGATACTTGAGCCGATATGCCTCCACGCGGTCAAGTCCAGGTTTCAACATCTCTGGATGAGCCTTTCCCAGATGGACGGGCAGAGCGTGAAGCCTGCGCCCGCACTCGCAGCAAATGATTTTGTCGGCGCGACTTGTCTCATCACGTCCCATGGTGGTCGCCATGATCACCCTGTCTCGCAGCGACAGGTCTGCGATATCGATACGCTTGCTCATCCGTGTACTCCAGTGTGCCGTGGCGCCGGGGTTGCCGGGGTTGCCGGGGTTGCGCGTTGACTGACGGAACCTTAACTGAGCAAGGCACCTTGCGGCTACAACTTTTTTTGCCTTAAAGCAATATCTGTGCTCAATCCCAAGGATTGTGAAAGAGCTTTGCTGCGGCAGCAAGTCCATCAAGCGGAGTGGCAACGAGCGCGGCCTCAATAATGTGACGGCGGGCAGCCTTTTTGTTGGCCACAGTATCGGGGTCAATGCCGCGAGGCAACTTGACCACCTTCATTGAGCGGAATCGATGAGCAATGTGAGAGCATTTGACCACCACGTCTTGGTATGCCTCGCCATCAGGCACCACAATTAGCTCTGGCGGGTCCAGCTCAGCCAATAATTCCACTTGTGGGTCCCGCAAGTGGCTGCCGAAATAAGGGCACGACTGGAAGCCCCAGCCATCCCATCGTATGGCGTCAAAAATGCCCTCCATCACGTATACGGGGGCACCTGGGTCCAATCTGTCAAAGCCGCCCAAGAAATTGGCTTGGAGGGTCCCTGGGTTGAGATACTTGAATTTGGACCTGCCGGACATGTCCCGAGCAACAAAGCTCGTCATGCCGCCGCACACAACAGGAATGACCACGCGCTCGCGATACTTGCCACTCATGCAGTAGCCCATCCCCCAACGTCTAGCAGCTGATTGATTGATGCCCCTGTTCTTCAAGTATGGCGGGATGCGATAGGTGTTGCGACCCCTGTCCCAGCAAGGCCTGAAGCCCGGCGGCATCGGCACCGAGAGATCAACGGCAGCGGCGGCGCTAAGCGTCCCATCCTTCAAAGACTGGAACATCTGGGCCAGCTCTGACATTGGTCGAGCTTTGATGATGCCGCGAGCGAAGCGCCCAACGACCTCCACCGCTTGGGCGTATCCGCAACCCTCAATCTGCATCACCAGGGCGGCAATGTTGCCTCGTGCTTTGCAGTGCCCGGAATAGCAGTTGAACTTCAACTTGCGAATATTCACATACATCTTGTCGGACCGACCGCAGAAGAGGCAACTGCGCAAGACCAATTCATCCCCATCCCGGTGCTTTTGACGGCGCAGGACAGAGAGATTCCTGAGCAGATAGTCTTCTGCCGCACTCACGGATCACACAGCACGCTTGAGGAATGACCTGCTTGGGCGTGGCCGCGCGTTGCAAGGGAGACAAGCAAAAAAATTGCGGTCATCATCGCGCACCTCTGGAATTGGGCACAAGCGCCCTTGGTGATTATATCCCCATCTCATTCATCCTCATCCTCTTCATCGTCTTCTGGGACGTGTTCAAAATGCGACCGGCTAAGATCCACCTTCATGGGAATGAGAATCTTGCCGCGGCCGCCGCGGTTCTTGGCCAAAAACCACCGCATCCGGTCTTCACCAGCCTCTCTCCTGGTCTGGTTCAGCGTCACCACCCGGCTGGCAATCCGAGCCTTGTCATATGCCTCACTGAGATGCTCTGCTGCTGCGATACGATTCAGCGCCTCCTTGGACAACTGAACAGTGACGGCAATGGGGATGCCCCTCTCATCTGCGATGGACTTCAACTCCCAGAATGCGTTGGCAGCGTCCAATCGCTTCTCCTTGTTGGTTTGCGTCGGCGTGAGGTGATCTCCGCAGTCAACCCATAACATCTGACAAGGACGCCCTTCCATCGCAACGTCATCCAGAGCTTGCTCCAGCGTGACGATGCTGGCGTGGCGAGGCGACATGTGGACCACCTTGAGCTTGCGCGCCAAGCGCTTTTTCATGCGCGCCATCTTATCAACCAGTCGATTCAACTCGCCCTTGGTGAGATCATGCACGGCGACGCGATCACTTGCCGCACCCATGAACTTGGCATCCAACCGATCAAACATGATGTCCAATCCATTCTCTGTATCAACCAAGAGGGTGTTGTAGCCGCGTGCAGCGGCGTGGTAAGCTCCATTGATCGCTGTGTGACTCTTGCCAATACCCGTGAGGCCAGCAAAGATGCACATGTCGCCAGGGATGAGGCCGCCGCCCGTTAAATCGTCTAGCCGATCATTGCCTGTGGTGACTCTGTAATAGCTCTCTGGGTCTTCACTGCGCTTCTTGCGCATGGCCATCCGAGCTTCCATCTCCTCAATCCAGTCACCCTCTTGATAGGTGCCAACTGGCCGGTGCCTTGCCGCGACGTGGAGCGCCTCTGTGGCGCCATCCACATCCCCCCTCTCCATTTTCTTGATGGCCCCTTCAATGCCTGTAGACAGGGCCGCATAGCTGGCGAACTTGCGCAGCTGCTCAAGGGAAGCATGAGCATGAACGACCTTCCTGTCCAGGAGTGCTCGCGCCTCTTTGAGGTGGTTCTTGGCCTTCTCAGGGTCGCTTGCGAACTCTGCCCTGATCTGAGTCGCTATTAGTTTGGCTGTGCATTTTTCGCCGGCGGGCAGTTGCACAGTTTGGCGCCAGCACCACTCCAACTCTGTTCCTGTGAAATGCTCTGGCTGAACAATGCGCGCCGCCTGGACTCTATATGCAGAGTCAGCCATGGCCTTGGCAACAATGTCCTTCTGAAAGCCTACATCAAAAGCCATCTATTTGCGTCCCTTGCGCCGCTTGCGATAATCGCCCGGCTCATAAATCAATAGCTTGTTGCGGTCTGACAAGATGGAATCGATGGATGCGCCATACACATCCTTGAAGCCCTTGAGGGACAGGTTGGACACAACAATGGTCGGCTTCATCGCGCCTCGTCTCGCTCGGAGCAAGCTATCCACCTCTGCCAGCTTGCTCGCCTCTGCTGATCTGAACTCCTTCCCCATCTCATCCAACACAAGCCAATCGGCTTGTAGCAACTCGTCAAGCCATGCCTTCAGGTCAGGATTCCTCCAGGTGGCAGGTATTGTCGTGAGATAGTCGTGAGCCGTGATGTAACCCACCCTGAAACCTTCGCGCAAAGCCGCTGCCAGTATGAGGCAACTCATGCCTGTCTTGCCCGCCCCATTCTCACCCAGAAGCGTGAAGCCCGCGCCCGTCTTCCGGTGCTCTTCTATGCGCTCAATGTATGAATTGACTAGCGATAGGTTGTCTTGATTGTGAACCCAATCAAAATCCTCCACTGCCCAAAACTCTGGCGGGATGTTGCCGGCCACCAGCCCAACTTTGAAATCAGCGCGGCGGCGACATTCGCACGCCTCTTGCCTTGTTGTGAAATCATCAACGTCCACGTGGTTCCACCCGGTGCCCCGGCACTCTCTGCACCTGGTGATGATTCGCCTGTGAGAGCGATCAACAAGCGTCACGAAATCAGGCAGGTGAAGCATCTGCGTCCCCTACCAGGATGGTTACAGCCTCTTGCCAGCGAGCAGGCACGGGGGTGTCCGGGTCCATGACGAGGGCTTGGGCTAGGTCGTCCACATATCGACAGCGAGAAGCATCCATATCTGAAGTATCCATCCCGGCATCCTTCAATCGTCGCTTTATGGCCTTGGCTGGTCTGTATTCAGAACCAGCATGACTCTTGCGCTTCACGGTCGACGCTACAGCAGGCCCTGCGGAGTCCCTGTTGAGCCAGTTGGATTGAGCATAAGGCCCTGCCAGATGCGACGGGCCAGGAACATGTACGGCTGCGATGGGGCTGTAGAGCGCCAAAGCATAGTCAGCATATTCCTTGAAGTCCACCTTGTGATGCTTGAGCCACGCATAGAGACTCTCCCATTTGCGCTCATCAGCTGGCGTGGGAGTCCACGGTCTGAATCCGTTATCGCCTCTCCACAGTTGGTACAGCTCAAACAATATTTGGCATTGAGCCGCCATCGTAGGCACCGGGCTTGAGCTCAATGTCCCCTTGGGAGATACATCAGGGGCTGCTGCCTTATAGACCATCCCGCCGTGCTTGAGCTCCACCGGAGCCACCAACTCCATCTCCAGCAGTATGTCCAGCCCTTCGCGCCAGTTAATGTCCGTTGGCCCAAATACCTTGTCAAAATGCGGTTGGCCGCCGCCGCCAGGCAAGGCGTGCCTGAGATAAGTCCATATGACCATGGCGTCACTTGATAAGTCGCTTGTCAAGATACCTTTGAGCTGGGCCTTGTCCTTCTGTCTCACGACACTACCTCAATATCAAAAGCACCCTGCTCTCGATACAGACGAATGCGCTCAAGGGAGTGATCTGCTAGATACTTATTGTGCAAATCCATGAAATCAATCAAGATGGCGCGCTGCTCTGCTATTGGCACCCCAGGGATGGGAGTCAGCTGGCGATTGCGCTGCAGACAAGCCTTGCGACTAGCGCCCCCCTCTGCGTTGAGCACGGCCTGAATGGCGGGGATGTCCACGCCCTCGCCGAACACGGTCCCAATTATGACATCCAACTCTCCCGCAATGTATGACTCGATGATGGCCTCACGTCGCTTGGTCGAGGTCTGGCCTATGACTTTCCCGACACGGATGTCGGCACCCTCCATCATCTCGACAAGGAGTGAAACGTGCGCCAACTCCTGGACCACGACCAGAGACTTGATGCCCTCGCCAGCTAGACGCCTGACCTCAGCCACGATGCGATTGTTTCGCCATTCGTGCTTGATTATGCCCTGGCTGCGCGCCTCGTTGTAGACGCCATTGACCTCTGGCGCTTTGGGGACCTTGATGAGCTGAACCGATGGTCGCACCAGGAAGCCCATATCAATGAGCCGATTAACGTCCAAATCATACACGATGGGGCCAGTAGTCGCTCTCACCCAGATAGACCCAGTGGGGTAGCCGCCACTTTCATCCTCTGTCCAGATTGTAGCGCTGAGGCCAATCTTGTGCTGAGCATCCAATGCCTCCAGGACCTGGCGCCACCTCTCGCCTTCCAGGTGATGGACCTCATCGAAGAACACAACATCAAAGTGGCCAAACAATGCCGTGGTGCGCTCTAGCTTGTGCCGCTCGCGCTCGATGCGCTTGCTGACCGGGATGATCTGCGCCTTGGCATCTATTGTCCATATGCCTCGCGCGTTGGTCATCTTGGTCCAACTCGCAGGCTGATACATGTTGCTGACAAGACTCCTCTTTGCCTTGGCGATCAGCAAGTCCAATTCTGATTCATCGGCAACAGGCGGAATGGAGGTGAGTGCCTGGCGCGCTCTGCGCTTGGCGCGCCTGATCCGCGGCCTCATATCCTCCATGTTGCGAGCTATTGACTGGACGCTCGCCACTGTGACGTCCCGCACATCCCAAGCCCCTCCCCCTATGCGGCCAATGGGCACTCCCAACACATCGCTGAACAGGCGGTGGGTCTGATTGAGCAAAAGGTCGGATGTGACGAGAAAGAGAGACCGGCGCTTGATGCGATCAATTATCAGCGATGCGATGACCGTCTTGCCCCCACGGGTGGCAACCCTAACCAAGCACTTGCCTGTGGCCAACCCGCGGTCGGCGACCACGGCGTCAGTCGCAGCCACCTGGTAGTCACGACCCTTCCAAGCAGGATTCCAGGCGGTGATGATGGGCGGATGCATCGGGCGCCGGTGATCGCGCCATCTGATCTTCTCTCCCAGCTCTTTGGCTAGCTCTCTGATGTCTGTCACAAGGCCAACCGGAGCGCGATATCCGCCACCTGATCTGGCTGGGATTGCCTTCAGCAGGCGCTCCTTGCCGTCCCATCTGTGAGCTTTGAAAGCAGATACGTGCTCATGCCCTTCCACAAAATAGCTCGTGCGCGCTGACAGCTTCCTGATGTAGCTCATAGGTGCGCCAAGCACTACCGCATATTGGTTATCAACGTGCACTTCCACGGGCAGACCTCCGGCACTACCCTACAGCGCACACGCGGATCAGGGCTGGTCGTGCGATGATGAGCCATTGTTGCTGAGCTGGACATACATCCCTGCCCCTGCGCCGATGACTGCGACGATCAAGGCAACGATGAGGCCGCCTGCGATGCGGCGCCACATTGATGCCGAGTCACCGGCAACCTTGTCTCGCTCTTTCTTTTGACCCTCAAACTCAGCTTTCCACAGCAAGACATCTTGTTGGAGGCTCTCAATGTGATCAACCTTCTTCTGGACTCTGTCGAAATTGGGTATGCTCCCGCCCAACTCCCCAACGCTAGTCTTGACTGAATTCAGATCAGAGCCTAGCAATTCAATCTTGTCGCCAATGCGGCGCTCCACTTCGCCCAACGCTTTGTGGAAATCAGCTTCAGTCATTTTGAATCCCAGCAAATTGCTGTTGCGCCCAAACTCAGGCGTGATCTTGGCGACACGGTGTCGCTGCTCCACTATTCCCAATGGTTCGATGGCTGACATTATGCATTCCATTTGTTGGCAAGTTTGATATGACAGCCGCCCCACCCTGCCATTAACTCTATCTGAATTTCAGGTAAGGAGGGCTACGGAGCGCGACTGTACCAGATTTGGATTCAGTGACACTGATCCGTGGGCCTGCCACTATCCGTCCACACGCGGTGCGCCTTGGCAAGCTCAACGGCTGTCATCACGTCGCGCCAACCTGTGTCATGAGCACGGCTGGACTTCTGGAACTCAACTAGAGCAATGCGAGACTTGGCACCCCAAGAGCCATCCACCCCATCTTGGTTCGGGCCATACGCTCCCAAATCATACCCCAAGTCCACGAGGCGCTGCTGCCACTCACGATCAGTCTTGGGCACCTTCACGCCACGCGCACGCCTATCCTCAACCCACCTCTGGAGGCGCTTGCCTGGGCAATTCTCCTTTCCGAAGTGGTAGTGGCCATAAGTCTGAGCAGAATCAAGTCCCAGGATGAACGCGAGAGCGTCTGTCGTCCTCTCCAAGGTTGAGAGCTGGGCTTGGCTTGGACCGCGGCTGGCGCCCTTGTAGCTGACCCCGGTGAAGTCGCCAAGGACGCACAACGCCAGAAAGTTGTGATTGGCTCTGGTGCCCGGGACGGGATTTGTTCTGCCTCCCTGACTCCAGGTGATGTCCTCCAGGTCATTCACAATGTGAAGGACGCCATCAGAATCGATGATGGCGAAGTACAGCGCACGCGGTGCGCCTGTGGCGCTGACGTGATTGGGCCCAATGTGATATTTGTTGATGCCGTCGGAGGTGCCTGTGCCAGCTGATTGGTGCACCACGATGCCCTGGATGGCGCTCTGACCTTCCTCTGCTGCGGCACGCACCAGGCGACGGGCGAAGTGCTTGCTGCTGTGTCGGGGCAACTCGCTGCGTCGGTCCACAGCGTGGGGCACCTTGGACAGCAGTACGTCGATGAGGTCATTGCGAGTGGTCATGGTATCTCCTCTGGCCACCTCCTGCGCATCAAAGAGGTGTGCTTGGGTATCGGTGTGGTTGCGGGCGCCTGAGCGCCCTCTAGGCAGACGGAGGTGCGGCCGTGGTGCAGTAGGCGTGGATGAGATGGCGCCACGCTTCCGTCAGGACTGTGCGCTGGTCTTGCACCGCTCGCGCCTTGAGCGTGAGCTGATCGACCCTTGCCTGCTGGGCCCTGAGATTGTGCTCTGCGAGGGCGAGGTCAGATGTGACACCCTCATGCGTTGCTCGCAGATTCCGCATCATGCCAGCGACCGCCGCCAAGTGATCTGGCGGCTCGACAGTGTATCGTTCCAACTCTTGGGCAGTCACTTGCAATGACTTTGACATTGATCCTCCTGTGCCATGAGACCAGATGAGGGTGGGTCAGGCGATGTTGTTGCCATTTGAATAGGTGTTAGTTCCATTGTCTGTGAGCGATGCGCCGGTATACTTGTTGCCAACGATGGTCGTTTCATCGGCTCCCGCATCAATCACAATCGTGCTCGTGAGCCGATTCCCAACCAGCACAGTCTCATCACCGTCAAGCGCGAGCGCGCCATCAAAGTGATTGCCGACCAGCGCAACTTCGCTTGCCGCTGACTCAATGGTGGTGGTGCCGTCAAACACATTACCTGTCAGCGCGCACTGATCGCCGTCGAAATCAAAGGTGGCGTCAAACACATTCCCAACCAGCGTGTTCTGATCATCCGTGCCGCCATCATTGAAGTCAGCATTGCCTGTCACCCTATTGCCAACAAACGTTGCGAAGTCCAGTGTGGCAGTGACCGTGCTATCAAACACATTCCCGGACACCGAGCCGTCAGCAATGGTCAAAGCTGCTGCGCCAGAGACGCTGTTGCCCGTCAGAGCTGAATTGGTGGTGCCGTCCCACGTCAGCGCACCCATGCGATTACCGACACACGTGCCATTGGCTGACGCCATGTCAACGGCGCCATTGCCGAAGTTGCCCAAGAAGGACATGCCCACGGTGACACCCGGACCATCATACAGGCTGGTTGTACTTGGAGCCAAATTGCCCATCACAACCCAGGACGTAGCGCCAGTGCGTGCCTCGACCGCGATGGGGGAGCCGCTTGACGTCTCGACGATATTGCCGCTGATGACGTGCTGATCGCCAGCAGCCGTGACGCCAATGGCATCAACCAAGCTGGCCTGAATTATGTTGTTGTTGACAACAACTTGGGCTGCGCCATTGGTGTCGATTCCGATGTCACCGACGCGCATGATGTTGTTGCTGATGATGACCTGCTCGATGCTCCCCGCCGTCTCCAGCAACTCCACGCCAATCCCGACCTCGACGATGAGATTGCCCTGGATGAATATGCATTTAGCGTCTGCCGTGCTGCCCGTCTCAATGAGGATGCCCACAAGGGCAGCAGTGGTGACGTCATCTCCAACAATAGTATTCCCCAAGATGAAGATGCCATTGCCGTGCGGTCCGATGGGGGAGTCATCGGGCTTGATGTAGATCACCGCTGCTGCGGCTGCGCCTGCGCCATAGTTGGATGTGAAGCGATTGTTGTGGATGCGAAGGTTGTTCACATCACTGCCTGATGCCCAGTCCCCCACCTCAATCGCAGAGGTGTCGGCGGCCATGTCGAAGTCGAAATCATTGTCATGGGCATACAGGTTGGAGCAACCTTCTGACATGGCCAGCAGCTCAGCATTGATTGAATCAATGTCATTGTGCGCCAATGTGACCTTGTCAGCACTGCCTGTCACTTGAATGATGCCGCCCGGGTTGCCGGTCGGGATGGTGGTTGCGTTCTGCGAGCCGCGGCAGCCGATGAAGCTCACCAAGCTGATGTCAGAGGTTGACCAGAGCACAGCCCCCTCTGTGTGGATGATGCAGTTCTCGAAACGGATGTTGTCAATGGCATTTGAATCAGTGCCAATGTTGTTGATGATGCCCGGGAAAGCATTGCCAACGTCGCTGCCGCCGATGAATGTGCACCCCTGGAATGACAAGCCGCTGATGTCCCGCTGCTCTGCCGCGCTGTTGGTCAGCGCCTTGATCCACGCATCTTCATCATCCGTCGATGTGCCGGTGTAATTGAAGGTGACGCCCTCGAAAGTCCACCCGGTAATTGCTGTTGCTGCCGGCATCTCAAACAAGGAAGCGTCTGCGCTGAATGTGATCCTGGCGCCACTTACGTCGTCTGGCGACGTGTCGAAACCAGTGTGTTGGAACTTTGTCCCTAACCCGCGGAAAGTGACGTTGGACGGGTAGTGGGCTGCGCGGTCCAGAGCGGATGCGATTGTGATGTCATCCACAATTTCAATAATGGCCTTGAGCTTGTCTGTCCCTTGCTGCAAAGAGTAGATGCGCGACAAGGCCGCTTCCAAAGTACGATATGCGGTGCGGTGATCATTGTTGTCCGACACCTGGAGCACGATTGGCTCGTTGAACTCTTGGATGCGGCGCGCCACCAGATTCCCGACCGTGCCCACCACGTTCCCACTTCCGTCCACAACGAAGTGCAGGTATGGCGTGCGCCCGCCCTGGTTGGCAGCGTCCCAGGTGTCATATGCTTCGAACACCTTGGTGACCGGGTTCCACGTGATCCACACATCGCTGGTCGTGTATGCCCAGGTGATGACCTGCGAATTGGCGCTGACCAGAAGGCGGCCGCCTGTGAAGACTTCTCCTGTGCTCGTGATCGTGATGTCGGCCGTGTTCACGGTGCCCGTTGGCACAGTGATCCACCCCTTGGTGAGCAGTTCATCAAACAAGTCACTGACTTCCCCAAGTGGAGTCATGATTGTCTGACCGCTGTCAACAAATGTGCGCGGCGCACCGCCCCCAGCAATGGTCCCAATGAAGGCGTGGGCGGCCAGGCTCTGGACCGTGCTTGACCTCGTGATGATGGGGCCCATGATGGCGACACGATAATCGCCAACGGTCGTCGATACAGTCGACTGCCCAAGCACGCCAGTGGTAGTGATCTCATCGCCGCCGGCCCCGCCTATGACAACCGCTTCAACCGCAGTCGCATATGAAGTGGATTCAGGGCTAACGAGCCAGACAATGGCGGTGCGGCCGGTGAAGTCATCAGAAGCATGCAACAGGTGGTCGCCGAGGGTGATTGTGATCGACCCTCCGTTGTCCACCACAGCAGTTGGCGCATCCAGTTGACACAACTCCAAGTCTGTGTAGTCATACTTGGCAGTGCCGTCGGCCTGGTTGACAGCCATCGCTTTTGGCACTTGGCCTGTGGATGCTGCGACATAATAGGTGGTAGCCGCATCTTCAAACGGCACCTCATCCAGATATGTCGAGCCAGCCTCATCGCTGATCATATTCCCCTGACCATCCACGCCATACATGTCGCCAAAATCAATGTGATTGGCGCCAGTGCCATCAGCCATGGTGACTGGCGTCCACCACGCCCCAACGTCTGCTGCCGCCGCCTCCCCTGTGGTCATGGCCTTGGTGTGGCGCTTGACCCCCTCTTCCAGGTAATCCAAGAAGCGGTCGCCAAGGTCTGAAGAGCCTATCACGCGACGGGTGAACAGGTTGATGCGTGAGGCGTTTGTGACTGGCATTACAATTTCTCCACAAGGATGCGCATATCGTCAACATACCAGCCTTCATCAGAGCCGGAATGCGATACCAATGGATTGAACTGGAAGCGGATGTTCAGGGTGGCTTCTGCTGCGGCCCAGGTCGTAATATCCAAGCGCTTGCGCTCCCATCCAGTTGATGGGGCTGAGCCAACAGTTTCAGCCTTGGTGTAAGTCTTCAGCGCTGTACTACCAGACAAGATGATCACAAAAGCATCATCCTCGCCGCCGGCATAGCTGATCGCAGTGTATTGCCACCATTCCAACCATATCCGGTGATCCGTGGCATTGTAAGCAGAGAGGTCCAGCGTGCTGCCGGTGGTCGCGTTGTTGTTCGCCACCGCAATGTCGTGGTCACCAGCCGTGCCCCAGGTGTGATAGCCTGACTCCCCCTGTCCGCAATACGCGGCTTCCGAACTGGACCTGTATCTGAAGCTAGTCACATGCCAATCGGCCGTGACCGTCCAGTTGTTCCAATCAGTCCACAGCGCCGGAGTCACGTCTGCCCAGATGGGGATTGAGGTGCCGGGCTCGGCGTCCCGCGTTGCGTCCCCCGCCTCTATTGTATCGCAGTAAAGCGGGTGGCCAAACATGATTACGTTATCCACGCTCATGACGGCCGTGGTGGCAGCATAGCCGATGGCGCCCAAGACCAATGCTGCCGTCTCTGCGACAGTCATCAGATAATCGACCTCTTCGACTCCATCCACCAACACCTTGATGCGCTTCTGAATTGAATTCTCATCCAGGATGTGGATGACTATGCCCACCGGGTCAGCAATCGGGATTGCGGTGACGCCAGTATCCAAGTTGGATGAAACGGAGCTAACTGTCTGGTCCAAAGACCAAGTTGTGGTGCTGAGCGTGAAGGCCAAGCAATCAGCTGGCGCTGATGCGCCATCCCACATGAAATAGATGGTACAGGCTGTGAGCGATGTGAAGGTGAAGCTGCTCACCAAAGTAAATGTAGCGAGCGCATCGAGCCCAATCACATTGGCCTCAATCACGGCCCCTGTCGGCACCAGCATCTTGAAATTAGTGTCATCCCACGTAGGCTCTGTGCCTGACACCAAGCTCCACTTGGTGACATCAAGCTGGAAGTCATCCACAAGGTCAGCATAGCAAACTTGGATTGCCTCTCCCATCGGACGGTTGAGCTGGACGATGTCGTGAATCAACTCTCTGTCTGTGCCATCTTCATCCATGATCCAGCAGATGGACAGGTGCTCGTCCCGATCACCATAGGTTTGGCCGACAAGCCATGGGTCAATCCCTCCAATCCCCTTGTACCAGAAGCCGCTTTGATCTGTCTCGATTCGCATATAAAACCAAGACCAATACACCACATCGCGACCGGTGAACAGACGCACGGCATTCTTGATTCCAGTCGGCGTCCCCTTCTGCTTCCACAGCTGCGCTGAAAGACGAAGCACCTTGCGCTTCTGCGCCTCGGTAAGGTCGGCAACAATGTGCTTCACGGGCGTGGACCATCCCACAGCCCACAGCAGATAATCCAAGGCCCAAGCTGGGCAGGTGTCGAGGTCGAACAGCTGGAGCAGAGACCCTTGATCACTCTGCGTCTGTTCGAATGCCTCCTGAACGCCGCCCACATAGCCTTCCAGGATGCCACTGTCATCGGCATCGCGCAATGGCTTGATCAGGAAACGATATACATCGTGCGGGAAGTCAGGATCAATGGTCGACATCAGGTCACCGTGATTGTGAGCGTGCCCTTGGACGGCAAGCCATCCGCTGGGACAGCCGTTGGCGCAGCGGGTAGCGTCATCGTCACTGAAGTGATATCGCTGGAAGTGTTGTAGATGGCAGCCAGCACCTTGCCGTCAGGGACATCTTGACCATAGTCCCACGTGTAAGTCAGATCATCATCATCCAGCGCGAGCGGGTTGAGTAAGCCGGTCAGTGCTGTCTCAATCGACTCCTGATTACCTCCCGCAACTGTGGCAGTGACAGCGACGGGGACCAAGGTGGCGTTGCGCACATAGACCAGCTGATTGGCAACCATCACGCCGGATGTGCCTTTGCCCGCATCCCCGTTGAAGTATTCTTCCAGCTCCAGGCGATGGGCGCTTGTGACGGCGCCACCATCTGGTCCGATGACGTACAGCGTGACCGTCTTGGCGCCATATGCCCCCTCTATTGCCTTAGCGCGTTTGAATGGAAAGACGCCGCTGGCTGCCGCAAACTGCGTTGCCAGGAACTCTGCATCCTCTGGCGCTACTGCGCGCGACATAGCGCGAAGGTCTGCTGGCCCCTCCAGCTTGACCAATTCCAAGTCTGCTGCCACAGAGCCGCGCTTGGCGACCCAGCCAGAAGTTGGCGCCGGGTTGAACACCTTCCGCACAAAAGCCAACCCGCCTCTGATGCGGCTAACCATGGAGGCTCCAACATTCCCATCCGTATTTGCGTCCGTGCGATACACGGCGGCAATGGTTGAGGATGTCGGCGGGATGGCGCCGTTGATGCCGTCCCCGAAAGTGACTGTGGCAACCCCGTCACTGTCTATCGCAGTTCTGTAATGCTTGTCGATGGAATTGCTGTTGAGGAAGTTGGTGACCTCTGCCCAGGACAAAGTTGCTACGGTGATTGCGATAGTGCCATCAATGACGTCATCATTGCCCAAGGTGAAGGCCTGAGACTGCGACCCGTCACTGACGCCCAAGCTGGCCGTGGTGCGCGTGCGGCCCTGCGTGACAGCCACCTCCGCATAGAGATTGCCCTGATCCCACTCGATGATGTCGAAGTTTGGCGGCGTTGGGGATGACACGCTGTACACATAGAAGCGGATGAAGTAGCCGGTGAATCCATTGAGGGCAACCTTGTCCCAATCCAGAGCCGCTGTCTTTGGCAAAGTCCAGCTGAGGTCGCCATCGGCTGTGAGGTCAGTCGTCTCATCGTCAATGCCTGGCGCATCGTACCAATGAGACCCTACTGTGTAATCTGTGACCGTGGTTGACGGCGTTGTCTGACCCAAGAATCCGGTTGTGAGGACGTAGTTGTTGACCCCATCCCAGACAATCGCCACCTCTTCGCTGGCGCCTGTCGGATTGTACTCCACCGTCACGAGCCTGCCAGCCCTGGAGGCATTCGGGCTCAAGCCCAACAAGGTATCCACCACGACCTTGAGCTGCGTCCCTGCTGTGGCTACGCTGTCCGGCTGATCATCATCCACATCAGTCTTGTACACTTCCCAGACGCCCGTCACGCCTGCCATGGCTGTCTGCAGGTCTGTGAGCTTGATCTTGTTGGACATGACGCTAGAATGGCCCAAGGCCAAATAGTCACCTGCCGCAGGAACGGCAGGCAACCCATCCCAGTAACTTGTGGATGTGTAGCTCGCCACAGTGTTGTCCGCAAATGAAGCGCCATCTGCGTCATACACATACACCGCGCCAAACCGGTCCGTGCGGTCCACATCAACAGCAGCATCACCCTCAAACAACACTGGCGCCAAATCAGATGTGCGCTTGGTGCTGAACAGCGAATTGTCTTGCGCAATGGTCGTGGTTGAAGTGAAACTCTTGGTCAGTTGCAAGACCACAGAGCCCTTGGCCGGGATGTCGCCTGCGACCGTGTAGCCAATGAGCTTCATGTGCGCCACCAGCGAGTCGCGCAGCTGGGCCGTTGGCATCAAAGTCTCGTGAGCAACAATGTCCAAATTCACATTGTTGTAATGCCCCACAAGCGCAAATGCGCGCAGCAGTTGAATCGCAGGGTCTGCCGGATTCTCTGTACTAATCTCCGACACATTGGAGCGCAACCAAGCAACCAGCGCTTCCAACAATTGCGGATAATAACCGCCTGTCGGATAGCTGAAGTCAGGAACCTGAATTGTAGCCATCTCAGCCGTCTCCGCGCGCGATGGGGATATTGATGGCCAACTCCTCGTTGGACTCAATGCTGATGAACACCACATTCATGGTGTCGACTCCTTCCTCTGTCTTGTCGAAGCTGATTGACTTCAGCGTCGCCAAATTTGTGCGCTCCAGATACAGCCTGAACATCCGTCTCATCTTGCGTCGCACTTGGCCCTTCCACGCCGGATCAGAGCTGATCTGAAACACTGCTTCCAAGCCGATGCCCAAATCTTGGAATGGATTGTCGCTATCGCAATCAGCAGCATATGTGCGCACATACTGAAGGATGAGCTCATCGCCATACAAAACCTTTGCACCACCTTCTCCGCTAGCGGCAAAGGGAAGTGCAAGGCCACTAGCTTCACCTGCTACATTGGCATTAGGCATGTGCGATCAATCCAGTGGGCACTTGAGCGTCGGCAGAGACGGCAGGCTGGGGATAGGTATAGCCGGAAGCCCAATGAGAGGTAAAGCCAAAGTGGGCAGAGTAATGTTGATGTCCACGTTCAGTGTTGGAAGACTCGGCAGTGACGGGATGGGAATAGCTGGCAAGCCAATCGTCGGTAGCGCCAAGGTGGGCAGGACAATGACAATGTCGAGGTTGATTGTTGGCAGAGAGGGCAGTGCCGGGATGGGTATGGTTGGCAAGCCAATCGTCGGTAGCGCCAAGGTGGGCAGCGGTGGAAGGGCGCAGCGACTCCCCATCAGGCCACGCCTGTGATGATCCCGTCCGCGACTGTCACAGTATCCCCGTCGCCGTTGACGAAAGTCCCAGTCCAACCCGCTGGCGCAAACTCCTCGACGTGCACCTCAAGGGCATTGGCCACCGCCGTGAACAGCCCATCCTTGATTGCATCAGAGAGATCATCGTAATCAGTCCCGACAATGCTGGACATCTGGGAATCAAATTCATCCCGCAAAGTGTCGCTCATGGCTCCCATGCTGACCTCACTCTGCTGACAGGAGCAAAGAGCTGAATGATCCGGCTTGAAGTGCTGGCACGACTACGCCGGTGGTGGTTGACGCCACGAGACCGAGGCCGGCAATCAGGCCGGCAATCTCTGTGAGGCTGCTAGCAATCGTTGCCTGAAATCCCAGCGCACCTTCGACAATCGCTGCGGTGGCCGTTAATGACGTCTGCTCCACCTTGAACTCGCCCACTTCAGCCAACACATTGGTTGCATTCAAGAGCAAGGTGCCAGTCAGCACAGACATCTCGCCGTCGCCAGCAGATATGATGTCAGAATCCTCTGTGCCCATGAACCAGCCGTCACTGTTGAACACGAGGATATTCTGATTGCCGTCAAGGATTGTGATGGTCCCATTTGTCGAATCTAACTGGATAAGGTTGGATGATGCGCCAGCGCTGGCGAGATATACCCCATCAGGGTCCATGGACAGGAAGTTGGTCTTGCCCTCCCCGTGAGCCATTGACAGCTCCAGCTTCTCCATCTTGGCTGTGTCATCCCACATCAATACGTGGCCGCGCGCAGTCGTGACACCTCTGCGCGCAGGATAATTGGTCTGGAACAGTTCTGGCACCACATCAGAGCCGCGGCTGCTTGCGCACGCTTGCCATCGGATGTTTGGAGCAGCCATGGCGCTGAAGCCGCCTCGCTCATCGTTTGGACTGCTCACGATGATGCGCAGCTCAACCACCACCCCGATGTCAGGGATAAACAACCACCCTCCGTCGCTGGTCTCGTTGTCGCTGCTGGACAAGAATGGGTACAGCGGCTCCACCCATTGAGGCAGCTCGCCTTCTACCGGCACCAGCGTGCCGCACTGGACCTTCAGCCTGCCTCGCTTCTCTTCATCCAAATTGTCGGTGACAATTCCGTAATGGATTTCAATGCGATGACCTTGCGTGCTCATTCCACAACCTTGTTGCCAAACCACTCAGTGGTGAACCCGCTGCTTGCATCATAGACGTGCTTCACAGTTGAGAATTGATAGTCTCCAGACAACTGCGTGCCGACGCCTGCGACTGTGTGCACCTCGCCCGCCTTCAGCACCTCCAGGCCAACGCACTTGCCGCGAGCCGTGATGAATTGATCCTTGCGCGCTCTGAAGAATCGCTCAGCATACAGCTGGGCATCTTCTGCCGTGTCGAAGTGCACGCCGGGCACTACCTCGACGCTGACGCCGCTGGCGGCCAATCTGAAGCTAGTGGAACTGAGAATCTCATCCTCCAGCTCGCCCGAGCCTGTGAACTTGATGGACTCTCCATCCTTGGATTCCTCTAGCTCCACTGCCTCCCATGTCCTTGTATCCTGATCGAAATACAGGACGCTGACCTTGGTGGGTTGGCCTGTGATTGCCATCGATGCACTAAAAGACAGGAGGGTGTTGGAGACTCCATCGGCTGCGTAAGTGAATGTGTACTGCTTGTCTTGTGCAAAGATGTCGGGACCCCAGTGCAGCTCCCACTCATTGAGGTCATCGCTCCAGCGCACCTTCGCATCATAGTTGTGCAAGCGGGCAAGGCCTGACACCAACTCCCAGTCGCTCATCCCGCGCTTCTTGGTGGTATTCTTTTCCACATCTGTGGGCTCAATCTCGGTGATGAAGGCATAGCTGTTTGCTACAGCTAGGGCCACGTCACTATGGGCTGTGTCTTCCCACACCTTGCCCTCACGCGAGTCCTCGCCATCCATCATGAGCACGCTGCCATCATACGCCTGAATGGTAAGCATGGGCGCGCCATTCTCAGGGAAGCTAGGCAGGAACTTCTGGATGACCCCGGCGCCTACCAGGACCTCATCTGCTGAATATCCCAGATACACCTTGATCGTGTTGCCTGGTTGGAACACCTTGGTATCTGTGAACGCAAACTTGCCCGTGAGCCCCCCTTTCAAGGAGTCTATCTGCGGGTTGAGGACTGTGAGCGTGATCTTGTCAGCCATCTCCTGAGTCAGTTCCACGGTGCATTTCTGGACGTAGTTGGTGACCTCAACATCCAGCTCGATGCCTTCCACCTCGATGCGGATTGACGGCGCTAGATGATCGAATGCCATCAGATATCGCCATTGACGATGTGGCTTCGATAACTCACGCTGCGCTTGTCCAGGACCGCATCAAACAAGGCTGTTTGGGCGGTGCGTCGGCGCAGGGCGAGTGATTGGCGCTTGAGCACAAGCTCGCGACGCGCTTTGGCCTTGGGGATGATGTGAATACGCTCCCCTTGCGGGATGCCATCTATCTCTAAGTCAGGATTGCGTCGACGTATGACCTCACCCAGCTTAGCGTCCCCATACAGACGTTGGGCGATGACTTCGAATGTATCACCTTGCTTGGCGTATATGACCAATGACTCGCTGGCGCCGACTAGGGCGCCGACATCATACTCCACATACCTGGCCATTCTGATGCGGAATAGGACGCCGCGCAGACTGGAGGGTTTGGAGCCGAATAGATATTCAGGGCGGGCGTGATCATATCGAATCCCGCCGACGGACTGGATCACCACATCTTGTTGGAACTCTTCGGACCAAGTGAATGTATATACGTGAGGACGCCCCAGCGCCTCATCTGCGCGCGGCAGCTCTCTGATCGTATCCACCAAGTCCTTGATGTTATCAGAGTTCAAGCCAGTGCCGAGCACGCCGTTGTGCTTGGCAAACACCTTGGCATCAAATGTGATGACATCCAGGTTGCCCCGCATGAATTGCAGAACCGGTTGCTGAAGCCCTAGCGTGCTCGTCTCTGCCCAGACCCCGCTCACATTCTCGACAAGGTTGCTTGGTCTATATTGACCCTCCACCGTCGTGCCGGGGGCATCGAGGCTCGACAAGGTCCAAATGACCTCTTTCGCGAACAGGTCGCTGGTTCCCATGCCTCAGGCCTCCTGTCGGGGCGCACCCGCCTGCGCGAGCACATCGAAGCGCGCCTGAGAGGGGTGCGGGTGGATATCGGTGTGGGGGATCATCTGCGATGCCTCCTGCGTGGCGCTCTGCCACCGGTATCAGTTGTGCAAGAGGGCTGAGCCGTGTTCGAGAATCTGGCGGCGCTGGTATGGCGTGCTCGTGGCGCCGGTGCGGTCTGCGATGTCCTGGTGATGACGACCTGTTGCGATGGCCATGACTGCGCCATCTACCTTCACTTCAGTCGTGATGTCAACTTGATTCTTGTTCTCGGTGTTCACAGTCACATTGGAATCATGCGGGGTTGCGACTTCTGCACTGCCCTTCCCCATCAATTCCAAGAGCTGCCCTGAAAGGGTTGCCGCCTTGTCTTGAGGCTTCATCCACTCAGGCATGGGCGGCTCTGAAATGAAGGCTTGGGCTTCAGTGAGTGCCGCTGCCGTGTCGACCCCTAACAGACGCCAGATTGCCTGCGTGACGGGGTTGTTCATCAGCACCTTGAACATTTCCAAGATGCCGTTGATGGCAAGCCGCATATGAGCTGACATCATCAACCCAATTCCAAAGAAGATGCGCCCCAAGCTCGCGTGGAGCGTATTGGCACCATAGATCAAGTCCAAGAATCCGCCCGCTATGAGCCCCATTCCCGCAACCGCCGGCTTCATGAACTTGGACCAGATGACGACCCCGAACTTGATGAATAGCGCAGTGCCTCTCAAGACCCAGCCGGCAAGGATGGCGAGCATAGCTGCCAGAGTCCCCATGGTCTCGCCCACGCCCTTGAATGTGGCCGAAGTCTCCACGCCGCCACTGGTCAGAGTCTCCATGACGACTTCCCATGCCTCTTTGAGGGTGGCGAGCCCTGGAGCAAATGCTTGCTCAATCGCTGTCCAATTTGACATGAACGACTCTTTGGCCGCCTGCCACATCACAACCATCGCGCCATGAATGTCAGTCAGGAGCTGCGTGAAGGTGACGCCATTCGCGCTAGCCGCGAGGAACATGCCGCCAATCAAGAGCCCGATGATTTGCGCGATGCCGGCCACGGCAATCATGACCGGCAGCAGCGCTTCTCCCAAAACAAACCCAACAGCAGCAATGCCGGCAATTGCCAACGCAACCGGGGTGAGCACAACAGCCAAAGCAATCAAAGCAACCGTAATGACGCCAGCCATCTTGGCCCAAGCAACGTCACCCTCGCCAAGCGACGAAATGATGGCCTCCATCTCGGTACGGAACATCCTCGTGCCGTCCGCAACCGCCGTGATGCCAATCATCAGGCCCATGCCAAATTCTGCGGCGGCACCCTCTCCCTTGCCCTCCATGCCAAGAGTAACAGCCTGCACAAAGTCAGTCATGTTCTTGGTAGCAGCTCTCAACTCGACATTGAGAGGCATCATCGCATCAATAGCAAAACCTTCCGTGGCGCTCGACAGAAGGGTCATCTGGCCTGTCAGGTTGTCAAGCCGCAACTCTGCCATCTTCTCCGCGCTGCCCTTGGCCTTCTTGAGCAGCTCCACAAGGTCACTCAGCTTCCCTGATGTCGCCATGTCCTTGAGGTTGGTCGCAGCTTTCTGCCCTCGCAAGCCAAACAGATCAACCAGCAATCCGGCGGCATCCATGTTGCCGCCACTCTCTGCTGCCGCAGAAGCAATTGCATCAAGCACCTGCGGGAATGGCAGCATATCGCCGTGCGCATCTTCAAACGCTACGCCAAGTGCGCCCAGACGCACCTTTGTCTTGTCAGTCAACGTTGTCATTTTGGACAACATCGTGTTCATCGATGACCCAGCAACTGACGCATCCAACCCCACATCTTGCAACAAGGCGACGCCCGCAACAGTCTCCTCCAGGGGAATGTTGAATTGGCGAGCCGTTGATGCGACGTTCTTCATCGACTCACCCAGCGAACCGATGGTGCTGTTGGTCCTGCTGGACGCCAAGGCCAGCACATCAGCCACGCGCGTCGCTTCACTTGTCTCCAGGCCCATGCCCTTTAGAACGTTGGACACATTGTTGGCCGTCTCTGCCAGAGTATCCCCTGATGCCGCTGCTGCATTGAGCACTCCCTCGATGCCGCCACCCTTGCCGTTAGGACCGATGACATCAATCATATCGAAGCCAGAGCGCGACATAAGCTCCATGCCCTCACCAACTTGCGTGGCTGTGAAGACAGTCGATGACCCCAGCCTCCTGGCCACCTTCTCCATCTCGCTGATCTCACTACGAGGCTTCAGCAAGACAGCGCCCACTGCGCTCATCTGTGCTTCGAAGGCCGCTGCCTTCTCGCCCATGCCGGCCAGGACAGTTGTGAGCATCGCGCCGGCAGCACCGACAGCACCCATCGCAAGTCCGACGCTGCCCAACTTTTGGGCAAGCATGCCCGAAGCTCGCGTGGTGGACTTGAAAGCCCCTCCCAACCTACGCAACTGGCCAATGGAGCTGCCGACGCTCACGCGGATGGTGGCCCCGAGAGCCATCGCATTCATGAACGCCATTTATCTTACCCCCGGTTGCCTCGATTGGCCTTGGCCTTTGCCCTTGCGTCTTTCAGATGCTTGTCTTCTGCGAGCTTCTGCTCATACAGGCGCTTGAGATGCCAGCGCCGAGTGTGGCTGTCCATCTGTTCGCAATGCAGCGAATTGAAGTGACCCCCGTATGTCAATGCAAAGACCTCCTCATTCAGCTGCTCCGCTGGGGCTACAGGGAAGCAGCTCCAAAGAAAAAATCCCAATCCCAGTTGATCGGAATCCGCAGCTCAGTTCCGCACTCCGGACATTCTGGCTCCAGCGTCATGTCTGGACCAGGCACGCAATCATCGAGTGCCTTTGTGATGTGCTCAATATCATACTTGGACATGGTGTCAATGACGTGCTCTGTGAGCGGCGTTGTCCCGTCCCCAAGCTGGCGAATGCAGCTGGCTATCACGCGCACCTTGACCATCACAGCATTGGTGCGACCAGTCTTGCGGGTGATGCCCAACATGCACTCCCAGCGCGGGGGCTGGAGCACGGCGCTCTTGATGCGGTCGCCATCCTTGCCCATCAAACCATGGCGCATCTCATGGCGCCATGAGATAGCCTCCGGACCTGTGACCACTTTGACATCACCCATCGCCAGGTCACCCACATACTTCCACTTGTGGGAACAAGTTGGGCACGTGCAGCTGGCGCTGAGCTCATCTCCCAGAGCCTCCCGGCGCAAGCTGAAATACGCATACAGCACATCTGGCAACCACATTCGTTGAATCACCAGCTTACGCTGTTGGTGGTTGAGTGCTTGGAAGTCAGCGTGAGGCCCGAGCACCGTGAGGACCGTTGACAGCACCTCCACCACATATTCAGCTGATGCTCTGGTCTTCTTCCTCTTCAGGGCAAGCTCGCGCTCGATGGCCAGATCATAGACCTTGAACCCAAAGCTGCGATGGAGCTCACCGCCGTCCAAGATGCCGATGGGAAGTTGCTCACCCCACATCTGGAAAGTGGTCTGGTCATGACCCTCGAAGCCATCGGTTGTCGGCAACGGGGCCTGTTCAGCCGCCGCATTGAGCTTCTGTACTGCTGCCATGCTATTCTGCTCCTCAGATGCGCCTGATGGCGTCTGTTGGGGTAAGGGTTGGGCGCAAACCCCGAAGCACAGAGCGTGTTGCTGTGCTGGCGGGGCGTGGTGTCATCAGATTGGGAACAAGCTGTCCACCTGGAAGGTCCACTCAAGGACGGCCATGTCACCAGCGTTCTCAAAGTCCAGGTCAGGCGTCTTCCGCTTGCTGGGCCACATGCCGGTGAAGCTGTATGTCTTGATGAGGGCGCCTGTTCCAGAAGTCAAGACCAAGGTGCCTGGCTTCTTTGCAGTTGAACTGATGGGGTCTTGGCACTCCTCAAACCAGACTTCCATCGCCAGCACTTCAGCAAGATGGTGCAACGGCTGCTCGCCGGTGAACTCGGTTGCCTGAGCATTGCCGCCTGGCGACCGGGTGCGGTCAGGCAGGTCCACCACATCAACGGCATATTCCAGCCCGCTCAATTTGGTGAAAGTGATGAGAGGCATGCCCACAACGATCAATGTGTACTTATTGACCGGGATGTGATCTGCCTGGAGGACCTGCTTGATGCCCATGATCCAGCTCCTATTTGGGTCTTGGCGAGCAGACCCGCCAGGAGGTTGATGCATTGCCGGCCCGACTAGGCCGGCAAGCGAAATGCGTGTCAGCCAAGGTCCTCAAAGATGCCAGCCTTGCCGATGCGAATGTTGAAGCGCTCGACAGTGTCAGCCAATCGCAGCTTGATGTCTGCGTACAGGTCACCATTGGCGGCGGTCAAGTTGGTGTTGTTGTCTTCATCAATCTTGATGCTGACAGCTTGCTCAAACTTGTCACCCCGCAGCGCGCGCTTCTGCCACTCTGGCAGGAAGAAAGCCCTGAAGGTTGTGATCAGCCCTTGACGGGTGATCTGGTCATTGATGGCGAACACAATGAAGTCGAACTGATCCCTGAAGATGTTCTCATAGTGAGACAGCTGCTCACGCTGGTGCTTCCATCTCCACCCCGGGTCAGAGCTGATGGTGCGGTCGCCCCAGATCACGAAGTTGCCCTTGACCTTCTTGATGACGCCGATTCCCACCGGGTTCAACACTTCTTCGCTGAGCACGCGCTCGCCAGTTGGGAGCTTGGCCACATTGGGCAGGGTGACATCAATGCCGGCCGCCGCCTTGTGATAGCCGCCATAATTCTTGGCAACCAGGGCTTCGCGACCATGAATGGAGCCGGTCAGCGTGCGCACAACCAAGCCTGAGCCGGTCGGATTGGGCACATATCCATAGCTGGGATATGAGCACACCCCGAAGTCATTGCGGCCGATGGTGTCATTGATCCAGGCAACGGCGGCAGAATCGTCATCCAGGGTGTCCACGAACTCAACGCGGTACTGGTAGTTGGCAAATTCAGCATATGCCAAACCTGCCTTCTGGATGGCTGAAGCAGTCTTGGCCGGCGTGGCCAGCTTCACCAATCCGAGATTGCGACCAACCAGCCTGTTGATGACCGACGTGCTGGTGTTGTAGTGCTGGGTGTAATCAGCGTCTGCCGGATCATCGCCGTCATAGCCGTCGCGCAGGAATGTCGGTGCCTGAACTCTGAACTCGGCGCCCAGGGTGCCAAGCGCAGAGTCGCCGGCCGTGACGCCCAGATTGGCCACCGTAGTTTCAACGACCAAGAAGCTGTCATATCCAGCATTGACATCGTCGCCGCCATCATCCGTGCTGAGGTCAACCGAATCTGCTGGCGAAGTCTGCACCGTGGCAATGTCGCCTGCCGAACTGGTTGCAGTCTGCCATTGGGTATTGATTTCTGCCACAAGCGCCGCTGCGCTGGCGAACGGAGCATTGGTTGTGACATCCACCGTCACCTTCCCAAAGTGACTGTGGATCACGTCCAAGTCAGCCGACGGAGTCAGCGCAAAAGTCAGCGTGCCTGTGTTGGTGACATTCCCTGCCGCCGTTGCCGTGACAGCCTCATCCGGCGCAGCGGCAGGTGCGCTGGTAAGCGTGATGGTGTCATTGGTGTTGTCTTCGATGCGCAGACGTGACCGCTTGTTGGTATCGATGTCATAGTACAACCAGCCGCCAGCCAGCATACCGTCGCCATTCTCGTCGACAGGGAAGGGGCGCACATCGATGACGAAGGTATCGCCATCAGCCAGGCCGCCGTCGCCCTGGTGGACCAGGAAGCCGATGGTGTGCTGGTTGGATGCGGCGTATGCCGTGCCAATGGTGCCATTGGGGAGGTCAACATGATCTCCGCCATATGCGACATCAGATGCCACGGTGAACGTCGTGCCACTTCCGGTGATTGTCACCGTCAGGCGTTGGGGCACAATTCGATCAGCCAAGCTGGCGTCACTGGGCTTGGTCCAGTTGTCAATCCAGCCGCCATCAGCCGTCGCAAATGCAGCGGACTGGACGTGTGCGAATTGAGCTGTGAGGATGTTTGACGACCAATCCAGCGCCCAACCGCTGAAGTTGGACGGGCGAGTGCGAACCCCGATGCTGCCGCCATACACGACGGTCGCATCAACCCACTCATTTGACGCGTCCTGATTGACCACATTCTCGATGTAGTATTTGTGCACAGGGTCCAGGGACAAGTCGCTGTAGTCAGCCACCTTCACGCCATTCTCCCACAACTCCATCCCAAAGAAGTTGTCCTCATCTTCTTGGCCATTCTTCCACACGACCGCCAAGCCCTTCTTGGTGCCGGCCACGCTTGCTGGGAATGTCAATTCCTCAACAGGAAGCCACAGAGTGTAGCCGTCTGCGGCAGGAGTAGCGCCCGCGGCGAGGTCGGCGGCCATGGTACTGTCCGACTCGACGGTGAGCACGCCTGCCGTGCTGTTGCTGAGCACCGTGTATGTCTTCCCTGTGACACCCTCCAAGGCCAAGGTGGCTCCAGCCCACTCATCCGCCAGGAAGGTTGACGCCGTGTCGAGGGTGGTGGCCGTAATGTCGGTGGCTACCACGGCAACGTCGCCGGTGTGAACGCGCTCACGCCCGCCCCAGCGTCCACCGCTCTTGGTGGCGAGGGTGAGCATGACGTCTTGCACATCTCCCCAAGTGACGTCAGCCTTGCGACCATATGCGAAACCATGGCCGCCCTTCCGACCAAAGGCCGCATCATTGCTCTTCACCTCTGTGCCATCCGTGACGCGAACAACATACAGCTGCCCTGCACCCTGCCCCAGATTGAAGAAGTCGAAGGCGCAATCGGGCAACTCACTGCCTGTGTAATAGCTTCCCAGCTTCTTCTTGAATGCTGTGAGGCCAGGCGCATGAATGATTTCACCCACCTCGCCCTTTTCTGTCTGACCCACGTAGCAGGTAATGCCAGTGGGCGCAGGAGACAGGGTCTTGTCGGGCGGCGTCTCGATGACGACAACACCGGCTCCGAGGGTAGGTCCAAAGCGGCGAACGCCCATGGTGTTACTCCGTGATATCGATGGTTTGAGATGTGGCGCCCACCTGGGTCACAATTTTGCCAGTGCTGACGCCATAGCCCTGTCCATCGCTGCTTGGGCCCGCGACGATTGCAGGCCTGTTCCAGTTGTTGATGTCCAGAAGGCGGAAAGACATGCTTGCCGTGTGAAGCCCAGAAAAGCCGGGCGTGGATGTGCGATTGAAGGTCTTTGTGACTACCAGCGTGGCTCGCTCACCTGTCTGCGCTGACTGCGGCGCCATGTTCGTATCCATCCAGTTGACCACCTCTGCCACCATCCTCTGAAGGTCAATCGCAAGCGGTGCGCGTGCTTCCAAGCTGAAGTCGATGTGTGCACGCCTTGGTGATGGGAGTATAACTCCAACGGGTGGTGACGCGTAGATGTTCATGATGTGGGAATCCCCACCACCAACCCCGTGGTCCACTGTGTCAATGTCGGCGAACACCAGCGATGGCGTCGAAGCATCATCCTCATAGTCCATGTCTGTCTGGACGGCGACGGGTGGCGCATACTTGGCTCTGATCAAGATGTCGTCGCCGAGGGTGGGCGCGCCAGTCAGCGTGATGACTCCTGCCGCAAAACTGGAAAGTATGCTTGAGCGCGCCTTAGGGTCTGACGTGAGATTCCACACCCCGTCAATGCTATCCACGCTCGCGACCCAAGCAGCATAATCATCGCCAAACACGTCAGCCAGGGTGATGGTTGACGTTCCGTCGCTGGCTGCCCGGATGTCTGTCATTGGGCGAATTGTATCCTGGAGCTGGGCAACCACTGTGCCATAAATCCAATCTTCAATGAAGTCTGGAAGAGACAGCGTGCACAGCAGCAACACCTCGGTCACGCTGGGCGTGTAGTCTCGGTCCGTGGTCTGAAGATTGAGCACCACCCCAAGTGCCGTGTCCGGATTCCACGTAGGCAAGTTGGTATTGATGTCTTCAATCGTATTCCAATCACTCGCGCCGGCCGCCGACCAAGCTGCGCCATCCCAATAGTAGTGAGTCGTGCCGTCCCAAAGTCTGCCCTGGATCGTGGTAACTTGATTGAGGTCCAGGTCCTTGGGTGACTCCCCAATTATCTGGATCATGTCCCACGTGACCAACTGACCGATAGAATGGGTCGGAAGCGCAACATACAAATCAGCGTCAGTGGGGTAGCCCTCTCCCAAGCTGTCGCCTATGTCTGCTGGGATGAGCCTGATGAGTCTTTCACGCGGGATAGCCCGCAACTTCGTGTAGTCGCTGGTTGTCGCGTCACCCACCATTTTGGAATCAAAATGGTGACACTTCAGCAACCTCTTTGTCGTGGTCGTGCTCATATCTTGAACCGCTCCCCGGCAAGCCCAGCCGACCAAGCCTTGAGCCAATTGCGACCAATGCGACGCTTGATTGACTCATCATCCATAGTTTGCGCAATGAAAGGGCGCGCAGGGATGCGGATGTGGGTAGTGGACTCCCTAAGAGCGCGCCAACCGCCTGGGCGCCTGCGATACAGCTCTGCGGCCCTGCCTGTGAGCTCTGACTCTGATCGGTTGCCTGCGCTCACATCAGCCAGATAGCCGAACATCGTGCGCATCTTCTGAGTCACCTTGATGCGGCCGCCATCGTGAAGCATCCGGGCATAGTCCGCCTCTGGGTTGCCCTTCCGCACCCCAATCTCTGCCGTGTAGTGGTCAATCACAACGCTTGTGATTGCCTTGAACAACTCCCCGCTATCCACGCCTGGCTTGCTTGAGCCCTTGATCATGACAGTCAATGGCGCATTGGCAGGGTTGAGTCCCCTCTGAAGGGTGCGTCTGATCTCTTTGCGTACGATGGCGCCGTTGGCTCTTGTGGCATTGCCCATCTCACGGGCGATGCGACCTGAGGCCACGGCCGGGCTCATGATGGCGGTCAACTTTGACCACGGGCCAGTGAGGGTGATGGATGCGACCTTGGCCATCACGTCCTCCTGGGTTGCTGGCTGCTGTAACGGATCAACACGAGCGTGTTGGCGCCATCCAGGTGACCCTTGTCTGTCGTCCCTGTGACATATACGGCGGTTGCGCGTGAGCCAATGACTGTGATCTTGTCCCCATTCTTGGGCACATATGACTCATCGTCAAGCATCCACTGACGAGTGATCACATATCCCGTTGTGGACTTCTCCTCTCCAGACCTGTCATAGCCGCGCGATTGGCGGCGTGTCTGGCTGTGCTGCGCATCGAAAGTGACGCTGGCGCCCCTGCTCACTCCCTTCACCGGCTCGCGAGCGCGCGCATTGTATGCGGTGGATGCCTCGTCCAGAGGCACGACCGTTATGCTGACCGGGCTGATGAGAGGAAGGTTGGCCACGAATCACACCACCGCGATGCTGATGGGCGCACGATAATTCTTGATGATTTGCTCGACCTCTGGCGTCAATGCCAAAGCATCGCTCAAACCGACCGTGGAACTGAGCGTATCCCACTCTTGCTCATGCCTGTCCACGCGCAAACGCTTGAGCGGTCCGGGCGATGAAGCACTGCTGGTGCTGCCCGTGGTGAGGCGTGACGCCATCCCAAACACCATTGCCATGGTTGCTCGACGGATAGGCCCAGGCGTTGTCCCGTCAGGCTCCAGAAAGCCGAACACGCCGCCGATGTCTTGGTTGGCCGCGCCCTCCCCGAAGTACCCAGGATAACCTGGACGACCGCCTGAATAGATGGACGGCGTTGCCACCATCTCAATCTTGGGATTGCGACGGTGATCTGCCTGAAGCCAGATTGGGCCCTTGCGATTGATTGGCGACGCATATGCGTGGTAACTGTCTGCGTCCAATTCCTGGGAGCTGAAATTGGCCTTGATGTAGTCGATTCCGATGATGGGCACAGGAAAGTGAAGCCGCGGGCTGCCCGTGCCGTCCATCTTGAATGTCTGATATACCGGCCTGAAGGGCTGCTTGCACAGCCGATCAATGAGTTGTTGCGCATAGATGAGCAGCTCCAACATCCAAGCATCAGCGACGGTCACAGCACTCAATCCTTCAGCACGAAGCTCGTTGGGACTCACATAGCTCCAGACGCCCAATCCCAAAGCTGCGTCGCTGATGTAAAATACCTGCTCCCACGACAGCGTTGCTGCGCTGTTGTCAGGGTCTGTGTACCACCATTTGATGCTGTGCTTTCCTTCATTGGGCGTGGCCCATGATGTGCCTGGCGTCAGCCCGACTGAAAGTGTCACATCCTTGGCCGGGAACACCCCTGTGAAGTCGCCTTCACTGGACACATCCTCCCTGCCTGTGGCAGGAAAGACCTGCACGGGGCTGCCGCTATCCCAATCATACACGACAAACTCAACAACAGTCGGGTCAAACAACTGACCCTCGCGATTCACGGCATGGAGCGCCAGGATGTCGCGGGTGTTCTCTTCGCCGTTGGCCAAGTGGGGCATTATGCGCTCCTGTGGGCGCCGGCCGGCGCCAGCTCCGTGGACATCAACTCGCCCTCTGCAATCGCGCTGACAGGGGGCTGCCTTCTGCGTGCCGAAGCTCTGCGCTTGGGCTAGCTTCCACGCGGGCCTGGTCAGCGCCCCCTCGGGGCATACCTGCCACCCCGGGGTTGTGAACCCGTCGGCCAGCGCGTTCCACCTCCACCTTCATCGACCCGTTTTGGCCTCGCCACACCGTCAAGGCTGTGCGAGTCGTGTCTGCTTGGATGATGACCTGCTCGCCCGTTACGCGCTCACCGTCTCTGGACCGAATGAGCCGATGCTCAAAGTGGATGGCCCTGAAACGTTGAGGGCGTGGGGCGGCGTACTGACGGCCACTCCAAAGGATGGAAACGCCTGTAATTGTCTGCTGAAACGCAGGATCAGCGCTGAGACGGGCCCAACGCTGGCGGTCTGCTTCACGCTCCATGTTGAACTGGACCGTATCACCGCTGCTCTGGTTGACCTGCAGCACTAGGCAGGCTCATCAACCAAAGATGTCTCCAGCTGAGCAAGCACCAGCGCTTGGCGCTCTGTGATGCGCTTGATAAGCTGAGCATTCGTTGGCGGCTTGCGCGAGTCAAGACCAGGCACGCCCAGGTCTGCTGCGATTGCGATCAGGCGCTTCTTGCTCATGTTCACCCTGACCGCTGTTCGCGCCAGAGCAAGCAAGCGTTCAGGAGTGATGGTGGCGACGCCCGGACCAGTGCGGCCCTTCTTTCCCACCGTTGACAACACCTTTGCCTCCGTAACTTTAACAGCGCGGATGACGCGAGCTGTCACTTTGTACCGGCCGTGGCACTTGTAGTATTTCAGGTGGACGGGATTGGCGACAGGGAATCTGACGCCGTGGCGGTCGCGTTGACCCCACGGCGTCGTGTTTGCCGCACCTTCAACCAATTCCACGTGGTGAACTGTCTTGCTCATGTCAGGCTCCATCCTGTTGAACAGATGATGGTGAATCAACACGGAGGGGCGTCAACCCCTCACCGTGATCAGATGGCGTTGCTGATGTTGTACGCCTTGACGACTGCCGTCAGTTCTTCAAACTGCACGTCAGTCTTGGCCGTGATGGCATACTGGTCCACTCGCGCATAGATGTCGCGGTCCTTCTCCACCCTGATGTCACGACCCCAGGCGATGATCATGTTCATCTTGTGCGTGAGCAGCACCTGCGGATATGCGCCATAAGTCATCTTGACCGTGTCAGTGGCCCCGATGCTGGAGCCGCCACCCGCGTGGGTGACGGTGCCGGCCGTCTCATCGACGGTGTAGTCTGTGGTGAGCGTGTACGCTTCTTCTGGCGTGGAACCGGTCAGGGTGCTCGTTGCCACAACCAGGCTGCTTGCCTGGATGGGGCCGTAGCGCAGACTGACCGTGGAGCCAGAGCCAGTGAAAGCGATGTGCTCCACCACGGGCGGGTAGAAAGCAAGCAGCGCGACGCCGACCAGAGGAATGCCGAACGGCGTCATGCGGCCCGAGCTGTTCAGCGCCTGATCACCCATCGCGGTTGCGCGGCTTGCGACACGCTCACGATACAGCTGCTCAAGCTCTTGCGAGCACAGATACACCAAGTCGCGCTTCTGCCGCCGGAACTTGGCAGGCAGCTCGTTCAGCATCAAGCTGAACACATTGGGGCTGATGGCAGCGCCAGCGATGTCCACCGTGCTGCCGGAGTCTGCAAGGCGCAGCCAACCGTCAAACAGCTCCAGGAATGTGTCCTTGACGTACTCCGTGCTGGACCCGCCGTCGACGATGTCTGACTCCAGAGCAGCTACGCCCTCGTCATCGCCGTTGATGTGAAGCTCTTCCACATCATTGGCCATCTGAGTGGCCATCATCTTGACGATGTGCTCCTCGATGTCGTCACCCTCTAGGTTGTTCTCCACGAAGGAGTCACCAATCTCAAAGGGCGTCATGATCTCTTTGGGAGTCAGCTGAACCTGCGACGCGGTGATGCCCTTGCGCCGGTTGGGATCACGTGCTTCTGCAGCCGGCATCGTGACACGCGAACCAACACCAATCTTGTCAATGTTGAGATTCTCGGCGCGAAAGCGCACGACGCGAGCGAACTCAGCCACGCCGGTGACATCGATGACGAAGTCAATGAACTTCTCTGCTTGCTCGTCATTGAGCTTGCCGGTGCTGGCGATGTCATCGGTGGTGATGACAGCCTTGGCCACCAATTCCTCATTCGTCTTGGACATTATACTGTCTCCAGGTGCGGGTCCATCAGCGGATGGATGCGATTGATTGTGGCGCTGCCCGCGCCGGGATGGGTCAGGCTGTCTTGGCGGCTCGGCGCGCGGCTTCCTTGGCCTTGCGCGTGGGCTGGTTGATCACAGACTTCCACAGAGAGGTCTTCTGAATCTGCTCAACGTCATCTGCCGGGTCTGGGTCGACGGCATCAGGCTCGTCATTGCTTCCAGCCTCCAACTCTTCAAGCTGCTTCTGAATGCGCGCCGTCTCAGCCTTGGCTGCCTCTTCAGCGCCCCTGGCCTTGACCAGCTCTTCTTCAGCTAGCGCCTTTGCGACAACGGCTTGCTCTTCAGACGTTGGCTCAGCCTCGACTGGCTCAAGCGCAGACACGCGCTTGACCAAGGGCTCCAACTTGGCGTCCAGCATGGCCTCGAAAGCGCCGAGATCAAAGGCTGACTTCTCAACCTCTGTCTCCTCAACGGCTTCTGGCACTTCTGCCGGCGCCATTTCAGCCACGGCTGCGCTCAGGCCGTCAGCAAGGGCAGTCAGCTCTGCGAGACGATTTGGGGTGACACTCTTTGCCTTGATGATGTCAAGCTGCTCAGCAACAAACATCTCGACAGCGCTCATGGTCACGGCATCAGAGCCGGCCTTGGCGATTGCCGCCGTGCTTGCGGCTGCGTCGGCCGCATTGACTTCACTGATTGCCTTGGCGATGATTGCCTTGAGGTCGTCAGCCAGAGCAAGGGCGTGATCGCCCTCATTGAGACTCTTGAAGACGGCGGTGGCAATGTTGCCCTCCACAGGCCAGAGCATGCTGTGAATGTCATCCACAGCTTTCCACAGCTGGCCGATGTCGGTGAAGCTCTCAAACTCATCCTTGAGGACCTCGATCATGGAGCTTGCCGACGCCAGACGCTCCAGGGCCAGGTCCTTGGACAGCTGTTTGATCTTGTCGATGTCCTTGGCGACAGACAGGGCAACGGTGAAAGCGGGCTTGGCGGCCATGGGCGGCTCCTCCTTGTCCTGGACCAATGCCTTGGTCACGAGGAACTTGCGTTCATTTGCGGCGGCATCCACAAGAGACACCTCCGATACATCAAGGGCGAGGAGTGGGCGTGATTTCTCCACATCCACAACTTCGCCAACAGACTTGGCCACTTCAGCCTCTTCAGCTGCTGGAACAGTTGCGATAGCGCCGATGCTGAATCCGGTTAGCGACCCATCCTTGACACCGTCCCAAATTTCATCATTCAGGACCTTGACTGTCATCACCCAAGTGCCCTTGAGGACCTGCTGGCCGCCAATGGTCGTATCTTCAGGGGCGATGTAGCTCTCAGCGAGGTGGATGTCTGGGAGTCCAAACAGCTTGTGCTGGATGCCTAATTTTGTGGCCGCATTGTATTTGGCAACGAAGGCGTGCGCCGCCTCTTCAATGACCTCCGGCGCAACAGTATCCCCATGAGCATCTTCAACATCAGGCTGAAGCACAATGCCTGTCACCAGTCGCTTCTCATCGGCGTCAGCAGCATCATCTGCCTTGATAACAGGGCAAGTGATCGTCGCTCGATAGCGTTGTGACGCAGCTGGCATGCTTTGCTTCAGTATGGGTAGCCTGGCATTCTGTACTATAACCGACCGTGACCAAAGGCAACGAATGAATAACTGGTTACCAACTGCGTTGCCGTTTGGTTGCGCAAGATCACGCCAGGTCCACTGTTGTTCGACACTTGAAGTGAAAGGGGGGCATGCCATATCCTGCAGCAGATAAGACCTCTGCCGCGGCTGGCGTGATGGGCTTGCCCTGCTCGACGACTACGCCAAGGTCACTAAATGCGCTCACATATCCGCCAGGATTCCACGGGTGAAGCGCCTTGACGTCTTCTGGGGATTCTGCGGCTATGATCTCCCTCACGCGATCAGCTGCTGCCTTGACCGGGAACTCCTTGCCGTTGAGGTCAGAGCAGATGTCCGTGGTGCGCTCATCCATTGGATTAACAATGACGTAACTATCCACCCCCAATTCTTCCAACTCCAGCAATGCGCCACTCACGCGCGCAGTGGTTGCGGCATTCACAGCCACCCCGCTGAAATACCAAGCCCCCTTGGATGCAAACGCGCCAGTGCCAAAGATGCGCTCTGCCTCCTTGCGCAGCTTCTCTCCTGCCGCCTTGCCGCTCAAGCCTGCCAACTCCTCAAACCCAGCTGACTCGATGCTGTCGCGAGTCAAAGCGTCATAGTGCTCGCCCAGCCAATACACCTGGTCGCCCGCCAGCGCTGAGACGGCTTGCTGATCAACCACGCTGAACGTCGCTTCCAGGGATGCCTTGAACACCAGAGTCTTGCCATATCCCCTTGTGCCTGCTGCCTTATTGAAGATGACTTTCTGAGACAGCTTGTACATCTCCGCAATACCATCCCCAACCATGGCGACGGCATCACCGGAAGGCCAAGCCGCAAAGGGGGACTGGAGTAGCTTTGTTGCCTTGGTTGCGTGGGCAGAGGTGACTACCTTTTGCCCGGCCAGGTATGCCTCGGCTGCTGTTGTGCCTGCCTCTGATAGCATGGACCATTCCGCCTCAAGCGCGATTGCCATCGCATCTTGAATGGCTTCAATGTCATCATATTCCGGCACAGCCTGTTTGGCCTTGATCACAGCAATGCCGTGATCAAGAGCCTGGCGACCCAGCGAGCAACCGCACTTCATCAAGTCACCCAGACAGCATCAATGAACGGCCCGTCAGTGGCGCCCAAGCTGGCCCAAGGCGCTTGATTGATTGGCAACAGATCCATGACCTGATACCTCCACTGGTCACCTTCGCTTTGAGGTGAGCCCATCTTCATGATGCCAATGGCCATGCCCTGATCCAAGAGCAAAAATGGCCGACCGTCTGTGTTCACCTCTGCTGCAAGCACAATGCTGTCCTCCGCTCCAGACAGGAGGTCAATGCCTGTGCTGGCTTCAACAAGCACCCCCGGCATCGCCTTGTTGCTTGCTTGCGCCTTCAAGACATTGACTGCCTTATCCCTCAAGCTCTTGAGAGCGGTGACTTGCTGCCCTACCTCGTTGGGACTGGCCTTGTTCTGAACCGCCTCAGCCATCTGAACGCTGAATGGAATGTCGAGGTTGATTGCTGAATCCAGTGGCGGCATCTTGGCGCCCATGATGTCCTCGATCATGCTGGTGGCTCTGCGCGGGGTCATGGCCCCAGACCGCTCTGCCGCCGCCATGACCTTGATCATGTCTTCATCATCTGTCACATTGGGGCCGTTGGAGCGATAGATGTGATGGTGAACCCCCTTGTAGCGCAACACACGATTCCACTGCCAGTCTTCCTCGGCGCGCTCAGGGGCAAACACTTGCTCGTCAGCAATACGGCGACTGGACTCCACGTTATTGGCCGTGTACTCCCCCGCCATACCAACTAGCACTTCTGGCAACCTGAATGAGCGACGCACCTTGCTGGCATTGCCGTCCTCATATCGCTGGAACATTGCATCATCTGTCTGCAGCTGGGCAAGCGGCTTGGCGTCAATCCTCACTTGGCCGCCGCCAACGTCTGACACATCAGGGTCTGCCTCGATGACTAGGAAGCGACTACGATTGTTGCTATCTTGAATGATCGTCTTGGTGAAGTCCTTGATGCGATTGATGGTGCCATCTGTGAGCTGGCCGTTTGACACCAGCAAGAGCATCGATGGGATGTTGTTGTTCTTGATTGTTGTGTAGTTGATGGCCTCTGCGGCGCGGCCGCCCAGGATTGCATAGAGGTTGCCGATGTAGCGCGGCAACCCATACGGGCTGCGCGAGCGCCCCAGGCGCAAGTGAATCATTGAATTCGCCAGAGGCTCACCTGCCTCAATCTGATCAGGGGTGAGGACCTCTCCTGTCGCACGACTGATGGCGCGCGGGTCACCCAACTCCTTGAACCAAGTCAGCTTGCTGGTGACTCCGCTCTTGGTCAACTGCACGTGGCGACGGAAGCGACGCCGGCGCTTGACGCCAACAATGCGGCGGCGAGCCCCGCGCCCCACGGCGCGAATGTCTGTGTACACTGTACCTTTCTTGTCCATTCGAGACAGGCGCATCTGATAAGCAGGGATGTGATTGTAGCCGATGATGTCCCCGCCCTTGGTCTCTATCAACTCCAGCCACGCATTGCCCGTGCCTTCCATGTCCTCGCGCAAGAGCTTGCGAACCGCTGTGTGGCTTTGATTCTGCCAATCGCCGTAAGTCAGGAACTCATGGGCACTTTCCCACTCTTCTTCCACAGCAAGTGGCAAATCCTTCGACTCGCGCCCCATGCCGTCGAGCAACTGAAATCCAAATCCGCAGATGTTCGTCGCCATGGCTTCGATGCACTGGCCAAGCTCGCTGTTCTTTTCCCTGAATAGGGTCAACGCGAACAGGTTAAATGGCGGCTTGATCGTCTTGTTATTGGTTTGGCCTTCCAGCGTCTCCCACACGGACTCATGGCTGACACCGCGCTCTGATGCCGCCTTCTCCACATCAACGTCGGCCTCAATGACCAACACGCGCTGCTTGCGAGTAGTTTTGGCGACCGTATTGGCTGCATTCATTTTGGACATCCTTAAATCAAGCCCACTTCTTCAGTACGGCGTTGGCGCTGCTTCTTGAAAGCGGTTGTTATTGCCAAGTCCAGGGCATCAAACACATCTTTGTAACGGCCGCCAGGGAATTGCAAAAGGTGGTCCACCAATTGATTCCACACACTCTTGCAGATATGGATGCGCCCTTCCTCGAAACGCGCCGCCATGCGGTGCGCCCGAGTGACCTTGTCCTTGGTTGTGATGATCGGGATGAGGACCATATCGGGCCGATCATCCTTCAGCTTCTGGTACTGGGCATCCTGGTAGGCGTTGGTTTCTATCCCGAATGTGACAATGCGCTTCTTTTCACACACGCCGCCCATGCCGGTGTCCCACCAGTCCTTGATTTTCTTGGTCTGATTGCTAAAGCCCAGATGCGCCGTGTATAGCGCTGTGACCCAGATATCTGCGCCCAATACGGCAATGCCGACCATCGCAAACAAATCATTGGTCTCAGCTGTCTTGATCGCCAGATCAATGCCCGCATAGCATCGTGCCTTTATTGGCACATCCCCGATATTGACGGGCTCGCCCATCCAATCAATATCAAATATCTCGCCACGCATTGCTTCAGTGTCGCACTGAAACTGGCTGTTGAAGATGACCAAGCCCAGCTTTTCCCGCTTGTCTCTGAAGTATGCGGCTGAATACTTTTCTGGCCATGGGCTTCTGCCATTCCCATCCAGAGCTGGGATGATCTGGTGACTGGTCGACATCTCGTTGGCAATGAGATGGCCATAGAGGTCGCTGAAGTGATATCGCGTTCCAAACAGGTGGAGCGAGCAGTGAGGCTCCATCGTCGGGTGCATCACCTTGTAGTACCAAGTGGTGGTGGTCTTTCGGCCGTGAGCCGTCCGACTATTGTCCTCATCCACAAGGTCGTCGCCAAACACGTGATCAAAGTGCTTGCCGATCAGCTGGCCGCCAATGCCCACGCATGCGACAGTCGGTTCCTTCATCGGTCTATCGCGACCCGTGACCATGATCTCAGAATCAGTCCACTTATCCTCGCCGACCAAATCGCCAAAGACCTCCCTGAAACGCTCATTCTCCTCAAAGTGTTGCTTGATCTCCCTAAGGATGTCTGTGGCAAATCCTTGCGTTTTAGAGACTATGAGGATGCGCGTGTTGCGGTCCTTCAGAATCTTGTGGATGATTGAGACAATCTCCACAGACGTTGTCTTGCCGGCGCCACGAAATGCCAGTTGCAGCGAGTGGCGCTTGGTCAAGCAATAATGGAGCATGGACTTGTGGAACGGTTGAAGCTGGTATCCCAACACCTCCTCTGAGAGGATGTCCACCCGGTCATTGTCCATCACCTGACGCCTGATCCACTCATTCTGAGCTTCACGCGCCTGGAGCCACTTCTGCGTCAACTCATCCCGCGAGACGCTCTCACCTCCGACGATCATCATGCAACACCGCCTTGCCGACAGAGCGCCACGCAGGAGGGCGCTGTGCGGCGCACCTGGGTATCTGGCTGAGCATCGCCCTCGGATGCCGAGGCGAGCAGATGTGCCAGGGAATTGATCACTGCTCTGAAACGCCGCCCAACCACGCATTGGCGCCCTTGTCTGCGTCCCCACTCCAGGTGCCTGTATCTGTGAGCAGCCTGATGTAGGCGCGCTCCATGCCGGCAATCTCGACAATGCCGCCATTCTTGGGATAGTCAGCATCTGTGTTTGCGATGGTCACCGTGCCATTGGTCCCAAGGCGCGTGTCAAGACGCCACCGGCGAGCATTCTTGTCAAACAACCACAGCTGAAAGTCGACGCCTGATGCCGTTGCAGCCACATCAAGCAGCTCAACAAGGTAGTGAAGCCACCGCGCCCCACGGGTGTTGAACCCCTCCAACTTGGCAGTCAAGCTGGTCGGGTCTGTAGGCTCTGCCATGTCGCCAGCAACTGCGACATCATAGTTGGCAATGACCCTGCGATCATCGCCAGCATCAGCGTCAGGCTTGATGAGCGAGGTTGGTGTGCCGGGCTGAGACATGATTTGACTCCTGGAAGCGCTACAGCGCTGTGCGTTGGAAATGCACGTCAACAAAGCCGACAGGCGTGCCGCCCATCTTGCTCGTGGCCTGCAGCATAAGATAGTCACCGCGCAACACATACATGAGGGCCGTGCTGACAAAGGCAAATGCCAAAAAGCCAAAATCCCCGCCACCATTGGCGAGGCTGGCGCTGGCAATTAGGGTGAAGGCGCCCTGGCGATTACGATACAACTCCAGGGCAGTTGTGCCTGAATTACCGTCAACGTCTTGATGGAGGTGAATTGCGTCCAACCACCCATTCTGAGGAATGTTGACACGACCGTATTCAGCCATTGCCGCAGCCTCATGGACCCCCGGAACGCCCGCAAGGGCCACATCTTTAGTGATCGGCAAGTTGAACCATTCTGTGGATGGATAACCCTTTTGCGGGTCGCCAATGCGATGGTACTCGCCCATTACTTGCGCGCCTTGCGTCGCACGGGCTTGGGCGCCTCAATCGGCTCGGCCAGAATGACCTCGCCCGGATCATCCCGATACACGCTGTCCATTGAAGGAGGGCTCATATCTGAAAAGGATGCGCCCCCATATTTTGAGATCAGCGCCTTAGTGGCCATCGCGGTTGAATGGATGTGTGACAGCAGCTCGCGCTCTGTGAGCTGAGCGACTAGCAGACCCCCAATGACTTCGTGGCGCTTGGCTGCTCGCGGGATCACCCCAACCTCTTGACCGCGGTCAAACAGCTTGTCAAGCAGTTGAGCTCGCGCTCGACGAGCATTGGTGGCGGCAGCAAACTGCTTCCCCTTAACCGCCTTGGCGCCAATGTCAGCCAAGGCGTGCACATCATCCATCACCATCAGGCGGTGCTCAATGTACAGCTCTTCAGGCGGGCGATGGCTGAGCGTCGCCTGTTCCTTGCTGATGATGACCCGCTTGTATTGTGCGAGCTTGGCCGGGCTGACGCCGAACTCGATGCACATGGAATCATCATCCCAGCCCAACGCCATCATCATCCTGACGTGGGCGGTGCACTCGCGCACGCATTCCAATGCTGTCGGCTTGCGACCTTGACGGCCGTGCTCCCGAATGATGTCAGCTTCTAACCTGACCTCAACAGGGCGTGATGATGGCGTGGTAGTGGCGGTTGGCGTCATAGCCCCTACCATAACCTAGAATGTCGCACTCGGGCCATGACCAAGTGCGACACTATGAGGGCGTCCATCCAGCCAAGCTGGATGGCGACAGCCAATCAGACTTGGGTGGCGCTGATCTCCAGCTCCAGAAGGACGGCTGACGGCTCGGCGCTTCCATCTTCCTGGGTCACCAGGACGCCCAGCTTGTCGCCATCAGCGATTGCCAAGCTGATCGTCCAACTGTCTGTGCGCTGGTCCTGCGCAAAAGTCAGCTCACCACTGTGAGCGCCGGTGGTGTAGTTCATCAAGATGAACTTCACATCAGCAGTCGTGTGAAGCGTCGAAGCGCCGTCACAGAGGCGAAGGCCAGTGATGGTGCCGGCGCAGGGCGCTGTCCAGCCGTCAGTCGGTGTGATGATGTCGTGCTCGGTCGCGTCAAGCAGGCCCACTGTGGTCATGTTGGCAGCCTTGCCCGAAGCAATGCCTGCCTTGACCCAGTATGCGTGCACGCCGTCCACAGTGGTCTTGGCCCAGTCGGTGGGCGGCACAAAGGACATGGCGCCGTCACGCTCACCGAACTCAGACCCATCTTGGACAGAAGCCTCGCTGCCATCATAGGCAATGGTCAGCGCAGACCAAGCAGAGCCGTCCCAGTAAAACCACTCAGTCACCGCAGTGGAGTCATACACCGCGGGAGTGACGTAATTGAAGCCCATCTCACAGAAGGGCAGGGTGTGGCCGAAGTAGGCATAATCAGTCTCTGCCACCGGCGTGTCCGGAAACAGCTGGTATGCCGCCGTGTAGCCTGCCTCTGCCGCGCTGAGCGAGAGGTCGGCGAACACGGCATCATCCTCCACCTTGGCATAAGTTGCCCCGGCTTCAGTTGCTGTGGCGTCAGTTCCAACGAGGCCAGCCCCATTGGTGTTGACGCCATCAACGTCCACGCCCCAGGCGCCGAACACGGCCATGGCGTGAACTACCTTGGCATTGTTGTTCGCTTCAGATTGAAGCTCGATGATGAGGTCAACGATGGATGAGCCAGCGCCTGGGCCGTGGCCGATTCCAGCCCCCAGTCCGCTGTACTTGTGTTTGTCGGCGACGGTGATTGCCATGCTCGGTTCCTCCAGTGGATGAGCGTGATTGTGATCAAGGTGTGCGAGCTAGAGCGCTTGGCGCCCCTGGCTCTTCACTCCGCGGCCACGAACCAGGTGCGCTCGGAATCCACATTCAGGTCAGTGTCAGTCCCGACAGTGAAGCCGGTGGAGGTCAGCGTCACGGCTTGAGTCGTGACGAAGCTGCTGGTGCCGGCCTTCTGCTTTGCACAGCTGGCGGCAGCCATGCCTTCGATGTGCTCAGCAAACACAGCGTCATCCTGATTAAACAGGCGGACGGAGCGCGGCTTGAAGCCGACCTTGCTGATAGTGATGAGCACGCCGGTGCCGATGAAGCTGCCGACAACGGTGCGTGAACGGCCAGAAGCCATGATGACTCTCCTGTCAGTGTGGTCGTCAGCCGACCACGTTGAGTTCAGTCTGGACGGGCTGGCCCGTCAGCTGAGGGAGCCTAACCCGCTCCTGGTCACCCCGTCAAGCCTATCAAACTGTCCACCATCATTCTGGCAGCGCCGGGCGCTGTTGCGGGATGGTGGCCGGCGCTTGAGTCAGAGGTGGTCAGACAGGAGCGCGATAGAGGGCGTGGTGAGCCACCTTGGATACCAGGCCACCGTGTTTTGCTTCGCGCTCGCGCATAACGTCGCTATAAGAAGAGAATAGAAAGAATAAACTAACTATAGGGGGTGGACCCCCACCCCTGTCTCAAATTCCTACTCCTACCCACTTCAACCCAATCGGGCAATGGATGTCCATTGAATCGCACTGGGAACAACTTACCCTTACCCCATCCACCACCTCTGGAAGGGCTTTAGCGACCAATCTGACCATTTAGGAATGCTTGGTCAATCACCAAGGCAGACAGCGGTCACTGGGGGTCTTGGCCCATGAGGCCGTCACGCTCCTTCTGCTAGCGCCCAAACAATGGATCTGCCCACTTTGCGATCAGTGCGCTTCACAAGTCCCTGAGCCAACAGGTGGTTCAGGGCAGAATTGACGCGGGTGCCCTTGCCGGTCAGTCGACCCAGCAATTGGGCGCTGGCTTCTCCGCCCTCACGCTTCAGAGCTAGCAGCACTCTGGACCCAAGCGTGGGCTGGTTGGTCAATCTCATATAGTCCTTCTTGTTGAATCGGCGCCAAGCGAGATGACCACACCCAGCTTCCACCTTTGGACGATCATCGCAAGATTCCTCAGGTCAACCCAATTCTCATACAGAATCATGTCAATCACCGAGCTGCTCACGTCATCCGCTTGATGCCAAGCGTGAAAGATGCCTGATGGCGCTTTCTTGCCATTCCAGGCAAGCACGAGTGCTCGTGGCATGAGACCTTGCATAGGCCCAGAATAAAGCCTCCACACCGAGGCGCCAATTCGAATGTCCGTGCCTGAAATGGCAATGGGAGGGCGGGCCCCCACCAAACTTTCGCGCAGCAAGCTACGCGGGTCACCCTTCTCTGGGATCAACAAAACGCCTGATGGCTCCTGATGTCTCATTTGCGCCCAACCTCCTCATCTTCACAGACAACACTTTCGAGGAGGCACGGATCAACGAGCGATTCCTGCTCTGATTCTGGCATGAACTTCAAGCCGCCAGGCAAGCCCATGGCTGTCAGAACGACGAGAATGATCACGAGCACGATGTGCGGCGTGAGAGGGTGATTGTGGTCCATTCTTCAGCACTCCTTGAGCAGGTTCACAGCATTGGCGGAGACATTGGCGGAGGCGGGGGCATTATGCTGACCTCGGCTGTTATGGTGACTTGCGCCGGGACGGTGCCGTGATCAATGCCCGCGATGACATTGCTGCAAGGCGCTGCGCTTTCGCGCTCAGGTGCGCCTGGAGCAAAGCGGTTCCGGAGGTCGTCAAGACTACTCACATCAGCACCCAAGCAATCCCAAGCTCCAGATAGTCGCGCCGGAGTCGCTTGTTGCGCATCGTGTGCGCGGTTCTCATGGCTTCAGCTTTGCTGCGATGATATGACTTGGAATTGTGCTTCATTTTGGACGCATCAAGACATTCTGAAATGTCATTGATCGCACCCCAGTGCGCCTGCACTATCCAGTCGCGACGTGCGCCGAGTGCTGGCGGGGTGATGATGGTGATGACGCGGATGTGATAGCCCTTCCAGGTCTTGACCTTGCCTTCAGCGTAAAAGCCTGTTGAGAACCAAATCTTGGTAGCTTCAGCTTCAGCTGCAAGCGGAAGAGGCGGTGGCGCTGACACAAGTGCAGCACCTGGAGCAAAGCGGTTCCGGAGGTCGTCAAGACTGGGAGGCATCGCGCACCTCCTTTGTCTCATAATGTGAGTAGCCGCTTATCAATGCTCTGTTGGTGAGAGTCTGCGCAGCTAAGATGGCGCTGGCCAAGGTGTCATATGATGACGTCGTCCTGCCTGAGAAGTTTCTCCAATCCAGACAGTCTGAAGGGCGGCAGATCAGGCCGCTATAGTGCTCAACGCCCCAACCGCGTTCACGCCAAATGACGCGGATGTGGTGCCCTGTTGGTGAGGGGCCCACCGCCCAAAGGCTGGCAGCAAGCGGAAGAGGCGGTGCCGGCTTGGCGTGGGTGATTTTGCCAAGCGTGAAGCGGTTGCGAAGGTCATCGAGCTTGGTCATATCAATTGCCTCGCGCCAACCTGCGGAGCGCAGGGGTGTTGGTCTTCACTCCGTTGATAGTATACCTGCAAGTGCGCCAATTCAGAGCGCCTGTGGCCCGGCCATCAACGGCAGCCTGGATGGCCGCGGCGGGGTCTGCGAATGTCGCTGCGAAGGGAGTGCCGTCAACACGCTTGGCGGTGAGTAGGATGACAACCCCCTGCGCGCTGCTGGCTTCTTCGGCACTTGCCGGCGCTGCTTGAATCTCGGTGTGGGGCGCGGCAGGGGGTGCCTTCTCGACCACAGGAGCGGTCGCAGGAGCGGGTGTCGAGGTGGTGAGCTCGAAGGAAGCGCGGCTGATCGAGGTCTGCTTGCGTCCGGTCTTGCTGTCTGTGTCGTGACGCTTGATGGTGCCGGTGATCGTGACGAGCTTGCCGACTTGGATGTCATCACCGACCACGCCAGTGTTGAAGTTAATAACGTCATTGCCTTCCGCTGTTTGGGCGACAATGACGGTTGTGAGGCCGTATGTGCCCTCAAAGCTGTGCCGGCGCAGGATAGTTGCTTGAATTGTCGGGATGCCTGTCTTGCCCTTGCCGCCGAAGCGCTGGCCAACATCGCCCATCCAGTCGCTCGGCAGGGCCGTCTGGAGCTTGCGTGCGATGGCCCGGTCACGCTCACGCTGGTAGACGGCAACTGCGCTGGCAGCCAGGCCCATCTCTTTGGCGCTCACGCTGGAGCGGCTGAGGACAACCCGCAGGTTGTGCAGGTAGTCGCTGTCAGTGTCGGGGTCGATGTCACGGGCCCAAGCCAGCGCGGCTTCAGCGTCTTGCGCATCCACAGCGTGAAGCTCTGGCAGGCGTTCGTCCCTGGCCGGCTTGCGCAAGCCGCAAGCGAGTGTAGCCGCATCCCACGCCGTGTCAGCTGTGGCTTCACCTGCGTCCTGGTCTTCACGCGCCTTGGTGCGGCTGGTCCAACCGATGGCGCGGATGGCAACGGCAGTCCAGGTGAGGGCATCAAGGACTCCAATGCGCCAGATGCCGCCGCCAAAGCTGTAGCCGTTCCGCTCGCTGTCTTCGAATGCAGCTTGGAATGTGCGCATCCAAGTGGCGCTGGCCAGGATGTCCTTGCCCTCTTGGCCGCCAAGGTAGTCACGGATGCATTGGCGGCCGACTCGGCGCAGCTCACCATCTTCGTGGCGGACAACGAACGTCTCGTTGCGCCGGCGGATGGTGCGACAGTGGTCGCACGTTGGGGCGTCAGTGCGGTAGCTCTTGGGGAGGGCGCCGGTGAAGTGAGGCACTGAGCGGATGACGTTCAGCGAGTTGCCGGCATCATCGGTGCCGTGATCAATGGTTCCCACGAACGACCAGCCGCCAAACTTCACAGGGGCGTCCTGCGTGACGGCGCACGGGATGTAGCGCTGGATGAACTTGCGCCCCATCTCATCGCGGAGGGTGATATCTGCGGGCTCGCCCTCGGTGACCGTGGGGACGGGCACGCCCAACTTTGCGGCACGCCGTTGGAGCTTGGCAACCTTGGCGCGCACGGCGCCGATGTTGCACTCTGGGATGTTGAAGGTCCAGCGCGTGTCGTCAGTGGCGATGGTCATCAGGCACTCCGTGAGGGCGGGTTGATCCCCTCATGAAGTCTATTCTAACGGACAGCTCCCGTGAAGTCTACCAAGAAATATGTCGTTGGGCAGACTAGCTGGGCAATGCGCGTGGGCGACCTGGAAGGATGGGCGGAAAAAGAATTTCACCACTTGGGCGCCTCGTAGTCAACCCAAGAGTCATGGCGCAACAACTTATGGCCATTGGCGTGGTCATCAAGGTATGAGTAGCACACCTCATGCTCCACCATCCTGTCAAAGGAGTCGCTGACATCAATGCACACCCCAACGTAGGCGGCGCTGTTCGGCATAGCGCCCAAGGCATAGGCGTCAGCCCATTCACCGCCGCCCGGGGCGGGCGTTGAAGCTCGCCATGTCAAGTCAATCACTTTGCCGTTGATGGTGATCCAAGCGTGATGGCAAGGGATGTGGTTGTAGGCATATCCTTCCCAGTACAGGAAGGGCAAGCCGCGGGCGAGGGCGGCTGAGGCAAGCCGCTGGGCATTATAGATGCCGACGTGAAAGTCAGGCGGAGCGCCGGTGGAGGCCATCATGCCCGTTAACAGCTTCAGGTAGTCTAAGAGATGTTGGCTTTTTTTGCTCACGTCAGCACCTCATCAAGGATTGCCGCCACCATCGCCTTGACGCAGAGGTCGCACGCCATGAGGCGCATTCGAGCACCATTGACCACGATTGCGCGAGGGTGGTGCCGGCCGCAAATATTGCACAGGTAACCGCCTGTGCGCGGGTGGCGCTCCTCCTCTGGGGGGCGGGCGACCTTGACGCGTTGATGATTCACGTTGCACTCCTGTGGGTGAGTTCGCAAATAGTCTATCGCGCACACCCTGCGGAGTCTACCAAGAAATATGTCGCAACCCAGAAGCTCTGCACTCGCCACAACTACGGCAAACGAAAAAAGCCCCCACCTTGTAGGGCAGGGGCTTCAGCCGGCCAGGGACGGGGCGCGTAAGGGTGGCATATGGCGAACCCCTTCACCAATTGCAAAAAGCACCGACCTTCACCGGAGTACGGTGGCTCCAGCCGGCATGCGCACCCTCACGCGCTGATCCTACTCTATCGCATTGAGCTCTGAGTGACTATCGCCACCATGGCGTGGGTCACGCAATTGAGATGAGCACGCCGACCGTGATTGGAACTGCCCATTCAACTTCGCAAGCGTCACACCACAGCCCCAACCTTCACGCCTCCTGGGACGTTCACGCGCGGGTAGTTGATCTGATCTCGCAAGCACGTCTTGTACACGGCCCCGCACCCGGGGCATTCACTAACGACGCACAGGTCAGGCACTTGGAAGCGCTTGATGCTCAACATCCCGTGGGGCTGTTTCCCTTCCAGTCGCGCTTTCATGGCGCACCTCCTTGGCCTGTCGGGACGCTACAGCAGCCGCTAGGAGCTGATCTTCTCCCATTCCAAATATGAGCCTTCCTTCACATACACAGTTTCGCCGCTTGTCTCTGAGCGGAACTGGAAATTCACCGCAGCCGGAGTTGTCGCGTCAGCCTGCATGACAGCTTCAACCAGCACAAGGCAGCGACCGACTGTGGTGAGTTGATCGTACCAAGTGCCGGGCACTTCATTCACCTTGATATTTGGCGTAGATGTGTGATTGATCGATGAATGGCGCTGCTGGACCCAGCTCTGGCCTGTGTCACCTTGCCAGCTCCAGTCCACGCCCACGGTAGTGGTGTCAGCTTCTGTAATTGCCCACAGCTTGATTTTGTACCAAGCGCCGGCCTCATCAGGGGTAAACCCAAGAGTTGAATCTGCCCCCGTCGCAGCATCACTGGTGCTCTGGGTGGTGTCCAGGAACACGCGTGTTGCGCCACCGCCACCACCTGCCGCCCCGATGTCGACCCAAGCGCCATTGATGTACATCTGGGCCTGGGAATCGGTCTCATTGTAGATGCCCATGCCTTCAGCGGGCGTCAGCGCATTGCGCTCTGTCGTGGTCAACGACGGCCATTGCGGCGCTACGGTCTCTGACCCCAGGTTCAGCGCAGACCCAGACTTGGCTGTGACGGTCGTGCCGGTGACTCTGATGGAGCCTGTCTCCACAATCCCGTCACCATATACAATGAAGAGCGGGCTGGTGGCGCTGTCCTGCACCTCCATCTTGGTAGCAGAAGTGGCAGTGCCGAGTATGGCCAGGATGGAGCTTGTGATGCCGGTGGAGGTCAGGGTGATGCCGGTGGAAGCGGTCAAGGCGACGGCAGCAGCCAAGCTGAGTGCTTCAGTCCAAGCGCCAGTGACGTCTGCGGTGTATTCACCTCTGGCCGTGTTCGTCGCCTGGTCTTGTCGGATGCGGAAGCCGCCAACGGTTGCCCCGGCGCCGACGTACATCGCAACCATTGCGTCATCAGTGTCACCGGCCAGTGCGTCTTCATTGATGATCCAGTTCTCATAACTGGTCTCACCTGTGACGCTGAGGACATTGCCAGTCTTGATCAGCCCAGAGCCGGCGACCACAGAGGTTTCATTGATTCCAGCATACTCACCCATGTCACGCTCCGGAGCTATTGGCCCCTATCGTAGCGCGTTCCAACATGGGCCACCTCTCCATTCAGGAAGCCAACAACCCTGGTTACACCAGCCAGCGTGTACGCGCGTTGGCCAGGTTACTCGCGCGATCAGGCCGCCATTCAGCACGCCAGCGCTCCTCATTTACGCGCTCGAATGCGCGTAATGATCCAGGGCCGTGGCTGATCTCGATTGGCGCGCCAAGCTCAAGCAAGGCAAGCGCCAAGGGCATGGGGCACAAGCGGTTGAGCTCTCCGCGCTTGTTTTGCTCCCACGGCCCCGGATCATCGAAGACGGGAATGCCGGCAACTAGACGTTTCGTCATCCTGGTCTTGAGCATCTTCACAACATCTTGGAGCGTCCTAGCAGTCAACTTGCGACCAACCATCGCAACCAAGTCATCAACGAACCCATCCACCATCGTATCATCACGAGCATCACGAGCATCACGAGCAACACGCGCAAAGCGTCGCAGAGACCAAGCGCACAAAGCAGGAGCAGGAAGGGACCCATCAGCAACCCCAACTGGGACCACCTCGACACCCCGTGACAACCGCTCCAGCGCCAGCAAGCCATCATCAGACCAGTCACCGCGTCGCATTTCATCCGCCCAAGCAACCAAGTTATCACGACCCTACAGCTTGCCCCAGGAGGTTGACGACTTGGATGCGATGAGTACCCACCTTACACAACCCACCATTTAGGGCGCAAATTCTAAGGCAATCAAGCACCTTTTCCACACTCTCAATCCCACCAAATAATGGGTATGGATAACAGCCTATTCACACCTTGGAGGTATTGAAAACCACTTTCAGGGCAGAAGGGGCCAACTAACCCGCCCCGGGGCCACCCCCACCCCCACACAATCCCATAATTCAATGGGGCTGGATCACGACTTTGCCGGGGCCAAGGGGCTTAGAGCTCCACAGTTTCTGGAATCCCAATGAGGGTGCGGGAAGGGGGGTATGAGAATCTGAGCAACTCGGCTCTGGGCGTGACGGTCGGCTCGGGCTTCATTGGCGCCATGGTCAACTGGCCAAGGGCGCTCTGGAACTGGGTCGTTGGCATGCTTGCCAGGTTCACCTGGCGCATTGATGGTCTGCCTTGGTTCAGCCCATGGCATTGGCTTGGCGCGGGTATCGACCTAAGGTGCCCGGCATCTTGACTGAGTTTCCAATCAATGGAGTGCGCGTTGGTCGGCCTTGGGGGTTGTGAGGCTGTGTTGGCGACCTGGCGGTGTTGGTGGTGATGGCTATGTTGATGGTGATTGTGGTGATTGTGGTGATTGTGGTGATGGCTATGTTGATGGTGATTGTGGTGATTGTGGTGATTGTGGTGATTGTGGTGATTGTGGTGATTGTGGTGATTGTTGTATGTGCATAATGAGCGTGATTGGGGTGATTGTTGTATGTGCATAATGAGCGTGATTGGGGTGATTGGAGGTTTGAGAAAATACAGTTGCATCCTCATCAGTCCACACAACGCTCCCCCACCCTGGCCCCCACCAGCCCCAAATTGGCCAGTAGTGGGGGGTTGCCTGGGGTAATTGGCCATCACGCCCAAACCAGCATCCCGCCCAGCCCCCATCAATGGACCATCCACACATACTGGCAAGTCTGGAGGGTCGAGCTCATCAATGGACCATCCACACATACTGATCAGCAGATGGACCAATGTGGATTTGCGGGCGCTGGGCGCGGCAAGTCGGCCTAGTTGGCCAGCTACGGGGCGCAGCTAGCGCCGGTCAGGGGCGAGGTTGGGAGGAGCCGGCCGGCGCTCCCTAGCTGGGCACCTGCTTCGCCGATGAGGGCGGACGGCCCACCCTTATCCTCGGGATGATGGAGGCGGATGCCGATTGGAGCGCTTAGACGCTCCGGCGCTAGGCGCTGGAAGTGATGGGCGCTTGGGCGCTATGGCGCCATTGGGCGGCGTCTCGGAGGGCGCGCGCGGTTGGATGGCTGACGGATGGTGAAAGTGATGGGCGCTTGGGCGTGATGAGCGTTCGGGAGGTGATTGGCACTGGCGCACATGCCACATAGAACCCCAATCACGCCGCGCCAATCACCCCCAAACCATCATCTTCAACAATCGGGTTAGGGAGTCTTCAACCCGTCAACGGTCGCTCTCTTTGGGTCCTTACGCCCATTCCCTACCCAACTGGATAGGTACCAAGGGAGCCTACCTCGCAATGGCCTAGAGCCATCCCCTACCGCGCCCCTACCCTCTCCCTCTCCTCTTCCTCTCTCTTCCTCGTTGCCTTCTCCAGTTACGCTTCTACCCTTTTCCTTCAATCCCTTCCATTGAATGGAGGTTAGGCAGCCTACCCCTTTGATCGCTTCTTTCTCGACTCGGGCCGTTGGATCGGTTTGTTCGGGGTTTCTCTTTCTCTCCTTTGATCCAGTTGGGGGAGGGTTGGGGCCGTTGAGGGGCTCCTCTTTCCTTACGAGGGCTTTCTAGGCATCCAGGGTGGAGGGGTTGTATCCTCGGGTGGATTGCTTAGGGGGATGCCTTCTAGCCCAGTTGGAGAGCGTTTCCATTGGGTGGGTCGAAGCCGGGGCGCTGAACGAATACGCCGCCGCGGCTATAGCGGCGCTGAACGAATACGCCGCCGCGGCTATAGCGGCGCTGAACGAATACGCCGCCGCCTCGCCTCCCGTTGGTCGTTCGGGGTATGAGCTCGGGATTCTCTTGGGCGAAACAGCAAAAGGCGCCCCCGGTTGGGGCGCCTCGTAGGTTCATAGGGGGGGGGTGAGCTCGGGATAGCCCAGGCGGTCCTGGGTCTATCGGGCAGCCAGCTCGGCTTCCATCCCGGCGAGCGCGAACCCAACGCGGTTGGCTTCGACCAACTTCATCCCGGCGAGGAGCGAATCCAACAGTTCATCTGTCACTTTGACGAGGTCAGTGAGGGCATTGGTCTCGATATCGGCGTAGGCGTTGGTCGTTTCGGGGGTCATCGGTACTCCAGAATGGTGGGTTGGGGCGGGATATGGCGTTAAGGGCGCGTCAGTCGGACGACCTCAGCCCACTCCAATCGCTCGGCTTCCTCTTGGATATTGGTGAGCGGACTGGAGGAAGTGCTGCGGGTGCCGAGCGCGTTGGAAAGCGCGTAGGCGTGGAGCTGATCCATCGCCAGCTCTCTCGTATCTGCGATCAAATGTGCCTTTTCAACCCACCTGGCCGCGTCTCGCCAAACGCGCAATCTCGCGCTAGCGTCGACGGCAGCGCCGTGACGTCGAAGGATATCGGCGGGCCGAGCTTCATTATTGGCGATTGCGGCGGTGAGCTCCGCGGCAAAGGCGCTAATACGCCTGGTTGCGGTGGCAATTTCGGCCGATGCGCGAGCGTCGACGGCGTTGAAGATGGTCATTTGGTACTCCAGTTGGGTCCGTCGGGTTCCCTCCCGACACTTCTAATCTAGTCAATTCCAAATTGGAAGGAAAGAAAAAAGATTGAGTAATTCCAAAAAAGATGGACCAATGCTTGGAAAGGGCCCAAGGCGGACTCCTTGGAGCCGAGCTCAAGCGCTTTCGAGATCTCCACCGATGATACGGTACTCGGTCCCGTTGGGGTGCTTGAAGTAGACCTCAACCATGTTGTCACCTCCGTCGGAGTAGTGCTTCAGGATCCCAAGCTTCTTGGCTCCCTTGATAGCAGGGCCGAGCTCCTTCTCCAGATCCTTCTTCTCCTGCTGCAGGTCCTGGATGCGCTCGTCGATGCTCGCGAGATCCTCGAACTTGCTGGAGGAGTCCCAACCGGTGCCATCTCTCCCGGTCGCCTCGTACATGGCATTCAGGACCTCGTCCGCTTCCATGGCCTCCTTGAGAGTCATGGACTTGTCCTTGAGAACAGTCGATCTCCGGGCTTCCAGAGAGACGAGCACCTTGTCCTTCGGATCGAGAGAGCCGTAGTTCGGGGCTGCCAAGGCCGCCGCAGTTACGGCCGCAACAAGCTCACTTTTCTTGATTCCTCGGGTCGCGATTCCGAGGTCGCGGGCAACGGCGCGGAGGCCGTCGGCGCCGTTCATCTTGAGGCCGGCGAAGTCGATTGCGAGGGTAGTCATTTTGGTACTCCAGTTGGGTCCGTCGGGTTCCCTCCCGACACTTCTAATCTAGTCAATTCCAAATTGGAAGGAAAGAAAAAAGATTGAGTAATTCCAAAAAAGATGGACCAATGCTTGGAAAGGGCCCAAGGCGGACTCCTTGGAGCCGAGCTCAAGCGCTTAGCGCCCATCCCGGCTAGCGCGACTTGGCCAATCCCTCATCTCTCGGGCTGTTACTAGCCATCCAGAGTGGGTTGGTGGATAGGGGGGGTGGAAGGTTGGGCCGGGTGCCCTACGCCCACCAACGAGCACGCTCCTTTCCTGCCCTCCGTGCGCGGAACCCTGCGGAACCCTGCGGAACCCTGTGAAGTC
>Ga0233415_10000016_pt1 | contig 76235 bp, 73 predicted proteins | sample Na_anoxic_12_MG_FD_188631 | JGI IMG/M metagenome (GOLD analysis project Ga0233415, IMG submission 188631) | Seawater microbial communities from Saanich Inlet, British Columbia, Canada - Na_anoxic_12_MG | ecosystem: Environmental > Aquatic > Marine > Inlet | place: Canada: British Columbia...
TCCTGAAAAACATCGAGAGCAAATCCCATATCTTTCAGTTGTGAAACATGACAATCAATTGCTTTCCATGTTAAATCACCGAGAGGCATCCGAGCTCTCAGCGCATCTCGAACACCCGGCATGTTAGATTGAGAAATAGCATCTACTAAATCTAATTCATTCCATGCTTTTTGCGGGTCAAAATTTTCTAACTCTTCTCGTACACTTACAGGAAGCTCTTCTGCATTTTGCGCTACCGTAAATAGTCGCTTAAAATCATCCATAGCACTTAGACTTGCCGTTACTGCTAATATAAATCCAACACAGAATATACGTTTCATAAAAACCTCCATTAAATGAAACATTCTCACAACTAATTCAATTCTTTTTGCAGCTCTTTCCATTCAGATCGCAATGCAATTGCTGTCTCAAAATCTAATTTTTCTGCCGCATCTGCCATGAGTGTTTCAAGCTCTAAAATACGAGCTTTCACGTCAAGCACTGCGCCCTTACGCGCATTTACTTTTTTCTTCTTGTTTGATTTTGAAGCTTCAGCAATCAGCTTCTGAATATTGGCAATACTCTTGGTTACTTCTCGTTTTACCGATACAGGAGTAATACCATGCGTTTCATTATGCTCTCTCTGAATAACCCTACGTCGTTTTGATTCAGAGATTGCAGCGGACATTGAGCGAGTTATTTTATCCGCATAGAGCCATACTTTTGCCTCAGTGTTTCGCGCAGCACGTCCCATGATCTGAATAAGTGAACGTTTATCTCGTAAGAAGCTTTCAAGATCAGCATCCATAATTGCCACGCAGGCAACTTCAGGAAGATCAATTCCTTCACGCAATAAATTCACCCCAACCAAACAATCAAATACGCCAAGGCGAAGTTTTTGCAAAAGCTCAGTTCGTTGTGGTGTTTTTAAATCACTGTGCAAATAACACACCTTAATTTGTTTATCTTCTAAATACCGCGCAAGCTCTTCTGCAAGCTTTTTAGTCATCACCATTACGAGTGATCGATAGCCTTTTTCCGTTGTCGCATTAATTTGTTCAATTAAATGATCCATCTGACCAATGCGAGAATGAATCTCAACCTCAGGATCAAGCAAGCCAGTTGGACGAATAATTTGTTCAACTACCTGATCTGAATGCGTAAGCTCGTAATCGCCCGGTGTCGCCGATACGAATACCACATCGTTAAAATACCGCTCTATCTCTTCAAACTTAAGCGGCCTATTATCAAATGCGGATGGCAAACGGAAACCAAAATCAATGAGTGATTTTTTACGAGCACGATCACCGGCATACATACCACGAAGTTGCGGCAACGCCATATGCGATTCATCTAAAATAAGTAAAAAGTCTTTGGGAAAGAAATCAAACAAGCAAAATGGCGGCTCACCTGGTTTTCTCAATTCAAAATGAGAAGAATAATTTTCAATACCAGAGCAATAGCCAATCTCACGAATCATCTCAAGATCATGCATCACTCGTTTTTCAATCCGCTCACGATACAGTGGGTTTTCAACCGTTGGCAAATGCTCTTGTAACTCTGCTTTGATACTTGCAATGGCCGATGCTTTTTTCCCTTCGGTAGTCACAAAATGTTTTGCTGGGAAAATAATGGTATTATCAAGCTCCATTAAAAGCTCATTGTTTTGCTTGCCAACCCATTGCATCCCTTCAATTTCATCGCCAAAGAGCTCAATGCGAAGCTTTTCTTTTTGATACGGCAAATTAACTTCAATAGTATTACCCAGCACTTGAAACGTACCAGAAGCCCGATCTACATCATTACGCTTATACTGAATGAAAATAAGCTGTTTAATCAAATCTGAGCGACTGATTTTTTGGCCCACATTCAATGAAAATGAAAGATTACGATAATCATCTGGATTACCAAGAGAATAAATACTTGATACAGAAGAGATCACAATTACATCATTACGATTCACAAGCGAAGCAGATGCCTCAACTCGTAATCGCTCGATCTCACTATTAATTTTTGTTTCTTTGGGAATATAAATATCTTGTGCAGGCAAATAAGATTCTGGTTGGTAATAGTCATAATAACTCACAAAATAACAAATCTTATTTTCTGGAAAGAAAAGAGAAAACTCTTCATAAAGCTGTGCGGCTAACGTCTTATTCGGTGCTAAAATAAGTACCGGTTTATTTTGCTGAGCAATCGTCTGCGCCATTGTGTAGGTTTTACCTGATCCGGTTACACCCAATAAGGTTGAACGGCCTGGACGACCTTTTACTAATTTTTTAATCGCTTCTGGCTGTCCACCAGCAGGATCAAACGGAATATGTAACTTAAATGCTTTTTGTTTCATACTCATAGCTGTGTATCGATCTCTATATCGTTATAGTTATTACTGTGAAGGCTGATATTTTGTCCATACTGGAGATGCTGCATAATCATCTCCGCGTGCTATAAGATCATCATATAGCGCACTATCACCAGAATGATGAGAATCAAAATTAATATCCAAATCACTCCGATCAGCTAAGTTACCGGTAGAGATAATAACATATTTTTGCTCAGTACCATCAGCATTTACGATTTTTCGTGCAATATATTTTTTATGCATAATATCAGTAAACTTACCCCATATCTTTTCTGTCCCTTGGGCATTAAAGATATAAATTTCTAAGTCATCGCCGCCCGCCTGTTTCAATCGATCAAGTAAACCTAGATGCTTTAGTGCAGATCTATCTAAAAAAAATCGCATAAATGGACGTTGATCTGACGGACTCTGAGCATAGACTTGCTCCACTTGAGAAACAATACGATCACTATCAAATGTCATAGACCCAATATCAATTCTATTGTCTGCGGATGGCTCAATCACCAACCTTTGAAACCTATCGGCCTTTTCCCCAGTATGCCCTCGTCTGGCTGTTGCCCGCCGTGGCGTCCCCTTTTTCGGAGTTGCACGGCGTCCTCTTGGCGACTTACCCATTCGGCCAAATCGTTTAAGACTTTTTTTGTAATGCTCTGGCTCCTGCTCTTTTTCGGTTTGGAGTAATAGCTCCGTCTCACGAGCAGCTGATACACACGATAAATTATCTGATCCAATAAGAACGGATTTATCAGTAATTATCATTTTTGCATGAAGCCCAGGAATCACTTCCACTGTAATACCAGCCTTATGCAAAAGATCTATCTTTGCTGAAGGTGCCACCTTAACTTCAACCGTTACTCCTCGTTCATGAGCAGCAACAAGCGCTTTTTGAATTTTAGGATCAGAGAAAAGGAGAAGATAAATTAATAAACTTTTCGGCTTCATTAATGAGTTGTATTACAGCATCTTGTCTACCTTCAACAAATAATTGCGAACCAATAAATTCACTCGCCTCTTCACTATCTGAATCTGACTCACTCCTCTTGCCGGCCGAAACTACAACCTCTGGCTGAGATGCCGAACGTAAGCGACGCGCAATAGACTCTCATTGCACCTGAGACGAATTAAGGGCTTCAGAAAAAACCCGCGCTTTTGGACCCATGCCAAAGATAGCCTGGCCGGAGCTAAAAAGAGAAAAAATAAAAAAAAATCGTACGAAATTCTTCACAAGAAAACCTCCATTAAAAAAGACCTCAAATAAGGCTCTATTTATCATAGCATAAATTGACTATCTGTCAAAAGAGATCGCCCCTTAAACGCTTCAATATCAGCCTCCAATAGGAGTATCGATCAATATAACGAAACAAACGGTTTTTTCTAAAAATGCGATCTTGACAAATAGGAGCCCCAAATCAATACTGGCCAAGAAGCAAAACAGCACAAATCGAGCCTCTAAAAGGAGAATTGATGAATCTATCACTACTTTTCTATGCCACTATCACCGTATTTGGCATTATATATATCGTCCTGGCCCTGCTGCCCCGCAAGCAGATAAAAAATAAAACTGACTACTTTTTGGCAGGTAGAAACCTCGGGGTACTCAAAGCAACCTGCACACTTATTGCCACCCAATTAGGCGCCGGGCTCCTTTTGGGTACTTCTCAACAGGCATATCATATGGGACTTTATAGTCTGCTCTTTACGTTTGGTATCAGTATTGGGCTTATAATCTTAGGATGCGGGCTTGCTGGAAAATTACGCTCTTTACAAATCGTTACCACCACACAGATTTTTGAAAAAAAATATCATTCACAAATTCTGCGCAAGCTTGCGTCTCTCTTGGTCACCTTCACGCTCTGCGGGATATTGGTCGGCAATATGGTAGCATCAAAATCACTGATGCACAGTCTCGGCTTTGAAAGTGATTTTTTCTTCGCGCTCTTTTGGCTCTTTATTATCGTTTATACCATGATCGGTGGACTGCACGCCGTAGTGCTTACCGACTTGGTACAGGTATCTTTTATTGTTCTGGTATTTGTAGGTATTACTATTTTTAGCTTTTTTGCGCCGCATCATCTTTTTAGTATTTCCACGCTAGGCACCATTCAAGATCAATTTTCCGGCCATCTTCCGGATGCATCACACCTGGTTAACATTCTGCTGATGCCTGCGCTTTTTGCACTATTTGAACAGGATCTGGCACAAATCTTTTTCGCTTCAAAAACAAAAACAGTTGCAACAGTAACCGCAATTATCACTACCTTTTTCATGCTCACATTTGGGCTCATTCCTATTTATTTGGGCATGCAAGCAAAGCTCATGGGACTCGTAGTTGCTGATGATCACAGCCCTCTTCTTGAAATTGTAAAGCATATGACTGGCAATACGATGGTAGTAATGGTAGCAAGTGGTATTTTAGCCGCCATTGCATCAACAGCCGATGCGCTGCTTTGCGCAATTGGTGCCAACTTAACACAAGATTTTTCATTTGGATTTTTGCGACTCTCGCCCGTAGTTGAATCGAAGGCCGTTACCTTTGCAATGGGTATCTTGGTATTTGGCGCATCATACTTCATGCCGCAAGATATTATTTCTATCTTGGTAAGCAGTTATGCTGTTCCTGTCAGTATTCTTTTAATTCCTATTCTGACTGCATACTTCATGCCGCAGGTAAAAAAGTATGCCGGACTTGGCGGGGCAATTGGAGGAACAATTGGACTCATCGCCTTTTATTTCTTTCCGATTCCCTTCCATTCAATAATCACCTTACTCTTATCTTTGGCCGGCTATATAGTTGGGCATATCATACAGCCAAACAATCCTCGTCCAGCAACGCCCCAAGCCTCTTAGTGTATTGAAAATTAAAAAGGAACGAATTATGCAGTTTTTCCTCCTATTACTCACGTTTTTCTCAGGAGCAGTTTATGCCGCGGAAAAACCAGATATTGGTCCAAGAAAGCCAACCTGCGTTCTCATAGAAAATGGGCCATCATCACCTGCAACAGATGCCCTCAAAGAGGAATATAAAGAATGGAAACCAATTCAAGGAAAAAAGAAAAACGGAATAAAAGCCCATTTTCTCCGATTAAAAAAAAATGAGATGGATGCATTACGCACAACATTAACTGAAAGCGATATTCTTGCCACCATTGCAGATGACGCTGCATGTACAAAAAATAATACCATCATTCACACTCAGGACTTCCCACTTGAGATTACAATCAATGAAAACACTCGGCTTTTTACCGTATATTCAAAAAATGTATATTCAGAATTAAGCAACCCCTCTCAACGCGGATCTGAGATGGAAACTGCTCTTCAAAAAGCGATTGGCAATCGGATTGTGCAACGAATCATTATGCCAAATGGACGCAGCCAAGAAATACTTCTCGTTGACGGCCTTGCAGATGCGGAAGCCATATTCATTGGAGCAATGCTTAAACGTAAATATAAAAAACCAAAGAGCGCTCATAAAACAAAAACCGTAGACTCCAAAAAGAAAAAAGATTTCATTATTGAAAATCTGCATAAATTATTGAAATCAATAGATTCTACTCAAAAAAAATAATGCTCCACGGTACGTAATAAATCATTGCTGATACAAAGAGATAAGCTGAGTGCATGTAAAATGCGGATTAAATCTCCCCGCACTCTCCCAGGCATTTTTACGCAATTGCTTATACAGCTCTGTATCGCCCAATATCTGCTGAATTTTTTCTGCCATCTGCTCACAGCCGGCAACAACAAAACCATTTTCACCATCTGCAATACTGTCTCGTTGGCCAGGGCCGTCAAACGCAATTACCGGTAAAGAAAAAGCCAATGCTTCTGCAATTACGAGACCTTGTGTATCAGTGTGCGATGGAAATAAAAAAAGGTCTGACGAGCAATACAAATCAAGTAACGTTTCTTGCTCTGGCTTTATGATAAAACGCACTCGTTCACGTGAAAGCTTCAAACCATCATATGCATATTCTTGTAATACATCGAGATATTGCCCATAGCCTACAAGCGTAAGCTCATACTCATCAGGCAACAACTCCATAACCTCAAACAGTGCCGTAATATTTTTTTCTTTTACAAAGCGCCCCACATATAGAAGCTGAAATGGTTTTTTTAACGAGCGTGGCATAAAGGGCACTCCTACAAATTGCTCTTTGAGTCCACTCGGAATAATAGTGCTCTGTAATAAATCATGCGCCTGCAAATGCTTTTGAATCGTTGAACTTGGCGCTACAATATGATCCACTTTCCGGCAAAATCGCACTACTTTGTTTGTAATATATGGCTTGGTAATAAATTGTGGCAATGGAAGATAATGTGCATACGCTTCATACATCGTATGATACGTAAAAACTGTTTTGATCCCTTTTTCTTTTGCAAGCTCTAACGCCGTTGTGCCAAGTAAAAAGGGATGATGTATATGAATTACATCTGGATCAAACTCTTTAATAAGGTCATTCAAATATCGCTTAGCGCCCCACGGAAATGCAATATGCTTTTTTTTATATCGAAATCGAATAAGCGATGGCACGCGCCGCACCCACTCTGGATCATCATGGTTTGTACCCAAAAAGTCGGGCGCTGCTACAATCACTTCATGCCCCTGCTCGCGCAATGCTTTAACGGTAGCTGTAATAGAACTGACAAGCCCCCCAGAATAGGGGGTATAATTATTGGTGACAAACAGAATACGCATACACAATCCTATGCTATACAACCAAACTCAATATCCAAAACAGGATAATCTCGCCAGCCGTTATAATCGAAATGCCACCACTCATGGGCAATCGGTTCAAATCCATGCTTACCCATTACGTCACGTAACAGTTTTCGATTTTGTTTCGCTTCTTGAGAAATAATTGGACACGCATAATAGGCTTTCTGCGTAAAATCATCATGACCCGTTGCCATATCAAGCAAAGTTCCATCAGCCAAATGTACAATTGTAAGATCAACCGTAGTACCCCGCGTATGCTTGCCACCCATCTTTGGATTCGCTACAAATTTCTTTTTATCATCAGAAACTGCATCCCATAAACGCTGCTGAGCAGGCAATGGACGATATGCATCCCACACCAATAATCCCAGCCCTTTTAATTCCAATTCTTTTTGCACCTGAGCTAACTTCAAGGCAATAGGCTTTAAAAGATAGCATACTGGTTTTGCATATATTTTCTTGCCAGTGAAATTACGAATCGTTGCATAGACGCAATCAATTTTAATGTTTGGAATTATGGTTGCGATGTCTACAAGATCAGTCGCACCACACGGCATTGCACCTAAAAAAAGTAGAATCAAATAACGTTTACACATCAAATCATCCAACTCTTTTAACAGATGCCGCTCCGGATGAATGGACTTTAACATGTGGATTTCCTTTGTAACTTACTACAGAAACATCACTTGATTTTACATACAATTTTTTACGAACAGCCACGGTAACACGGCACGCCCCTTCGGCTTGAATTTTAGCTTGCGCAGATTGCAATGCTCCCGCATCATAATGTGCCGAACCAGAAGCTTCAACTTTTTGCTTTTTCGCTTCGCCCTCAAGATAGATTTTTGCTGATCCACACAAATGCACTTTCAACTTATCTACTTCAATGCCCATTTGCGCTCGCGATGATCCAGAAATATCTAACTTAAGCTCATCAGCCTTAAGGGATTTTGCCTCTAATTCTATCGCACCAGATAGACCCAGCTCTTTAATATTTTTCACCGTAAGATAATAGAGTATTTCAGATTTTGATCGAAGCTGCATATCATCCTTAGGACTAATATAAAGCGTACCATCATCTACTTCTGATTTAATATGGCTAAGCACAAGCTGATCACCTTTAATCACCAGAGATTCCGTATCTCCTTGAGTAATAATAAGCTTACCAACTCCACTTATTTGCACTTCATTAACGTCTTTAATTGGGCGCTCCTGACGAGCTTCTTTACCGGCGCCTTGAATTGTCTTACTTCGATCGGAAGACCAATCACAACCTGGTAATAAAACGATACTCATCAGAAACAATACTCGTCTCATCGCGCCCCTTTAATTCTAAAATTTAAAAACTAACGTGATAACACACCACTTCATATAAAACCGATTCCTGATGATATCAAGCGACTCTTACTATCGCAATAAAGCATCTAAAGAGAATCGTCCTGCTCCGGAAACAAACAAACTCACAAAAACAACAAGCAAAGAAAGGGGATGCGCAAGCAGTGAAAAAGGATCACCTATATTCCAATGCATCATACATGCAACTACCATCACGCACGCCATCAAAAATGCTGCCAAACGAGTACCCAATCCAAGTACCAGCATACCGCCACCAATGCACTCAGCTATTGCTGCCATGAAACCCCAAACAGTTGGCGCAAACGCAATGCCCAAATAAATCATTTGATTGCCAAGCCATAACCATTTTTCCTGACCACCCATGAGCTTTGGATATCCGTGATAGATGAAAATTAATCCAATGCCAACACGCAGTATCAGTAATCCTAAATCTTTTGCATTCATACAGTTTCCTTTTTTATAAAACCATCATTCCACTTACTAATAACAATGCTGCATTAATTGCATACGTAATTGTACAAATAAGACAAAATGTTTTGATACGAAAATATAAAATAAAGGCAAGATAGAGAGAAATGAGGCATGCACCAATCGCCCCCACAAATACAACCTGATAAAATCCTATCCAAGAAAGAACTATCATTGCTGAATAAAAAAACATTCCAACTATTGTATTACTGATGCCAAATAATTTACCCAACGGACTCTTAATTGGCTTGGTGCAGCTTGCACGATCAGAAATGTCGCACATTGGCTTGTAGTTCGGATTAGTTTTTAATTTTTGCTCAATAGAAAAGCCATACAGCGAGATTAAAAATCCCGCAATCGAAAGTAACAGTAGCATCATGTACTCTCTCCCTTTTTAAACGTTAAGCTATTGTGGCCATCCTTGCTTTTAGCTCCACAACACGAGGATCATTTGCATTACTGGTTCCACACACAAGCAATTGCATACGATCAGTTAATGCAGTATCTACTTTTCCTCCACTCACAATATATAATCGAGCTTCCTGCTTTGCATTATCATTCATTTTACTCCAAAGCCCCAAACGCCGAAATCGATCTCCATCAACTATAACAACAAATACATTTGCTCCTAATGGCGGATCAATGGGGCACACATCAGTATCTTCCTGAGCTTGCTGTTGAACGGGAGGTTGCGTTGCGCTATGGCCAAAAACAATCCTAAAAAATTCATCGCCGTACAACGAAGTTGAACATACTAGTAACATGCTGACTATAACCTTGGTGTGTTGCATATAATCCTCGTTATGGAAATTTACGAATACCCATTTTCTTCCAATCTGTATCAAATCTTTCAATGCCTTGATCAGTAAGCAGATGGCCGGATGCTTTTTGCAGAATATCAACCGGTACGGTGATCACATCTGCACCTGCCATAATAGCTTCGTGAAAATGGCGCACCCCACGAATAGATGCTGCAAGCAATTCCGTTTGATAGCCATACTCATCAAGCATGTGCCGAATATTATACAGTAATTCCACACCTTCAACATCTATATCATCCAATCTTCCTACAAAGGGAGAAATGTATTGCACGCCCAACTTGCTCATTAAAAGTGCCTGTACTAATGAAAATACCAGTGTAATATTCAACTTCACACCATCTTTTAAAAGCTGTGCTATCACCTCGTAATAATCAGCATGACACGGTATTTTTACTACAATGTTTTTGCTCAATTTTGCAATCGCTTTTGCCTGTTTGTAAACTGCATCCGGCTTTTTTTCTGTTACTTCTACGCTAATTGATCCCTTCGGCAAAAGTTTTGCAATCGCTTGAACCTGCTTTGTAGGATTGCCTTTCGCCTTACTTAAATGCGTCGGATTAGTAGTAACCCCATCAATCAAACCTGTTTTTTTCCATGTTTCAATTGCCTTGAGATCAGCTGTATCGAGGAAAATCTTCATTATTTATTCCCTTTTTTTAACTCATTAATAATGCTAATTTTTTGCGGGCTACAATGAGCGTTGCTCCTTTTTTATGTATATCCTTCCACAAATCACCCACCCGCGCAACTCGCTGAAATATATTTTTGATCGTATACTTTTGAGGTGAAGATAGTGCCGATAGCTCACTCCATTTGATCGGAGTGGCAATGGGTGCACTTTCCTTTGCTCGCACAGCATACGGAGCCACACTCGTTGCAGACCACGCATTGCGCAGCGTATCTACAAAAATCTTTTTGCCCCGATCGCTCTTTTTCATCTGCATCGTCAGCTTCGTTGAATACTGCTCAACTAAATAACCAGCAAGCTCTTGCGCAAACTCACGCACTTCATCAAACAAATATAATCGCTTGAGTGGTACAACTATATGTAATCCTCGCGAACCGGTAGTCATCAAAAATGCGGGCAATTCTAGAGAATCCAAAAGCTGCTCTAATTCTTTTGCAGCCCATTTAACCGTAGTAAAACTCACGCCCGGAGCAGGGTCTAAATCAAAAATCATACGATCGGGATAGTTAAGCTTTGGTTCACGGCTTAGCCATATATGCGGCACGCATACATAATTAGCAAGATATAAAAGCGCCGACTTGCTATTAATAAGTGGATAATTAACAATTCCACCATCACTTTTTTCAACCGGCTGAATTGCAATAAAATCAGGAAAATAATCTGGGGCTTCTTTTTGATAAAACGTCTCACCCTGTACGCCATCGGGAAAACGATTCATGCTAAGTGGGCGCCCTTTTATATGCGGCAGCATAATGGGTGCAATGTTTTCATAATAAGAAACAAACGCTTGTTTGGTGATCTTTGCTTTCGGAAATAACATCTTGTCTGGATTCGTTATTTTCATTTTTCTTCTTTCTCCATTTCTTTCATTTTCTTCTTCCAATCTCGTATCGTTTTTCCGGTTTTAACCGATTCTGGCTGAGATGAAACGGGATTTTTGCGAGCACTCGCTTCATCATCGCGCATTTTAATTAAAAGCCATCGAGACTTTTCTTGCGTCTTTGATTCAGTACGCACTAATGCAAATCCACCGCGCACTTTCTTGCCATATAAAAAAACTTCCAATTGCCCCTCTTTCAATGCTTTTTCCATGGAGATGTCACGCAAGTTTTTGTATGTCCCTCGATCCCACACAATTACTGGTCCGGCCCCATACTCTCCTTTTGGAATAATCCCTTCAAAGGTACGGTACACCATTGGATGATCTTCAGTCATTATTGCAAGTCGTTTTGTAGCAGGATTTAGCGAAGGCCCTTTTGGAACGGCCCAAGATACCATTACTCCATCAATTTCAAGACGCAAATCATAATGCATTGCACGGGCAGCATGCTGCTGAATTACAAACTTAAGCCGATGTGACGATTCTTCTTTTTTACCTTCAGGCTCTTTGGTGGTTTTAAAATTTCTTTTGTTTTTATATGTCGATAATGAACGGCCCATATTGCTTCCTTCTATGAAATTATTGCAAAGACAACTCACGATGATACAGAGTAAATACATACGTTTTAACATATTTGATCCAAGGAGTGTTTATGAGATTTTCGAAAGTACTATGCATAGTACTCCTGCATATTCCACTACATGCTTCACGGCTTATTTCACTGAATGTTGGCCCAACAATACAATATACGCGATACACACAGGGCTGTTTGCCGAAGCAATCGGGACCTATGTCAGGTGTTGCATTAGACACCAGAATAAAAAAAGCATGGAAACCTGCTGCATACATTGGATTTAGAGGATTATGGGATATTCCCCATATTTGTTCTGAAAATGGATTAATCATTGATTCCAATGAGTATCAGGTCAATGGGCATCTCGGATTTAATTTTGAATCTGATGATGGTCGCTGCAGCATCATCCCATTCACCGGAATCGATTTTATCCATCTCAGTCATCAAATAAAATGTGACATTATTCGGCACAAATATTTTCAAATAAATGTACCGATCGGAGTAGAGTTTTTATATAACCCCAGCGAATGTTTTTCATGGGGAATAAAAACCTACTACGATATTGATGCATGGACGCGTCTTAAAGTAGCTACCCCCTGCCTGACCGATACACAATGCTGCAAAATAAAGCTAAAACGAGGGCATCGCGCGCACGTTGAAATGCCACTAAAATGGCACTACCGAGTTGATGAACGCGTTGGTATCGATATCAGTTGGATTCCACTTTTCACCTGGCAAAAATTTAATTCTGAAAAACTGTGCTGCCCTGAATCATGCACACCAAATCCATGCTGCATAACCGGAACGTCTGATCCTGATGCGCTCAATATTCCCGTTTTAAAACAATGGCACTTGGGATCTATCCTAACCTTTGGCATTACTTTTTGAGGAATCTAAATGAAAAAAATTATTCTCTTAGTACTGTGTACAACCAGTGCGCTTTTTGCACAAGATATCGCATCGCTGCGAGGTAGCATTGCCCGAGCACAACGACGCGCAAATGCATTACTCATTAGAAACGCAGCAGGCCAACAACGTTCATCTCAAGGACTCCAAGCTCAAACCGCAAATGGGGATGAAGCGCTCTACCCAGATCGCCGCGGCAGCTTTGGCAAATCACTCGTATACTTTGATACCGGCCTTGTTGATAACAATGCATTCAATAAAATGGTTGCTGCGATAAAAACACAAAATCCTACCATTTTCGATGAAATCCCAATGGGAACTTCTCCCGTTGAACGACGATTAGTTACTCCGCAAGCAGCATTTGCCTACAATCTTGATGGTGCCGATGGATGGATTCATTCTATGCCAGCAGCTCCCACATTAGCATCAGCTGAAACGGCAGGGGAAATGGTAGAAGACTATTGGATGGCATTATTACGTGATGTCGCGTTTAATGATTTTGATACCGATTCAACTGCAGCAGCTGCAATTGCAGATTTAAATCGACTTTCTGATTTTAAAGGACCAAAAGAAGGCGGTGTAGTAACTGCAGGTACACTATTTCGAGGTAGCACAACCGGTGATTTAATCGGGCCCTTCATTTCTCAGTTTTTATATCAACCAATACCATATGGCCCGGGACCAAACTATGATGGATCGGGCACGCTCGCAATTCAATATCAAGAACAAGTAGCTCCAGAAGGAAGCGTAGTAAATGATTTTGTATTCACATTTACCGATTGGCTTCCAATCCAGCGAGGAGCAAATCCCGATGAAAGCATCACCTTTGATACTACGACACGTACCTTTATCAGAACAGTACGAGATCTTGCCGATTACGTGCACCAAGATAGCCCAATGCAAGAATACGTAAATGCAACTATGATACTTCTTGGCTATAGTGATGATGCACTCGATCAAAACAACCCATATATTAGCAACCCAACACAAGAATCATTCGTTACATACGGCATGCCAGACATTTTATATCTAGTGGTAGTTGCTTCAGAAATAGCCCTTCGAACTGCATGGTACCAAAAATGGGTAGTCCATCGCAGAGCACGTCCAGAATATGTTGGATTCCTAGTAAACCAACAAAAAACGGGTGAGCAAGACTTTGGATTACATAGCGACTTGATTAACTCAGCAGCACTTGATAACACATTTGGCACTTTTGGCACCTACTTTCTGCCACTCGCATACCCTGAAGGCTCACCAACACATCCGGCATATCCGGCTGGCCATGCAGTAGTTGCAGGTACCTGCATAACAATCCTCAAAGCATTCTTCAATGAAGCATTTGAGATTCCAACGCCTGTTGAGCCAAACGCAGCAAACACAGCACTCGTTTCGTATAGTGGCACTCCACTTCTTATCGGAAATGAATTGAATAAGCTTGCATTTAATATTGCACTTGGACGAGATATGGCAGGCGTACATTATCGATCGGATGGCACTGAAGGAATTTTACTCGGAGAAAAAGTGGCAATCGCCCTTCTTCAAGATGAGTCATTTACCCGTAATATTCCATTCAAAGGTTACACACTGACTAAATTTGATGGCACCCGAACCATTGTTGGCGCCAGACAATCGGCCGCAATGTTAAAATAACCACACACATCTCACACGAAAAGAGCCCCGCTGATCTCAGCAGGGCTCTCTCTATTACAATATAATGCAAGTGCAATTAGCTTACGTGTGATGCTGTCATTTTAACAGATGCATCAACGCATGCTTTAGTGCATTCAAATGTATGCTCTTCGCCATAGTTCAATGGCACTTCAGACTTACATTTAGTCTCATCATCTTGCACTACTTTTACTTTAAATGTCGCAGTTTCTTCTGTTTCGCTTAAAAGCTTCATAGTAACTTCAGCGCCACACCCAGTTGGCGTTACTACCTTGCTTTCACCAACTTCTGTAAATTCAAATGATTCTTCAACAGTTTTATCATTATGCTTAACATTCATATCAAGCTTAACTGCCGCAGATGCAAGCGCTGGAACTAACAATGCCAATGCAAAAAATGTACGTTTCATATAATTCCCTTTTGTTGTGAGGTTATACATTCGCAGGAAGTATACAAAACTTAATAAAAAAAGTAGAGCGTTACTGCTAATGAGCACAGCGCTAAAAGCGGCCAATACATAAACTTCAATCCATTGGCAATGGGATCATCCAAATCATCCCCCTTACGCCGAAAGTGAATATAGAAAATAAAGTTCAATGTAAGCATGATAAAGAAATACATAATAAAGTAGAGATACTCTAAAAATGTTAATCCGCCACTTCCCGTACCAGCCAGCTTCTCAAGCCCGTTACGCAATGATAAATGGGCAAATACCGTTGCCAAAAAAAGTCCCGATACTCGTGCAAGCGCAGAAGACAATGATACCTTTGTAATACTTGCTTCTAACAATACATAAAAAAGAATTGCCGCCATAATTGAAAGCGGAAACACATATCCAATTAAAGGCGCTGTTACATCTCTTGTTACAATAATATTATAAAAAAGATTAGGAAACTGCTCTTGCCGCACTGAATCAGGAATCCCAAAATTAGTCGCAGCGTTACTCAACTCATATGAAAAATAGCTTCTCTTGATTGTCCATGATGCCTCTTTATAGACCTTTCCAAGCCCCGTCTTTCCTGCGATTTCTGAAAGTGAATATGAATCAAAATCCGGCACTAACATTATGTTTCGCTCAAAATCGGGATGAAATAATTTTGCGGTCAAAATTTGTGAATCAAATGGATAGGTTTCATAATCAAATTCTACATTTAACGATGCTTTAAAGCGCCACCCTATCAGCGTGTCTTTATCTTTCTTCACTTCATAGAGCTTCTCAAGATCTAAATCATCGGCATTAAGCATACCTACCGTTTTATCAATCCCTTCAGGAAGAGTATTGGAGTATCGCTGCCAAATAATACCGCTCAACATGATCCGCTCTTTTTCACTCAAAATGTATTCTATCCAAATACCAGTTGGCACCGTAAGTAAGGGAGGCTTTCCTAATTGCTCATTACGCCGCTCTATAAAATAAGAAAATCTATTTAAATCTACCCGATTACCAATCAATTCTCCCGATGGCATCTTTTGAGCTGTTACATAACTTAAATGAAGCTGAAACCCTAAAACACACATCACAAAAAAACTAAAGGACATCGCTACAATCCACCATCTCTTGGTAGTTGATCCCATTGGTTGTGTGGCAAAAAACAGCAAAAAAAGCATCAGCAAAAGAGCCATGCATCCCACTTGAATCATTTTGTGTCGAATATCAACTTGATAAAAAAAGTCTTCCCGATGAGAAAACAGCACAAAAAACCAATTCGTATTTCTGATCGGTGCAAAATATACAAAAAAAGAATCGTCTGAAAGATCATCGTAATAATTCGTCATTCCTTGGCCACCACGTTGAATTCGCTCTGCAAGGGGCCCTAAATCAACCTTACCAGGCAATCGAGAAAGATTATCCAGCGTCTTATACTCAGCAATAAATTCTTGTACTGGATAAGAAATCAAATCACCCTGCTGTGAAACTATCATGCTATAGTTCGAAACGCCGCCAAGCTCAAGTGTATTAATAGAATTCATCAATTCACGACGAGAAATATCTACAAAAATATACGCAACGGGGAGCCTTGTTCCAGTTGCTTCATCAAATCGATAAATCGGAGCCACAAAACGTACTACATATCTCCCGGATGCCGATTCATAATATGAATCAATCCAAGCTGCACCCTTACTCTCAGCAGCACGATACCAAGATGAAAGCGTATAGTCATAGTGAGGATCAATCGCATAATCTTTTACTGCACCATCTTCTTTTACAAAGTTATGATATACGCGCCCTTGATCAGTTGCAGTTGGAACATACGCAACACCAGCAGCATTAATCATAGACTGCTCTTTTAAAAGATCTTTCACCTTATTTGTCACAAAGCTTGTGTCTGAGTAGTTCTGTACGAGAGAGCGTGTGAGATCGACAACCGGTGCGGTTACGTTTTGTAATTCTCTATCAAGAAGCTTCACTCCATCATTTACCGTCTGAACAATTTCACGACGCGTATCTTCAGACAAAGCCGCTCGCTGATTAAAGTATGAGCGAATCAAAAAAAGCACTATCAAAAAACTGGCTATTCCTAAGGCATAAAAACTAAAAAATCCTATCCAAGACCGTTTACGCGTAACTGCTTTCATATCGCACTCCATTATACGGTAAGGGTACGTGCAGTTTTTTCAAACTCACTGAGAGCTTGTTTAATTTTCTCAAGCTGCGCATTCACCTGATCAAGGGCTTTATGTAATTTCTTCCCATCACTTAAAGCATCCTTACCAATTATTGAAACAGCAGAAATTGCCTCATTTAATTGCACCATATGCTGTTCTGCGTTATGTGATTGCTCCTGAAATGCATTGACAGCATCAGACAATAAGCCTAAATCGCCTTTTACACTTTGCTCAGCTGCAGAAGCCTCATCAAGTTGCGTTCTAATTGAAGAGTCGCCCTCTTTTGCTGCATACTCTTTAGCTGAATTAATTACTCGATTGATAGTAGTACATGCAACCTGCATACTATCTGAAAACTGCTGAACTTTCTGCGTAAATGCACCATGAGTTGCTGGCATTTTTTTCAAATCCATAGCTATTCGTGCAACCTGATCAAGCTGCTCTTTTCCACTCTTTTCACCATCCACAATCAAATCTACCGCCGTAATACTTCGCTGCACCCCATCGGCCATTTTACCTGCTTGAGATGTAATCTCTTTTTTTGCTTGCATAATTGCATTCAATCCCTTTTGCAACTCTGCCAAAATAGCATTCACTTGCTGATTAATCTGCGCAATTACATCCTTACCGCCAACATCCATGCGCTCACGAATATTCAAATGATTATCACGATTTACTAGATGCAACCCAGAAAGAACTGCATACAATGGACGCAATAAAAAGTGAATTAAAATAAATGAAAGCAACATAATCACAATCAATGCCAAAAGACCCAGGGCCAATAAACGCAACCCAAATGATTGAACTTTATCAAGAAGCTCTCGATGATCCATTTCAGCAATAATACCCCACTGGGAATCTTTTATATTAAGCGGCGTATATGAACTAATATTCGGTACACCCCGATAGTCAATTATAATGCGCGTATCAGAATTACCACGCATTACTTCTTGCGCTGATTCCGTAACAATATCTTGAATTAAGATCGTGGTATTTAAAAGGCGCATTTTTTCAATGATATTGTTATTTACCTCAACTGCCGCGAGATCTTTATAGTATTTATCCGGATTTTGAATTAAAAATCGACTATCGCTGCGCATTTTATAATCATCACCGATAATGTATGATTCACCCGTATCGCCAAGCCCCGTTTGCTTCCACTTTTTATCATTCGTCATGATTTTATTTATTTCTTCAATGTTAAGCTGTAATGCCAGCACTCCAATCTTTTTGTCTCCATCATAAATTGGCGCCATTACAAATGCAGAGGGCATTCCCTGTGATGGAATATAAAATTGAAAATCAAGAAACTTCACAAAATCTTTGTCTGTAGCTTGCTGCACTTCAAAAAAGCCCTGAGCTACATTTGTTTGCTTAAACGGGCCTTTGGTAATATTAGATGCAAAATCAATCTCTTTTGATGCATTGTAAACCACGTACCCTGTTTTTGCATCGATTAAAAAGAGATCATAATATTCAAACGCTTTAAGATATTCTCGGAATATCGGATTATATTTCGCATGTATTTTTGTATAATTACTTTTATCGGGTGCTCGATCATAATCAATACGCTTTTTTGGATATGGATTATCAACAATATAAAGATTCTGTAAAATCACTGTTTCATTTTTCATATCTTCAAAAAATTGCCCCAGCTGCACCTTCTCGTCTAAATTCGCATTAAGCTTTGGTAAATATTTTTCAGCATAAAACTTTTTCAGATTTTCGGACATCTGCTTTAATTGCTCCGGCGTATATTGATCATCCTGCTCAACCGTAAAAAATGTTGTATTGAATTGTCGCATCGCATCGATCGTCATAAAATCTTTTGAAAAGTTAGCCACTTGGCCTCGCACCTGATCAAAATAGGCTTCAATCTGCTGCTGCTTTACCTCGCGTAACGCGGTTAATTGATCAAATGCCTCTGCTTGCAAGTAATTTTTGGTAATATAAAAACTACCGATTCCAATACCCGCAATTCCCAGAATACCCACTGCCAAAAATGATAGCAATAACTTCGATCTGATTCCAAATAACTGTGCCATAGCCAACTCTCCCTTTATTCAAGAATTTTAAGTAAGCATAGAAAAAGATAAATGAGAGATACAAGAGTAAAAAAAAGCCCCTCAATTACGAGGGGCTTTTTTTAGCAAGATACGTTTTTACTTTTATCTTTTTTAATATAGATCAATCAAGGTGGTTACAACAATAAAATTTTTATAAAAAATAGCATTCTTATCGAACTACAAAACTAATTAACCTATTTTTTACAAAAATAACTTTAATTGTTTTTTTATTTTCAAACCACTTAAGCACCGCATCGCGCGCTTGCGGCTCAACGGATTGCTGATCAGAATCTTTTTTATTTATACCAAAAACCGTTGTCTTTTCCCCCTCGATTCATTACTATTAGTATTAACAAGCTAAGAGAGCACCTTTTTAAGGGAAATTTATACCAAAATAGGAGTACCTGTATGAAAAAACATTTACTGGCAACATCTGCCATACTATCTCTGATCACAAATATCTGCGCCTTTGAAGACAAGCCATCCCTTACTCGCACTGAACAAGCTGCACTTTATGGAACACAAGCCATTGGGGTTGGTGTTGGTGGTACAGCTGGATATCTCACAGGAAGAGCTTTAGGCAAAAACCTTGGTCCCGCAGTATTGTATGTTCGTGCAAGGAGAGCAGCACAGAAAGCAGATAGAAGGACAGGATTAGGGCGCAGGGCACAACAAGCGGCGACTAGAGCCCTCATGGTACTAGAAGGTGAGGAGTATGAACGTAGAGGATCAACTATAGGAAAAAAAGCCGGAATAATAGCTGGTACATATGCGGGATTTAAGGCTGGAAAATCTGCCGTAATTGCCGCACTCGCACACTTACATGGAGTAAGTCCCCGTATTGAAGAAATCAGTCAGCAGTACAACATTAACGTCACTCAATACAGGCAAATTCTTACAGTTGCAGAACAAGGCAACCCAGATGAACTCTTACAAGCAATTGAAAAAGTTTACCCACAACGATTTGGATCAAACTGGAAACATCAAATCAAAAAGCTCTTTAAAAGATATAAAGGTAAAGCAAGTGACTTTTTATTAGCTCATTCTTTTAGAGAAAAAGGCAAAATAAAAGAGTTTCTCCGCATGGTTGAACTGGGCGCTGCAATGGCTAATCTCTTTTACAAAACAAATCCGAATCTAAAAAATACACACTCTTCAGCTATAAAACTCTACCAAGAACTTGGATTATTATAATTCAAATCAAAAGATACAAGAGTAAAAAAAAGCCCCTCGTAACTGAGGGGCTTTTTAACTTAGCGAACTACAAAACTAATTAATCGGTTTTTTACGAAAATAACTTTAATCGTTTCTTTATTTTCAAACCACTTAAGCACAGCATCGCGTGCTTGCGGCTCAACAAATTGCTGATCAGAATCTTTTTGAACCACGATGCTCCCACGCATCTTACCATTAATCTGGATAGCAATCGTTACTTCATCCTGCACCGCTAAGGTTGGATCAAAGTATGGCCATACGCAATCAGACAATGATTTGCAAAAAAGCGTATCAAGTAATTCTGAACTCATAAATGGAGTAAGTACTGAGAATGCCACCAAAAACTTCTCAACCGTTTCTGGCCCCAGTTTCATTTTTTTAGATGTCACATCATTCAACCATTCCATCGCAGATGCAATTGCTGTGTTTGGTTTAAAGTGATCTAAGCGATTTTGATATTCCTTTAAAAACAGATGGAATCGTTTAGAAACTTCAAGCTTTTCTTGCGATTGCTCATCATGAATGTTTGCAAAAGTGGATAAGTAATCCCAGAGACGATGCAAGAATCGTGCCATACCTGCCAGACCATTATCCTGCCATACACAATCCAACTCAGGAGGCCCCATAAAGAGCATGTAGAGTCGCATCGCATCTGAACCATACTTGAGTACCATCTCATCCGGACTGACAACGTTACCCTTCGATTTTGACATCTTTTCAATCGCGCCCGATTTTTCTGAAAGCTTAAGCACCATGCCTTGATTAAATAACTGCGTAAATGGTTCATCAAAAGAAAGATGACCGGCATCATGCAATACTTTTACGTAAAAGCGTGCATACAGCAGATGTAAAATCGCATGCTCAATACCGCCCACATATAAATCAACGGGCAACCAATAATTCATATCTTCAGGAGAGAATGCTTGATCGTGCAGATCAGGATTAGGATAACGTAAGAAGTACCAGCATGATCCCGCCCATTGTGGCATCGTGTTGGTTTCACGCTTTGCAGGGCCACCACATTCAGGGCACTTCACATTCACCCAATCAGAAATTGCAGCAAGCGGCGATTCGCCCGTGCCAGTTGGTTCATATTTTTCAACGTCAGGAAGTTTTACCGGAAGCTGATCTTCAGGCACAGGAACTACACCATCTTTTGGACAATGAATCAAAGGAATGGGCTCACCCCAATAGCGTTGACGAGAAAAAATCCAATCGCGCAGCTTATAGCTTACCATCCATGCAGCATATCCTTGCTCAACCAGAAAATCGCCAACCGCTTTAACAGCCTCTTTGCCAACTTTCAATTTATCAAACGGCCCACTGTTAATAAGCGTGCCTTTTTCTGTATGAAATTCAGGATCTTTTACATTACCCTGCGCATCAACTGTAATACCGGGATAATCAATCACTTGTGGAATAGGAAGTTTATATTTTTTTGCAAATTCATAATCACGCTCATCATCACACGGCACACCCATCACCACGCCGGTGCCATAATCTGCTAATACAAAGTTTGCCAAATAAACTGGAACTGATTCATTATTTGCAGGATTAACTGCATATGCTCCAGAAAAAACACCCAACTTTTCTTTAGAAAGCGTGCGCTCCATAGAAGACATCGTATTCATTACGGCACGAAACTCCGTAACTTCTTGCTTTTTATCTTCTGAAATCAATTCATCTACCAATGGATGATCCGGCGCAATAGAAATAAAACTTACCCCAAAAATAGTATCAGGGCGCGTAGTATATACCGGCAGTTCAACGGCATTGCCATCGCGATCTTTGGCTTTAAATAAAATTCGAATACCTTCAGACTTACCAATCCAATTACGCTGCATCGCTTTTACTTTTTCTGGCCACTCAAGGGTATCTAAGCCATCTAAAAGCTTTTGCGCATAGTCAGTAATTTTGAGTACCCATTGGCGAATATTTTTTTGCTCTACTTGCGTGCCGCAGCGCTCACAAGCGCCATCAACTACTTCTTCATTTGCAAGGCCAGTTAAGCAACTCGTACACCAATTAATTGGCATATCAGATTCGTATGCGAGCCCACGCTTGAACATCACCAAAAAAATCCACTGCGTCCATTTATAGTATTCAGGATCAGTCGTATTTACTTCTTTTGCCCAATCATAGATTGCACCAATATCTTGAAGCTGCTCTTTAAATTTTGCGATATTTTTTGCAGTGTTTACTTTTGGATGCACGCCTTTTTTAATTGCATCATTTTCTGCAGGCAATCCAAATGCATCCCATCCCATCGGATGCAATACATTATACCCTTCAAGCCATTTGATACGTGCATATACATCAGAAAGCACGTAACCACGCCAATGCCCAACGTGCAGACCAGAACCCGATGGGTACGGAAACATATCAAGGCAATAGTACTTTTTCCCATCGCCTATTGGCCGTGTTTTCACTTGCGGCTCTTTAGCCCATCGCTCTTTCCATTTTTTGTCTATGGCTTGAAACTCATATGGCATGCAAAATCCTTTACATCATTACATCAATTCATGCTGCATGATTCACTTGTATTTGAAACTTGTACAAGAAAGTGAACCCAGTTACACTTGAGTGTATCAAACCTCCCAAACAAAGGAAGCCTAATGACAACAGTAACCACGTCTAAACAGGCACATCCAAGAACACTCAATGAACAAATCCTGGTCGTAAAACGCTCACACCTTTTTCCTGATGGCACATGGAATGGCCTTGAGCCAGTAGACATGCAAGAATACCTCCATATCATTAAATCTCATCAAGAATTCCAGCCACGCGCTGCAATGGAAGATGATCCGCGCTATAAACAGATCATTCCCTATTTAGTCTTTACTCATAATGATAAGTTCTTCGTAATGCAACGCTGCTCACAAGCTTCCGAACAAAGACTTGCCAGCAAGTACACCATCGGAATCGGCGGCCATATTAGAAAAGAAGATATTGAATCCGGATCAATCTTTGATTGGGCTCGTAGAGAATTCAATGAAGAAGTGAACTATTCTGGCACCTTTCACATCCAACCACTCGGCATACTCAATGATGAATCAAACAGTGTTGGGCAAGTACACACCGGATTTGTGTTCCTTCTGAAAGGTGATTCTGCCGATATTTCAGTAAAGTCTGAACTTAAAAGCGGAACATTGGTCTCATTTGATGAATTACTATCCCATTTTGAAAACATGGAAAGCTGGAGCCAAATCGTCGTCGAACACCTCAAAGAGCTGCGCGAATAAAAAAAACTTTTCTCATAGTTCCTATCGCGCCTCCTGACTTGCCTATCGGGCCCTATCATGCTAGAATATAGGGAAAGAATCGATCTTTTCGATACATTCTTAATTACATATACAACCCTTTAACCTGGCATAAGGCCAGTGATATGCCCTCCCATACGGCATATCAGGAGTCTCTATCTTATGGCAAAAGAAGTCTTGAGACCAGAGCAATTTGCTCGAGTCCAAAATAAATCTGCACTTGATGATAGCTCTCTCGAGCTTTCAAGCGAGCAATTGCAGGAACTTTCTAATCTCTACGAAGGAATGTTTGATTCCTTCAAGCCTGGTAAAATCATCTCTGGTAAAATCATTAACGTCGACTCTGATGGCGTATTGGTTGATATTGATTTTAAATCCCACGGCCTTATTCCAAAATATGAATTTGGTGAGCATGAGATCAAATCTCTTAAATCTGGGTCTGATATCGAAGTAATGATCGATACACTTGAAAACTCAGATGGCTCTGTAGTTCTTTCATATGAAAAAGCCAAGGCAATGCGCGCTTGGAACGACATTATGAAAACCTACGAAGAAGATAAACCTGTACACGGTATAGTTACTCACAAGGTTAAAGGTGGCTTGAGCGTTGATATTGGTATTCCAGCATTCTTGCCGGGATCACAAATCGACCTACAACGCGTCACTGACTTTGATCAATTTGTAGGCCAAACGATTCCTGCAAAAATCATTAAAGTTAACCAAAAACGTGGTAACGTTATTATCTCTCGTCGTAAATATCTTGGCGATCTTCGCTCAGAAGCTCGTAAAAATATTCTTGGTACACTTGATGAAAATCAAGTTATCCAAGGTACGGTTAAAAACATCACTAATTATGGTGTGTTTATCGATATCGGCGGACTTGATGGTCTTCTTCATATCACTGATATGACATGGGGCCGTATCGCTCATCCAAGTGAATTGGTTAAAATTGGCGATACTATTACCGTTAAAGTACTTTCCTTTGATAAAGAACATGAGAAGATTTCTCTTGGCCTTAAACAGCTTCAAGAAAATCCATGGGCTGAAGTTGGTGCAAACTTAGAAGTTGGCAAACGCATCAAAGGTAAAATTTCAAGCATCACTGATTACGGACTCTTCATCGAAGTTGCTCCTGAAATTGAAGGACTGGTACACATTTCTGAAATTTCATGGACAGATCGTATCAATGATTTGCATAAACGCTTCAAAACTGGCGAAGAATTAGAAGTATTGATTGTTTCAATCGATAAAGATAATCGTCGTATGTCTTTGAGTATTAAGCAACTTGAGAAAAACCCTTGGGAATCTATTGAAGAGCAATTCAAAGCAGGCGATAAAGTAAAAGGCACAATCAGCAACATTACTGATTTTGGTGTTTTTGTACAAATCCTCCCTGGCATTGATGGTCTCGTTCATATCTCAGACCTTTCATGGACTGAGCATATTGATCATCCACGTGATCGCTACACTGTTGGCGATGAAGTGGAAGCAGTTGTACTTGGCATCGATAAAGAGAGCAAAAAAATCTCTTTGGGCATCAAGCAACTTGCACAAGATCCATGGGATACTGTTGAAGCTCAATACCCTGCAGGAACAATTCTAGAAGGCGACATTTCAAAAATCACCAACTTTGGTGCATTTGTGAAATTGCCAAACGGCATTGAAGGTCTTGCACATAACACTGTACTTGCAGAAGAGCACGGCAAAAAAGCTGAAGAGCTTTTCAAGGTCGGCCAAACTGAAAAGTTCCGTATCATCAATGTAAATAAAAAAGAGCGCAAGCTTGCATTGAGTACGCAACTTGAAGGTGCTGTACAACAGCCAGTGAAAGAGTATGTTGCACCCGCAGCTCCTCGCCCTAAAAAGGCTCCAGCTGCCCGTGCACAAAAAAGAGAACAAACAACGACAACATACACTGCGTCTAAATTAAAAGGCTCATTGCAAATGGCGCTTGAAAACGCTATGAACAAGAAAGCTAAAAAAGACTCAGAAGACAAGGATTAATTCATGGCAGTAGAACAAACATTTGCCATCATCAAGCCTGATGCTGTTAAAGCAGGCAACTGTGGCAACATTATCAACATGATCGAACGTGCTGGTTTTGACATTTTGCGTTTGCAAAAAGGCCAACTCAGCCCTGATCTTGCAGGTCTTTTTTATGATGAGCATAAAGAACGTCCATTTTTCCAAGAGCTTGTTGAATTCATCTCTTCAGGTCCAATCCTCATTATGGCATTGCAAAAAGACAATGCTGTAGCTGATTGGCGTAAGCTTATGGGTACAACAAACCCTGCTGAAGCTGAAGAAGGAACTGTACGTAAGCAATTTGCTTCTTCTATTGGGCAAAACGCTGTACACGGTTCTGATTCAAGTGAGTCTGCGCAACGTGAATTGGCACTCTTCTTTGCAGAGCCAGCACCTGCTCAAGCTCCTGAAGCTCAGGCACAGTAAATAACCTACGGTATTTCTTAATACGTAGAAAGAGAGCGGGAATGTTTTTACATGTCCCGCTCTCTTTGCGTTAAATTGATTTTTGAAAAAAGTTTAAAGCGCCACAAACTGCATAATGATAAGTCCCACAGCAATCGCTATAAGTGCAAATCCCAATCGAGCAATCAATAAACTTATACACAAATTATACCAGGATTTATTGCGATAATAGATTTGATACAACGGCGCTTCTATTGCCATGAGAAAGAGTATCTGAATCATAAAGATGGCCCAACTATGCTCTATCAATGGCATTGAAGCAATCGATATCACCATCAATGCAAGCGAATTAGTGAAAAATGCAACGCTTAATAGTTTTTTATTAAATGAAAGGCGCAACCGTTTATGCAATACAAATGCATCAAAAAAAACCCGTGAAACATACACAAGCACCACTACACCCGTAATAAAAATAAGATTAGAAACCATAGCTATATCCTTTTGTTTTGACTTTCGTTGAAGCTCACACCTATACTAGTTTACAATATTTTTACCGAAAGAGGGGAAACTCGTGAATCATTCAGCCTTTCTTTCTACATTACTTTTTTCAACTCTTTCATTTGGCGCACCTCACAGCTACTACATTATTGTTCATGGCACATGGTCGCGCCCCTTTACCTGGCATATGCCGGGGGGCTCTTTTTATGAATCCATTGCCTCTGTATCCCAGCCTGGCACGGTTTCTTTTTTTTTATGGTCAGGAGAAAACAATCATAATGCACGAGTTGCAGGTGGTAAAAAGCTCGCTCATTATATTCAAGAATTTTATCCAGAAGACGCGGAAATAAACCTTATTTGCCATAGCCATGGATCAAATGTTGGCATTTTAGCATCCCAAGAACTTGCACGTGACTCACAAAATAAACATCGTATTCACAGTTTTTTCGCGTTGGGCACTCCCACTGATATTAGAAAATACATGCCTAATATGAATGCCGTCACATACTTTTATAATCTGTTTTCATATAACGATTATGTGCAACCAGTTTTTGGCTTTTTTGACCGTGAATATCCTCAGCATGATCGCATTGCTAATATATGCATTACGATAAATGGAAAAGAGCCTCGGCACGCAGAGATGCATCACCCTCTTATTGCGCAATGGATTCCCAGTATCCATGAAGATCTATCAGCTCAGGCTCTTTCAGGGTTTGATAAATTCACATTTGCCCAGCCGGGAATTATTCACTTTAACGATGCCGAACTACCTACCTATGAACTAGACCCTGAGCGACGCTACAAAAAAGAACATCAAGATCGACTCGTGCAGGCATTCAATAATGTTCACATGGAACTACGCGGAAAAAAGATTTAGATGAGAAATGACCAATTACTCGTAGTCAGCGTGTAATTGTTTGATGAGTCCTGGAGCAGCTTTAATAGTTGGCTGCTGCAAAAAATTAAGACGAGAAAAATTCCCTTTTAGGCGCTTTTGATAGAGCGCATCCTCTACTAGATTATAAGAAGCTCCAACGTTTCTATAAAACGTATGTACCGCTTTGCGAAGAGATTTTGGTTCAACTTTATGACCGCCATCATTTCCTAGAAGAAGGTATGTACCTACGGAATTCAAACGAGACAATGTGGTATACACATCTGCATCATACGCATTACCAACCGATTCATCATTATGCTGCAGATGAAGTAATATGCGTGATTTTAATTTTTTAATTTTCTTCAAAGACTCAAACGGATCTAAGCCATCCTTTTTATAACTTGTTGTATATTCAATCGCAGTCATATGACCAGGAACATTCGAAATAAACCAATGATCTTCAAATACCCGTTTCATAGAAATTAATGGACAGGACAACAAAATAGAACCATTTTCAATTAAGGCGATAAGCGCTGCCCGCTCTTTGGTATCAATTCCAATTGCGCTCAATGCATCATCATATGTGCCAGAAGTATCAGTTAATACATAAAGCATATTAGCAATAACTGCAGCCCCCCGTGAATAACCAACAAGATCAATAGCCTCAAGACCTAACTGGCTTTTCAGATAGCTCAACACATACAGTGTTGGCAAAATTTCATTTAACTGACCAAAGCTCGTTTTATAAATTCTATTAATAATCGGAGAAAACATAGATACGCGATCGGGTAAATTAAACGTAACAAAGTCACCGGCAATTACCCCATATTGGCCAGCAAAAACCATCGCCTGATTTTTATTTTCAGAAAACCCATGCACAAAAAGTTTCACTCGCTTTTTGGAAAGATGAACCGTTGAAAGTGCACGATCTTTAATGTGAGTAATAGAAAGGTCATAACCAAATAGCTTTTTTTGCAGCTCAACTTCTTCAGCTGAAGGCACGTGGCCCTGTTTCCAGCATGATTTGCGAAAACCTGCAATATAATAACGCACATGCTGCATCACAGAAATTGAATGCATCGATGCACCATACAGCAAAAAAATACTGGTTATGATTGCTTTGATCTTCATACTAAAACCGCCATTTATGTAACGTTTTGCCCTATTTAAAGCCTCTTTCAGGATGCCACAGCTCCTCAAAGTCGTCAAAAGGCTACCGAAATAAGCCTCTGGCAGCTACTATTGCTCTTTGCCCATCTTTTTAACAAGCTTATCAAGAATGCCATTTACGAATTTATAGGCATCTTTCTCTGCAAAGCCTTTGCCAGCTCAACCGCCTCATTAATAATAATGCGCGGATCAGTATCACTTGCTTGCAACTCCCAGGTTGCAAACCGCAAGATCAACTTTGTAGCAACGCCAACACGATCAAAACGCCAGTTTGAAAGCAACGGTTTATATTCCTCATCCAGCTCATCTTTCATATCGATTATACGCTGAGCAACGGAAACCACTTCACTTTCCATTGGAATATCAAGATCAAAGCCACTATTAAAATTGTATACGATACCATCAAGAGACTCTTGATAATCAAATGATTCGGCTGCATAGAGAAGATAAAAAATTAATGCACGCACATCCCGACGAGAAAGATCATTATAAGCAATCGCATCAGTAGCTGATTGCCCCAAATTTTCTTCTACCGGTTTGTTCTCTTCGTTCTGCGTTTCAGGATGATCCCCCATTTTTGTCATAGTTACCCCTGCACCCGTTCGATATACTCTGCATTGCGAGTATCAATTTTTACAATTTCACCTTCATTAACAAATAAGGGAACCTGCACCACCATACCGGTTTCTAACGTAGCAGACTTAGTTGCTCCGCCTTGCGCAGTATCACCACGAACACCTGGAGTAGTCTCGGTGATTTTAAGCTCCATAAACATCGGAGGATTAACGGCAATTGGATTATCTTTGAAATAAAGAATGGTATAGACGATTTGCTCTTGCAGGTAATCAAGCACATCTTCAAGTTGAGACTTATTCAATGCTACCTGCTCAAAGCTTTCTTGATCCATAAAGTTATAAAGACCATCGTCTTCATAGAGATATTGCATCTCTTTGTATTCAAGACCAGGAGAAGGAAATTTTTCACCAGAACGAAACGTCTCTTCACGAATAAGGCCAGTGATCATGTTCTTCATTTTGGTTCTCAGAAATGCGCCACCTTTGCCTGGCTTTACATGCTGAAAACTAACCACTGAGTACGGCTCATCCTTATAAAGAATTTTGGTACCTTTTTTAAAATCAGACGTTGCTATCAAAATCGTTCCTTTACCGTAAAAAAAGCTCTGTTTTCGCGATAAAACCAGTATAATCTGCCCATCTAAAAAAGCAACCAATTCCCCAAATGAGAGCTCCTGAGGGGAGATATCAAATCAAAAAGTTACCGACATAGGCCATAGATTGACAATTTGCAACATTTTCCAGTAAAATAAGGGTAGGTGTAAGAAGGTAAAAAAATAGGGGATCGTAGGCTTTGCCTACTATTGAAAGAGGTTATTTCTATGAAAAACAAGTTGCCGATTATTATTCTAATAGGATTACTCTCATTTACTCAATCTGCATTCTCAGCTGCTCCAGCGGCTCAATGTGAATTTTACGCAGAAAAAGCTCCTGAGCCCGCATGCGCTGATTTACTTCATAAGATTGAATTCGTAATCGCTAATCTCGCAAGTGATACCTATGAGCTCATCGATCTTCAGAGAAGGTATCAATTTCACGCCCATCTTGAATTCAATAAAAGCCAGCGGAAAATAATCGATGATCTCAATACCTTTGTCTATAAAAATGATAACTATAATGCGCTCACCCGCATCTTTAAATTTAATAAGCAAGAAGGTATTGATGCCGCTCTGCGTTTCTTTGAGAAAATAGCTGAGATTCTCAAGATCACCCTTCCTTCGCGAGCTGGCCTTATACTCGAGGAGCAAAAGCTTGATTGGCTTAAAGCTGCAGCGAAACAAATTAAAAAACAGTATAAGACGTTTAAGCCAACGCTCAAAGAAAAATCAACTGGTACCTCAATAAAACGGGCAATTATTTTTAACCCTGTTACTCGGCATATCCCTCTCACACAATTAGCTGAAATACTCTCAAGCAAATATGCTCAAGTTGCTGAAGCAGCACTTACGGCAAGCATTGCAGATCGATATGGAACTAACAAAGACTATCTTAAAAAAGCAAGAGCTGATGCATATAGTGCTGCCCTTGCAACTGAACAAAAATTAGCCGGTGGTGGATATAGTGCTGGTGCATATACAAAAGCTGATGCAGCAGCTGACGCAGTAGCTCCAAAAGAAGATAAAGGTTTTTTTAAAACTCTCAAAGATGAAATCGCCTCTCAAAAAAATCTTCGAACTACTGGCGCTGTCCTAACTGTACAAATACTCAATCAAATGCTGAGTGATTACCTGCAAAGCCTTGCCGCCGATAAGAAAAAATATGAAGAGCAAGAAAAATTTGAAAAAATGCCTGAAGAGCAAAAAGAAATAAAAAGCCAACTCCATAGGATGATATCTCATGCTGGTACCGGTGAAGGCTTTAGCACGATTCGTGGCATTCAAGATGATAAAACCATTAAAGAGCTTACCTTCTTTGCTGACTGGCTCAAAAAGCCCATCAGCTATTCAGGAAGTAAGCTTGCATTAATGCTCTATGGTGAACCTGGAAATGGTAAAGGTATTATCACCAAAGCCCTTTCTGATGAAAGCAAAACTCCGATGATTACCATTTCTGCTGATGATGTTGCTCAACGACAAATTGGGACGAAATTATGGGCTGCAAAACAAATCGCTAAAGATAACGATCAAAAATCAGTAATCGTCTTTTTTGATGAAATCGATCTTATCGTGCCTCCAAAAAATCCTGCTGCATTGCAATCATTCTTAACTTTCCTTGATGGCACGCAAAACGAAAATCCGCATGTACGCGTACTCTATATTTTCGCAACAAACCATATTGAAAAGCTCGATCCGCGTATGCTTCGTCCCGGGCGATTCAAATCGAAAGTGTACGTTGGGCCACCAAGCCAAGACCAGCGTGCAAAATTAATTGAAATGAATTTGATATCTGTATTCAAAGCTGCTCCGGCTGATCTGGTTGAAAAGCTCGCAGTAGCAACTGATGGCCTTTCACGAGTAGCAATTGCTGAAGCAATTGAAAACACCTACAACCATGCAGCGTTAACTGAAGAAACGCCAAGCCTGGAAAGCTTCCTTGAGGAAATTGAAAAACTCAAAGAAGTAACCTATCATAGCAGCAAACAAGTTGCATAAAAACTAAGAAAGCCCGGTATTTAATCCGGGCTTTTTCTTTCTCTTTTTTTAATCCTGCGGTACAGTACTCCAAAATTGAAGGACTACTATGACTCAAGATACCGCCATTTTTAATTTGATTACTCAAGAAGCCAATCGACAAGAAACAACACTCAATCTCATCGCATCAGAAAACAACTGTTCTCTGGAAGTGATGCAGGCAAGCGCATCTCCATTAACCAATAAGTATGCAGAAGGGTATCCCGGCAAGCGCTATTATGCTGGATGCGAAATTATTGATGAAGTAGAAAAACTGGCAATAGAGCGATGCAAAAAACTATTTAATGCTGAGCATGCTAACGTACAGCCTCATGCTGGATCACAAGCTAATATGGCTGCCTACTTTGCAGTCCTTAAACCGGGTGATACCATTCTGGGAATGAGCCTTGCAGAAGGTGGGCATTTAACCCACGGCCACCCAATTAATTTCTCCGGAATTGTCTACAACGTGGTGCAATATAAAGTACATCCAGAGACACTCCTTCTTGATTTTGATGAAATTGAAGCGCTTGCAGTCGAGCACAAACCAAAACTAATTATATGTGGTGCATCTGCTTATTCTCGCACTATAGATTTTGAAAAATTTTCCGCTATTGCCAAAAAAGTTGGCGCACTGTTACTCGCAGATATTGCGCATATTGCTGGTCTTATTGCAGCTGGATTGCATCCGAACCCTTTTCCTCATGCAGACATTGCCACCTCAACGACGCACAAAACATTACGCGGCCCTCGTGGTGCAATTATTATGTGCAAACAAGAACTCGCAGCTGCAATCGATAAAGCGGTAATGCCCGGAACGCAAGGCGGCCCGTTTATGAATGTAATTGCGGCAAAAGCGGTTGCGTTCCATGAAGCACTCGATCCATCATTTACTCAATATCAAAAACAAGTAATTCTCAATGCGAAAGCCCTTGCAAAACAGTTACAAGAAAGAGGCTATGATATTGTAACGGGTGGAACGGACAACCATCTTTTCATTGTAAATCTTCAAGGCAAACAAGTTTCTGGTCGCGCTGCAGAGATCGCACTCGCAAAAGTAGGCATCACCTGCAGTAGAAGTTGCGTTCCATTTGATACTGCAAAACCATGGATTACGAGCGGTGTTCGATTTGGAACTCCATCGTTGACTACACGTGGCATGAAAGAAACAGAAATGGTGCAAGTAGCTGAATTCGTTGATCGTGCAATTACACAGCGGGAAGAGGCTGATGCATTAGCAGCAATCGAGAACGAAGTAAAAACATTATGCGCACAGTTTCCCATTTATAAGTAATGCATACTATTTTCACAAACAAACTCTCTCCCCTTTTTCAGAATTTATACAAGGCGCGCGTACTTAAAGATTTTTTTATTTATTCTTTTGGGTCGCTAATACTGCGCGCTGTTTCTCTGTTTCTTATACCACTCATTATGCGCATTCTCACTCCAGCAGATTACGGCACACTGGCTCTTACCACCGCATTTATCACCATTAGCACCGCAATCATAGGCCTTGGATTACGGCAAATGCTTTCCATCGAATATTTTCATTTGGATGAATTGGGGCAAAAAAAGCTCATTAATGAATTGCTTATTATCTATACCATTGTTGCACTACCAACACTCTCACTCGCCTGGCAACTTCGACACAGTATCAGTACATACATCTTCTTTGATACTATTACCAATACCACTCTCATTGCCGCACTTTCTTCTATCTTTCTTTTTTTCTATGCAGAGCTTTTGTATCAACTCATGCAATATAATCGCCATGCTCGAGAACTAACCATACTGCAATTACTGGTCGCGACTGTTACCATGCTGAGCACTCTTTATACGTTATGGATTTTAAAATGGGGAATTGCCGGAGTAGTAATCGGCCAAGCATGCGGCCAACTCTTTGCCACCTGCGTTGGCATATCTCTCTATTACCAACACACATACCATCATCACAGATCAGCAAAAAAAACGGTTAAAAAAATAATTCCGTATGCCCGTTACGGCGCACCCTTTATTCCCGGAATTATATGCAGCTGGATACTGGCAAGCTCAGATCGTTGGATGCTTGGCTATTATTATACAATGAAGCAAGTGGGCATCTATTCAATTGCAGATCTTTTTGCGCAGGTATTTAATGCACTCATACTTGTCCCCTGGGCCGGATCTTATTTACCGTATATTTTAAAGCAATACAAAAAACACGAAGATAATATCTCACCAATAGATCAAGAAAACAGTCGCACAATGTGGATCAGCCTCGCAGCTGCAACAATCTGTATTACGCTTGGATTAACCATCGGCAAACCACTTTTACTGATTATCCTCCCCCCTTCGTATCACCCTTCTTTAAACTACGTTTGGATTCTTCTAATGGGCCAAGTTTTTTTACTGGGAAGCTACTTTGCATCCGCTCGCTTGCAATATCAAAAGCAAACTACGTTCATCGCACTTGCCCTCATCCTACCTGCCCTGCTTAATCTTTTTCTAAACTATCTACTGATTGATTCACTTGGCATTCTCGGCTGCTCTTTAGCCACATTGCTTTCATACCTTGCTTATTTTGCGATCACACTTTGGCGCAAAAGGCATACAAAAAAATAATACTTTTTGATTTTTTGCGACTTCTATTTTATGGTTACCGCCATCAAACCACAGTAAAGGAACGTTATATGAAGCAATTCAATGCACTTATACTCTTAGCTCTTATTACCTGCTCACAAGACATATACACTGCTCCCATAGATCTGACTATCGGCATTCAAGAAGGTGGTGGCTTTTTTGCAGAACTACACAAAGTAATGCAATGCCTCATTTATTATGAAAAAGATCTCTCTCAAGTGCACGTAGATTGGAGTGATGAATTTTTTCCCTATAAAGATGGTGCTCATGAAAATGGATGGAATCTTTTTTTCGAGCCTATTCAACTATCCCAAAAACGATTTCAATCTGAAGATACAAAAAAAATAATTGAAAATTCAACGGCAAATCACCATGAATTGCATGATCAATGCTGCACTGCACCATGGATTGCATACGATCAGTACCTACCCTATCGTAAATTCGTGCATGAAAAACTTACCCGCTATATACGTTTAAAACCTGAAATACAAGCGCAGTGGGATGAATTTTATACTGCAAATATGAAAGGCTATACCTGCATCGGAGTTCACGCACGTATCGCACGGCAACACGCATGGCTCGTTCCCGGCAAACGCCTCCCTCAAGTAGCTGACTATTGTAAAGAAATTGATCGTCTCATTAGGCAGCATAGAGGCGAACCAGTAAAACTATTTGTAGCAAGCGATAGCCATCAAGCAATACAGCAATTTAAAGAGCGATATAAAGAAAAAATAGTATGTATTGAAGCATTTCGATCAGACAAAGATCAAGATCCCTGCATCATGTATACCAGCGGAGAATACCTCAAAAAGAATAACGATGTATGGCATGAAAAAAAGCATCAATACTTTGGTGGTCTTACTACACTTCTTGACTGCCTACTGCTTTCAAAATGTGACTACATGATTCACACCACAAGCAACTTAGCATTCTTTGCTGCGTACTATAATCCTGAAGTCAAATCGATCTATCTGCCAAAAGGCGTACCACTGAAACAATGCGCCATGAAAGACAATCCTCGCATTGTTAACCCACTCTTAAATCCAGAAGGTTAAAAATGAAGCGCATCATTCTTAGTATCGCATTGGTATGTATTACGCAAACTATATCTGCCGATCATCCAGTCAGGCGCGTAGATAAAGTAATTCTTTGGGGACACAAGCTCCATAGCCATACTCATTCATATATCCATTGGGGACTTAGTAGAGCCTTTAAGCATTTAGGATTTGATACCTATTGGTTTGATAATAAAGACGATGTATCATCGTTTGATTTCAGTAACAGCCTCTTTATCACTGAAGGGCAAGTAGATCAAAATATTCCTGTGCGAAATGATTGCTACTACGTAATTCACAATTGTAAGCCAGACAAATATCAGCATCTTCTGAATACTAATCATGCAATTATCTTGCAAGTCTATTCGCATGATTGCTTAAAACGGAATGATCCTTCTTTTAGCCGATGCTTTCACTACGATCTGAGCCAACCAGTTATCTACATGCCATGGGCTACAGATTTACTACCTCATGAAATAGATAAAATCAAAACAAAGCTTCCAACTGTTGTGAAAAACAATACCACTCAGTTTAATGGATCTGCGGGGGGAATGGGTGGATTTGGAAACCAAAACCAACTCAATGCTTTTAGAAAAGCAAGCCAAGAACAAGGTAAAACATTCGTCATTCGCAACGCCGGATCCTGCAGCATGGAAGAAAATATTGCATCAATGCAGCAAGCCTATATGGCTCCCGCACTGCAAGGAACCTGGCAATGTGAAAATGGATATATACCCTGTAGAATATTCAAAAATATCAGCTATGGCGCACTCGGAATAACCAATTCTAAAGCTGTTTACGATCTTTTTGAAGGAAAAATTGTCTACAACTCTGATCCATATCAATTGTTTTATGATGCTCAAAAAGTGCTGCAAACCTGGAGTCTCAAAAATCAGTATGAGCTCATGGATCTTGTCCGAGACAAGCATACCTATCTTAATCGAATTGAATCACTCTTTTCATTTTTTGAAATGGTCCAAAATTATAAAAATAACCTGTAAAAACAATAGTTTTTAATTTTTCATACTTTAGGTATTTACAATATGGTAGCCATCAAATTGCTAAGAGCAGCTGTTTTGGCTTGATGATATGAAGCAGGCTTATTATTCCAATTTGAACCACTACGATAATGCAAAAAAGTATTATCCATAAAAAACTCTATGTCATCGGGGCATCTTTGAATAAATGCCATAAAGGCATCATCAAACATGCGCTCTTTAAGCAATCGCACGCATGCGTTACATGTCATATCATTACAAGACTTACACAATATTCCTGCCTTCCAAGCACCGATATGTAAAAGATTACACAGCCTTGGAGAAATAGTTGGATTATTTTTAAAATAGTAATAACTATGAGCACCGACATCACATGTAATCCCTTCAACCTTTCCACCCTGAAAACTTAATGTTTTTTTATTGGGAAGAATACGCATATCCATAAAGGCTAGTGCTGGAGAAATATAGGTTACATGAACTGAATCATTTTCTCGACCCTGTAATTGCCCTGCAATTCCATAACCATCTAAATATTTTTCTATGCAGAAAGATTTCAATAAAAACATATCTGAATCAATCAGGGCTACAATACCATCATAATCATACCCTATTGTTTCTAACGAATACATAATTCCGTCTATGTGCCGAGATCCGGCATCACCTCTTTTATGCAAATTTTGAGGAACTCGAAAACAACGAATTTCTAGCTGAGAACACTTATCTTGAATCTGCCTACGCATATTTTCTTGAGGAGCATCATTAAATACTACAAATTCGTATTCATCCTGTAAAAATGCTTTAAACGTTTTTGCTTGAAGTTCAATAAAATCCGGCCTATTGTAACTATGCGTTATAAAAAGAACTTTTGCTTGTATTAAAAATGGCACTAATGCAAACAATAAAATGCGTTTCATAATTAAAGATCCTTATGTATAGATGTTTTTATCAATTCCTGAAAAAGAGTATCCCATTCCTGTATCATTTTTTGACGATGCTTTTGTCCAAAATTTTTTATTTTTTGTTTTATTTCAACATAATGAGTCGACTCAACTTTATACTTTAAATCATCCCACGAGTCAAAATAGACAATTACATCCTTATATTTTTCCAAATACCACTCCGACCACTCTAAATTCCCTCTCATACCACGTCTAATAAAGCCAAGTTGAGTAAGAAATCGAATAGTCGGTACAAAATGTACAATCCCTCGTTGAAGGTTTTCAAAAAGAGCAAGATTGGAAAACGCATAGGGAAAAAATAATACCCCCTTATACTGTTTTAAATCCTCTGGGCCATCATATGTACCTGTCCAAACAGAAATATCCCTCGCCTTACATTCATTCATCGTGCGATCTATTCGGTCTAATTCCAAGCGCGGAAAAAGCAACAATGTCTCATTTTTTTCACTAGTATCAGCATGCGATATAATACGAGGCAATTCCTTTTTACCAATCGGTTTAATAGTGTGCACCCCAATATCTACACCACGTTGTTTTGCATAAACATGTTCATAGGGAGTGTAAGAGATAAAGCGAACATTTGTTTTTTTTGTAGCATCTCGCATTAAATCATAATATGCACGATCGGGAAATCGCTCTTCTATCCCATAAGTAGGATGGGCATAGTCAAATCGATTACACACCCATATAATAAGTGGCTTACTCCATCCATTCTGTAAAAAAATACGTGATAACGGCACAGTATCCGAAGTAACTATTATATCAAACTGATCAAAATATTCTTTGTGCCGATCCCATATCCGTTTGGCCCGAGTTGGCCCCACATTATAAATTTCATTACCAGCACTAAACCCTTCCCAAAAATCTTTTGGGAGTCCTTGCACATACCAAGTAGTCAAATCTAGATTAAGTTCTTGTGCCACATCTTCAAAATCCTGCTTACACCCATTATGAAAGGTAATATGCAAAACTTTATCTCGCGAAACAACACCACAAAACCCTAATAATAAATAACCGCAAAATAACATGAACATATTTTTTTTCTTCATTACATGCCTTTCAACCAAAATTAACAGTCGTAAGTGAATTTAAAAAATGTTAGGTTCTTTTCATTAATCATGCGGATACATTATTACAGAGCAAAAAAAAAGGGAAATTCATGTCAAAATTTCTATTGCGTCTTCTTATAGTAGGATTCCTTGGTTTAATCCACCCAATAAGCCAAGCAAAAACACTTATAATAACGCATAACTTTAACGCTCCCGCATTCATAGAACTTCAACATAAAACATTTAAAAAATTTGTGCAGAATGATTATGAATATGTTGTCTTTAATGATGCAAATAATGAACCTATGGCTCACCAAATCGCATCCGAATGCGAAAAATATGAAGTAAAATGCATTCGAGTTCCCCAAGAAATTCATACTCGCCCATATTTGCCTCGCCAGCCAAAAGACCCCCTGCAGCGAACAAATATACGGCACGCAAATTGCGTTCAATACTCTTTCGACACCCTCGGTTTTGACCATGATGGCATTGTTATGGTCATTGATTCGGATATGATGTTGATTAGGCCATTAAACTTTGAACAATATATGAGTGATAAAAACATTGCAGCGTTCATGAAAGGTGCTAGCGATAAAGTTACCCATTTATGCCCAGCTCTTTGCATTTTCAAAATGAATGAACTCCCCAATCCACACTCCATGAACTTCAATTGCGGAATGGTTGATGGTGCAAATGCTGATTCCGGTGGCTTTACCTATTACTATCTACAAAAATATCGCAATGAAATAAATCTTGTTGCTGCAAGCTATTTGCCGAGTCATGCCCTCTGGCTTGGCAATCACGACATACGCCAATCAGTCGATCATTCAATAGCAGATCACGTTAAAACTACCAAATATCAAGAGCTCGGATTCAACGAAAAAGAAATAGAATTTCTTCTCAAAAAGCCCGATACTTTTGAATTTTTATTAGACCTGCACTTTTTACATTATCATGGCGCTTCAAACTATAGCCGACAATCACAAGCCTATCACGCAAGAAAATTGCAAATTTTCCGTGAATTTGTAGAAAGCATTACCGCCTAATAATGTCTTTTTTTTCTCGATAATATCGATACAAACCTTTGCTGTATCCTTTGAGCTGATTTCGATCCCATAATATTATCGATTGAATATAGAGCCCCAGTAATGACCAAACATAGGGGATAATTTTAAATGGATTTTTCCAAAAAAAATTTTTAAAAAAAAGATAACTATAATTATAGGTAAACATTTCTGCTCGAATCGCCAATCGATCACGCGCAATAGGACTTTCATTATGTTGCAATCGAGCCGTAGGATTATAAAATAACGGCTGAGAATATGAAATGCGACGAGCAATATCTGCATCTTCCATATACGAATAGCCTTTAAATGACTCATCAAATTGTTGCGTTTGCAGTGTATGCTTTCTAAATGCCATGCAACATCCACCAACCACCTCTACCAGCTTAAAACGTGCTGTCCCAAACGCATGCGTTGGCATTCCAGACCACGTAAAATCACCCGAAGCTTGCTCTCTTGGCAATAAAAAAAAACGGCGAAACCATTGATACTTTGATGAAACATCTTTATTAATATTGGTAATATCTCCCATGCCGCCAGCGTATTCAGGATGTGATTGAAACGCTGTATCCATTTGTAACAGATAATCCTTTTCAAGAACCACGTCGTCATCAAAAAAATAAAGAATCTTCCCACTGGCCTGCTTAATGCCAACATTTCTTTGATAGGTAAGCCCTGGAGATGTATGTATATATTTCAAGCGACTTTTGGGAAAATTCTGTGCACTAAAATGTTTTATAAAATAGGTATTTTTTTGCAATTGAATGTCACTGCTATCCACAATAATCAACTCTTGCGGAGGCTGCGATTGCGTCGCAATAGAATCTAAACAAAGCAAAAGATCATCTAATCGATTTCTCGTACAAATTACTACGCTCTCTCTGAGTTCCATAAATATATTCCTGCAATACTAATGATACTGTGTTTACATATGCATCACTATCATCCACACCATATGTGGCAATGCCGCTCGGGCGATTAGCTGCATTACTCGCAACAATAGGCGTATTAAAATAAATAGCTTCTCTCACGCTAATGCTATCTCCATCACTTAACGTTGGTCGCAAAAAAACATCTATATCCTCATACAATGGCCACAACTCTTTATTTCCATGCAAAATAAAAATGTTTTCTGCCACCTGACATTGCTTCATCCATTTTTGTAAATCAGAAAAATATGCCACATTGCCGACTTGAGCAAGACCTATAATAAGCCCCACATCCGGATATTCACTTTTTAGCTTCCCAAGCATTGCAATCGTAGTATCAATACCATAAATATCCTTACCATCGATTAACATGAGATGCGCTGCACTTAATAACAAAAGAGGCGTATGCTCCTGCATAAAAATCTGTAGCGATGAAGGATAAGCATTCTGTATTGCAGCAGCCCCTTGGATCTTGGGTGGAATAAACGCAGACTCAATCGAATAGCTTGTAAGCTCAATACCATGCTCCACATAGCTTTCATACGTAGCAAGTCCTATGCACACCACGTGATTAATACTCTGCACAATCCAACTATATATACTTCTTTGCCGCTTTGTTTTCTTACTTATATGCCTGCAATCATGATCAATAATGATCAACTCATATCGTAAAAAAAACCGCATACCCAATAAAAATAACAATTCGCTGATCGAATACGAAAGATAGGTACTATGATAATAGATAATCTGAGGCCGAGTCCTGATCAACCACCCCATAAGCTTGCATATATACAACGGGAACAATTTTCGCATCCATTGCTCTGTTGAAAAAAATGAAAGCTTATTGTGCTGTGATAAAAACAAATTCATAACTCGCTGAATATGGATAGAAACGCCCCCAATTGGCGGCGGCTCAATACCCAAAATCGCTATCTTTGAATTTTTTACTACATCCGAATAAGAATGATCTTTTACCATCATTTAAATGCCAGTACATTATTAAGCGCCCACAATTGATACGAATAATTTATAGAGCTATGTGAATTCTTCTTCAGTAATGCTTCTATCGCCTTGGTGTCTAACAATTCAGACCATCGATTATTACTATGCAATTGATCTTGAAAATGCTCTACAAACAGTCCCCCATCCTTAAACCATCGCGTCACCGGAGATGCAAATCCAACCTTTTTGCGATAAATCACATCGTTTGGAATCAATCCCTCTGCAGCTTTTTTTAAAATGTACTTAGTTTCGTTTTGACGATATTTGAATTTCATAGGCACCTGCAGCATAAATTCAACCAGCTTATGATCCATGAATGGAACACGGGCCTCTACTGATGCTGCCATTGTCATCTTATCGGTACGGGTTAAAAGAAGCTCCGGCAATCGATGCTTGAGCTCTATATACGTCATTGCTGCAAAAAAATCCCCCTGAGGATTTTGCTTATAAAAATGAGAGCGATGATAATCAGCTACTGCATAACTATCATCTGCTTGCGGGAACCCTGGATATATTTTTTCAACAATTGGATCAAATAATTCTTGATCCTGCCGAGCCAAAACATCATCTTTCCACAGCTCAGAAAAAACACGCACGCCACCCCAAAAAAGCGACCGCCCCTCTGCCCATGACTTCATCAAATCCTGACGATTCGGATAGCCTTCATAAAACGGACGCGCTGCATAAAAAAGCCCACGCCGCGCAATGTCCGGCATAAAATGTTGAGTAAGCTTCCAATATCGATGCATTGATACATAATCAACATACATTGGATACCCACAGAAAAGCTCATCCGAGCCCTCTCCCGCTAAGAGTACTTTAACTCCTGCATCGCTTGCTTGCTTACTGACAAAATAGAGTGGAATACAGACAGAATCGCCCAGTGGCTCATCTTGGTGATAGACCATTTTTTCAAAAAAGGAGAATGCGTCTTGCTCGGTTAAAATGAGTTCATGATGATTCGTGCCAAACTTTTTTGCCACTTTTCGTGCCCATGATCGCTCTTGCAGCGGATCGCCATCAAAGGCCACAGTAAAGGTATTTAATTTTTTGGTGTATCGCGCCATAAATGCAACGACAAGGCTTGAATCAAGACCGCCTGAAAGAAGAGCCCCTACTGGCACATCTGATTGCAAACGTTTTTGAACAGCCTCATCAAGCAATGTGCGCACTCTGCTCACACAGTATGATTTTTTTAAGAGATCTTTTTTATCAACTACTTGCTCGTATACAAGCGGATCATACCATTGCGTAAACGAAATATCTTCAGGCGATGTATACCGAGCATAAAAACCGGCAGGTAATTTATACACTCCCTCAAACAACGTCATGGGAGCAGGAGTTGCCAAATAAGTAAGATAATGAGAAAGAGCTCGCGCAGAAATACGTTCCGCCATCCACGGCATTTTCCATAACGCTTTAATTTCTGAAGCAAAACTAAGCATTTCACCTTGTAATGAAAAATAGAGCGGTTTAATTCCCATGCGATCGCGAAACAAATAAAGCGCATCCGTAGATCGATCGTATACTGCTCCGGCAAACATGCCATCAAATCGCTTCAGGCATTCTATGCCCCACTGCTTAAATGCATTTAAAAAAACTTCTGTATCGCAATCAGAGGAAAAGTTATGTCCGTGCGCTATAAGCTCTTGGCGCACTGCTCGATGATTATATAACTCTCCATTAAAAGAGAGTACTATACGCCCCTCCGTATCTTGCATTGGCTGCGCACCAGCAGAAGAAGTATCAATAATACTCAGCCTTCGGGAAAGCAACGCAACTTTGCCATCATTCGAATGCCATGTCCCTGCATCATCAGGGCCTCGATGCCGCAACAATTCTGAAATAGTATGCAGTAAGTTACTATCTATCGACACATCTCGAGTTGTCTTATATCCCGCAAATCCACACACATTATTCCTTTGCGCTGCCAGTATATTTTTTCCCAAGCCATGAATGCTGCCAACGAACCCCAAAAAGCGAACTCAACATTCTAAAGCCTGAACTAATCTTAAGCTTACTATCTGCCTGATCATGCCATACAGTAGGCCATTCTTTGATTGAAAATCCAAACAGTTTGCAAAGATACATTAGTTCAACATCGAATGCCCACTGCGTAACAGTTAAATACGAAGTAACTTTCTCAATAACTACCCGCTTGAAAAGCTTAGCACCGCATTGATAGTCGTAATACCGCAATCCAAAAAGCATCCATACCAATGGTTGATAGACGAGTCTGCGTCCCCATTCTTTTACTGGGGGTCGTTGCGGATATGTCTTTGATTCTTTCATATAGCGACTTGCAATAATGCCATCGTACTCACCAAGTTGCTCTATTAATTCATCAAAATAGCGCGGCTGAGTAGCCATATCAGCATCTACAAATCCGATCAAATCAGCATCAGTCAAAAGCGCTTGCTCAAAGCCCCGCTTAATTGCTAACCCCTTTCCTGCTTGCGGCATATCAATGATCTGTAGGTCACCTTTTGATGTTCGCTCAGTGACTACCGCTAACGTATTGTCTACGCACCCATTTAATACAACGATAAGCGTTGTACTTATATCTTCTTTTTCAGAAAAATATGCGAAATACGCATCCAACGTAGCACCAATACGATTTTCTTCATTGTGTGCCGGTATTACAATCGCAAGTTTCATGAACGCACCTGCAACACCCACCATGCTCTCGCGCACATCCAAAGCAAAAACCATACCTCTTTAAATCTACTGATATTACTTTTGCCATATGATCGTGCCTTATAATGGATTGGCACATCGATAATCTTTAGCTTGAGATTGGCAGCCCCAAATAATAAATCAAAATCACCAAATGGATCTGCAAGTCCAAGTTTTTTTCGTTGTTGAGCGATACGCTCATAATCTTTTTTCCACAGTACTTTTGTACCACACAATGTATCACTAATCTTTTGCCCCATAATCCATGAAACCAAAGAGCCAAAAAAACGATTCGCTATCCAAGACAATCGCCCCATCGCACCCGACTCCATGCCATAGACCAGCCGAGATCCATTAATACAATCACCCTTTTTTTGCACAAGGCATTCATAAAATTTTGGAAGTTCTTCAGGAGCCACGGTAAGATCCGCATCTAAAATCATAAGAATTTCGCCATCCGCATGGGCAAACCCCTTACGCACCGCATCACCCTTTCCTACGCCATCTTGCTTTAAAATACGAATTTTCTTATCAGGATACTGAGCAGCTACACGCTCAATTTCTTCCATGGTACCGTCTGTTGAATTTCCCTCTACAAAAATTAGTTCTGTTTGATCGCCCATTTGCGGGCACCGCTGAATTGCGTTTTCAATATTTCCCTTTTCATTACGGCAGGGAATCACCACCGATACTGTCTGCTTCATAGTTCTCTATCTAGTATCTTGCGCCAAAAAAATTTATTGATACTCTTAATCGCACATCAATTATAGACAAGGAGTTTGTTATGTACAACTGGACTGTAAGCCTTTATAGCGATATCACTTTAATCGCCCCCTATTTATTTGCATCCGATGAAGATGATGACGATCTTTTTGATGATGAAGATGAATTTGAAGATGACGACGATGAGTGGGAGTTTGAAGATGACGACGAAGATGAAGAGCTAGAGCTTGATGACGATCTTTAAGGCACACGAATCGATCAAATATAGTGCCCCTTATCTTCCAAATAATCCCATTATTGTAGAAGCAGGAGCGTTTAACGGTTCGGATACTCTTCGCTTGGCTACTCAATGGCCAAATGGCCACGTTCATGCCTTTGAGCCGGTGCCTGAATTATTTAAAGCAATAGAAAAGCGCGTTGCCAATCATACAAATATTTCATGCTACAAACAGGCACTCAGCAATCGTGATGGCACTGCTCAACTCTATCTTTCTGAAAAACCTGGCAAGCCGGGAAAAGTATCCCAGGGCAATTCTCTCTTGCCCCCTAAAGAGCGGCTCAAACATTCTACATTAACGTTTGATCGAACTATTACTGTGCCTACGATTTCACTCGATAGCTGGGCACAAAAATATCAGATACCGCACATTGATCTGCTGTGGCTTGATATGCAAGGGCACGAACTTGCAGTCCTACAGGCCTCACAGCACATTATCAAAACAGTTAAGGTTATCTTTACCGAAGTAAGCTTTATTGAAAGCTATGCAAATCAACCACAAATGGACGATATCATTGCCTGGATGAATGCACATGATTTTGTAGAAAAGGGTCGCGATTTTTCCAATACTACTGATTGGTTTTTCGGTAATATGCTATTCGTAAAAAGGAATTCATGAAGCATAAACAATTATTATTAACTTTCTTTTTTTTAGCTTGTTTTCAAACAAGTGCTCAAAGTACACCCGTTGAACAATATCTAAAAGCATGTCGAGATGGTGATAGTGATACCGCACTCTGTTGTTTAAAAAATAATAATACACGATCTCTACAACTCACATCACAAACAGACCTACACGGGCTAACGGGACTCATGCTTGCTGCAAGTATGGGTCATGACAAAACAGTAAAAGCAATCCTTCGTTTCCATCAAGAGCATGAAATTCTTATGCGTGATAATAGCCGTAGATATACCGCTCGAGCATGGGCGGAATACCACAACCAGGAAATGTGCGCCATTTTACTACCAGAAGAAAATTATTTGCGCAATTGAGCATGCGCCTTATCAAGCGCAACAAGCCTACGAATGTACTGTTCTGGCCATCTGCCTTTGTAGTGAGAATCATTTTGAGGATAACAATAAGACGGAGTAAGTATTTGCGTTGGAGGATTATCAACAAAATAACGATTCACATGACTTTCATCGTGCCAAATAGCTACAATTTTTTTCTCTAAATCAATATGAATATTTTCAGAGATAGTGGCAGCCATTTTCAAAAAATCATCATGAGACCCGCCATTAAACCCTCCTGCAAAATAATGTGATCCTTCTTTTTGGTCGATATATGCAGTTGATTGTTTACGGGATTCGTACGTGCCCCGTCTTCCTACATAGCCGGGATGTTGCGTGCCAACTCGATCAGACAAAATTTCATCCCCAACTTCTGCCTCAAACCGCATATCTGCATCTGTTGCAAACAGATAGTCCATATCCTTAAATACCTCATAATGATGATTATACACCGGCCACCTCATCAAAGTATCATACGGCCAGCCCATACGCTCCTGATAAATGCGTACAATATCATCACCTTCAATTTCACCATCAGTAAACACAAAATAGGTAACATCATGATTTTTACAAAAATGCTCACGAGCAGAATCAATAAGCGGCTGCACAAACTGGATATATTTACCAGTCGCGACAATTAAAAGCCCCACGTTATCTGCCAAGCAGCCATTAAAAATGATTAAAAAGAAACCAATTAGCAATCGTACATTATTTTTTTTCACAGCTCTTCCTGCTGACTGCTCTCAGAAACCACGAATGGATTTTCTAGTTTTTCGTACCGAGGACGAGCACGAATCGTTAAATCTACTCTCCGCTGCAACGCCTTACTTACCTTGTGATCATTCAGAGAATTAGCGGCATTATACATAAGCAAAATATTTGGAATAAAAGTAAAATGATCACGCGCCATCTCAATCATTGGAAACATAGCCGCAATATCAGCACACATCTCCATAAATTGCCCATTCATCATCAAGTCTTCTTTCTTAATATTCTGAAAAAGGCCCGCATAAAACGTTCGTAAGTGTGAAGGGATGTGGGCATAAGAACGAAATGCATTATTTTGAACTACGCGAGCAGGCATTGGACTGCACCAATTACATGCGCGTAACCCATCCGTCCCGCGCTCAATACTCCATGCCCCTCCATGATATTCACTGAATTGGCCATACGTAAGCCACACACCCTGTGTAGCATATACATTGTTGAGATGAGCTAAAACATCTTTATGTGCAAGAAAATCATCTCCATCTACAATCACAATTAAATCTGTTGGATCGCACGACTGAATTACATAATACTGATTTGCCATCGCACCCATACGCTGTTCATTACGAATTAACGATATCTTATCCTGAACTTCATGCGTATCAACGTATTCACACACTCGATCATACGTATTATCAGTAGATACATCATCAACATATATCACATGATAATTGTCATAGTTTTGGGCAAACATCGAAGAAAGATTTTTCTCACACCATTGCTCGTTATTGTAGCTACATGCAACCAAAACAATTCTTCGCTCTCCTTTTTCAGACAATGGTGGCTGAATTGCATATAACTGAATCGTTATAAAAATAAATAAAAGTAATCGCTTCATATCTATCTCTTTTTTCAAAAATTGCCCGATACATTAATTATATTTTCTTGAGACGCTTTTTTAATAGTTCTTTTTAGATCTGTAATAGACCCCTTTGCATCACCTTGAAACGGAGAGATCACTGGATTGTATGGCTTTAATGCCCGTATTTTTTTATCCGCCTCCAGCTGCCGCATTCTACCCAAAGCCGCCTCTTTATGATCATTTAAAGGATTTGCATTATTCCACATCAAAAGAACCTGAGGCAAATATTTTACATGGCCCCGCGCCATTTCAGCCATTGGATACATAGCAGGATTATCATTAATTGACCAAAATTCACTACCGTCCATTAAATCTTCTTTTTTTATCTGCTTAAAAAGCCCTGCATAAAAGGTCCGAAGATGAGATAGGTTATGATTAAACTCTCGAATTGCATTTCGCTCTACATATTCAGAAGGTATTTCACAACACCACCCCTTACCCTTATCTGGCCAAGACATAAATTGGCCATACGTGAGCCAAACATCTTTTTTTCTGTACGTATCACTCAAAAATTTAAACGCATAATCCGTTGCAAGAAAATCATCTCCATCTACAATACAGACAATAGCTCGATCGGGAATTAATTGAATAACGTTATAATGATTCGCTAACCCTCCCCTATTAGTTTTATTGCGAATAAGAGTAATACGATCGGATACGCCATGATCATCGGCCCATTTTTCAACTAAATCTGGAGTTCCATCTGTAGAGCAATCATCTATATACAGAACATGATAATTAAAATATTTCTGACTAAAAATAGACATAAGATTTTTCTCATACCACTCTTTATTATTGTAACTTGCTGTTACTACCACAATCATTTTTTCAGAGTAAATTTCATCAACAGACTTAATTACTCCACCAAAAAAAAATAATAAAAATAATAAACGTTTCATACCCAAATACCCTATCTTAAAATAAACGTTGGTGAATATTCCATATGTGCCGCTTTATTATCAATACATCGCAACGGTGCAATATCCATCTTCTTTCCCTCTAAAAAGAGAGTAAGTAAATCTCGAGAGCTATACTCATCCATCGCGCGATTACTATATTCATGCTGCACGCGATTAAGCGGCATATTAACTATTTTAGACTGCTCATAGCACAAGCCACGTTTTTCCATAATAGCTCGAGCTCTTCGATTCCACATGTCTTCAAAGCTATTGGGAGCAGCATAGCCCATCATTTTTAAATCTGATTCTATATCTTTTTTTCGATATATCGTCATATCAACGGTATGAGGGTATCCCCAATCAAAGTGCCCTTGACTAAATTGCCAAGAAGAAAGCCCATTCTCTTCTTGCTTAAATGGAGGTAATGGCTGAGTTCTACTTCCCCATGAATAACATTGCGTAAGATTTTTCCCCAACCGTAAAAACAGTCCGTATGCATTATACTGTTCCAATGCCTGTGCGCATTCTGCAAGATCTATAGCATCTTTTACTACAATATCATCCACCGCAAAAACAACGTATGCAGAGGGTGAATTGAACGTCGCGCTCAAAGTAAGTGGCTTAAAATCCCCTCTTGGATTGGCACCCTGCTTGTGTAGCTGTATAGCTGGAAATGATTCCGCTACAATCTGATATCCTTTTTCAAAATCAGCATCTGAAGCACGATAAATTACATGCTGCTCACCAACACCTTGCACATGCTGCTGCACCGATTCAAGCAGCGCATAGAGCTGTAATGGGCGATCAAAAGAAAACAGCACCAAATCAACATTTGATGCGTGTGCATTATGAGAATTAAGCTGGTGCACCATCACAAAACTCAACACACAAAACAGCACAATTGAAATATTCTTCATTACGTCCTTTATCATACTATTCCCTTACAAATGCTTCTTTTTTCAGCCAGCTTCCTGCCCAATGATGCACTGCAAACGATTCATTTTTACACCACTCTTGCTGCGGAGTTCCTCGCTGCTCATATCCACACGGATAAAAATAGCTGGAAGGCAATGCAACATCACGCAATCCGGTTTTACCCGCAAAGTGCGCAAACACTTTAGTAAAATGAATCGGACCAGTTTTAACGATGATTTGCTGGATATCTTGATTGTGCTTAATCATCTCAACGCACGCTTTTAGTATCGGGTGCTGAGGAATTGCGCCATATAATGCAGCGCCTAATTGCACCATATTCGTATCTAATGGTTGCAGTCCCGTATATAAATCAAACGTATGATTATATTGATCTAATGGCTGCAAACATTCAAAATCAGTGTCTACGTATACCCCACCAAAGCGATAGACAATTTCCCATTTTAGTATGTCTGACTTCTCACCATAATTAATCGCCGCATCATAAAATTTCTTATTTTCATATGCCAATCGATTTGAATCAATTACGATGCACTCACCTTTTTTACCTGAAAGCAATCGTGTTTGAAGCTCTGAAAAGCTCTGCAATACTACATCTCCGCGCGCATAGTTTTCCTTGCTATCAGTCCAAAAAAGCATTTTCCAATCAGGATGATATTTTTTCCAACTTGCAACATATGATTCAAACTCTTCAGGAAGTTTTCCACCCAACCACATCACATGAATTAATTTTGGGATGCGCGTATCTTCAGTTGCTTTCAGTGTCTTAAAATTATGCTTCTCATAAAGATCTTTAAAAATGCCGTACACCATCTGAAAATCGTTGCGTTCTAATATATTTTGATACTCAGAAAGAAGCATCGATTCATCAAAGGCTACATGTTGCGCTGTGGCAGTATGGCTCTTTTTTAGATCAACATCCCATCCAACAAAAGCAAATCCGCCAATCGCTCCTATCACAAGAAAAAAAAGAACCATCTTTTTTGAAAATCCAATCTTCATCGCCATCCTTTTTGATTAATCATTCCACACTTCACTTGAGCGTCCATTATCAAACGTTCTAAATTCAGACCTACGCGTATTTGTTGGCATCCAGCTTTTAGCCCAATGATGAATTGCATATGCGCCATTTTCAATCCATTCATCATACTTTAAAATACGCTCAGTGCTTCCTTGCGGATAAAAGTAAAATGCGGGAAATGCAATGTCTTTTCTATCGTTCTGACCAGCTGTTGCTATAAATGATTTAGAAAAATGAACTGGGCCAGACTTTTTTGGTGCACCCTGATGATGCCAATCATCTTTAATCGTTTCAATGCAATGCTTTAAAACAGGATGGCCTGGATGCGCAGCAAAAAGCGCGGCCCCTAATTGCACAAAAAATGCATCAAATGGCTGCAGGGCTGTATAAAAATCATAGGTATGATTCAGCTGATCAAGCGGGCGCAAACATTCAAAATCTACATCCGCATATACCCCACCAAATCGATAGATAATTTCCCATTTAAGCAAATCCGATTTTACGCCCATTCCCTCTGACTCATCGTAATAATTCTGATTATACAGCGGGAAAAGCTCTTTTACTTTCTCATCATCCCACAAAACATAATCCCAATCGGGATGAAGCTCCTGCCACGTTTCCATGTATTTTTTAAATACGTCTGGCAGTGGACCGCCAATCCAAATTTGATGAATAACTTTCGGAATAATAGGCTCTGCTTGAGGATGCAATGTCGATGGATTAAATCGATTGTAAAGCTCTTTTGCTTGATTTAAAAATGCCCTGCCATCATATCCCAGAATGCGCTCTGTATAAAAAAACAGTTTTGGATGTTGAGCAGTATCCATCAAGCTATCAAATGAATGATGAATCCATGGTGTTGCCTGAACACCCATAGTTATACATAAAAATAAAACTATTTTTTTCATGGAGTACCTTCTTATTTACGCAACAACAAATGAATCTTGTGCTTCTTTCATATCAAGCGCAGCATATGGCTGCTTTCTGCGAATAAGACGCTCATACTGCAATTGTTTTCGTAAATGCTGCCTAAAATCATTCAATGGATTTGCCTGATTATAGACATACATAATCTTATCTATAAATTTGATACGTCCATTTGCCATTTCAAGCATAGGAAACATAAACGCCTGATCCCATGCAACTGAATAAAATTCACCATCCATCATCAAATCTTCTTTTTTCACTTTTTTGAAAAATCCAGCATAAAATGTGCGTAAGTGGGAAGTAAACCACTGCTCTTTGCGATAGCTTTTTGTTTGAATGATACGCTCTGGCATTGGATGGCAAATACCTAAATGCTTTCCAGGAAACGTCTCAAACTGACCATACGTCATCCAAACATTTGAATCGGAATATGACTCATTAATCGCTTGCAACACATCGGTACTACCCTCAGGCATCCAATCATCACCATCATACGTAGCTACGATTGCACGATCTGGACACGCATGGATCGCATCATATAAATTTGCGAGCGCCCCCTTGCGATCTTTGTTATGAATCAAAGTAACCCGATCTGATTGCCCCATTGCCTGCACATATTTTTCAGCACGATCAAACGTATCATCAGGAGAACAATCATCGACATAAATCACGTGATAGTTATCATACTTTTGCGCAAAAAGGGTCCCTAAATTTCGACCAACCCATTGGCTATTTTTATACGATGGAATAATCACAACGATATATCTCTCACCATTAATAATGGGAGCATCTTTGCGTAACTTACTCCGTTCCGGCATAAAAGGAACTATCAGCATTACCGTACATACTGCTGCTATCGCTACTGCTACTCGTACCTGTTTCATCATGAATTACATCCCTATTTGTGTTTGCTGAATATCACTTTGTCTTGAAAGAGGCGCCTGGCGCAATTCTTTAAATTCATGCTCCATCATCTCCTTAACCAACTCATCTAAAGTCACTTTTGGCTCCCAGCCAAGCTGTTCTTTTGCCTTACGTGGGTCAGCGATTAAAAGATCAACTTCAGTTGGCCTGAAATATTTTGAATCTACAAATACCAATTCTTTGCCTGTTGCACCATCATATCCAACCTCGTCAACGCCCGATCCTTTCCATGCTATTGCAATACCAACATGTGCAAATGCTTTTTGCACAAACGTACGCACTGAATGCATTTCTCCGGTACCAATCACAAAGTCTTCCGGCTCATCCTGCTGCAGCATCAGCCACATCGCTTCCACATAATCGCGCGCATGGCCCCAATCGCGCTTAGCATCTAAATTGCCAAGATACAATCCTTGTTGCTGGCCAAGCTGAATACGAGCAACTGCACGTGTAATTTTTTTAGTTACAAATGTCTCTCCACGCATCGGCGATTCATGGTTAAAAAGAATGCCGCTACAGGCAAACATATTGTAACTTTCGCGATAGTTTTTCGTGATCCAATGCGCATACAATTTAGCAACGCCATAGGGAGATCGAGGATAAAATGGTGTGGTTTCATTTTGCGGAATAGCTTGTACTTTACCAAACATTTCACTCGTTGAAGCTTGATAATAGCGGGTTTTTTTTGTGAGGCCTAAAATACGAATTGCTTCCAACATGCGAAGCGTTCCTAATGCATCCACATTCGCAGTATATTCCGGAAGCTCAAAAGAAACTTTCACATGGCTTTGCGCTGAAAGATTATAAATTTCATCCGGCTGTATTTCTTGCACTAATCGAATCACATTCGAAGTATCAGTCACATCCCCATAATGCAAAATAAACCGACGATCATCCGGCCCTTTGTGCCGATTACCCTCATAAATACCATCCACACGATCTGTATTTATACTGGAAGAACGACGCTTCATGCCATGGACCACATACCCTTTTTCAAGTAAAAACCGAGATAAATACGCCCCATCCTGCCCGGTTACCCCAACAATTAATGCTATTTTTGGATCTGCTTTCATGATGCCACACATAAGTATAATGATGCTGAATATCTTTTTTGCTCCGTGCATTACTTTTGTTCCTCAGTAAAAAGCGCTTCTTTTTTACACCACGCCATTGTTTGTCCTAATCCCTGCTCTAACGAAGTGGCTGCATGCCAACCAAGTGCACTTAATTTTTCAACTGAAAGTAGTTTTCGAGGAGTGCCATCCGGCTTGCTTGCATCAAAGACAATTGCTCCCTGATATCCAACCGTCTCTTTTATCACCTGCGCAAGCTGCGCAATGGTAAGGTCTTTTCCAGTGCCAATATTTATGATATCTGATCCATCGTACTGATTCATGAGAAACAAACAGGCATCAGCCAAATCATCTACATACAAAAATTCCCGATGCGGTGTACCCGTACCCCACACCGTAACTTCTGAAGCTCCTGACTTTTTTGCCTGCATAAACTTTCTTAATAATGCAGGAATAACGTGAGATGCATTGAGATCAAAATTATCATGCGGCCCATACAAATTTGTTGGCATGACCGCAATAAAGCGTGTGCCATATTGGATATTATAGGCCTCACACAATTTTAATCCGGCAATCTTTGCCACCGCATACGCTTCATTTGTTTTTTCCAACTCACTTGAAAGGAGATATTCTTCTTTGATTGGCTGAGGACAATTGCGTGGATAAATACAAGAAGAGCCAAGGAAAAGTAATTTTTTCACACCCGCCTTATAGGCTGCATGAATTACGTTTAATTCAATCGCAAGATTATCATATAAAAAAGAAGCGGGAGCTTGTGCATTTGCTAAAATACCCCCCACTTTAGCTGCCGCTAAAAATACATACTCTGGCTGCTCTTGCTGAAAAAAACTCTCTACCTCAGCTTGATTTCGCAGATCAAGCTCTGTGTGAGATCGCATTAAAAGATTATGATACCCGGCATTTTCTAGTTGGCGCACTAATGCGCTTCCTACAAGGCCTGTGTGCCCAGCTACATATATTTTTGAATCTTTTCCCATCGCTGTTGCAATCATATTCATCATAAGTAGAGCCAAATATCCTTTTTTTATATTCAACAATGCCTCTTTGAGCTACTACAAATACTCAGTCTGCTTTTGCTGCTTTAATTGCGCTACTACAGCACGTACTTTTTCAGCTTGCGAGCGCTTGGTAATTAATAATGCATCGTCTGTTTCAACAATGCACAGATCATCGACTCCAATGAGAGCCACCAATTTATTCGGAACATCTACTATGTTATTATGCGATTCAACAATAACTTCTTTCTGGGTATGTGCGTCTTTTTGCACTTTAATAGATAAGTAAACATCAAGATTGCCTACATCACACCAGGAAAACTCAACTGGAAGTACCCATACTCTATTACTTTTTTCAATCACCGCACAATCAACCGAAACAGATGAAACATCACTATACTCTTTTTTCCCTTCCTGAAAGAGCTCTAGCTCTTGCATTAAATCAGGAGCAATGCGCTTATATTCATCAATAAAAACCGATACTTTTGCTACAAAGGTTCCGATATTCCAGAGCATATTTTTTTGTTGAATATAGTTTTGTGCAATCGCAAAAGAAGGTTTCTCATGAAACCGTTCAACCTTAAAACAGGAATCCTGTTGCAATTGCTGGCATTCAATATACCCATACCCCGTTGCTGCATATGTAGGCTTTACTCCACACAAAACGATTGCATCATTGGCTTGAGCAAAAGCAATTGCCTGGCTCATTGAACTACGATATAACGCATAATCAGATTCTGGAATATAAGGATCTGCAGGCGTAAAGACAACTACTGCATTTGGATCTTTTTTATAAAGCTCAAGACAGGCATACAATAATGCAGGCCCAGTATTTCGGCCGCACGGCTCGACAAGCAGATGCCCAACGGATTCTTTCATGTGTTCAGAAATATATGAAGCGTGCAACGCAGAAGTCACCACCCACATCGCATCATGGGCAATAACACCTTGAAATCGACTGATCGATTGCTGCAATAAATTTTCTGTTGATCCAACGGAAAGAAACTGTTTTGGATGATCTTGCCGACTCAACGGCCACAACCGCTCGCCAACACCTCCCGCTAAAACTACACCGTATACATTCACGCTTTCTGCTTTCGCATTCATTACCATACTACAAAGCACCAACAGACATGCCCATTTCATTACATCTCCTTTTTACCGCCTCCTTCACAGGCTAGCTTATCTATCAACAAAGTAATCTCTGCAACCATATGCAACCGCTCAAGATCAACTAACGGTGTGTATTTCGGCTGCTTTAATGAGTCAAAAAATTGAGACATAAAGGCCTCATACCCTCGATCAGGCTTTGAAAGCGTTTCATTAAAGCGAGATGATAAACCAAAGCCATACAGCTCAGTATAATCTTGCATTAAAATACTTTTTCCATCGTAGAAAAGTTCCATGCGATCGGTACCCATTTCAACATTACCTAATGTGGTATACAACAACGAGCAAACTGACCCATCACTAAAACTAATTTGAGTAGAAACGTTATCTGTTGGAAAAATATCATCGCGAGAAGAGTGCATTGCTTCAACAGATATTGATACTGGATGCGCTTGCGTAAGATAGCAAAAAAGATCTACAATTTGGCATGTATCGCCAATGATGCGACCAGCTCCCATACTATTTTGTAACCGTAATTCATCCTGAGAAAGCTCTCGATTAATTCGATACTGTGCAATGAGCGGTGTTTTTCTACCATCTACTTCTGCTTTAATTTTTTGCACAAATAAAGAAGAAGTCAGTCCATAATCAACCGCAAACGGAGTCTCTGGATGTTTTTTAAGAAAAGAATATATCCGCTGCAATTGAGAAAAATCAGTTACCATTGGCTTCTCAACTAAAACAGCTTTTCCTTTTTGCAATGCTCGCAATGCATGATCGGCATGAAAGGTATGCCCTGATGATACTACAACAACGTCAATTGCATCATCATTAAATAGTTCGTCATGCTTTGAAAATGCTTTTTTGATATCGTACTTCTCAGCAACGCATCTTGATTTTCCTGCATCTATATCAGCAACAGCTGCTATTGAAACATGTTTCGATTTTTCTAAATACGGAAACACGTTATTTTGCGCAAACATACCAGCACCAACAACCCCCACACGCAATGCATCCGATACGGCTGGTACAAATTTTCCCACCGATTCTTGAGTGTATGCATCATCCTGTATACGAGGAGATACTATTGAACCAGCATAGGGACCATTTGATTGTCCATAAGAAAAGACCATTCCAACCAATTTATTCTTTTTAATACGTTTGGCTGCAGTCTTTACTGTCTGCGGAGTAGCCTGCTCGACAATAAATGGCGAAACATCAAGTTGTCCACTTTCTATCAATGCAAGGCTCGCAAACATATTTCGATTATCCGTCCAACGCATATCTGCAAAGGAGGTCTTAGGATGTAATCCACCTAAATCATTTGAAAGAAGAATATCTATATCTTTTTCCCATACAAGCTCATCAATCTGTGGAGTTGATCCCTGTAAAAGAACCACTTTTCCTTTTTCACGCGTTACGCGAGCCGCTCGTAAAAAAGTACCCTTTGAAGATGATGCTACAAAAGAAGCATCGATTCCATGGCGCTCAGTAAGCAAATCTAACTCACGCTCAATTTCATCGTGATTACTATTATAGATCGCATCGGCACCAAGCTTTTGCGCAAGAGTAAGGCGAGATTGATCAGTATCAATTCCAACAACCGTGCAGCCAGCAAGTTTTGCCAATTGCACCATAAGGAGCCCAACAATATCAAGCCCAAAAATACATACTCGCTCACCAATTTGCACCTTTGCGCGCCGTAATGCCTGCATGCCACACGCTGCAAGTGTCGTAATACTTGCTTCTTTGATTTTGCTTTGATCGGTAATTTTAACCATGCATTGCTCTGGTACACAAATCAAATCAGTATGAGGAGAATAGCCTGGATCAATACAAGCCACGTAATCGCCCGGTGCATATCGTGTTACTTTTTTGCCTACCGAAACAACCCGGCCCGAGCAAGAATATCCCAACAATGTATGCGACTTCGTATTTTTTTTATTTTTTGATGAACGTGCCTGCCAAGCAACTGCCTCAAGTACCCGCTTTACCTTGTGAGGAACATTGCTTAAAAAGCTCTCTTGGATATCTACATTAGAAAGATTTGTCTCGCTATAAATATATGCGTAATGAACTGAGACTAAAACGGAATATTCATTCAAAAGCGGTTGAGCAACCTCTTTTACAACCAAATTTCCTTTATCAAGAAATAATTGCCTCATAACGTTCCCTCTGCTTAAGCTGCCTCAATGTCTTTTTGTTGTTGATCCGCTATAAAAAAATCCACCGTATCTCTTGCCGGCCAAAAAATAGTTTTTTCGCTCGAAACGCTATTGGATTCATACAGCATTCCACAAAAATCTAATACCTGCTTTGTAGAAAGAAGTGGTCGATCAATAAGCTTGAATCTATCATGAGCTACTAAAAACACAACGATATCTGCCTTAGAAATTCCATCAACAAGACTCATCGCCGCATCTCCAAATTCATCTGAAAGAAAAACTTGGTCTACATGTGGATCGGTTACAATCGTTTCAATGCTCGCATTATTCGAAAGTGTACGTGCAATTTCTAGCGCTGGCGATTCACGCACATCTTCTACATTTGGCTTGTAGCTTACTCCTAAAAGATGCACGGTGCACGTACCGCTATTATGCTGCTGCCATTGAGCCACGGCATCAATAATACGTGTAACTGTCTCTTTTGGCTTACTATCATTTACTACACGAGCCGATTTTAAAAGCTCTGTTTCTTTCGGGAACGATTCAACGAGAAACCATGGATCAACTGCGATACAATGACCACCCACACCACACGTTGGGCGTAAAATATTCACCCGAGGATGTTTGTTTGCAAGCTCAATAACTTCATATGGATTGAGCCCTATTGATGTTGCCATCGATCCAACTTGATGTGCAAATGCGAGCTGCACGTCTCGCGAACTATTTTCAATAAGCTTTACCATCTCTGCTGCTTCAGCACTCGTTAAATACAAGCGTCCCGTTACAAATTGATCGTAAAATGCCCGTGCCGGAACAATGGATGCTTCATCAATGCCGCCAACAATTCGATCATTTGAAATGAGTTCATAAAAAATATTACCGGGTAACACCCGCTCAGGGCAATGTGCTACAAACAGCGTTTTGCCAACTTCAAGCCCCGTTTTTTGAGCAATACGTTTTGCTACTTGTTGCGTGCATCCGACTGGTATCGTTGATTCAATAATAACAGTATTACCTTCGCGTAACAGCGGGCAAAGCGCATCAACAGCACTGAGTACATAGCTAATATCTGCTTTTTTATCTTCTGTAATCGGAGTTGGTACCGCAATTACAAAATAATCTGCGGGAGCAATGGTTGTAGTTGCCGTAAAGCGTTGCGTACCTAAAACGTATTGTAATTTTTCATACGCTTCTGGCTCATGAATAATGGGATCTCCGGCATTAATTTTTGCTACACGCTCTGCATCAATATCATAGCCGATTACTTCATATCCATTTTCTGCCGCAATAATAGCAGTCGGCAATCCAATATATCCCAGCCCCACAACACAAACTTTTTTAACCGATGAATCTTTTTCTTTCACGGTATTCTCCTGTTCATGAGTAACTGCAACTTTCACAGAGCCCTGAAGCTCTTCATAATGCGCTTGAATAAAGGCAACAATTTTTTCCGATGCGTGGCCATCGCCGTAGACGTTTGCAACTTCGCCTTTTAAATTTTTTTGATACGAGCTGGCCCAATCAAGCCCTTCTGAAAGCGCTTGTGAATTACTTCCAACTACTCGCGCAAGCCCAACAAGCACCCCCTCCATGCGCTCAGTTTTTTCACGTAATACCAAAACTGGTTTGCCCAAACTAACCGCTTCTTCTTGTATGCCGCCGGAATCGGTTACGATATACGTTGCATTATCAAGCAAATAAACAAGCTCTTTATAGCTCACTGGCTCACAAATATACAGATTTGGAATTGAAAAAAGACCCGCATTACGAATCGCATCAATTACCGAAGGATTTGGGTGAAACGGATAAAACCAGGCAGTATCAGGATGCGCTGTAATCCACGCTTTGATACTTTGCAAAATAATATCTATCGGCCCATTAAAAGATTCTCGTCGATGCGCTGTTAATAATCCAATTTCTTTGCCTTCAACCTGCGCTTGTAAGACTTTTTCTTTTATATCGGGACGTATTTTAAGCTCTTTTGTTTGTATTTTTTCTTTCACACTTTGTAGCGCATCTACTATCGTATTGCCGGTGCAAAAAATCTTTTCTCTTCGCACTCCATGCACCAAAAGATTCGCAACTGCTGCAGGAGTAGGCGCAAAGTGATATGAGGAAACCATACTCACCATACGACGATTCATTTCTTCTGGAAACGGAATAGAAACATCATCTGTTCGTAAACCTGCTTCGACATGCGCAACTGGAATACCGAGATAGAAGGCTGCAAGCGATGCTGCCATAGAAGAAGTGGTATCTCCCTGAACAATCACAAGGCACGGACGTGCAGACATAAACACTTCTTTAGTTTTTTGAAGAACCGCTTGTGTTACATAAAAAAGATCTTGTCCCTGCCGCATAATATTAAGAGAAAAATCAGGAACAATATCAAATAATTCAAACACCTCTTCAAGCAACTGCGAATGCTGCATCGTAGAACAAATAAGGGTAGGAATTCCGGCACGCTTTAATGCGTGATATACCGGCGCCATTTTAATGCCTTCAGGACGAGTTCCAATAATGAGCAAGACAGGAGATTCTTTAAGCTCAGACATACTGCTCTTTCTACTGATGTTTGTGTTGAACTTTACAAAGGGATCACTTTAGCATATTACCTAGTATTGGCAAGGAAAAATCGGCAGCATAAAACAAGGAAAACAATGGCTCCAACTCTCTCATTTAAGCATGCAGGAATACTCTATTGTACCGCATTTTTGGTACGTGCCATAGTAATGATTTTTCTTATACAACCGAACGATTTTTTCAAACAAGCTGATAGCGTAGATTACCATAATTGTGCCGTCAGTATTGCCGCGGGAAATGGCATGCATCGTATTGATACGCAAGAACCAATCTTTTGGCGCACTCCCGGCTATCCACCCTATCTTGCCTTTTTTTATCGAATGTGCGGCATGAATAGTCCGCGCTTTGAAGATAATAAAACGGCACAACTTCTTTCGATCTGGCTGCAGATTATACTGGCAAGCAGCATTCCCATTATTCTTTTTTTTCTTGCCGGTATTTTAACGCAAACTCTTGCAATTGCGTATGCACTCGCATGGATTGGAGTATTTCATCCCGGACTTGCACTCGCAAGTAGCTATCTTCTTACTGAAGGGCTCGCGCTTATCTTTTTTTATTTCTTTCTACTTTGTTTTTTTTATGCGCTCTTATCTGAACGTAAAAAAATATCCTTTATCAGCCTACTGGGCGCTGCATTCTCTTTAAGCATATATACTTGGATGCGCCCAATGGGAGAATTTATTGGCCTACTTTCTTTTATTATATTATGGCTCGCCTCCTATGGCTCCTGGACGCAAAAAACTGCGCGAGGATTACTCTTTGCGTTTCTCTTTTTTGGATCACTTCTTCCATGGTATACGCGCAATTATCAGCTGACTGGTGAATGGTTTTTTTGTCCCACTATTGGCACGTATTTAAACTGTTTTTCTGTGCCTAAAATTTTACGAAGAACACTCAATAAACCAATTGAAGAGTGCCATAAAATTGCCCAAATGAATGGTGGCCGAGCAACGTATCAAAAACGATTGCGTTTGCGCGGTACGGGCAAATATGTTTCAAATAACGTTTGCAAGGATGTCGCATATCCTATTATAAAAAGCTACCCATGGTTTTTTATCTATGATTGGATCGCAGAAACAATCAAGACAACCTTTGATTTGTATGGATATCAACTCATCCCCATGATTAATGGCAGTTATTGGTATGATCCAATTGAAGAGTACTTGCCTGAAAAAATAAGTGCTTGTTTATGGACGCATGAAATGCCCTGGTATGGCCGTACGATCTGCTGGATAGAATTTTTGCTCTCTCTCCTTTTATGGATTGGATTACTGGGTGGCTTTTGGATTTTTGTACTGCAGGCAGTTATTACGAAAAAAATCCAACCCCCCTTTTCATACTCTCTTTTAAAAGTATGGATTGTAAGCATTCTTATGATCGGCATTACTGTTGGTATGACGGGTGGATTTGGCTATGCCCGCTTGCGCTTGCCAGCCGAACCTCTTATGCTCATTCTGTCTTTAACTTTTTGGTATTGGTTATACTATCGACTCAATAAGGATACAAAGTAATGGAACGGCTTTATGCACCCTGGCGCAGTGATTACACCTCAGATACTGTTCGGAGCAAAGATCCAAATGCCACAACGGATGAGTGTATTTTTTGCGAAATTGCCGCAGATACAAACGATGAAAAAAACTTTGTACTACATCGGGGGAAATACAACTTTGCCCTGCTCAATCGATATCCCTATAATGCCGGACACCTCATGGTGATTCCCTATGCACACACATCAGATGTGGATCTATTAGCACAAGAAGAACGTGCCGAAATGATGGAAATGCTCGCACATGCAAGCACTGTTTTAAAACAAGCATTAAAAGCAGAAGCTATCAATTACGGAGCGAATCAAGGAAAAGCAGCTGGTGCAGGAATACCATCTCATCTTCATTTTCATGTATTACCACGTTGGAATGGAGATACTAACTTCTTACCACTGCTTTCAGATACAAAGCAAATATCTTTTGATTTAAACGAGATATATAAAAAACTTAAAAATGCATATTCATTTTAAACACTTGGGAAATTAGTTATGAAAATAATTAACATACAATTTTTAACAATGATTCTCATAGGGATAAATGCACCTATTTCCTGCGAACCTCTCGCATATATTACAAGTAATGATGTGATTTCAAGTGAACTTGCATCAGGTGCAATTATCAGAAGAGAAGCTGGCTTTGAAACTGACTTTTTAGTGCTTCATTGCCTGATAAAAAAATACCAACCCAAAAAATTATTTGAAGTAGGAACCTGTCATGGGTATGGAACTTTAATTATGAAAAATGCATGTCCAAGCTCCACCATTATCAGCCTGGATCTCCCTCCATATACGCCTCCCTTCAACATAAAACCTGCAGACATTGGCAAAATGTGTAGAGGAAAATACCAACAAGTTTTAGGTGAAAGTCTTTCATATAATTATGCGCAACATTTTCCTATAGATGCATGGTTCATTGATGGCGCTCATGATTATAAGCATATTAAACATGAAACCAAGCAAGCAGTTCAATCAGAAGCAACTTTAATCGTGTATCGCGACACAGATATACCAGAAGTACTGCAAGCAATTGTTGATGTTTTACAAGAAACTGAATACAAGATTTACCGCATCACAGATACACGAGTAAGCTATGCAATCAAAAATTAAAAACTTCAATTTTCCGTGTAGTATGCAATTTGACGATCAATGTATTGATTCACTAAATTAGTTTTTTCCTGCATAAAACTTGCAGAATATTTCGGCCAATTCGATCCACCCGCATAAAAATGGAGAAAATTTCCATCTGCATGATATTGAAACCCAAATTCTCTCTTATTATTCATGATAAAATCAATAGATAACGGATCAAAAAAGCCATACTCATCTAAAGATTTTGTAAGTGTTATTAAATAATCTCGAGAAACTGCAACATATAAAGTATGCGTAACACTTGGATTGTTTTTAAAATAATAGTATGTATGCCCTCCCACATCGCACGAAACTCCTTCAACACGATCTCCATCAAAATTAATTGTTCGCTTATTAGGAAGATTTCCCATATCCATAAAAACTAAACAGGGAGAGGTATATACAATCTTTCCTTCATCACTAAATCGATATCCATTAATAAAATTTGATTCTTGTAATTGTTCACTTTTTCCATCACGTGATCGATATTGATAACCCCCTATGAAATCATGATCCTTCATATACTCTTTGACGCTAAATGGCTTTATTAAAAACATATCCGCATCTACCATCATAACCATGCCGTTATGATCAAAGCCTAATGCCTCTAAGGAATACTTAATACCATCCATATGCCGATAGCTTGGTGTTTGACGATTGCGCGCATGAGCAGGGACCCGAAAACAACGCACATTCAATTTTGCACACGTTTGTTCAATATTTTTCGACATTTGCTCGCTTGGAGCATCATTGAATACTATGTACTCATACGGATCTTTAAAAAAAACAGCAAACGTTTTAACATGAAGCTCTATAAAATCCGGCCGGTTGTACACATAGGTAAATATAAGTGTCGGAGTCTTTGCATGAATAATTGCAGTCAAAAATAAGAAAATAAAAACAGTTTTTTTCACAATAACCCTTCTTAATTTTTAATAAGTCCCAAGTCTTTTAATATGCTTCCCACAAAATTATTTTTCTGTCCTAGCGTGTGACTAACGGGATACGGCAAACGATAATACACTATATTGGATGGCATGTCTTTCCATAAGGCAGGAGAGTCCCATTGCTCATCCTGAATACAAACAAAAGTAAAATTCGCTGCTGAAAACTTTAATTTTAATAAGCTATCCAGTTTTTTTGCTTGATCTGCGCCAATAACCCTTCGAAATAAATTAGTATTCCTGTATCAAAAACAACATAAAAACGAGAAATTCTGCGATGATAATACGCTAAAACTCTTTGATATTTTTCCATACTTTTTTAATCGCGCGGAGTTAAGCCATTTGGATTTTTATACTGCAAGCAGTTATTACAAAAAAAACCAGCCCCCTTTTTCACACTCTCTCTTAAACAGAGGGATTATAAGCATTCTTATGATCAGCATCGCCATTGGTATGACGGGGTAATTTGGCTGTGCTCACTTGCGCTTGCCAGCCGAACCCCTTATGCTCATTCTGTCTTTAACATTTTGGTATTGGTTATATTATCGAATTTACAAGGATAACAGTGGAACTGCTTTATGCACTCTGGCATAGTGATTACACTTCAAAAACAGTTCGAAGCAAAAATCCAAATGCCCCGAAGGATGAATGTTTTTTACACAATTGCAGCAGATACAGACAATGAAAAAACTTAAAAATGCATATTAATAAAAAGGTTAAAAATGTATAAATACCGCCTATCATTATTATTTTTCCTATCATTTTCTTTTTTAACACATGCAGCCTCTTTTTCAGAACAGTGGAAGATGATGCAACAAGAATACCAAGCTATTTCTGAATCATTTAGTAATCAGGATGTAAATATATTTATGCATCCTTATTGGCAAAAACAAAAACAAATTATGGCTAACTTAATACGAGGAAATGCTGATCAACACTTTTTATTAAAAGGTCCTATCTCAGGCCCAATGGTCCGAAGTGAATGGTGTAAAACACAAGACTATGAAGTTGTTCACTTACAAAACTGTATTAAAAACTCAACGCGTAAACTTATTCAATCATTTCAAGACACAGGGTTTGGCGGACTTCCTTTTAGATGCAAGGAATTTAACTGTTCAATAAATGCTCTTGGACAGCTTTTCTTTTTCACAAAAATATTAGAACGTAACAACTTTAATAATCCTAAAACAATTGTTGAAGTTGGTGGTGGATATGGATGTTTGGCTCGCGTAACAAAAATGATTAAACCAAATACAACATACATAATATTTGATTTACCAGAATACATCGCTATTCAAAGTCTCTACTTAAGATCCACACTGGCCGATAATACAGTAAACGTTCACAAAAAAACACCTGACCATTTTGAACCTGGACACATTCATTTAGTACCGGTGTTTCTAATTAATGATATTGACATCAAGGCCGATATTTTCATCTCAACTGCAGCCCTATCAGAGACTCCTGAATATGTGCAAAAAACAGTAGTAGATAAAAAGTTTTTTAATGCGAATTCAGCATATCTCACTGGTCAATTAAACAAGTGGGGTACACAGTATAATTTTGAACACCATAAAGTGATTTTTGATGGAATATACTCTTGCTATAAACTCTCTTTCGCTCAACCGTTACATCACTTTGGAGGAAGCCTAAATTCCTATGAAATATATGGAACAAATAATATCCAGAAGTAATGGAGTGTCATGAAAAAATATTTTATCATATCACTAATATTTATAGCTCATTTTACCAGTGCATACTCCTTCAGAAAATTAACCATTCTGACTGATGTTATGGCACCCCGAACTGGTCCTTTTTTTGTCAGGCAAAGCTTAATAAGCGGACTTTCATTATTAGATATTCCTTTCAATATAAATCCCCCTTCTGATCAGGTGGGGGATGCAGTAGCTGTTATATCTGGTGTAAAAAACCTAAGAACCGCTATCCAATGGAAAGCCTCTGGAAAAATTTCATGCTTAGTGGGTGGACCTAACATCATGAATAGCCCCAAAGAGTTCAATTATTTATTCGCACAAAAAGAACTTGATGCCTGCCTAGTTCCCTCTTATTGGATTCAGATTGCTTATGAGGAAGACGCCCCTAGTTTAAAAGGACGCATTCGTCTGTGGTTTTCTGGAATAGATACTGATTACTGGAAGCCTACTCAGTCAAATAAAGCCAAGGTCTTAGTCTATTGGAAAACAGAACCTGAATTTTTTTGCAAGCAGGTAGAAAGTTTATTACATCAATATGGATATGAAACAATACGTGTGCGCTATGGATCATATACTCAAGAAACATATCGTAATATATTAAACCAATCACAATTTGCTGTTTTTATAACGAGGTCAGAATCTCAGGGAATAGCCTTAGCAGAAGCGTGGGCTATGGACGTACCAACATTAAATTTTGATCCTGGATCACTCACTTATAGAGGGAAAGTCTACTCCATTGTTTCAAGTTGCCCATATCTATCAGAAGATACAGGAAAAACCTGGAAAGAAATTGGGGAGTTAGAAGCTTTACTTCAAAATTACAAAGCAATATCTCAATCATTCAACGCTCGCGAATGGATGCTGAAAAATATGACCAATCAAGCATCGGCCTTACAATTAATCAGCATTATTGATGACGTATTAAAATAATCAGGAATGCTTTGCATAAATATCACCCCACAGTTGATCTTTTTCTTTCGTGTAGTACACAAAACTATAGTTAACCAATTCACGAACAAGGTCCGCTTTGGAATGCCATACTTTAAAAACAAACTCTGGTATTTCACCAGCAGCAAAATTAAATTCTTTATAGCCAAGATCCTCTAAGCGATCCAAACATTTTATAGCCTCGTTAAATGTTTCAACATGAAATTCTATCGAAAGACTTGGTATTGGGTGAGAAAGACCCTTAAGAACGTTGTATTCAAAATTCTCAACATCAATTTTACAAAACTGCGGAATGCCATATTTTTCAATTAAACTATCCAATGTTACTACAGGCACTGTAACCGCCAAGTCCCACTTATACCCTCGATCAGCATGACGACTTTTCTCTTTCCATTCAGAAGAAAATGTTGATATTGCAGGCGAAGAAGAGCAAATCAAAAGCTGTAATGAGCCCGGCTCCTCAGCAAGCCCAACTTGCTCGATAGTAACCTGAGAGTTATTACGAAATCGGTCTTTCAGTTTATTACAACAACCTGGCTGGGGTTCAATACATACCACTCGAGCATTCTCTCTAAGATATAGTTGTGTTTTATCTCCAATATGAGCGCCAACATCAAATACCAAATCTCCTGCTGATATCAACTGGCTAAGAAATTTATTATATTCATAGCCACAAGTAGTAGGCATAAAACTACCTACAACCGCTAATACTCCAAAAACAATGCTTAAATAGCGCATTTTGTTCCCTTTTTTAAGTGTAAAAAATTGTTCCATGCGTACTTACTAATAAGCTCTTTATTTATTATGATGCCAATTAAATTTTGATCTGGTGGTCTTTCTTTTGAGCTGTAATTATTTCTCTAATTTTATCCAGAGCTTGCTAAGTGCCATAAAATCGAAACAAATTAGTTTTGAGTAATACCAATACAACAAATAAGAAAAAAAACTGTAATTTTTTTCATCTCTATTCTCCTAATCAATAATACACAATACCAGAAGCCCCTAAAGCAGTGGAACTACCAAAAGTATTCGCCTTCATATATAATTTTTCAAGATAGCATACCTTAAAACCATCTTCTCTCGATTTTTTTAATATAAAATCTCCTACAAAATATTCTATTGAGCGAGACGAAAATCCTATCTGATTTAACTGCATATCCTCATACATTTTTTTAAAATGTTTACACTTCATAGCAAACCCTAAAGTTGAAACCCCCCCATTGTCTTGCATATTCACAAAAGCATCATAATCATGTTTTTTTTCGATTAATCGCAATATATAATCAGAAGTAAGCTGATGCCTTCCTGTAAACTTTATTATTAAATCCTCATCATCAAAATCAAAATAATATAAACCTTCAAGGAACGTTGCCGCCTCATTAGCACCATTATTCGTAAAAGATGCATTATTAACCGTAGAATAAAAAACATTAGATGCATACTCTTCTAAAAAAGTAGGTCCTTGTTTTTTTAAAGCCTCAACAATATAAAAATCTTTAACGCCATAACTTTTTAAAATAGAAAAAGACTCTTTATATTGTTTTTCTCTAAATTCAAAATATTTATCAGTAAGGGCAGTAGTGCAAACAACTCTAATAGCTCCAAAAGAATGAAATACTAATGAACAAAAAATTACTAAACAATACCTTTTTGACATCATGCCCCTTTATTTTTCCCGATTTCTTTCAACAACCTCTCTAGCGAAATGCTAATATGAGGAATGTCTGGATACAAATTCAAAAGCTTTGCAGCGCTTAACTCTGCATTTGCGCGACGAGCTCTCAGAATCTTGTCCTGCTCTTCAAGAGTAAAGTTTTCATAAGTATGACTTGGATCAATATATTTTATGTATAAATCCATTACTTGATTATGAGAGAGCGCTCCAGGATTTACAAAATTAAAATTACCTTTAACTTCCTTCAACGTCATATCAACTGCAATCGGCAATAAATCATCTAATACACATAATGAATTAGGCACATTGATTAACTTTTTATAGCGAGCAATCTTCCCTACAAATCCTCTATCCAATTCTAGAGAAAGCGGCATTTTAACCCGCAAATTAAGTACATTCGGATACTCTAATAACAAAGTCTCCATTTGAATCTTGCTACGTGAGTAAAATGAGCCGTCAAAATTAGGCGGTTCTTTCTCAGTAAAGCCAATACCACTCCCTATTGGATGTGCTTTATCGTATTCATAAATGCATCCCGTACTAATATTTGTTACATGCAAGCCATGCATATATGAAACATCAGCTAAATTCAACGTACCAATTACATTGGTTCGAATTGTTTCTTGCTTATGATCTTCACACCAATCCACATTAGGATTTCCTATAATACCCGCAGCATTAATAATTGAATCTGGTTTTGTACGTACAATTTCATCAACTATGTGTTGCCGACTTTCCAATCGTGATTCAGCACAAATAGGATTGTGCCCCAACTCTTTGAGTAATGTCACAATTTTCTGCCCGATCCATCCCTTTTTTCCACCAAATACTAAAATGGTTTTTGAATGTGCTGAAATAGCAGAGACAGTCAACAACGCAACTAATACTATTTTTTTCATTACAATTACCCTTGAAGAGACTGTTTTATAAAATGCATAATTTTTTAAAGAGATCTAATAACGCATCCTGAGAAATCACTTCTTGATCTGAGCTATAATCTCTCAGTTCACCATCTCCCAAATAGCATCCATCTTTTACGTATATAGGATCTTCTTGATCCATACCACCTACAATATCTTCTACAGAAGGCCTTACTATTAAGTAATTTTTATATTCGTATGATCGCTTCATTTCAAATGCATTCACCAATACTTCATGAAGCTTTTCCCCTGGGCGCAATCCTATCACATGCGTTTCATTCTCAGCATTAAAATGAGACTTTAAAACGGCAATAAGATCCGTTACTTTCAATGCGGGAAGTCGCTTTGTGACAATCTCACCTCCCACACCATATCGAAGCGCATCACACATTAATTGAGAAGCCTCACGCTTACAGATAATAAACCTACTCATACGATCATCTGTTAACGGAATATCCTGCCCGCTTTTAATTTTATCAATAAAAATAGGTATTACCGATCCGGTGCTTTCTAAAATGTTGCCAAATCGAGTAACAACAAATTTTGTTTTTATTTTGCGGCGATCATAGTTAGTAAATATTTTTTCACTTACAAATTTACATGCCCCATACGCATTGATCGGAGAAGATGCTTTATCGGTCGACACGAAAAGAACCTTATCTACATTATTTGTAACGCAGGCATTAAACACATTGATCGATGCTAATACGTTTGTTTTTATTGCTTCTTGAACATTACTTTCCAATGCATCCATTCGCTTTAAAGCTGCTGCATGAAATACAATATCTGCGTCTTTTGTAACCTGTAAAACAGCGTCATAATCGCGTATATCACCAATAACCATATGAAGTTTTGGGTTATTCCCAAATAACTTAACGCAGTGAAAATGCTTAACTTCATCACGACTAAATATGGTAACGCTATTCGGGCTATCTTTTAAAACTTCCTCTGTGATCGCACGGCCCAAATACCCGGTGCCCCCTAATACCACAACGTTTTTATTATTAAATAAATCAAAATGATTACTGAAAACTGTTTGAAAAACCGAAAGACAAAAAATTATTAAAAAAAATGCTCCCCTAAAAGATCGATTACTCACTTGCTCTTCCTTTTTCTAAAAAATGTTTAACTCTAAAGTGCAAGGAAAATGTATACACCAATTCTTTATTTGGCAACAAATCGTTGCTATTCCTTAGCGCTCAAAATAATCTATACGCAGACTAAAAACATCGAAGATTAAAGGGAAATGATATGATCTACCTTCTTTATGGTTTATTTATTGGTGGAGCAATTGGCATTACGGTTGGTCCGGTTGCCTTATTATGTATTCAGCGCAGCATGCAGCATGGGGCAAAGGCGGGAATAATAACGGGAATTGGTGCCACCATTGCGCAGCTTGTATTTGCATCTATTGCACTGTTTGGCATGCATATCGTGCAACCTTTTTTTGAAAGCTATGAATATTGGGTGCAGCTCGCCTCAAGCATTGTTATTTTTGCAATTGCAATGCACATCTATCGTTTGCCGGTAGCGATTGCACAGCCCGATCAAAACTCTGCACCCACAAACCATACGTCTGCATTACTTACGTCATTTATCATTACCCTTTCAGGGCCCATAAGTATCGCATCTTACGCACTTTTTATTACCTTTCTAGAACTACAATTTGATACCGTTTGGCAATCAATTCGTTTCTTGGGTGGTGTTGCTCTTGGCAATCTTGCCTGGTGGATCCCAGTAAGCTTTGCAAGCAGCTATCTTACGCGTATTTTTGATAAAAAGTATCTTCGATATATCAATAAAATTGCAGCACTTCTTTTGGTGTTACTTGCAATTTTTGGTGCTGTACGAGCAGTGTACGGTTTCATGCAATAACTTGCTGCATACCCCAAATCAGCTACACTTACTAAAACAATTAGCGTAAGGATACTATGTCCCAGCATAAGCTTTCACTACAATCTGCTCTTTTTATTAACATCAATATCATGCTCGGCTCTGGCATATTCATAAATAGTACTATCCTTGCAAAGAAAGCGGGTATATTGGGTGCCGCTTGCTATCTTATTGTTGGCGCTCTCATGCTTCCTCTTATTCTTTCCATAAGTAAGCTCGTAAATATTCACCCTTCTGGCGGCTTTTATATTTTCGGAAAAAAAGAAATCACTCCCTTTGCAGGCTTTATTAGTTCATGGAGCTACATCATTGGAAAGCTTGCTGCTGCAGTTATCATTACGCAAATTGCAGTACTCTTACTGCAACAAGTAATCGTTCCACTTGCGGCCATTCCTTCCATTGCGTTAAATGGAATCATTATTACCTGTTTTTTAATACTCAACCTGCTTGACACAAAATCGAATAGCACGATCCAAACAGTCTTTTTTTGGTTAAAAACCACCCCAATTTTATTTGGAATCATTGCCGGGCTTTATCTTTTTGATCCATCGAATATTAATTTTGAGGCAGCTGATTTCAGCGGAATTCCCATGGCATTGCCACTCGTGCTTTTTGCATTAAGTGGCTTTGAAGCGGCCTGCTCATTGAGTAGTCATATAGAAAATGCATCCGTTAATGCACCGCGCGCTATTCTCTATTCGTATGGTGCAGTAATTTGCATTACAACTCTCTTTCAATTTTCTTTGTATGCAGGATTAGGAGATGCGCTCGCACAACTTCCCGATTATCGCTATCTTTTTCCCGCATTGATTGAAACCATGATACCCGCCGCAGATGGAATCAAACTGGGGCTGGTTGGCTTGCTGCATCTTGCAGTTGCGTTTTCAGCATTGGGTGGAAGTTATGGCATTATTTTTAGTAACAACTGGAATGTGTATGCACTGGCACAGCACAATCACTTAGCCGCCTCACACACACTCATCAAAATGAATCGCTATCACATTCCCTATTGGTGCGTACTTCTAGAAGGCGCAATTTACTTTCTCTTTTTATTCATTTCTCGTGGAAGCCAATTGCCGTTACAGCAAATCGGCGCCTTTGGCCCTACCGTTGCCTATGTAGTTAGCGCGTTTGCATCATTTTTTGCAACACGGCGCGGCGCAATGCGTATGCCTCTTGCTATCCCTCTTTTGGCAATTGGAAGCACACTTATCCTTTCTTCATCTGCAATTTATAGCTTACTAGTAGATGGTATGAGCTCATTGCTGCTTTTTGGCACTCTTTTGGGAGTCGGCATTATTATGTTTTGGAGCAACGAACAGCACACTGCTATCAAATCTTAAACCATCCCCATTATTGACAAATAGAATCATAACGGTACGATTAACAGTATATAATACGTACTTTCAGCTGAGAATTATCAATAATTAGGGGACACGATGAATAATAGATTTTATACAATTACACTGCTTCTTTCTGCGCTCACGCTATGCAACGCTCTCAATGCGATGCGCGGTGAAAATAACCTTCAACCTTTCAACGCATTCAAAAATCAGTCTGATGCAGCTATAATGGCTGCTTCATTAGAAGCTACTGCAGAAAATCTTGATGATATCGCGGATGATCCTAGCCCTAAAGCAGAAGCGCCAAACTATGCTCAACAGCAGCAAGCGCCAGAGCAGCCTATTATAACTCTTGGGCAGCTTATGGGACAGAGCACCCTAGAAAATACTGATATTTGCATCCAAAACTTCATACATCACAACCCAACGCTTAAAGCCCTACTTGAAGCGGGACTCGCACGAATTGAAGCACAAATGTGTGAAGCAGAGTTCGTAGAGGGGCTCCTTGCTGATATAGAAAAATTCTATGCAACTTATCTTCCCTTTATATGGGCAAGTGGGGGACCAGAAGAGCAACGTGAAATGAAAGCTAGAGCACTGGAATTCAAAAAAGCACAGTTTAAAGCATTTTCTTTTGCACAGCTCTTTGAAGAGCAAGAAATTGCATCTCCGCCAGCATCTCCACGACGCCGAACATATCAGGCACGGCTTACTGGTACGCCACCAACTTCTCCCCGTAAAAATCAGAGTTCGCCTCGTCCAAATCAGAGTAGAAAGCGAACGGTTAGCTTTAGGCAAGAAGTTGACGTAGAAATTATACCGAACGTAAAGCGTGCAACAAAACGCGCTCGACATAGCTAAGTAAAATCTGCTTAAAAAACAGTTATCGAATTTTAATCGTAATCAACGCAAGTATGCACAAAATAAGCGAGATCACTGCAAATCGAACGGTGATCTTCGCTTCTTGCCACCCTATCAACTCAAAATGATGGTGCATAGGCGCCATTTTAAAAATCTTTTTGCCTCGTAATCGATATGATCCGAGCTGCAAAATAACTGAAAGCGTCTCTGCCACAAAGATGCCGCCAGAGATGGCAAGTAGTAACTCTTGCTTACATAAAAGCGCCATAAAGCCGAGCCCGGCTCCTAATGCTAACGATCCAACGTCTCCCATAAATATTTGTGCCGGATAGGCGTTGTACCATAAAAAACCGATAGAGGCGCCTACAAAGATTGCACCCATAATGGCTATCTCAGCAGTGCCCGCATAGGGAATATGCAAATATGCTGCTAATTTCATATTTCCCGCTAAATAGCACAAAATGCTAAACAAAGAAAAGTTGGGAATCAATGATCCAATAGCCAATCCATCAAGCCCATCAGTAAGATTAACGCCATTACTCGTGCCAATAATTACAAACATCGCCCATGGAATAAAAAACAATCCGAGAGCAGGCTGAAATGCTTTAAAAAATGGAAACGTAATCGTGGTTTGCGCATCACATGCAAACACCCATACCCCTGCAATGAGTAGTGATACGGCCAACTGAAGGCTAAATTTTGCTCGAGCAGATATCCCTTTGTGCCGATTAATCTTATCCCAATCATCCCATGCGCCAATTGCCCCAAATCCAAAAAGAAGTCCCAGCATCAGCCAAACGGTAGGATTACTCAAATTGCACCATAACAATGTATTTAAAAATACCATCGCTAAAATAAATAACCCTCCCATGGTTGGCAATTGCTCTTTTGTTCGCTGCCATTTAGGAGTAATTTCACGTGTTTTTGAACGAAAAAAACGCTGAGAATAGGAAATAAAGCGCTCACCAAATAAAAAAGAGAAAAACATCGTACTCAAAAGCCCTGCCAATATCCGAAAGCTTACGTAATGAACCACATTAAGCAGGTGCCACGATTCTCGAAAATAAAGAGATAAATGATAGAGCATTAAAAGGCCTTTCATGCATGTATAACAAAGTTCTTTAACTAATTCACAAATTTAAAACATTTGAATATTCAATTTTCTACAACATTTTTTGTAATCAATCATTCTTTATCTCGCCCCTGCGCGGGGAGCGTAAATGTATTGCTTGCCCAATACATTTAATACAAAGGCATCTAAGAGAAGTGTCTCTTAGAAATCTCTCTACGCTTAAAATGCTCCCCATTCGCCTACTTTTGCTTGGAGTAAGTTTTTTCTACGTTTTTTGTGCGGCTCAGAGGGCATAATAAGCTAGATCAGATTCGCTTTTTTTATTTTTATGCTCATTTTACGGCATTAACCTTGGCTAAAATTCCTGTCTAAAAAATGTATAATGCATGCATAATAAAGGGTTATAATTGGGGTTTAGGATAGCCAAAGTACGCACTAAATCAATCTTTCTTACAGGCTATTGCCCTGCCGATATCGTTCCTGTACATTAAATACATATAGTTATTATTACCTTTGGCTTTTGTAATACATAGTATGAAAGTAGACCCTATGCAGAAATACTCACTGAAAAACCGAATTTCACTTATATTAGCAGTTACTCTCACACTCAATCTTCCCGCAGCTATTCCAGATGGCACACTTTCCCCTGCAGAACAAGCAGTAATTTCACAGGCTCTCACGCAGATCAAGCAGTATACTGATAGTATTCGCGCCGCAACTGGAAACCTCTTTGCTGGGCACACTCCCTTTACACAAGATTTCGCCACACTTACTCGTCTTCGAGATCAAAGTATCACCATTCATAATGGCATTACACCAACCGGATCGCAGCTTGCACAGGTAACATTGATAAATCTTAAAGGACTTGCGCATCAGCTCAGCGAAGCACAAAAAAAGTGGGTTGAAACCCTTAGAAGTAAAAGTCTTATAAACCTGTTTAAAAATAGACAATTTATGGCCACTCGCCATGATGATAGCCTTCGATACCTTCTTGGCGCAAAACATGGCCGTACCCATTCAGGCGATGGGCTTATTGGATGCCTTGAAAAATCTGGCAATAATCCGCTGCGAGCAGTAGCAGAAAGCATACTTACAGACGTAGAATTCGTGTTTAACTACGCTCAAGCCACTCGCAAAAAAGAGATGGATCTTGCCGTTCATCTGATCAAATATAAGGGATTTACCCCTAAATTCATTAAGCTTATTGCCTCTATATTTGCATAGCAAAAAACAGCAATACTACCTCTAGAGGCCCCTATTGCCACACCATTAGCCCTCCGGGGCTCCTTCTGCTAAACTAATTACAGCTGGGAAATATACCTATATTATTGATAGATTATTACACAAATTGGTATATTGATGATAAGTGGACATGCAGTCCATATATTTGATAACCCCCCGGTATGGAGGCATATATCATGAAGAAATTGAATACAAAACGTACGCACATGAAATATTTACTTTTTACGCTCGCATTAACAGGCGCTCTCTCAATGACGCCCGTTGCCCTTAAAGCTCAAGTGCATGAAGGCGAAACCGAGCAAGAGCATAAAATTCTTGCGGGAACGGTAGCTGAATTTGCTGAATATGGTGCCGCTTTGAAAGCATTTAATGATAACTTTTTTGGAGTGACTCCCAATAAGTTCACCAAAGTTCAGTTCATTAACCTTGCCCAAAAGCTGCATACTATGATTGCTGGCATCCAAGAGCGGACGGTAAAATACCGTACAGCAGTTACTGGTCAAGATAGTACAGTGATCCTTACAGAGCTTGAAAAGCTTGCGGGTCTCTTAGAAGTATCGTGTAAAAACTTGCTTGAAACAT